>Ga0207695_10001774_pt1 | contig 34048 bp, 29 predicted proteins | sample KBSC54metaG_FD_184354 | JGI IMG/M metagenome (GOLD analysis project Ga0207695, IMG submission 184354) | Corn rhizosphere microbial communities from Kellogg Biological Station, Michigan, USA - KBS C5-4 metaG (SPAdes) (version 2) | ecosystem: Host-associated > Plants > Roots > Rhizosphere > Soil... | reverse complement strand
AAATCATTTAAATAATCGTGTACCCAATCATCTATATTTAGATTTTGTAACAGGAAGAATAACCATAATAGGCCTGCAAATGTGCTTAGCGTGCTCCTGAATCTCTTTTGTAACACACTGTAATCGATCCATGCAACAAAAGTCCTTTCAGCTTTTTTGGTATGGAATTGTATAAAAATACCTTGTATAATGATCTGGATAATGAAATAGAGGGTTATCAGCATCCAAAGATTGAATACGGCTGTTACACCGACTATTTTGGCAAGACTGAATCTGCCGGTAATATTCAATATTAACGAAATACACTGCAAGACGATAAAAATCGCTAGCGCTGTTTTGGTAGCAGGGAGCCGGTTCCCTTCGTTGCTGTCAATTTTTCTTCGGTACATCATGGCCATAATGATCGCCGCTATACTAAGAACCAGAACGAGATATCGGTCAATATTTGTAATCTGTATCAGCAGATTGCTTAGGCTATAAACAAAAGCGAGCCAAAATAACTGATGAAGAAAACGAAACAGTGATTTTGGGAAATTTTTTTTGACTAATACCATTACACTGAGTAATGATATCAGGAAAAATATTTCTAGTACAAGAACTGGTGGGTGATCATAAAAATAAGGCGCTATGCCTGAGACGATCAATAGTGCCGATGCGATCGGATTAGTATAGATATAATTGGTATGATCCTGCAATACCTCAGGATTTTCGCTTTGCTCTTTTGTCTTGGCGCGATTGTAAAATATCCAGGAACCAATAATAATCAGAAATGCCAGCGCGATTAAATGGGTAACCGTTTCGTTAATTGAAAAGAAATTGAGTTGTATCCGGTTCAACCTGACCGTTCCATTAAATGCAGTTATAAAATCTGGATACTGCCCGGTTTCCCATAAGTAACCAAATTCGCCGTCTTCAGCGCGTATTGCAAATTTTTTTATCTTGGAATCGATATGATCATCTGCGTCAACTACATCTGCATAAGCCGTAGTCACCTGGTTCTGCAGTAAATTGATCTTAAACAGATTACTACGGTTAACAGAATCTGTTTTGCGCCATAAAGCTTTTACAGCAGCCCGCTTGACAATAAATGTAGCTTTTAACGCGCTGTCCGTTGGAACGATCTTTAACAGTGAGTCTTTTGTGAACTGCAATATATCGTGCTGGTTTTGTATCAGCTTCGCGTTCACATCATCCAGGTCTGATTGCCAGCCAGACATTTGATCCTGCAGATGATCAATATAATCTCTTAAAACAAACAAATACCGTAATGTGCCCGATTTTTTTGTATTGGCAAGAGCCTGTATTTTGTTTATTCGTTTGGTGACAACCGGTAATTGTTGGCTTACCTCTGAAGTATCAAGCCCTTCAGCTAACGAGTTATTGATTTGGTTAAAAGTAGTTGTATATCGTTGGAACCGTTGTAGAAGGCTGTTAATGGAGGTGTCATTCTTGCTGATCGACTGGAACACCGAATCACGGGTATGCATAGATTTGCGGGCTGAGTCCCGAAGTGATCTGGGTTTTTTCTTTTTAGCTTGAGCGGAACTATGATGAATGCCCAGCGTGGCTATAACAACTACGATTAAAAGAAGTGCTTTGGCAATTTTATGCATAGGATGATGTAAAAACGATAGATGTAAAGGCTTATTGTCGGTTTTATAGCACAATAGTATTTATCCGTTTAAAAAATTTTCAACAGCAAGACGGTAGGAGTCCATACCAAAACCAGCGATCACACCACGGCAATTGGCGGCAAGTAATGATTTATGACGGAACTCTTCGCGTTTATACACGTTGCTGATATGCACTTCAATCACGGGGGTTTTAATGCCAGCGATTGCATCGCCGATAGCTACCGATGTATGCGTATAGGCCCCAGCATTAATTACAATACCATCACAGCTAAAACCAACTTCATGCAGTTTGTTAATTATTTCACCTTCCACGTTACTTTGATAGTAATTTATAGTGATGTTTGCATAGCGTTTGCGCAGAGTGACAAGGTAGTCCTCAAAACTGCTGTCTCCGTAAATTGATTTTTCGCGAACGCCAAGCAGGTTTAAATTAGGGCCGTTGATAATTTGTATATTCATTAGCCCAAACTTAAGTATAAAACATTAAAAGCAAAATCAATTGGACTGGGGATCGGCGATAAAAGGCTTTCATGCATATCTCAAACTTGAAAAAGGGCTTTCAGAAAATTCGATAGAAGCCTATAGCAGAGATATAGGTAAGTTGCAGCAGTTTGCTTATACCCGCCCGAATGGTTTGAAACCTGACGCTTTTACCCTGAATGATTTACGTCAATTTATAAACTGGATAAACGAATTAGGCATGATCCCTGCTTCGCAAGCAAGGATATTATCGGGCATCAAATCCTTTTATAAATACCTATTGGCAGAGGATATAATTAAGAATAATCCCGCCGAATTGCTTGAATCACCAAAGAAACAGCGTAAACTGCCGGATACTTTAAGCTATCAGGATATTAATAAACTGATCGAAGCTATCGACCTGTCAAAACCGGATGGTACGCGCAATAAAGCCATTATTGAAGTCCTTTATAGCTGTGGTCTGCGGGTATCGGAGTTAACAGATCTTAAGCTATCTAACCTTTACCTGGAGATAGAATTTGTAAAAGTAATTGGTAAAGGCAATAAAGAACGTTTAGTTCCAATCGGCGGCGAAGCAATAAAGGCGCTAAAACTTTGGATAGAGCATGACCGCATACATATCCCGATAAAAAAGGGAGAGGAGGATATGGTATTCCTGAATCGTAGGGGTTCAAGATTAAGCCGGGTGTATATTTTTATGCTGATCAAACAGCTAGCAGAAACGGCTGTTATCAAGAAATCTATCAGTCCACATACTTTGCGGCACTCGTTTGCTACGCATTTGGTTGAAGGTGGGGCAGACTTGCGAGCCGTGCAGGAAATGTTGGGTCACGAGAGCATTACCACGACGGAGATCTACACGCATTTAGATAGGGAATATTTGAAGGAAACTATTGTTTCTTATCATCCGAGGAATTGAGTGGAGCGATGGGATTGGCCTATACGCTAATTCATTCAAAATCATAAGCTTTATAGCTGTCAGAAAAAGAGCAAATACCAGATCAACTTCATTGGGAGGGAATGTTTTGTCGCCGGAACATCCTTTTATGGTGGTAAATCTTTCTTTCAGATTTATGGTCGTACATCCGAAAATGCGGGTTATAACATCACTAATTTCATATCAGCAAGGTCTCTCTCCCTTTTATTGTTCATCAAGTTATTACTATTTGTTAGTTGCTTGCCTGCCTGGTAATCAGATAAAGTCTTTTTACTGCCAGTACCGGGCGCTTTTTTGACGTTTTTCCCGTCTTTGTCTTTGCTCATGGTTTTTGTGTATGTTACTAATCAGATGACCATAGTAAAAATAACTCGTATAAAAAGGCGGTGTCACAATGCAGAAAAACGCATAAAGTGAAAAGGGTGTTTTAATAATGGTTTTTGATTCCTGAGCCCAGTTGATTATGTATAGCCGCGCCTAAATCCGAAGTATCGGATATGCAATCGAAATTTTGGTCAAAACCAAGATCGCCCAGCACCGTACCCTGATCTAATAGACGAAACTGACCGTTTCTGCCCGGCAATACCGTTATACACCGTTCATCATTATTAAAATCAATAAGTAAATGAAATTGTTGCTGCGATGAAAAATTTGTTTTCTTTAACATAGTCATTGATTTTTTGTATAAATTCTGGACTTTTCTGGTCAATATTATTGGTGCAGATTTGAAGGGATTTGCGCATTAATAGCGGTCCGCATTACATCCAGGTCTTTTAAGCGTTGGCGCTGTTTTTTTAGATCGTCGGTAAGTTTCCTGATTTTTTCATTTTGCTTACCCACATTATTATTAGCCGACCGGGCATCCTTGGCTTTGTCATAAGCATCACTAGCGTTTTTTTTTGCATCTTTTGAATCCTGTAAATTACCGCTGGTAGCTTTAGATGAACTCGTATCACTTCTGGCCGCGGCCGTTTGTGCATCATTTCCTGCATTTACAGCTTCGGTTTTATAGGCAGGCAAGACGCTTTGTGCATCAGAAAGTCTGGCAGTGAGATCGGCGATATTGTTTTGCACTTTTACATATTCAGCATTCAGTTTCCCTGTATCGGCCGGTGTTTTATATTTTTGGGCGGAAACGGAAATGGTAAATGTTAGAAGTACCAGAGTACTTACTAAAGAACTAATAAATTTCATGATTTTTATTTTAGTAGAAGTGGAAGCGTGCGAAAGGCTTACTGCCGTGCATCGCTTTTTAGAGAATGGTATAAAGGTAGTTTAATATATACCCGCATTAGTCACGCTTATCACACATTCTGGAGATGCGTTTAATTATATGCAAAATAACACTGTTATTGGTATATAATGTGTATCTTCGGTAAATTACTACCACGTCATATTCTTCCCTTAGGCATTACCCTCCTCTAATCGGTAATATTTAAGCTTCACGCTTCTTAACACCATCAATGATGAGTCGAAATAATTATGCCGGGTATTACCGCGTTTCAAAAAACGATACCGTTATTACCGAAATTTCTGCAAATGATTTCATGCCGGTTCTTTCAAAACGCTTCCGGAAAGGGCTTCCTGTAATGCCTGCCGTTCCTTTTCCTGCGTTGAATATTCCCTGGTACCCGACGGGGAGATGTTTTTATGGTTATTTAGATAAAGCTACAGCGATGGAACGATATTGATCTGATGATTAAGGATATAGACCACAAAATAAAAAAGTTGATTCAATGCCGGCAAGACCATTATAATGATCTGAACATTAATTTGCTGGATGCGAATATTCGCAGAATTTAGAATAAAATGAATTTAAAATAGATTATAATTATGAGTAAAGAAAGACACCGAAACATCGAAAAAAAGAACGTGCCTTATACAAGTTCGTCCGTAATATTATTCGGATTTAAGAATAACCAATACCGAAGGATCAGTTTAGGAGTACCGGATATCCTTGAAGATCTTTTGCGTCTTTTAAAGAAAAAATTGTCCCGGCCAAATTCGCTCATTTCGGTAAGATCATTGAACGTTACTGACCTTAATACCCGGCACATGATCGCTTATAATTCCACCAGGCTGCGTATAGGAATTCGCTAATTTCTTTTCAATACAGGCATCATATAAGATACAGAAACAATATTCATGAGAATTTCTCCAAACAGGCACATGCTCATCATCCTTATTTTTACGTTATTGAGCCCTTTATCGTCAAAAGCTTATTCTGTTTTTGCGCACGAGGCTATAATTGATGCCAGCTGGGAGAAATCGATACTGCCCTTACTAAAGGAAAAATATCCAAATACGACGGATGCTGATATAAAAATGGCGCGCTCTTATGTATATGGGGGATCATTGATCGCAGATATGGGCTATTTCCCCTTCGGTAATCCCTACTTTACGAATCTTTTGCATTATGTCCGCAGCGGCGATTTTATTGAAAACCTGTTTTCCGAGTCGCAGAATTTAAATGAATATGCTTTTTCCATAGGCGCGTTATCCCACTATATGAGTGACAAGTATGGGCACTCTTTGGGCACCAATGCAGCAGTTCCGATAGTTTATCCAAAAACAGGTCAAAAATTTGGCAACACAGTGACCTATGATGACGACAATATCTCGCACAAAAGAATGGAATTTGCATTCGACGTTCTACAGACAGCCAGAGGCAACTACTTACCCCAATCGTACCATGACTTTATTGGATTTAACGTGGCGCGTCCCGTGTTGGAGAGAGCCTTTCTTAAAACTTATGGAGAGGATGTAAACGAAGTTTTTGGCGACCTTTCATTAGCCATTTCAACCTTCAGATGGTCGGTTAAAAGTCTATTCCCAGGTTTGACAAGGTCAGCATGGTCAATAAAAAAGGCTGATATTCTAAAAACGAACCCGGCCTTAAACAGCAGGAAGTTTCACTACCGTATAAAAAAGAAAGAATATTACCAGGAATTTGGGTACAAACGCGAAAAACCAAAATTCAAAGACCGAATATATGCATTTATCATAGAGATATTACCCAAAATCGGACCGCTGAGATCTTTGAGATTCCAGGATCCAGGGTCCGCAGGGGAAAAACTGTTCATCAGAAGTTTTGATTCGACGGTGGTCCATTACGGCATCGCCTTAAATACACTGAAAGATGGTGCTGGTATTCATTTAGCCGATATTGACTTCGATACGGGAAGATTAACGGCTCCCGGAGAATACGGACTGGCCGATCAAACTTATAGTTTATTGCTTATAAAGCTGAAGGACGAAAAGTTTCAAAACCTTACGTCGCCATTAAAAGAAAATGTCCTTTCCTTTTATAATATGGCGGACACAACTACGAAGTCGAACGAATATAAAAAAGACAAAATAGACTGGCAAAAAACTTATGTTGCATTGCATCAAATAAAAGTCGTTAAGGTAATCCCTTCAGACAGCTTAAAAAATTATAAAAAGGAGGAAGCTAAAATATCACCGGACACTACCAGGAAATATAATAATCGTTGATTTACTGAGTTGCACTATCCTCGAAATGATATATAAAGAAATAAAATTATTACCTGGTCAAAATCTCCGATATGTCGGCAAAGGTTTCCCGGGATTTATTAAAGGATTGCCTTACATGACTTTTGTAAGCTATCACAATTCTTCGCAGTGCCTGGTCAATTACAATGAAATCCGCGTTATTGTGAACAGGCGTTTTACGATAGCAGTTTCGTAGCGAAACAAAGCGGTTTCATGTAAACAGAAATTGTTGCCTGTTCAACGTATGGAGCGCATTGATAATATGCAAAAGGTAGTTATTATAATCCTGTGCTTGCTGTCCGAAAGCTTATTCGCGCAGAATGCTTCCGACGTAGTACCGATTAACAAGGAAATTAATGACACAACGCGTCAAACTGACTTAATTGATGTTGCAAAGGATGTTTTCCACATTAAATCACAAAGAATACGGCAACAAGGCGAAAAGAAAATATATTTCTCTATACTGCCCGTTAGCACCGCCGTTCCCGGTGGTGGCGGCAAAGCATTAATTACCAGTACCACCGCAGGCACTTATCTCGGCCCTCGCGCCACGACTAATATCTCCAGTGCTTCATTTACGCCCTATTGGAATTTGAAAGGGCGTTTTGGCCTGCCGTTACGGACGAGTATATGGTTCCCTAACAATAGCTGGACACTGCAGGGGGACACGCGCTTCCTGGTTTATCCGCAATATACCTGGGGGCTGGGGAGCAATCCTAATGCGAATAACAAAATATTGCTTGATTATAAATATATACGGTTTTATCAGAGCGCGCTCGAACGCATTACGTCCTACTTTTTCGCAGGGATCGGATATAATTTAGATTATCATTTCAATATTAAAAGTGACGATCCGAACACCGATTTAAGATACTATACCGGCTATCTTTATGGCACGGGCGAAAGTTCCGTTTCGTCCGGAGTTAGCTTGAACTTACTATATGATACCCGTAATAACTCCATAAACCCGCTGCCAGGTTCTTACGTCAATGTGGTATACAGAGTCAATTCGATTTTTTTGGGAAGCAATGAGAATTGGCAGTCCCTATTTGTCGACGTAAGAAAATATGTGCCTCTCAACCCGGCAAAGGCCAATCAGCAAAATACGCTCGCGTTCAGGTCTTATTTATGGACCGTATTCAACAACAAAGCACCTTACCTAGATTTGCCTAGCATCGGCTGGGACCCCTACAACACGTCCGGGCGCGGCATCGATCAAAACCGGTATCGGGGTAAAACATTATTCTACGCCGAGAGCGAGTACAGGCGAGATATTACTCAAGACGGGTTGCTGGGCTTCGTTCTTTTTATCAATGCTAATTCAGTAAGCGGGCCGGGAACACTGTTTGGTTCACTGCATCCGGCCGGGGGAACGGGCTTAAGAATTAAATTCAATAAAGGCTCTAATACCAACATTGGTATGGATTACGGATTAAGCAGGGGATACCGATCGGTTATGTTTAGTCTTGGTGAAGCGTTTTAAAAAGGTTCTTCCTCAAGCTGTTTTTAACAATACAGAATATATAGTGGTAGTTAAATATATTATGCCGTACTTAGTATATATTTCTATACTTTCACTTTCCAACTTACAATTACGGCTATAATCGCATTGCTGTAATCACTATCGAGATGACTGTCAAAGAATATCCCTTTTATATTAAGGCAACAGTAATTCTGGTCGGGCTATATTACCTGACCAGCATCCTGAACTTACTTGGTGGCATCCTGGTGCCACTTGCATTTGCTATCTTATTTTCAATCTTGCTGAACCCGCTGTATAACCGCCTGCTGCGTTGTAAATTACCACGGGTGCTGGCTATTTTGATCACCGTATTAAGCGCCATTGCCTTTATGACTTTTATAGGTTACCTGCTCAGCACACAGTTGGCCCAGTTCAGCCAGTCGTTTCCGATTCTCAAAGTAAGGTTCGGGCAATTAACCGACAGCCTGGAACATTGGATCAGCTTCAAGTTCGGCATATCAATTCAAAAACAAGTGCTTTTCCTGAAAAGCGCCCTGGACAGCAGCCAGGCGGCCATTGGAAGTGTAATCGGCACATTATTCGGTACGCTTACGCTGATCCTTATTATACCGATCTATATGTTTATGTTACTGCTCTATAAAAATCTCATTCTTAATTTCGTGTATGAGGTGTTTTTAGAGGAGCACTCCGGACGTGTGGGCGAAGTCCTGACTCAAACCAAATCAGCGATCCAAAGCTATATCGTAGGCTTGCTTATCGAAATGATTATGGTCTCTACTTTAAATTCGCTCGCTTTGCTCGTTATCGGGGTCAAATATGCTATCCTGCTGGGCGTGCTGGGTGGCGTCGTCAATATTTTGCCCTACATCGGTGGTTTTGTATCGATACTTTTGCCGGTACTGATTGCGACCGTGACCAAAGAAGGCTATTCTGCCCAACTGGCGGTGATCGCCGCCTACCTTTTGATCCAGTTTGTGGACAGTAATATCATCTTTCCGCGTTTTGTTTCCATCAAAGTGCAGGTCAATGCTTTGGTTTCCCTGCTCGGTGTCCTTTTGGGCAGTGCAATGTGGGGCGTGGCCGGCATGTTTCTGATGTTGCCGATGATCGCGGTGCTCAAAATCATCTTTGACCGTATAGACGACCTGAAACCTTGGGGCAAGCTGCTCGGGGATGAGATACCGGTCCGCCACATGGGTCAAATTTGGGGCCTGCGTGGCCGGAGAAAAAAAGGGGACGGAACCAATGTTCCGCTTAAAGAGGCTATTAAATAAATTTATAAAAGACGTTATATTTTAAAACCTCGTTATGGAAAATATTAAAACCTGGCACGACAGCCATAAAGCATCTTCGACCTTCGGCCAAAAGCTCGCTGATTCGGTCGCCAGTGGCATGGGCTCCTGGCGCTTTATTGTCATACAAACGATCATCGTTATTCTATGGATGGCCTTTAATGTAATTGCCCTGGTATATCATTGGGATGTTTATCCGTTCATTCTATTAAACCTGGTTTTCTCCACCCAGGCCGCTTATGCCGCTCCGATTATCATGATGGCGCAAAATCGCCAAAGCCAGCGCGACCGTGTACAGGCGGACAGTGATTACAATACCAACGTCGCAGCAAAAAGAGAGATCGAAGAATTAATGAAGCGCCTCGACGCTATAGAGTTCGACAAGTTGGATAAAATCATTCGCATCCTGGAAAAGATGCAATAAACCCAATGAAGGCATAAGTTTTAGTGTTGGCCGTTTGCCGCTACTGAAAACGACCGGGAACGATAGCTGCGGGTTTCGCTCAAGAAGCAACTTAATGTCGAAGGGCAGCAACAAAGTCATTTGGCACCCCCGGGTAAATCGAGCGAATCGCTAAGGTCATGAGTTCCCGAAATCATGATAAGCGGTAGATCTGGGAGCTTGATATTTTACCCGGCTAAGCTGCCGGTAGCTTACATGATGCGTTGAGGAGCAGTTGTTCAGTGGTACGTTTGGCAGTTTAGGGCTGTCCAGCGAGCTATTAGCGATACAGATCAGGATGACTTTTTTAAAATTCTGCAGGTACTTGACCGTTGGGTTGTTGGCATAATTCCTTTCTCAGCAGGGGTAAATTCTACTTGATCCTCGATAGCATCTATTATTTTGCTGCTGTCCGCAAATAGAAAACGCCGTAAATCATTTATTTACAGCGTTTGGCGTCCATTGAAATATAACTTGCGGGGATAAAGAGCACAGGATTGAACACCTTTCTGCAATTTTGGCAATTGTGAAAGAAATATTTACAAAATAGTAAACGGACTCGTGCGGCTGTTGAAAGGGCGCTACCTTTTTGCCTTATAGATCAGGCCTTATCCTTCTTCATTAACGCTGTATTCCACGTCTTTTTGTGTTAGACTTTCCTCCTTTTGGGTTAGAATCCGGGCATTAAGTCAATCTACTTTTGTGTTGTAAAAAATCGCAAAAAAACAATGGAACTTAAAGGAAAAACAATACTAATAACAGGCGGTACAGCAGGTATTGGCTTGGAAGCTGCAAAGCAATTTTTAGCGAATGGCGTAAAAGTGATAATCACCGGCAGAAACCAGGAAAAATTGGATGAAGCCAAAAAATTATATCCTGCTTTAACGGCTATAAAGAGCGACGTAGCTAATGCCGATGATGCCCGGTTACTTTTCAATAAGGTTAAGGAGCTTGGAGGAATTGATATCCTTTACAATAATGCCGGCGTTATGAGCGGCCCACACAACCTCGGAATAGCCAATGATAAACATTTTGAATTGGCTAAAAATGAAATGGACATCAACTACCTGGGTGTGATCCGCCTTAACAACCTATTCATCGAAATGCTGAAATCAAGGAAAGAAGCCGCTATTATTAATACCTCTTCGCTCTTAAGTTATGTACCATTAAATATTGGTGCAACTTACTCTGCCAGCAAAGCAGCTATGCGTTTTTACACAGTGGCACTGAGAGATCATTTAAATATACTGGGCAGCAAGGTGAAAGTGTTTGAGCTATCACCACCTGTGGTGGCAACAAGTATGACAGAACACGTTGAGAACAAAGGGATCCCCCCGGAAAGATTGATAAACGCGTTGATTGCCGGCATTAAAAACAACCGGTTTACGATACGTGTCGGTATCAGCAAATTGGTTTACGTGGCTAGTCGCCTGTTTCCTAAAATAGCATACAGGTTAGTGAATCCTGCAAAAAATGCCCTCCAACTTCAATCGTAAACCTATTCTCTTTTCACGTTCTAACACTAAAGATTATGACACCCAATATTTTAGCACCCGCATCAGACGAACTCCATACTATTCTCACCAATCAGCGCAATGCTTTTTTGCACGACGGTCCACCAACACTTGAACAGCGACGAGCCGATTTGAAAAAATTTAAATTAGCATTGATCGACAGGAGAAATGAAATTGAAGAAGCGATAAATACTGATTTTGGTCATCGTTCCCGGCACGAAACTGCAATCGTAGAAATTATTGGCGTTATAGAAGGCATTAAATACCTGAGTAGCAACCTTAAGAAATTCATGGCTCCAAGCAAGCGAAACGTTGCCTTGCACATGCGTTTCGGTAGCGCAAGAGTGGAATACCAACCGCTTGGCGTAGTAGGTGTGATATCGCCTTGGAATTACCCGATTAATTTATCGTTAATGCCCGTTGTAACTGCAATTGCCGCAGGTAACAGGGTGATGCTAAAACCGTCAAAATTCACACCTGCAACCAATGCGGTGATCGCTTCTATGTTCAGCGAAATATTTCCAAAAGAGCAAGTAACCCTTGTAAATGGCGATGGCTCATCATTCAGCAAATTGCCTTTTGATCATCTTATTTTTACCGGCAGTACATCGGTAGGGCGGTCTGTAATGAAAGCGGCAAGTGAAAACCTCGTGCCTGTTACCCTCGAATTGGGAGGCAAATCGCCTGTAATTGTTTCTAAAGGTTATTCGCTCGAAAAGGCAGCCTCCCGTATTGTATATGGAAAGCTTCTAAGTGGCGGGCAAACCTGCATTGCACCTGATTATGCATTGGTAAATGAAAGTGAAATTGATGCTTTTATCGAGGCCTATGAAAACAGTGTAAAGGCGGCTTACCCTGAAGGCCCTACCGGAGACGACTATACTTCTATTGTTAACGAACAACAATTTGGTACCCTCAACGAACTACTTGAAGATGCCCGGACACATGGAGCTCGGGTGATAGAAGTTGGCATCAATCCAGGAGATGCATCAAAACGTCCTCATACAATGCCACCAACTATAGTGTTGAACGTAACAGATGAAATGCGTATTGCAAAAGAAGAAATATTTGGTCCTATATTACCAATACTTGCTTATCATTCTATTGACGATGCCATTAACTATGTAAATGCCCGGCCAAGACCGCTGGCTCTTTATTTTTTTACCGAGGATGAGGGAGACAAAACAAAGGTATTAAACCGAACTACTTCCGGTAATGTAACGATCAATGGCACATTTGCACATATTGCACAGGATGATCTTTCTTTTGGTGGCGTAGGCGAAAGCGGCATGGGGGCATATCATGGCATAGAGGGTTTTAGAACGCTAAGTCATGCAAAAGGGATTTACGAACAGGGAAGCTGGAATGGCATGGATCTTCTGCATGCTCCTTTCACTAAAAACACGGATAGGCTTATTAACCTTTTTCTTCATTAATTCGTTAGCTTTAAGGCAAGTAAAATGGTACACTTTAAATCAATTAGTGAATTGGCGCTTGCTAACAATTTGCCATTGCCGGAACATCCTATGTTGGGCCTCCTGCGTGTCCATAGTGAAATTATTATAAATACACCATCATTTACCTGCGACTTTTACAAGATTGGCTTAAAGAAAATAAAAGCCGGTTTAGTGTTATATGGCCGGACTAAATTTGATCATGAGACCGGCTGTATGGTCTTTACGAAGCCTCGTCAGGTTATAGAAATGCGGGATTTACGATTTGACGAAGATGGATACATTTTACTTTTCCATGAAGATTTCCTCAATGGACATCCATTGCATGAAGACATTCAACGGTATTCGTTTTTTGATTACGAAGCAAATGAAGCACTGCATCTGGCACCCAAAGAAGAAAAAATCATAAGGAATATATTTTACACAATAGACCAGGAATATAATAACAATGAAGATGAGTTTAGCAAAGAGATTATTTTGGCAGGCCTCAATTCCTTGCTTAAATATGCTGAGCGCTTTTATAAAAGACAATTCATCAACCGAAAGCAATTATCCGGAACAACGGTAACGGAGTTCAACAAAATCTTACAGAAGTATATTAATGACGGTTCACTTGAAAATAGATTGCCCTCAGTCGGTGATTTTGCAAGAAGGTTAAACATTTCCTCTCGGTATCTCACTGATTTGTTGAAAGTAGAAACCGGCAAAACTGCCATTGAACTTATTCATATTGCCCTTATCAGTGAGGCTAAAAACAGGTTGAGAAAAAAAGACAAAACTGTTTCTGAAATAGCGTTCGATTTAGGATTTGAAAATATGTCTTACTTCTCCCGACTCTTTAAAAAGCAAACAGGAATGCTGCCGACATCTTATAAGAAACATTTTCTCGAATAAAATAACATTTGAAGGAGAAAGCCCATTGTTATTAAGCCATCAATCATCCGGCTTAAATCCAATTCGTTTCCTTGGTTCCTTTGTTTGCCCTTAAATGGCATTTTTCTCCAAATCGTGTAAAGCAGTCGCAATGTTATTGAACAAAGCTTCTAATAAGAAGAACATGAGATTTAGAACACCCGAAAAGCCGGCAGAACTCCTTACGGCCAAGAAAGCCAGACAATCGTAAGAGTTGATTTGGTTTGCGGAGAGAGAGGGATTCGAACCCCCGGTACCTGTTACAGTACACCTGATTTCGAATCAGGCACATTGAACCGCTCTGACATCTCTCCGTGAAATGGGCTTCAAAAGTAAATAAATTCTTGCTGACAACAACTGATATTTTCCCAATAAATTGACGTTATGCTCAAAGTAAAATATATAATGTATAAACATTTCAACATAATTTGCATATACCTTAATTAATTTTTAAATTGCCACATTAAAACCAATTAACAGACCCGAGAAATACCAAATGCGTTTAGCAGTTATTTGTGTTGCCATTTTTTTTATTGGTGCGATTGTAAGTCTTAATGCCTGTCATAACACATCCGAAAGCGCTGTTGCAGCCGAAGAAATACCTGATGTGGTTAGTTATAACTTTAATATCAGGCCCATATTATCCGACAAATGTTTTAAGTGTCATGGCCCGGATGCGAATAAACGGCAGGCCAATCTGAGACTCGATATCCAGGAAAATGCTTATGCCGTGTTGAAAGACGAACCTGACAAACATGCGCTCGTTCCGGGTGACCCTGACGCTTCGGAGCTTTATCGCAGAATTACCACTTCAGACTCAAGCGAGATAATGCCGTCGGTGAAATCAAACCTGAAACCTTTATCTGCATACGAAGTAAAGCTGATCAAAAAATGGATAAAGCAAGGAGCTAAATATGAGAAACATTGGGCTTTTGTGCCGCCAAAATTGCCGCAGATTCCCAAAGTGGGGGATAAATCCTGGCCAAAAAATCCCATCGACTATTTTGTGTTGCATAGGCAGGAGCAGAAAGGCTTTGAACCCAATCCTGAAGCAGATAAGGAAAGATTATTAAAACGCTTATGCTTCGACCTGAATGGCCTTCCTCCGGATGTGGCGTTAATGGACCGTTTCCTGGCTGACAAAAATCCAAATGCTTACGAACGGATGGTCGACGAGTTGATGGCGCGTCCGCAATATGGCGAAAAAATGGCGTTGCGCTGGATGGATATTGCCCGATATGCCGACTCGCATGGTTATCAGGATGATAACTACCGCACGCAATGGCCATGGCGCGACTGGGTGATACATGCTTATAATGAAAACCTCCCCTACAAGGATTTCATTACCTGGCAACTGGCCGGCGATTTGATCCCGAATCATACCAAGGAGCAATTACTGGCTACGGGCTTTAACCGCAACCACAAAATCACTGAAGAGGGTGGTGTAATTGATGAAGAATACCGTGTAAATTATGTAACTGATCGTACCAACACCTTCGGTAAGGCTCTAATGGGGGTGACGCTGGAATGTGCCCACTGCCATGATCATAAATACGACCCGTTTTCACAGAAAGAATACTATCAGATGTTTTCATTCTTTAATAGTGTTAAAGAACCCGGTTTGCAATCGATAGTTGGCGGGCCGGAAACCTATGCCAAGCGCCCAATGATGCAGATCAGCAATGAGGATGCAAAAAGCATATTGAAATTTGTAAACAAAACAGATACCGGTAAACTCATCGTGTCGATAATGGGGGATAGCGAAGTTTACAGAAAGACATATATATTAAAACGCGGTAATTACGATTCACATGGCGATGAGGTATTTCCCGGAACACCAAAAACTATACTGCCGTTTAATAATGCTTATCCCAAAAACAGGCTTGGATTGGCAGATTGGGTTTTCGACGATAAAAATCCGTTAACGGCAAGGGTTTATGTTAACCAGATATGGGAAGAATTTTTTGGCAGGGGCATAGTTAAAACCTTAGGCGACTTTGGTATGCAGGGTGAGTTGCCCTCTAATCCCGAATTGTTAGACTGGCTTGCGGTTGATTTCAAAACGCATGGCTGGAACATCAAACGATTGGTAAAACAGATTGTAATGTCGGCTACTTACAGGCAGTCGGCAGTTGTCACTCCAGATAAACTTAAAAATGATCCGGATAATGTTCTTTTGTCTCGTGGCCCGAGAAACCGTTTGCCAGCCGAGTTTATCCGGGATATGATTTTAGCAAGTAGTGGTCTACTGAACAAAACGATAGGGGGGCCAAGCGTTAACCCGTATCAGCCGCCAGGCTTGTGGGAAAGTACCACATCTGGTCGGGGACAATTGGCAAGCTACCGCCAGGTGCATGGGCCCAATTTGTACCGTCGTGGTATGTACACGTTAATAAAGCGCACATCGCCGCCTGTTGAAATGGCCATTTTTGACGCCAGCAACCGCGATCAGTGCGAGGTGCAGCGCATGCGTACCAATACTCCGCTACAGGCATTGGAGATGATGAACGATCCAACTATGTTGGAGTCGGCAAGAGTTTCAGCTCAGAAGATGCTACAAGACAATGGTCAGCCCGAGGATAAGATTTATACAGCGTTCAGAAGGATTATTTGCCGCAAACCGACGGACAAAGAGATGAGTATTTTAACTTCCTATTATCAGGATCAGTTAAAATCGATCAACAAAAAAGATGCAGAGAAATTATTGGCAGTAGGCGAATATCCTGTGCCTGCCAATATGGATAAAATTAAGCTGACTGCTATGATGAAAGTGATTGATACGATTTATAACTTAGAAGAAGCCATTACTAAAACCTGATTATGGAAAAAGAATTTTTGGAACACGGTCTCAGTATCAACAGACGCAAATTTCTGTCGAAGTTGAGTTTAGGGGTAGGCAGTGTGGCGTTGGGTTCCCTGCTAATCCCAGATCTGCTATCAGGTATCAACAGTGATAACGGAGCGGATTTTATTCCAGGTGTACCGAATTTTGCACCCAAGGCCAAGCGGGTGATTTACCTTTTCCAGGATGGCGCGCCGTCGCAACTGGAGTCTTTCGACTATAAACCGAAGCTGCGCGAAATGTTTGGGCAGGAACTGCCTCCTTCAGTTCGTGGTAGTCAAATATTAACGGGTATGACCGCCTTGCAAAAGTCGTTCCCATTAGCCGGATCCTATTATAATTTTAAACAATACGGAAAATCGGGCGCCTGGGTAAGCGACCTGTTCCCGCATATCGGCAGCATTGCCGATGATATTTGTATTGTCAAAACGCTTTATACAGAGGCCATCAACCACGACCCAGCGCTTACTTTCTTCCAGACAGGCGCCCAGCAGGGTAACAGGCCGAGTATGGGCTCGTGGGTAAGTTACGGTTTGGGCAGCGAGAACAAAAATTTGCCTGCCTTTACTGTTTTGTTGTCAAAGGGTAAGGGGAACGGACAAGGTGTATATTCTAAGCTTTGGAGCAATGGATTCCTTGATTCCATACACCAGGGCGTATTGTTCAGCAGCAGCGAAAACCCGGTACTTTACCTGAATGATCCTGAAGGATTGAACCGGCATGAGCGCCGCAAGATGCTGGATAAGCTGTCAGAACTAAATGAAATATCTTATAAAGAATTTCAGGATCCGGAGATCACGACCAAAATAAAACAATATGAAATGGCTTACCGGATGCAGGCTGCTGTTCCGGAAATCATGGATGTCTCCAAAGAACCAGATGATATTGTGAAGTTATACGGCCCTGAATGTTTGGTTCCAGGTACTTATGCAGCCAATTGTTTGCTGGCGCGTAAACTATCTGAGAATGGGGTGCGTTTTGTGCAGTTGTATCACCAGGGATGGGATCAGCATTCTAATCTTCCGATGGAAATGGCCGGTCAAGCGAAAGATGTAGACCAAGCATCGGCAGCATTGGTTACTGACCTGAAACAACGCGGCTTGCTTGACGAGACGCTGGTAATATGGGGCGGCGAATTTGGTCGAACCAATTATAGCCAGGGTAAATTGGAAAAGAAAAATTACGGCCGCGATCACCATCCACGCTGTTTCAGTATATGGATGGCTGGTGGCGGTATTACACCGGGAATAGTTTATGGAGAGACGGACGATTTTGGCTATAACATTGTGAAAAATCCCGTGCATGTGCATGATTTTCATGCGACGGTGCTAAACCAATTGGGCATTGATCATACCAAATTGACCTATAAGAGTTTAGGTAGAAGATATAGGCTCACCGATGTAGCCGGAAATGTGGTAAGGGATATTATTTCGTAAAGATTCAGACGATCATGGAAAGAAGAAATTTTATAAAGACATCAGCAATTGCTTCGGCAAGCTTTTTTATTGCAAAGGATCTGTTAGCTAAAGATGACGGGCCAATTTACGGTCACGGCAATATGCGCTACCGTATGGATAACAAATGGAGCAAAGCAGATCCTAATATTAATCCAGTTAATGACTGCCACGAAATGGTTCAGGATAAAAAGGGCAGGATATTATTGCTGACCAACGAGACAAAAAACAATGTACTGATCTATAATAAATCGGGCAAGTTGTTGGATACCTGGGGACATGAGTTCCCTGGGGCGCATGGTTTGACGCTTGTCAATGAGAACGGCACTGAGTTTTTGTTCATCACAGATACGGTTAAGCACCAGGTATATAAGACTACCATCGACGGCAAAGTACTGATGACCATAGATGTACCATTGGAAACTGGCGTGTATAAAGAAGCAAAGGATTTTATCCCGACAGAAACAACAGTAGACAAAAATGGAGACTTCTTTATTGCAGATGGTTACGGCTCACAATATGTTATTCACTATGACAAAGACGGGAAAATCAAAAACTACTTTGGCGGCCGCGGCGACGGTGATGAGCATCTGGATAACGCTCACGGTATAGTAATAGATCGACGCAATGCGACACCTACTTTATTGGTAACCGACCGTACGCGCAATTGCTTTAAGCGGTTCAGTATGGATGGTAAATTATTGGAAGTAATAAAGTTGCCCGGAGCATGCGTTTGTCGTCCGGTAATAAAGGGAGATCATTTGTATGCGGCTGTATTGCGCTCGCCTGATTTGGGCAAGGAGAATTCAGGCTTTACAACTATCCTTGATAGGAACAACAAAGTAGTTTCTAATTTAGGTGGTACCGAACCGGTTTATAAGGACGGCGTATTGCAACCTATGGCCCAGGCCGAAAAGATATTCCTTAACCCGCATGATGTTTGCGTAGATAATGATGAGAACCTTTATGTAGCGCAATGGGCTTCTGGTAAGGTATACCCGTATAAATTCACTCGTGTTTAATTGTTTGCTGCCCGTTAAATGATAAAAAACAATTACAAGGGTATTGCAGGTAATTTATTATTTGCGCTGAATATTTTCATAATCGTTTTAGTGATTGCCGGGGATAGCCTGGTAATACCGGTATGGCTGCAGCCCATAGGACGTCTTCATCCTATGATATTACATTTTCCCATCGTGCTGCTGATATTGGCTATGCTGATGGAATTCTTTCGCTTCAGATCAACATTTGCAAACGAACGGCTTTATGATCAGTTTACTACGGTTTTATTGCTTTCGGGGGCCTTACTGGCTGCCATAACAGCCATCATGGGCTTGTTCCTGGCACGTGAACCCGGCTATGATAGTAACAGTGTGCAATGGCACAAATGGTTTGGTGCAAGCATAGTATTTATTTCTTCCGTTATTTACTGGTTACGAAATGCTTCCTGGTATAAACGGCCTGTGGCGCAATCAGCGGCTGGAGCGACGATTTGTTTCCTGATGATCGCCGGGCATTACGGCGCCAATATTACACATGGTGACAATTTCGTGTTAGGGCCTGTGATGAAAAGCTCCCGCCAATCAGTTCCTATCGATCAGGCATTGGTTTATCGCGATGTCGTTCAGCCGATATTTGAAACTAAATGTATTGCATGTCACAATCAAGATAAATTGAAGGGTGGATTGATGCTGATTGATGAGAAATCTGTTTTAAAAGGAGGAAAGTCGGGGAAGTTATTTGTTCCCGGTCAGCCGCAGGTAAGTTTATTGCTGGAGCGAATTCACTTACCTGAGGAAGAGAAAAAGCATATGCCGCCATCGGGTAAACCGCAGTTGACCGCAGCCGAGATGAACGTGCTTTATCAGTGGATTAAAGCAAATGCTGATTTCAAAAAGAAGGTAACCGATCTTCCGGCTGCGGATTCATTACGAATAGCGTCGGCAATATTTCTGAAACCCGCAGAAGCGGCGGAGGAACAATATGATTTCGCGGCAGCTGACGAAAAAGAGATCAAAAAGCTAAACAATGACTACCGTGTTATTTACGCCTTGGCAAATGGCTCACCCGCTTTGGCGGTTAATATTTATAATAGATCTACCTACAGCACCAAAGCACTTGATGAATTAAATGGAATAAAAAAACAGGTAATATCCATCGACCTGAACAAGATGCCTGTAAAGGACGGAGACCTTAAAACGATTGCCGGGTTTGAAAATCTTCGGAGGTTAAATCTCAACTTTTCTGATATTACAGGGGCCACATTAAAGGACCTTGGATCACTGAAATATTTGCGCTCACTATCCCTCACAGGCACTAAATTAAATGCACAGGCACTGGATCAGTTAAAATCTTTAAAGAGCTTAAAAGAAGTAGTTCTTTGGAATACAGGATTGAGCGCACAGGAGCTGCAGGCATTTCAAAATTCAAACAAAAAGATTGCGCTTATAGAAGGTTTTAAAAATGACGGGAAGCCGATGAAACTGATACCACCGCAGGTGAAAAATACAGCGTTTGTTTTTAACAAGCCCGTTCAACTAGTGGTCACCAATCCAATAAAGGGAGTCGATATACGTTACACAACAGATGGGAAAGATCCTGATAGTATCAAGTCAGCGTTATATAAACCGGGCATTATGATAAGCGATAATACTACCATCAAGGCCAAAGCTTATAAAGCAGGCTGGTATGGCAGCGATGTGGTTAGTTATACTTTTTATAAAAATACGTTTGCACCTGATAGCATCTCTTTGATAAAACCAGTTAATGAACGTTACCAGGCCGATGGCGCTAAAACGCTCACCGATGGCGAACTGGGCGGTATGAATTTTGGCAACAACAAATGGCTGGGTACTCAAACCAATATGGAGTTGATGCTCTATTTCAAGAATCCCGTAAAACCGCACACGCTGACTTTAAATTGCCTGAAGATGATCGGCAGCCAGATATTTTTGCCAACGGAGGTAGAAGTGTGGGGGGGGACGGATATGCAACATTTGAAACCCATAGGTTCCTTAGCAACAGGGCCACAAAAGAAAGGTGATCGGGATACTTTACAGCCGCTGGTATGCAAACTGCATGAAAGCGCACCCATCACTTGCATAAAATTTGTGGCAAAGCCTATTTACAAATTACCAGAATGGCACCCTGCAAAAGGGAAACCATCCTGGGTGTTTGTTGATGAGGTGTTTGTGAATTAAATTACAATACCCTCCTACTGAGATGGAAATTTAAGGGATCAGCCGCAACTAATCCCTTATAAATGCATTGATTTACCTTGCATTCGGTTGTAACATACTCACGCGGTTGCCTTCAGTATCCTCGATAGATATCCAGAGCCCTACGCCTGGTATCATCATCGGCTCCATACTTGCCGCCCCTGTTTTATCCATAGCACCAAGTATCTTGCCACCGGCGGCTTCGACAGCTTTCATGGCGTTGTGTATATCCTGCACAGCGATCACAACAGACGGCGGGTGTGAAAGCGGATTGTCTGTTTTTTCATAAAAGCCTCCGTTTATAGTACCGGGAGCTTTTACCATGCCATTCTCGTCAACCTCCGTGGTGTAGGCAAGGACATAATTTCCCATCTCGGGGCCCATTTGCTGGAGTTGCCAGTCAAAGGCCGTCTGATAAAACTTCTTCATTCGCTCACGGTCGAAATAGCCCATTTCAAAATGGACAACTGGATTCATGCTCATAATAGAATAGTTTTGTGATTATTATTTAGAATAAAGTTAGACAGCTTTTGATGACCTATCAAAGAAATTTATTCGAGTTTGTGGATATTGTTAGGAATCACCCATAACTCTAAGCTGACGCTTGCAGCAATGTTGCCTATCCAATATATTTACAACACGCCGGATGGCATGTATTTAAGGTTAACTATTATGGCTGTTAGAACTCGTCTCCTGTTATAGATAACACCCTTTCGTTGCGCGCCAATATCAAAACGATTTTGTAGACGTTCGCTGCTACTGTCAGTTGCGGCTATAGACAGCCTTAACCATTCTATCTTTACCGTTCATGTCTTTTCTTAATTCAATGTTAGTGAATTGTTTATCGTTTAAAATATTAACTATTTCTTTACCATAACTTTCATTGAACTCAAAAAACAACAATCCATCTTTTTCCAGATGAGTTGAGGCAAAATTGGCTATAGCTTTATAGAAAATGAGTGGATCATCCTCTGGTACAAATAATGCGGTGTGCGGTTCAAAATCAGTGACATTTCTATGCATCAGTTTTTTGTCCTCAAGTGTAACGTACGGGGGGTTACTTATGATGAGTGAGTAGTAAGTGGTGAGCAGTGAGTGATTAGTCGGATTTAGAATATCATCTTGAATAAAATTAATATCGACTTTATTCAGCTGAGCATTTTCTTTTGCGGTTCGTAAAGCTTCGGGTGAAATATCTATCGCTGAAACTTGAGCATCCGTCAGGTTTTTCTTCAGGCTAATAGGAATACAACCGCTACCTGTGCCGATATCCAAAAATCTGCCAATCGCTAACTGAGAACTGCCAACTGATGAAAGAATCCAATCTACCAGTTCCTCAGTCTCGGGCCTGGGTATTAGTACTGATGGATTTACTTTGAAAGTCAGACCATAGAATTCTGCACAGCCTAATATATATTGAATTGGTTCGCCAGTGGTCAAACGTGTTAATATGTGTGTAATTCTCTCACTATCAGGTGTTGATATCTCTGTTTCCGGAAAAGCTCTGATTTTGGCAGATGAGATATTAACCACATTTTCTAACACCATTATACACAATGAATTGACTTCATTGGCATCGTAAATGGTCGATAATTGTCCGGAAAAATCCGCCGAAACTTGCTTAACCGTTCTCATGCAACAAAGAAACAAAAACTTCTTCGGCCAATTCACCTCATTTTGCGGCTAACTAATCTTGATTTAACAACTTATTCCAGAAATTTTAACATTGTAAAAATTCCGGTTTACACAAAGCTATATTTGTTGCATGCTATCCCACGAACAATATATGCAGCGTTGTATCGAACTCGCTGAATTAGGTGCCGGCAATGTAAGTCCCAATCCAATGGTGGGGGCGGTAATTGTTTGCGAGGATAATATTATTGGCGAAGGGTATCATCAGCAATATGGCCGGGCTCATGCTGAAGTAAATGCCATAAACCAGGTGCTTTCTCATTTTGAAGATGCTGAAGAGCTTTTAAAACAATCCACCATTTACGTTTCTTTGGAGCCATGTGCCCATTATGGTAAAACCCCACCTTGTGCCGATCTGATCATAAAGCATGGTATCCCAAAAGTAGTGATAGGCTGTCGCGACCCTTTTGAGCAGGTTGATGGTAAGGGTATTGAGAAATTGCAACAAGCAGGTATCGAAGTGATCGTTGGCGTTTTAGAAGCTGAATGCAAGTGGCTGAACCGCCGCTTTTTTACACGGGTGCAGAAGCAAAGGCCTTATGTGATCCTGAAATGGGCACAAACTAACGATGCCTATTTTGCACCGGATGATAAAACCCAGTTTTGGATAACACATGAAGGATCACGCAGACTAGTGCATCAATGGCGCAGCGAAGAAGACGCTGTACTTATTGGAAAACATACTGCTGCTATTGATAATCCACAATTGAATACCCGCTATTGGCCAGGGAAATCACCCAAAAGAATTGTGATAGATAGAAAATTGGAGTTGAATAAAAACTTGAGCATATATGATCAAAATATTGAAACACTGATTTTTAATGAATTAAAAACAGATATTGACGGAAAAGTTAAGTATATTGCCCTTGAGGATTTTGAGCGTTTTGTTCCGCAGTATATTCTGTTCCAGTTATATATGCAGGATATTCAGTCGGTAATCATCGAAGGTGGTGCGTATACATTGAATAGCTTTATCAATGAAGGGTTATGGGACGAGGCCAGAGTTTTTACCGGTGAAGCAGTGTTGGGGAGTGGCATAAAAGCGCCATGTATTAATGGCATTTCGAGCAGGGAATATATTGTGGGGAATGATCGTTTAAAATTCTTTTATCATAAGCCTGTTAATTAATGTTTTATATTTTTTTAAGCATTTGTTGTAGTGTTGCCGTTTCGGTTTTATTAAAGCTCGCCAAGCGGTACCAAATTGATGTTTATCAAGCAATTACCTGGAATTATTCGGCAGCTATATTTTTAACCTGGTTATTCTTTAGGCCACATTTTACCAGTTTGCAAGGAGCGCCGGTTCTTACTTATGTAGGTCTGGGAATACTGCTTCCGTTACTTTTTATAATAATCGCAACATCAATTACTCTAACGGGGATTGTACGTACTGATGTGGCTCAACGGCTATCGTTATTTATACCAGTGCTATCGTCGTATGTGATATTCGGAGAGGTTTTAAATGGCATTAAAATCACTGGGATATCCATTGGCATTATCGCGATGTTTTGTCTTATTCCATGGAAACAAAAACGCGCGGTAAGAAGACGGTCTACTAACTCCTGGCTTTATTTGCTGACAATATTTTTCGGTATGGGGGGCATTGATGTACTCCTGAAGCAGATAGCTAAATTCACTGCTGTTCCGTTCACTACTTCGCTTTTCATCGTTTTTACTTTAGCCTTTCTGGTTGCTCTTATAGGTTTGATCTATATGGTCTTTACCAAAAAGATGCGCTTTTCATGGCCGCATATCCTCATTGGCTGGGTACTAGGTGCGGCTAATTTTGGCAATATACTGTTCAACATAAAAGCACACCAGGCTTTGGCTGATCATCCATCCACCGTATTTTCAACTATGGATATTGGCGTTATCGTTGCAGGCTCACTGGTTGGCTTGTTTATATTCAGGGAGAAACTGAGCCGGCTCAATCTCGGGGGCATAGTTTTAGCAATTATTGCTATTGTGATTATTTACTTCCCCCAGATATTCAATTTCTAAGCGATATTTGCCGGATGCTGTTTGATGATACTTATTTGACCATTGAAGCCAAAAGCGAGGGCTTGTTTCGCGATCGCGGCAGCAAATTCCTTGGTTATGCTTATCCGGTCGTGTCAGATCAGGATATCAAAAGTATTGTTACTGATTTAAAAAAAGAACATCCAAAAGCCAATCATCATTGCTGGGCAATGCGCTGGAGTACTGATCGCTCTGTCTTTAAGCTAAATGATGATGGGGAGCCATCAGGCACGGCAGGCAGACCGATATTGAATACTTTATTATCTAAAAATATCACCAATATAGCGGTCGTTGTCGTACGTTATTTTGGCGGTACTTTGCTTGGCGTTCCCGGATTGATCAACGCTTATAAATCGGCGACAGAGTCGGCTCTTACTGAAGCTAAGATCATCGAAAAAACAGTTAATGACGTATACACCATTGTATTCGATTATTTGCAGATGAACGAGGTGATGCGGATTGTAAAGGACGACAACTTGCAACTATTAGAGCAGGTTTTTGATAACAGCTGCTCCATAAAAGTCTCTGTCCGCAAGATGCAAGTCAACCATGTCACTGCAAAGCTTCAAAAATTAACTTCCGTAAAAATAAAATACGACTACAGCATCTAATTAATCTTTTAAAACCAAGGGCTTTATCGCGTGGATTTTATTCTTTCCGATTATGGCTTATTTGCCTTATTTTAGTCGGGCATGCAATCGTTCGAAATCAACAAAGAAGACCTGGAGCGCATCAAAACAGCGCTTGAGGGAGATGATGCTGAATTAGAGAAAGTTCTGCAGGAGTACCACGCTTCTGAGATTGCCATACTATTTGAAAGACTTCCCGTCGAGTCGCGTGAAAAGATCATCAATATCCTGCCATCTGACGTAGCTTCTGAAGTTTTTGCAGAAATGCACGAGGAGCAGGAGCCCGGCGAGCTGCTTATTGCACTTGATCCTGAAAAGCGTTCTGAGATCATCGAAGAACTGGATTATGACGATGCGACGGATATTATTTCCCAACTGGATGAAGAAGACCAGCAGGAAATATTAGAAGACATTGATGAGGAAGATGCCAGCAATATCCGCGCGCTGTTAAGTTATCCTGAGGATACCGCGGGTGGTATCATGAACTCCGAGGTCATCAAGGTTAATATCAATCAAAACAAAAAAGATGCTTTAGAGGATATTATCCGACAATCGGAGGAGATGGAAGAATTTTATACCATTTATGTGGTGGACAATGAGAACATGCTTAGGGGTATTCTTTCGGTTAAGTCGATCCTTAAAGCTCCCGCCTATGCACGTGTGGCCGAACTAGTGAACCGTGATTTTGTGTATGTAAAAGCCGAGCTTGACCAGGAGGATGTAGCCGGCCTGATCTCACAATATAACCTGACCACCATACCGGTTGTTGACGACCATATGAAACTGCTTGGACGCATTACCGTCGATGATATCATGGACGTAATGGAGCAGGAGAGTACCGAGGATATCTTGAAGATATCGGGTGTATCGGAAGACGAGGAACTTAGCGGTAACTGGAAGGATGCGGTAAAGAGTCGTTTGCCCTGGCTGGTAATCAACTTGGCGACTGCTTATTTGGCAGCCTCGATTATCCGCCATTTTGATTCTACAGTGCAAAGCATTCCCATTATAGCTGCCTATATGACTATTATTGCAGGAATGGGAGGGAACGCTGCGACTCAGGCACTAGCTGTTACAGTGAGACGAATTTCGCTAAGTGACCTTACAGACAGGCAGGCGTATGATACTGTTATTAAAGAATTTTTAGTCGGCATGTTGAACGGTGCAGCAAATGGGTTGATAGTTTTTTTAATAGCTGTGCTCTACGATGGTAGCCTTAAGTTGGGCTTTGTATTACTTTTTGCTATGACCGGAAATTTGATTGTAGCTGGCTTAACAGGATCATCCATTCCTTTGATATTAAAAAGAGTTGGAATAGATCCCGCTGTGGCTTCATCCATCATTATTACTACTTTTACAGACTGTGCGGGCTTTTTACTGCCTCTGTGGTTTGCAACCAAAATTTTATAAAGGACTACTACAACAAATTATATTTGAAAATATATCATAGAAAGAAAAAGAATGGCTGAAGTTAGAAACAACTGGACGAAAGAAGAAATTGCTGAAATATACCACAAACCATTGCTCGATCTGATTTACCAGGCGGCAACCATACACCGTGAAAATAAAGATTATTCAGAAGTACAGATCAGTTCCCTGATATCCATCAAAACAGGCGGCTGTCCGGAAGATTGCGCTTATTGTCCGCAGGCGGCGCGCTATAATACCGGTGTAAATGTTCACGCTATGATGCCAACCGAAGAAGTAATTGCAGCTGCTGAAAAAGCAAAAGCCGGCGGCGCATCAAGATTGTGCATGGGTGCCGCATGGCGTGAAGTACGCGATAACCGGGATTTCGACAAAGTGATTGATATGGTAAAAGCGGTAAACGACCTCGATATGGAAGTGTGCTGTACTTTAGGCATGCTAACTGAGAGTCAGGCTCAACGTTTGGCTGATGCAGGCTTATATGCCTACAATCACAACCTGGATACTTCAGAAGATGATTACAAACGCATTATCACTACCCGCACTTATGATGATCGCCTGAAAACCTTGGAGCATGTACGCAAAGCAAAGATTACAGTTTGTAGCGGTGGCATAATTGGTTTGGGTGAAACCGTTGAAGACCGTATTTCGATGCTGAAAACATTATCCAATCTGCCAAAACATCCTGAGTCTGTGCCAATCAACGCTTTGGTACCAGTAGAGGGTACGCCATTGGCTGATCAGCCGCGTGTACCCGTTTGGGATATGGTGCGTATGATTGCTACTACACGCATCATTATGCCGAAAACAGTGGTGCGTTTATCAGCAGGTCGTACAGAAATGAGTTTAGTGGAACAGGCCCTATGTTTTATGGCAGGCGCGAACTCCATATTTGCTGGTGAAAAGTTGTTAACTACACCAAATCCGTCATTCGATACGGATATGGCGATGTTTGAACTGCTTGGCCTAAAACCTCGCGCTGCGTTTAAGAACGGCAGACCGGGTAAAGTTCAGGAAGCAGCCGTTGAAGTTCAAAACTAGAAGAAATAAAAAACTGCAAAGGTTGCCATTATCAGGCACGGCGAAAAGCCTGATAATGGCAATAACCTGAACTGTCGGGGTTTCAACCGTACCATGGCCAGCGAGTTGTGCATTTTAAACTTTTGCCCCTAAGAGCCAGCGCCAGGCCCAGCGTGTGCTGCGATTAAATCCTTTCCACTCATCCACAAAATCAATTACATCTGTCAGGCATTTCTCTGCAAATTTTTGCTTGAAGTTTTTGAATGACGCTTTGTAAACCTTATCTGGGCTTTCCATACCTATCCGTTCATATATTTCCTGTTTCACATACATAGTCCGAATGAAAAGGATATTGCCCAAAATAACAAAGCTATAAAGCGTGCGTTTAATATATCCCGCTTTTGTTGCATAGGTTTTCAGCAGACTTTTAGTAAATAAAATATGTCGTGCCTCTTCAATATTGTGCAGGTCGAACATTTTCTTCAGTACCGGGTAAATATTGGGTGATTTACGCGCATGGTTGCCATAAACATCCGTTACCAGTTCTATCGATACACTTCCCATAAATAAGAAATCTGCAGGTAGATATTTATTGCTGAATTCGCCTAAAAATTTGTGAATACCGGTTTGTTTGATTGGTTTGCCGCGAAGTTTGTCAATTGCCTGCCCGAACATTTCCTGGTGGCGGAATTCTTCAATCAATTCTCTTAACAGAAAACGATGTTCTATATTGTCCAAAGGCAAAGTGAGAATATGACGGGTCATAAAGAGACAAAAAAGGCTCTCGCCCCAGGCATAAGAAGCGATTACCTGCACCAGCTCGTGCCGGCCGAGTTCCAATTTTTGTTCAGGAGTTAATGTGTCGTATATATCAAGTCCTTGCAGCGAAGTCAGCATCTCGGGCAGAAATATATCGTCTGCATCAGGTTCCAGCTGCCATGGAATATAGGTTTCCGGCATCAGCGGGTGTTCCTTGCTGATCCTGATCAAACGTTCTATTTCCTGTATTTCCATATACAAATGTCAGGTAATATCATTTTAAAGTCAAAACAAGATACTTCAAAAATATGGAACAAAGTACTGCGTTATAAGTTCGTGATAAGGTTTAGGTTAGTCCTGACGTAAAAATCAGGACATGCTCCCCGCCGCCCGGTGGGGAGTTTTTTTGTTTTTACGGGAGGGAATTAAAATTTCATTAATAAATCCTCAGACCTTGTAACATTCCATTTTCCAACCTTTCAATAGGTAAAAAAATAGCTTAATTTAGCGTCTATGTCTGGCACTAAAGCAAACGGGAGAGAAAAGATATTTGTATTAGATACCTCGGTTATCCTTTACGATCACAACGCCTTTGAAAATTTTCAGGAACACGATGTAGCCTTGCCAATCCAGGTGCTGGAGGAATTGGATAATATGAAAAGCGGTAACGATACCCGCAATTTCGAAGCCCGCAGCTTTATCAGGCTGATGGACGAAGTTTCCCGAAAAAATTTATTGAATAAATGGGTACCACTAAGAGGGAAAGGCAAAGGCAGTTTTAAAGTCGTAATGGACATCAAAAACGCTACATCAGATGCCGAGAAAGTGTTTGGCAGCGATAAGATCGACCATCGAATATTGAACGCCGCCCTTGGCCTGCAGGAAGAATATCCTGAAAAAAAGATTATCCTGGTATCGAAAGATATTTGTCTGCGCTTGAAAGCCAAAGCGCTTAATATTCACGCCGAAGATTACGAAACTGGTAAAATCAAAAACCTGGAAGAGCTTTATACCGGAGAAACTATTCTACATAAGGTTGCAGATAAAACCATCAGTCAACTTGTCAAAACAGGCGTATTAACCGGCAGCGATCTGAACATGTTGCCCGCTAAAAACAATCACTTTTACAGTTTTAGTGGCAAAAAGCAAAAAGTTTCAGGATTTTATAATAGCCAAACCAGTGTATTGGAGAAAGTGTCCGAACAACCCGTGTTCAATATTCAGCCTAAAAATCCGGAGCAGGCTTTTGCGATACACGCCCTCTTGCATCCGGATATCAAACTGGTTACCATACAGGGCAACGCCGGTACGGGCAAAACTTTGTTGGCCCTTGCCGGAGCTCTGGAACAACGTAAATTTTACCGGCAGATCTACGTGACCCGTCCAATTGTTCCACTGAGCAATAAGGATATTGGTTTCTTACCCGGCGATGTAAAATCAAAAGTCGATCCATACATGGCGCCGATATGGGATAACCTGAAGTTTATCCGCGATCAATTTGCTGACGATGAAAAGATGCAACTCAAAATAGATGAACTGGTATCAAATGATAAGATCACAATCGCGCCTTTGGCCTTTATTCGCGGACGTACACTTACTAAAATATTTTTTATCGTAGACGAGGCCCAAAATCTAACGCCGCACGAGGTAAAAACTATCATATCCAGAGCAGGTGAGAATAGCAAATTTGTATTCACTGGTGATATTTATCAAATAGACACACCATACCTTGATGCAGAAAGTAATGGATTATCCTACCTGATCGATAAAGCTAAAGATCATCCGCTTTATGCACATATCACCTTGCAAAAAGGGGAGCGTAGCGAGCTGGCAAATTTGGCGATAGATTTATTGTAAAATATCTAAACTTTATTTACCATCCGCTGAACACTTTTGTCTCTGATTTAGAGCACCAAATTAAAAATCTGATTGAAGACCGTTATGGCATGATTATTAATGTATAATATACGTTAATTTAAAACATCATGTCATGAGAACATTATTGTATTTTATCGCCATCGTCATGATTCTCGGATGGGTGATAGGCGTTTTTGCATACTCCGCTGGGGGATTAATTTATGCACTCCTGGTATTAGCAGCAATAGCATTTTTATTAGGATTTTTAGGAAGAGGCCATACAACCGCTTAACAATTTCTGAAACTTTGTTATAATAAGGCAATCCAATGGGTTGCCTTATATCCTTTCATTAGGTCAATATATTATCGGTAACCTTAGCAATGTCATAACTGATCTTATTGATAAAACCTAGTTGTTCAGTAAGCAATATCTCATTAGCTGTCGGGGTTCTTTTTTCTTCAAGTGCTACAGTCTTTTCAGTTACAAAATCAACACATCTGCCACCTAATTTTCTGTTGGTGTCATTCAATACATTGATGCTTTTCCGGATTAGCCTTACATTATCTGGTTGCGTTTTGTGCAGATTTTTTTCTGAAACACTGGATGCCAAATTAGCCAGATAAGATGACAAGATATGGGTAAGCACCACGAATTTGTGTATCTCGCGTATCTTTTTTTGTTTACTTTTAGGCTCTGAGGTCATTCGCTCAAAGGCGGCAGATAAGTTGGCCGATTTAACGTAAATATCTTTTCTTGCTAGTTTGTAATCAGTAACCGTGACTGTTTTTCCCGTAATGGATTCGGCAATTTTTACAAGATAGTTCACGTTCGCATATACTGTGTCTCGCAGGTTATCCTTAACCTGTTCAAACTCCCAGGTAGGGAAAATAATATACATCGCTACAAAGGCTATCGAAGATCCGATAGCCGTATCGATTATCCGTTCTTCCGCCAGGTTCAGGTGGCCAACGCCAAGGAACTTGAACAGGATCAGCACGTATGGCGTCATAAAAATAACACTAACCACATAGTTTAACCGTGTAAAGCTGTATGTACCAAGCATGAATAGGATAAAAAAGATGAACTGGGCATCAGTATTTTTTATAACCGTTAAAATCAAAATACCGATAGCTCCGCCTGTAATGGTGCCTATCAAGCGCTGATAATTTCGTTGTTTGGACAAACTGAATCCCGGTTTCAGGATTACGATGATCGTCAGCAAAACCCAGTAGCTATGATGGCCAAGTGCAAATAGCTTTGCTATGGTAAATCCGATCACGCAAACTAAAGATACTCGCAGCGCGTGTTTAAACGAACCAGACGAAAAAGAAAAGTTATCAAAGAATATTCTCGGCGCATAATCCTGATGGGTAACAAACTTGGAATACTCTACATCTTCAGGCGTGTCTATTAGCGTTTTGGACGATCTTGAATTGTAATAGACAAAAATGTTGTGGATATTCTTATTCAGATCCCGCAGATTGATTAATATCTTTTTCAACACTAGGTTACTGGTGCTGGTGTCTTTTGCTGCTATCTCGTCAATTTTCTTTTTTAGTTGTTCCAGTTCAGCGTCAAAATCATGTGAATGATTATACCGGCGATTTGATAACACCGCGTAACCGATATTCTCCAGCTCATGTGCCATTTGCTCAAGAACGCGAGCGATAGCCTCCAATATTCCGGTACTTCCGAATTTTTCTCTTACCTGTTTGTAATCATAATGTGTTGCCAGTATTTGTTCATAGAGATCGATAAGGTCTATGAATGTTAGTACCAAAACCCGGCTGGCATTAGTAGAATCTTTTACCACTATCCGGCTTTTGAAAAGCAGTTCACGAACTGCGTCTTGGTGCTGGCTTACCTGTATCTGGTGAGAGACCAGCTTGCGGTAATTTTCATCAATATCAGTATCAGGCAAATAAAAATCAGCCTTAATGCGAAGGAACTTTACCACATCCAAAATACTTTCACCCAGAGCCTGCTGGGCAGCACGGTAGGGGCGTATGGTAAAAAACAGGACACTAAATGTCAGGTACCATATTCCCCCTAAAGTCACCTGTAAACTATAGGTCAATATCTGATTAGCCGGCAAGCCTTTTTCGATCATAAAGACCATCATCAGCAATGACCCCATGCCGACAGCCGCTGCACGCGTCCCGTAAACGATAAGCATTGAAAAAAGAAAAGAAAAAATAGCAATCTCGATTCCAAGTGTTATTACATTCATCCGAGCGAATCCGGTCACAACCGCAACCACAAAAATGCAGATGTTACATATAGCCATTGCATTGCGCTTATGAATTACAGGGCCGGGTATATCCACAACCGAAACACACAATGCCCCAAGCGAAAGTGTAACCCCCAACTCAAACTGGTTGAGATAATTGAAAACCAATGCAGGCAATAAAATGCCTATACTGGTACGGATACCATCAGAAAAATACTGGCTGTAAAAGAAACTCTTTATTTCGCGGATGGTTAATTTCATCAGTCGGGGTTAGATGGAAAAATGCGTATACAAATTTACAAAAATTAAATCTTTAAGGGGTGTTTCGATAATTATTGCATTAATACTGAATTTAAATTAATAAATACTCACCTTTTAGTGGTTTTTATCGTTAATATAATTAAATTCACAGCGAAATTTTATAAACCCTTATACCAAGCTGCCAAATTTATGTCCTCACTTGCAAAACTCAGCCACAGAGAAACAACTTTTAACCAGGAAGTTGTCACCCGATTTGAGTTATATAACAGTCTGTTTCAGACGCTTCCTTTTTACCAGGTGAAGGATACAGGTATATTGCTTCCATTTTTCAGTTCACATTGTGAAAAAGGCACGGCTTCATTTTCATCGCCAACCGAAATTATCGAATCTTTCTTTAAAAAATATGTTCCGGGCATCGATCATCAGGAGCAGATCAACCGCATGTTCCGTTTTATCCAGTACATCGAACGGCAGGTGGTTTTATTTGACGCTGTTGAGGATTCATCCTTCAATAAGGTCGGTCGCACAGACGATAGTGGTTCATTGCAAAGTTTGCTGCAATTAGCCTCACAAAATGATAAAACCAGGGATGAGATAAGCCAGAAACTAAAGAATTTCTCTTTACGTCTGGTACTTACTGCTCACCCGACGCAATTTTATCCAGGTACAGTGCTCGGTATCATGACTGACTTAATCGAGGCTCTGAAACATAACGACCTGAATAATATCGATGTCTTACTTCAGCAGTTAGGTAAAACACCTTTCTTTAATAAAACTTCGCCTACCCCTGTTGATGAAGCAACTAGTTTAGTATGGTTCCTTGAAAATACTTTCTATCACGCGGCATCAGGAATTCAGTCAAAACTAGAAGAAGAATTTGATATAGAACATTCAGATGACCACCAGATACTTGAATTAGGCTTCTGGCCCGGTGGTGACCGCGATGGTAACCCAAATGTGACCACCGAGACTACTGC
>Ga0207695_10001773_pt1 | contig 34055 bp, 27 predicted proteins | sample KBSC54metaG_FD_184354 | JGI IMG/M metagenome (GOLD analysis project Ga0207695, IMG submission 184354) | Corn rhizosphere microbial communities from Kellogg Biological Station, Michigan, USA - KBS C5-4 metaG (SPAdes) (version 2) | ecosystem: Host-associated > Plants > Roots > Rhizosphere > Soil... | reverse complement strand
ACCTTCGCAGGGCATCAATTATTACAGGCTTGAAATGGTCAATGCTGTGGGTGTCACGTCTTATTCATCCACCGGCATCCTGACCTTCGGCGAAACCTCCCGGCAGGTGACCCTTTATCCTATCCCAACGAAGGATATTCTGCATATCAGCGCACCCGGCGTCAGCGAGGCCCGGAATATCGATCTTATTTCTGTCAGCGGACAGGTTCTGGAAAGCTACCCGGTTGCTAAGCTCGACGGGGCACACCTGTCAGTCAGCGGACTGCCCGCCGGAGCGTATTTTGTCCGTATCAGGGGCGGAGGACAGTCCTTCGTGCTGCCATTTTTAAAGGAATAACATTTATTTGCTTGTATGCATCATCAGACCCTCGATAATCCCCCTCACCTCTTCCGGAGACGTTTTCATGGTGAGATAAGCCTGGTTACCCGCAGGGTCATCCTTCCATTCATTATTCCCCCCGGCTAAAATAATCTGCCCCCGTACCAATCCGAAATACGGACTGGTACCCCTCACAGCAGCCAGCACAGCCGTCTGATCCCAACTCTTCCGGCCATTACGATCCTCATCGGAAAAAGCCATGCACAAAGCAAACACATCCTTGACAGGACTCTGCAATCCCACATCCTCAGTCAGCTGCTTCCCCGTGATGATCTGCCGGCCGATCTCAAACCCGCTAAAGATCACCGGCGTCGGCCAGTGAAGAAAAACTTTTGCCGAAGCCGCCGAATCCACCAGCACATTGAACTCCCTGCCCCGTGGGAACGCCCCCGCCATGGATACCAGCTGCTTCACCTTCTTTCGGATCAGCTCCACACCCGTCAGGCGGGAATATGCATCCCCCTTCGTCTCCAGCAAACCCGCCAGGTTGGTAAGAAACCCCACGGTTACGATAGTAACACTCTTGTCAGGCTGAGCTGCCAGTATCTTTCTATAAAGCTCGATAGCATTAGGCACTTCCGAAGTAGCATGGATATGATGAGGATATTTCTTCAGCAGCATCTCGGGCCATTTTTGCGGGGCGCCTCTGTCAGGAGCAGAAACACTCTTAGGCGCACCAATAGGTAAGGTCGGCCGACCGAAATACATATCCAGCACATCGATAGTGGGCGCAACCAGCTCGTTCTTGTTACTGGCCATGATCGCCAGCGGCCGCGCTTCGCCGGCATCAGCCAATGCATGCAGCACCGCAACCGCGCCTACATCATCGTAATCAGGTCCTATGTCCGTATCCAGGATAATGGCGACAGGTTGCTTTTTCTGCGCGTGTACCTGCGTCTGCACCTGTACCTGTGCCTGCACTTGTGCCTGCACTTGTACCTGCACTTGCAAAACCCCCAGCGCTGCGACCCATATCAAATATTTCTTCATATTCTTTTTTACACCTGCACTATCTGTATATTATTCCCACATGTATCATCAAATACCGCCAGCTTTACAGCTCCCATAGAAGTAGGCGCCATACTAAACACGACCCCCTTCTTTAACAGCCGCTGATATTCCTCCTCCACATTGTCCACATGAAAAGCTGTGTAAGGTATCCCCGCCTCGAACAGCGCTTGTTGATAAACCCTGGCAGGTGCAAACGCCATGGGCTCCAACACCAGCTCCACCCCATCCTGTTGCTCCTTCGATACGACGGTAAGCCATTTATGCTCCCCCATGGGGATCTCTGTCTTTTTGATAAAACCGAGCACTTCGGTATAGAACCGTAAAGCTTTGTCCTGGTCTTTCACCAGGAGACTGCAGAGTTTGATCTTCATAAAAAATTTTTTATAAAGATGGTCGGTCCGGCAGAAACTTTCTTATCCAAAATTGCTTTCCTGTTCGCCGAAGGACTCACCCCCGCCACCGACTTATACAACCGCGTAAAACTCGGCACACTCTCAAACCCCACCGCATAGCAAACATTTTTGATAGGTACACCCGCACACAACAGCCGCCTGGCATGCATCAACCGCACCTCCCGCAGATAAATATGCGGCGTCCTGCCATAATACCTCCTGAAAAGCCGGATAAAATGAAATTTGGACATACACGCCTCACGGGCCATCCTATCGACATCAATATCCGAACCGTAATGCTGATCGATATACTCCTTCGCCCGTATCACCTTCTCCCCCAGGTCCCCATGTGGATAAACGGCCTTACGGATAGCCAGTACTTGCTGATGATAAAAATTCATGTCATTGAAGTTACCCCCAAAAAAATTTTTGATAATAAAAAAAATGTTTCTAAGTTTATCCTTAAATAGAACAGACTAGAACAGAATAGTCAAAAATTTAAAAACTCACCAAAACCTAACGATTATGCATGTCAAAGCAGCCTTGAGGGTATCCCTTACAGCCATCATCTGCGGGATACTCTTTTTATTTACCGGCGGCGCCCGCGCCCAGGGCAGCAGAACCATTACAGGCAATGTAAAAGATGAAAAGGGTCTTCCCTTGGCCGGAGCTTCCGTCAGCATTAAAGGCACACAAAAGGGCACTACCACGGATTCGGCAGGTAACTTCACACTCACCCTCACAAACGGCAACGCAGTGCTGGTCATCGCCTTCATCGGCTATGAAACAAAAGAGCTGAACACAACAGGGAACACCTCCTTCAACATCCAACTCCCCCCCGACAGGAACACCCGCCAGCTCGAAGACATCGTCGTCGTAGGTTACGGCACACAACGCAAGGTAAACCTCACAGGCTCCGTGGCCGCCATCTCTTCAAAAGATCTGGACTACCGTCCCGTCACCAACCTTACCAATGCATTGCAGGGTAGCATGGCCGGCGTCACCATCACCACTACAGGCGGCCAGCCGGGCGCGGACATAGGCGCCATCAATATCCGGGGCATCGGCACCTTGAACAACAGCGCCCCCATGGTGGTCATAGACGGTATCATCGGCGATCTGGGGGATGTCAACCCCAATGATGTCGCCTCTATCTCGGTGTTAAAAGACGCGGCATCCGCAGCTATATACGGATCACGCGCAGCCAACGGCGTATTGCTGGTGACGACAAAACACGGCAGGAATGGGAAAATGACCATCACCTATGATGCCTACGTGGGCAAACAAAAAGCTACCGCCCTCCCCGACTATCTCCCTTCCTGGCAGGCAGCCACCTTGTACAACCAGGCCCGCGTCAACGAAGGACAAACGCCATACTGGAGCGACAACGACATCGCCCTGTTCAAAAATGGCACTGACCCCGACACACATCCCAACACGGACTGGCAGGGCCTGCTCTATAAAGGCAACGGCATCCAGCAGAACCATTACATCAGCATAACAGGCGGCGATCCAAAAACACAATACGCCCTGTCACTGGGCTATTTCAACCAGGAAGGCATCATCAAAAAGTCGAACTTCAAACGCTATAGCAGCCGGCTGAACCTAACCTCAGCCCTAACCAAAACATTAAGCGTAAATGCAAATCTGAGCTTTCTCTACTCGGACCAGCAAGCTCCCGACGCCCTGGGAGGCGGAGACATCGGCGGCATCATCGGCACCACAGCCGCTATGAGCAGCACAGTGGTCAACCAATACAAGAACGGCGTGTACAACTACCTTTCATTCGGCAACCCCATCGCATGGCTTAATTCTCCCGGTTACAACAACCAGCAGAACTATACTTTCCTGGGCAATGTGGGCGCTGACTGGGAAGTATTGAAAGGGCTGCATTTCCGCCCATCCGTCTCTCTCCGGTACAACCAGAACCCGTTGCAGGAATTCAAGTCGGCAGACACGTACTTCAGCCCCACCGACCCTACCGTGATAGCCACCACCATCAGCCCCAGCTCGCTGTCCAACACGAACATCACGAACAATTACTCGAACCTGCAGGCCCTGCTGGAATACGATAAACGCATCTCACAGCATAGCTTCAATATACTCGGCGGCGCCTCCCAGGAAATGATAAAATACAATTACCTCTATGCTTACCGGCAGGGCTTTCTCAACAACTCATTATCCGAGTTAAACGCAGCCTCTACCCTGGGGCAGCAAACGGCGGGTACAGCCAACGACGTGGCCCTGCGCTCTGTATTCGGTCGCGTGCGATACTCTTTTGCCGACAAATACCTGCTGGAAGCCAACTTACGCTATGACGGCTCTTCCCGTTTTGGAGAAGGCCACAAATGGGGGACCTATCCCTCCTTCTCCGCAGGATGGAATATTTCCAGGGAAAGGTTCTTCGAGCCACTGCTCGACCACATAACGCAGCTCAAGCTGCGCGGCTCCTGGGGGAAATTAGGCAACCAGAACATCGGCAGCCCTTATCCTTCCATAGCCGTCGTCAGCAGCGGACAGAACTATAGCTTCAATCAGACGGTAGCGCCCGGCATCGCACCTACCAGCGGCGCCAACGCAGACATTACCTGGGAACGCACATCCCTCACGGATGTCGGTCTGGACCTTGCTCTGCTAAACAACAAACTGCTCTTCACCGCAGACTATTACGTAAAGAACACCGACGGCATCCTGCTCCAGCTACCCTCCAGCCTAGTCTATGGGTTCTCCACACCCTACCGGAACGCAGGCGCCGTACGCAATTCGGGTTGGGAGTTTGCAGCCCTCTATACGAACAAGATCGGCGCCTTCACCTATAACATAGGCGCAAATGCTTCCATCAACAGGAACAGGATCACGGATCTGGCAGGCACGGGCTCTATGTCCACAGGCTATGTCGTCGGTGAGCCCATCAAGGCTTTTTATGGCTACCAGGTGGAAGGCATCTTCCAAAACCCGCAGCAGGTGAGCAGCCATGCCACGCAAAGCGGCGGCACTATCGCACCCGGCGACCTGATGTACAAGGATATCAGCGGCCCCAATAAAAAACCCGATGGTGTCATCGATGGCAACGATCGTACCTACCTGGGCAGCCCCTTCCCGGGAATGACCTATGGCATCAACCTTGGCGCCGGCTGGAAAGGCTTTGCCGTCGGCGCCTTCTTCCAGGGAGCGTTCGATGTAAAGAACTACCTGCAAGGTTTTGCCCTTGGCTCCCTTCAGCAGCCGAACATCGGTAACCCCACCGCGATCATGCTGGACGCCTGGACACAAGCCCATCCCTCCGGCAAATTCCCCCGGCTGTGGACAACCTTTTCACAAAACAACCCACAGAGCAATGTCAGCTCATTCTGGGTGAGGAATGCCTCCTATCTGCGGATGAAGAACATCACGGTCAGCTATACCCTGCCCGCCGGCAGCCTCACCAGGTGGGGCATCCAGAACCTGAAGATCTACTACAGCGGCCAGAACCTGCTCACCGTAAGAAGCTTCTACAAATGGGTAGACCCCGAAACGACAATAGGTAACAACGCCTATGGCGCTTACCCGCAGACCAAGATCAATACCATCGGCATCGACGTGGCCTTTTAATCCTCCAAAAACGCAGACAAATGAAAAAATCACTCATAATAATAAGTCTCTACGCAGCCGCGCTGGCCACAACCACTGGCTGTAAAAAAAGTTTCCTCGACAGAAACCCATTGGACTCATACACCAACAGCGTGCTCTGGAACTCGGCAAACGACGCACAGACAGCCCTCAATGGCTGCTACGCCACCTGGGGCAAAGGCAACAACGGCTATTTCGCGGCATTCGCCGACTGCGCAACAGACAATGCTTTTGACCAATTCCCCTGGGAGAACTGGCTTAACCTGTCCGCAGGCAATGCTACACCCACCAGCACAGGTTTTTCCAAATGGAAATTCACCTGCATACAGACATGCAACTGGTTCCTCGACAACGTCGACAAGACAAAGATGGACGCCACGCTCAAAGCCAGGTTCATCGCCGAAGCAAAGTTCCTCAGGGCCTATGAATATTTCACCATCAGCCAGCTATATGGCGATGTCCCCCTCGTGCTGCACAACCTGACACCCGACAGCGCGAACCTGGTAAAACAAACGGCAAAGGCCGACGTGGTTAGCTTCCTGTTGTCCGAGCTGGCAGCCATCGCACCCAATCTGCCCGTCAGCTATTCCGGCAGCGACATCGGCCGCATCACCCGGGGCGCCGCCATCGCGCTCAAAGCCCGTATCGAACTGTTTAACGAAAAATATGCAGACTGCATCACGGACTGCCAGCAGCTGATGACAGCCCCATTCACATATGACCGCTACCCCAGCTACGTCGACCTCTTCCGTCAACCCTACGCCAACAACCAGGAAGTGATCCTGGATGTACAATTCAAGGCCAATGACAATCCTTTTGGGTGGACAAGGAACCTGACCATCAACTCCCTGGGCGGCTATTGTTCCGAAGTGCCCACCCAAAGCCTGGTGGATGCCTACGAAACCACGGACGGCAAGACCATCGATGACCCTGCCTCCATTTACGACCCCGCCCAGCCTTACCAGAACAGGGATCCAAGGCTGTCCGCCACCGTCTTTTACCCTGGCGCCCGCTACAGCAGCTCGCTGGGATATGGAATTTACTACGACCCCATTTCCTCCAGCCCTCAAACCGTGGATCACTGGGGCAACAACAACTGCAGCCCCTCGGGCTATGCCGAAAGAAAGGTGACACCTGTGATCGGCGATTTCCCCGCCGACCTGAACAACTGCGGTCTGAACGTGATCCTCATCCGCTACGCAGAGATCAAGCTGATGGATGCAGAGGCCAGGATCGAGAGCAACCACATCGACGCCTCAGTCTATGACGACATCAATTTCGTAAGGTCCCGGCCCGATGTAAACATGCCCGCTGTAGACCAGGCAAAGTATAATGACCAGGCAAGCCTGCGCACCCTCATCCGCCGGGAAAGAAGAGTGGAGCTGGCGCTGGAAGGCCTGCGCTGGTTCGATATCCAACGTTGGAAGATTGGCGACCAGGTGATGAACGGGCAGGTGATGGGCAGCCTCCAGGGCACTGTCAACCAGGCCACAGGAGCCGTCACCCTGACGCCGGGCACAGCCATCAAAGTAGGGACGCCCCGCGTCTTCGACCCGGCTAAGAACTATCTCTGGCCCATCCCCCAGACGGAAATAGACCTGAATAAAAATCTCAACCAAAACCCAAAATATTAGACGAACATCCCCTCCCGGACAAGCAAAAGCTTGTCCGGGACACCCAAATACCTTTAATTTGTAGGCATGAGCAAACGTGAAAAGGCCGACGTTTTTGAAAAGATAAAGGAACTCGCCGAAGTACCATCCTTTTCTAAACATGACCGGCTGGTCCAGGGCATTATCAACGCCATCGATGAAAAGATCATCGCACAGGACGACATGCTGCCTTCCGTCAACACCATGATCAAAGAGCTGCATTTTTCCCGGGAGACGATCGTAAAGGGATTCAGGGAGCTCATCGGTCGCGGTATCATCGAGTCCAAGAACAGGCTGGGCTATTTTGTCGCCAACGGCAACACGGACCAATCCCTGAAAGTGGCCCTGCTGATGTACAACCTCGACACATTCGAAGAACAATTTTATAGGAATTTCCGGCAGGAGCTGGGCAAGGACGTCCACCTGAACATCTACTTCCATCACGGGAACATCGAAATATTCGAAACGATCCTGCTGCAGATAAAAGGCAAATACGGGATGTACGTAGTAGCGCCGATACCACACCCCAAAACAAAGGAGCTGCTGGACATGATACCCCGTAATAAATTCCTCATGTTCGACAGGTATGAACCCCTGGACGAAGCATTCAATCATATCACCCAGGAATTCGAACAGACAACCACCGACGCCTTGAATGAGCTGGCGCCCGTCATCCGGAAATTTGACGAGATCATCTTCTACCATTCGCCCGACTCGCTGGACCCGAAAGAGATCGTCACGGTCTTCAGGAAATTCTTAAAACAACATAAGATCAAGGGACAAATACTACCCGAATACAAGGCAGGCGCCATCGAAAAAGGAAAAGTATATTTTACCCTTGACAACTTCGCTCTCTGGCAGATCATGAAAGATTGCAAGGCCAAGGGATTACGGCCGGGGAAAGACCTGGGTATCCTTTCCTATAATGACGAGCCCGCCAAAGAGATTATCGGCATTACCACCATATCCACCAACTTCTCCCTGATGGGAAAACGCGCGGGGCAGGCGGTGATAAGCCGGGAAAAGGTGGGAGAGACCATCCCTACCCAGCTCATGAGAAGAAACACGTTGTAAACCATTCATGAATGCACTGACCATCATCAGCTTTTTGTTCTTTACGGGCATTGTAGCCCTTATCTCCTGGCGCAAGGCCCGGCAACAAAAGACAGATACCTTAAATGGTCTCTTCCTCGCCAACAGAAGCCTGGGCTTTCTCTTCGTAGGCGGCGGGCTGCTGTTTTCCAATATCAATACCGCGACCATCATCGGCGAAAATGAGCTGACTTACACACACGACATGACGGTGATGGCCTGGGGCGTCACCTCTGTCTTTGCCATGCTGCTGGTGTCGGAATTCATCATGCCCATCTATCTGCGCACCGGTATTTCCACTACCCCGGATTACCTGGAAGCCCGATATGACCACCGCACGAAACAGATCGTCAGCATCATCTTCCTCGTAAGCTACATCATCAACCTCCTGCCGACAGTCCTCTACGGCGGAGCCGTGGCCTTCAACGGTCTTTTTCACTTCTCCGACCACTATAAGATAGGCTACTGGCCCACCATCTGGATACTCGTCTGGATCATGGGCGCCATCGGCTGCCTTTACACGATCCTGGGTGGACTAAAAGCCATCGCCGTCTCCGACACGCTCCTGGGTCTGGGCCTCTTTGCCGGTGGACTGGCCTTGCCTTTCCTGGGTTTGAAATACCTGGGCCACGGCAATCTCCACGAAGGACTGCAAACCATACTCTCTTCCCAAACCACCCATCTCAACAGCATCGGCGGCCCCACAGACCCCATTCCTTTCTCTACACTATTCACAGGCATGCTGCTCGTAAATCTATACTATTGGGGAACGGAACAATACATCGTACAGCAGGTCCTGGCTTCAAAAGACCTGGCCACCTGCCAGAAAGGGATCGCCCTCGCCAGCCTGGGAAAGCTGATCTCCCCACTTCTCCTGAATATCCCCGGGCTCATCGCCGTCCACCTGTTCACCCACCTCTCCAACACCACGGAAGCCTTTCCAAAAATGATCTCTTTGGTATCCCCTCCCTTTATAGCAGGCTATATCGCAGCCATTATCTTCGGAGCCGCCTTTAGCACCTTCAACGCAGGACTGAACAGCTCCAGCACTTTATTCATATTGAACATCTACAAACCCTGGCTCATAAAACGCCATCATCTCCCCGATGAACAACACAAACACCCCCACCCCCTCGACGAAAAACACCTGATCCGGACAGCAAAACAATTCGAAATTTCCATCTGCCTCCTTGCAATGTTCATCGCCCCCTTCCTCGTATTCGCCAAAAATGGCTTCTACACCTACATACAGACGGTCAACGGATTTTTCAACGTACCCATCTTTACCATCATCTTTATCGGCTTTATAACAAAAAAAGTACCTCCGGTCGCAGCCAGGATCGGGCTCATCTTCTTTATCCTCACCTACGCCGCCACACAGCTCGTCTTCAACACAGGACTGCACTTCTTGCACATATTATTTATCCTCTTCCTGCTCACCTCCGCCCTCATGCTCCTCATCGGCAGGCTATACCCCATGGCAACACCTTATCGACAACGCCTAAACAACCTCGTCGATATTCGCCCCTGGAAGAACAGACATATATACACCATCCTTCTCCTGCTGCTAATGGTATCGCTCTTCGTGATTTTTTCAAAAGCAGGATTGGTGAGATGATAAAAATTATTATCTTCATAGAATAGACCAGAACAGAACGAACAACCAATATGAAAAAATTTATCCTCTTTCTCCTGATTGCGCACTGCCTTCATTCATCCGCACAACCATCCCTCCACACATCTGCACAACCATACCGCTGGCACATGTCGGCAGACGGCGGCATCACCTGGAAAATAAACACACCGCAATCGCATACGGATCACAACTCACCCCAACCTCATACCGATCACATCGAAATGAGCGGCCGCCGCATATCAGCCATCATCACCTACGGTGTCGACAGCGCACACCAATTAATCTGGCGCCGGCAACTGGTCTTCCCCATGCTGCGCACCATCCCCAATAACACCCACGCCAGCCTGCGAAGTAATTTCAACGCGAATATCATCGACTCCATCACTGCCAACGGTCAGCTGCTAAAAGAAACACCCCTCGAATTTCATATCAACGGCTATCTGCAGGTCATCAGCAGCACCAATACGCCCATACAGGTAAAACGACAGATCTATCCCTCGACAGATAAAGCCGCCTGCCTGGAAAAATACCTGCTCACCAACACAAGCTCACAGCCCATATCTCTTCATATACCATCCCATGACACACAGATCCACACCGACTCCACAAAAGGCGTATACGGGGCCTATACACTCACAACAAAAACCTATGACCACACCGACACCCTGCTCGCACCAGGCAACACTTATTCTTTCTACATAGCCATCACCGGACAACGATCCACCGAAGACCCCTACTATCTCTCCGCAGACTACGAATGGGAAAAACGCGAACAGCTCGTAAACAAACTAAAAACCAAATTAATCTTAACCACCCCCAACGATACCATCAACCGCATGTTCGCCTTTGCCAGGCTACGCGCCGCCGAAAGCATATTCGACACAAAAGGCGGACTGATGCACGCACCGGGCGGCGGTACCTATTATGCAGCCATCTGGGCCAACGACCAGGCAGAATATGTAGGCCCTTTCTTCCCATTTCTGGGGAACATCGAGGCTAACGAATCGGCCAGGAATTGCTACCGGCTCTTTGCCTCCTATATGAACCCGGAATATAAACCGATACCCAGCTCCATCATCGCCGAAGGAGCCGGCAACTGGCACGGGGCCGGCGACAGGGGCGACCAGGCAATGATAGCCTACGGCGCCTCCCGTTTTGCATTGGCCTATGCAGACACTGCCGAAGCCAGGAAACTATGGCCCCTCATCACCTGGTGCCTGGAATATCTCCAACGTAAACAAACACCCGACGGAGTTATCGCCAGCAATTCAGACGAGCTGGAGGGCCGCTTCCCCGCCGGCAAGATCAACCTATCCACCAACGTGCTGGCTTATGGAGCGCTGATCTCCGCAGCACACCTCGCAAAGAGCCTCCACAAAACAACAGACTACGAACAACGCGCACAGCAATTAAAAACCTCCATCGACAAATATTTCGGCGCCACCATCCAGGGTTTTAATACTTATCGATACTATGACGGCAACACCACCCTGCGCTCCTGGATCTGCCTTCCCCTCGTCATGGGCATCTTCGACAGAAAGGAAGAGACAATAAAGGCATTGCTTTCAAAATATCTCTGGTCAAAGAATGGTATCCTCACCGAATCCGGTTCACAAACATTCTGGGACAGGAGCACCCTCTACGCCTTTCGTGGATTATTCTACGCCGGCGCCACGGATACCAGCCTGAAATATTTTAGTTATTACTCCGCCATGCGGCTCCTGGGCGAACACGTACCCTATGCGGTCGAAGCCTGGCCGGAAGGGGATCAGCGGCACCTGTCTGCGGAGAGCGGCCTCTACTGCCGTACCATAACAGAAGGTCTCTTCGGCATCGAACCGACCGGTTTCAATACATTTACCATCCAACCCCGACTACCCAGGGGCTGGAACCACATGTCCCTGCAGCACATCAGGGCCTTCCAAAAAGATTTCGATATCACCGTAACCCGCGATGGGCAAAAAGAAAAGATCACTATCACCAGTCCCAAAAATCAAACAAAACAATACACCTGGAACGGCAAAACCCCTTTAACCATCACTTTATAGATCCCTCCCGAAAAACTATTACAACTACTTATAAACTACTCCACATGTACCGGTTATTCCTCCTAACCCTCTTCATCCTTCCAGGCGGCCCCACACAAAGCCAGGTCACCTTCAAATCCACCGACACGGCCCTCCAAACCGCCTTCTCCTGGGCCAAACAAATGGCCCTGCACTATAGAGCCGCACCCGGCGACCCGGTAGGCCCCTGGTACGAGTCAGCCCTCCCGCCACGCGATGCCTTCTGCATGCGGGACGTCTCCCATCAATGCATCGGCGCCGAGATCCTGGGCATGCACGCAGAAAATCGCAACATGTTCTCAAAATTCACCGGCCATATTTCAGAGAACAAAGACTGGTGCACATATTGGGAGCTCGACAAAGCCAACAGGCCCTCCCCCTCCGACTATCGCAATGACAAGGAATTCTGGTACAACCTCCCTGCCAACTTCGACGTCATGGATGCCTGCTGGCGTACCTACCTGTGGACAGGCGATACACTGTATATAAAAGACACCACATTCAAAAACTTTTACGACAGAACAACCCACGAATACATCCAGAAATGGATACTACAGCCGGACTCGCTGTTGACCCGGCCCGCATATCCCAACGCACCAGTGCCTTTTAACATCGAGGACAACTTTCATCGCTGCAGGGGTCTTCCCTCTTACTCCGAAGGTATACCCAATCTGAAAATGGGTGTCGATCTGCTGGCCGCCCTCTACAGAGGACTGACAACCTATGCGGCCATCACAACAACCAACGGCGATATCAAAACAGCCACCAACTACAAAGCAAAAGCCCAAACCTACCAAAACCACATCGACGCCGACTGGTGGGACGAAAAAGCCCAGCTCTACCACACACATTACACCAATGATCATACATTCGGAAAAGCCGAAGGAGAAACCTTCCTCCTCTGGTTCAATGCGCTAAAAGATACCGTAAAAAAACAACGCACCATACAGCATCTCTTCACCCTCGACCTCAACGTGGAAAATCTCTCCTATCTTCCTTTACAATACTACCGTAGCGGCTATACAAAACAGGCAAGGGACCTTATACTAAAACTGGCATCCCCTTCCATGCAAAGAAGGGAATACCCGGAAGTATCCTATGGTCTGGTGGAAGCGATAGTCCAGGGATTGATGGGCGTAGAAGTAGATGCACGCACCAGGATAGTCAGCACGCTGTACAGAGGTACCGGCAGATCGCAGCTGACCAACCTCCCCGTATTGAATACTACCATTACCCTCATACAATCCGGCAACGGAACCTCCATCACAAATACAGGAAAATTCTCCTTCAGATGGAGAGCGCAAAAAATTAGCCAGGGACGCGTGGTCGCCTACAGAGAGGTCGGCGTCGCCCCTGGCCAACAAATCATTGTGCACAATTGAGCTGTCCTTAGACAACGAACCATTGGTTCGTTCGAATATCGAACTATAAACTATCGATCCATGATTTAATCTCCTCTTTCGTCTTGCCTGTCTTCTTTTGAATACGCCCATACAGTTCATCTTCCTTGCCTTCCTGGTACATCAGATCATCGTCGGTGAGATTAGCCCATTTTTGTTTCATCTTGCCTTTCATCTCATTCCAGTTACCTTTCATTTTCAGTTCGGTACTGCTGTTGTTCGCATTTTTCATAACGCTGCATTTTTAGTGATGTAATACTACAATCAGATCAAAAAATCTGCCACGCCCTTCCCGCCTGAACAGACAGCCGGACTGTGTAATTATTTTCCCATTTAATTCAACAGTTGCCGCTTGTACTCTTTTGGCGTAACACCGACTTCTTTCTTGAATAATCTCGAAAAATAAGGAAGGTTCTCAAAACCCAGCGAGTACGCAATTTCTCCCACCGACTGATCGACCGCTCTTAACAAATTCTTTGCCTCTCCGATGAGGGAAATATGGATCAGCTCCAGGGCTGTCTTACCCGTCTCCTCTTTCAGCACATCGCTAAGATACCGTGGCGATATATGCAGTTGGGAAGCCATATAGCTCACTGTCGGCAAACCCTGGCTCTGTAACAACCCGTTCTCAAAATAAGCGTTCAACACCTTCTGGAACTTGCCATCCATCCGCCCTGCGCCTGTGCCGCGATTGATGAACTGCCGTTTGTAGTACCGTTGTGCATATTTCAGGATGGAGTCGATATGGGCCAGTATAATGCCCCTGCTGTATTCATCGGGATTATTACGGTATTCACCTTCGATCTGGTTGAACAGTTCCCAGATCGTCTGTTCTTCCTTTGGTGAAAGGTGCAGCGCTTCATTGGCCTCGTATTCAAAATAACCGTATTTCTTTATTTCATCATGCAGCGGATGACCGTTGATATAATCCTCATGAAAAAAGATAAGAAAACCATCTTCCTCGAACTCCAGGTTCTTGAACTGTATCACCTGGCGGGGCTTGAAAAAAGACATACAGCCGTTGTCATGGTCATACTTCGTCCTGCCATACAGGATGACACCGGACTTGATCTTTTTAACACCGATCATATAGAAATCACTCGTGAACTCCCTGTCTCCGATGGAGCAGCTGTGATTGCACCGGACCACACCGATCATCGGGTTTTCCGGCGGAGGGAATCCGTTCATCCGGCTCATTTCACTGAGCGTCTTGAAGTGTTGCATATATTCGATAATGTTTATTTTCCATGAGCAGCCGCGGCAACTTCATTCCATTCTTCCCAGATGGCCAGCCGTTCTTCATACACTTGTTTGGCCCAGGGCAACGCTACCTTACCAAGGAATAACCTCATCGGAGGGGCCGGACTATCTACCAATTTCAGGATGGCATCCTTTGTCGCTGCAGGATCGCCAAAAGCGCCTTCCGTTATGCCCGCGGCAAAAGCAGCCCTTACGCCGTCATATGCCGGTATGGCCTGTGCACGACCGGCTGACGCTCCCGCCCAGTCGGTGGAAAACCCATTTGGCTCTACCAGGGTTACGTTGATGCCAAAACCTTTTACCTCCGATGCCAGGGTCTCGCTCAGACCTTCTACAGCAAATTTAGAAGCGTTGTAGATCCCGAGTGTAGGTAAGGTGGCAATACCCAGCACGCTGGATACCTGGATAATATGTCCCTGCCCCTGTGTCCGCATGATAGGCAGGGCGGCCTGCGTCACCCATAACAGTCCAAAAACATTGGCTTCCATCTGGGCACGGGCCTCCTGCTCGGAGGTCTCCTCGACAGCGCCAAAAAGACCATAGCCGGCATTATTGATAACAACATCTATCCGGCCAAAATGTTCCTTTGCCTTATTGATGGCGGCAAAGCTGGCGGCTCTGTCAGTGACATCCAATTGAATGGGTAACAAGGCATTCCCATATTTCTTACGAAGGTCGGCCAGGGCATCCAGGTTCCTGGCAGTGGCAGCTACCTTATCTCCACGTTGTAAAAAGGCCTCCGCCCATATTTTACCGAAGCCACGAGAGGCGCCGGTGATAAAAATTACTTTTTCCATATTTATTCATTTAATGGAACAAAGTTACCTCCACCTGCAGGCTGGCTGTTAATACAAAAGTCGGAAGGTTTTGCACGTTTTAACGGTCAATACCACAACCGCTCCGCACCTTCCGCCGGCCTCCATTTTGAAGAAGGCTCGAAATAAGCCCACAACAACGCAGAGACCTTCCTGGCCAGCTGCCACGCTTCATTATCCGGCACCCACCGCTGATCTTTATTATTCTTCGTAGCAACGTAAAAAACATAATCACCATGCGGCGCATTCACCAACACTACCTCGGAACGGGAGTCATCCACCATCCCCTGTTTGGAGGCAGCCTGTACATAAGGAGGAATATTGAAGAGAGCATACTCATCCCAGAAAACATGGGTCATGATCCTGTACATCGTTTCACTGGCCGCAGGACTGACCGCCTCATCACGACGGATCATCGTCACCAGCCGGGACATCTCCCTTGGTGTGGTCTGCCCCCATCCATAAAGTTGCCTGTTCTGTTCACGCCCCGGCGTCCTGGCATTGACCCGGGTATCCCGGAACCCATTCCTCTCCAGCCAGGAATTGATAGCGACACCCCCGCCTGCCAGTCTTTCACACCATACCGCCGCGGCATTATCGCTGTGCGTGATCATAAGCGTGACGATATCCTTCAGATTAACACCTGTGCTGTCTCTGAAGAACTGCATCAGGCCGGATCCCTTCCTGGACATCGAGTCACGATATACCAGGGGCTGATGATACTTGAGATCACCGCCCTCTATCTTATCAAAGATTCCCACCAGGATAGGAACCTTGATAATGCTCGCAGTGGGAAAAACGGTATCTGCATTGATAGCCACCTCCTTCCCCGTCCTTAAATTTAACACATACACACCCGCTAAGCCATGAAAGGTATCTGTCAACGCATGTAGTTGAGCTTCCAGCTTCCTGTCCCTTTTATACTGGGCAAAACCGGGTCGTAGAAGGATAGAAAAGAATAAAAGGAAGAATAGTCTGATCATAAAATTTAAAAATACAAAGTTCTTTTGCTATTTTCCCCCCAAAATCATATTTATGATACCCCTGCCTGCCCGTAAGACCCTTACCCTGCTTCTCTTGCTTCTCCTGCCTGTGCTGATGCTCCATTCCTGTTCCGTACCCGATAGACCGGTGAGCAGGGAAGAGGCGCTCGCATTGGCCCATAGGATCGAACGCTCTGTGACCCAACATGATTATGATGTGCTCAACAGGATCTTTGACGAAAAAGCTTTTGCCGCCAAAGTGATAAAAGAAGGAGGGCTCTTTCTAAAAGTTGGACTGGTAAAAGGGGCCATGGAGGGCTTTCATAAAAGGGAGTTTGGAAAGGAGATAATTGGCCTGTTGGGCAGCAATGGCAGCTATGAGCTGATCAAACAATATGAAAAAGACCACAAACAGCACCTCCTGTTCAGGCTTTACGGTGACGGCAAAGTGAACTATCATGACTTTGAATTGATAAAAATGGAGGATGAGAGCATCAGGGCGGCAGACCTGTTCATTTATCTCAGCGGAGAGAACTTTAGTAAGACCCTTGCAGATGCGCTGAAGCTCATGGATACAGATATGCCGAAGGAGGAACTGGAAAAAGTGGAAAAAGTGAATACGATCAGGACGCTGGTCGCTCAGAAAGATTATGAAAAAGCCGAACAGTACTATGATCAGCTGCCGGCATCGATCAAAAAAGGAAAAACCTTTCAGCTTATACATATTACTATCTGTGAAAACCTGGGCAATGAGAAATATTCACAGGCCTTGAACGAATACAGGTTACTGTTCCCCAATGATCCCAATATGTATCTGATGATGGTGGACGCCTACACTTTACAAAAGAACTACCCCATGGCCCTCGAATCCATCAACAAGCTCGATTCCATGATAGACAAGGATCCTTACCAGGATTATCAAAGAGGGCTGCTTTGTCTGTTAATGAAAGATACTGCTAAGGCGGAGACCTATTTCGAGCAGCTGCATAAGAATATGCCCACTTTTAAAAAAGGCACGATAGAGCTGATAGTGACCTATCTTGACAATGATCATAAAGACAAAGCTATCCGGATCTTAAAGCAGGCAAAGGACAGCAATTACCTAAGTGATCGAAACATTACGGCCCTGTACACCTATCATCCCGATCTGAAAAGGATCATGGATGAAGAGGCCCCGAAACAGCAGCGGTAAAAGTATACACACCTCCCGCCACTGTCGCAAAACGATAGGTCAGGCCATGATCCGTAGCCACACCCTTGGGAACTTTCGCTCCTTTCAACGCATTGGGCACACGAAGACTGCAATCCCCGCCCATCGACGACCGGATCGTCAATTTGACGATCTTCCCCTTGCTCCATTGCATATCGGCGATCTCAAAACCGCCGCGGGCCTTCAACCCCTTTACATGACCATCCTGCCAATCGCCCGGTAACGCAGGCAGCAACTGTATCTCATCCGCCTGGCTTTGCATCAGCATCTCCGCCACTCCGGCCGCATATCCGAAGTTCCCATCTATCTGAAAGGGCGGATGGGCACACAGCAGGTTGGAATAGATACCACCACCTTCATTATAGTCGACGCCGCTGCCACCCACCAGGGTGATAAAATTCTTTAATATCCTGTAGGCATGATCGCCATCCTGCAGCCTCGCCCAAAAATTCATCTTCCAGGCCATGGACCAACCGGTGGACGAATCCCCCCTCGCCTGAAGCGTTACCTTCGCCGCATTGGCCAGCCCGGGTGTTTTCGTGACGCTTATCTGAGGACCGGGATGCAGCGCAAAAAGATGCGAGGTATGCCGGTGCCTGTCTTTCGGGTCATCGCGATCCGTCTCCCATTCCTGCAGCTGCCCCCACTGCCCGATCTTCGGCTTCAGCAGATGCTCCCGCATATCCGCCACATGATCGCGGTAAGTCTTATCGATATGCAACACATCCGCCGCCTCGATATAATTGGTAAAAAGGTCATAAACGATCTCCTGGTCATAGGTCACGCCATCTTCCGTAGGACCATGTTCAGGACTCCAGCCCATAGGAGACACCAGGGTCCCATCCGGTCTGCGTTTTAAATGATCGTCCCAGAATTCCACGATCTCCTTGAGAATGGGATAGCCAAAGCTCCCCAGCCACACCTTATCCTTTGTAAAAGCATAGTGCTCCCAGATAGCCTGTACATACCAGGCGCTGCCAGGTGTATTCCACAGATAGCTCTCTCCGCCAAAAATATTGTTCTCCGTCCTCACCGTCCAACCTCGTACACCAGGATATTCTTTTCTCGTATTATCCTTCTTCACTTCCCGCATGCTGTTGATATAATCCAGATAAGGGAAATGACATTCCGAAAGATTGGTGGGCTCCGCAAGCCAGTAATTCATCTGGATATTGATATTGGAATGATAGTCGCAGCGCCAGGGCGGGGTATTGCTCTCGTTCCATAACCCCTGAAGATTGGCAGGAAGACCGCCCTTCCGGGAGCTGCTGATCAGCAGGTATCGTCCATACTGAAATAACAAAGCTTCGAGAGCATGATCAGGCACAGCACGATAATGCAACAATCGCTTATAGGTCGGCACACTCAAACCATCCGAACCAGCCGAACCATTCGAACCAACTGAACCACCCGGCGCAGCCATGCCCAACTCCAGCGACACCCTTTTAAACAATGACTGATAATCGAACACATGCCGCGCCAGCAACTGATCATAACCTTTCCCCGCGGCAGCCGTCAGTATGCGACGGATCCTCCCCGTGGGATCCTGCCCCCTCCATTGCTGCGAACGCTTATTGCTATAGTCGGTTCCGGCAGATAAAAAGATCGTAAATCCATCCGCCTGGCTGATACTTAACGTACTGTCGGACGATGCGATCGCCCTGCCGCCATCCACTCTTACCAGGATCCTCCCATCATACTTCAAACCATTTTCCAAACGTCCCGTGATATCCAACGTCCCACCCTCAACCTCGGTCTTCGCACCATGCGCATCCTTCAAACCGATGGTCGCCGTATAAGCGCCTTTCTTATCCGCCGTAAAATGCAGCACCATCACCTGGTCGGGAAAACTGCAGAAATATTCCCGATGGTATTTCACGCCACCGGCTTCATAGCTGATCTGCTGAACGGCCCTGCCGAGGTCCAGCTCACGGCGATAACTGCCCGTCGTATCCGCACCCGGCAGATCGATAAACACATCTCCAAAAGCCTGGTAAGCACCCGTGTTGGATTCATCACCCGTCCAAAGACTGATCTCGTTGAACTGTACATGTTCATGCTGACGACCTCCGAAGACCATACCCCCTATCCTGCCGTTGCCCATGGGATAGGCTTCCGTCATCCACGTGGAGGCTGGGCGGTCGTCCCATATTTTGAGATCTTGTGCCTGGATACTGAAACTGAATACGCTATAAATTAGAACAATAACCGATCTTTTTATCATTGGTCGAACCTGTTTTAGGAAAGGTTCAAATATATTAAATGTTTACCTTTACCAGACCATAACCCCAACAGTTAACCCTCCATGACCTTACGTTTACACCCGCAGCCAAAGCAAGCCTTCCTTGCTTTATTCATCCTTCTATTTTCCATAACCTCCACACATGCGCAGCAGCAGCTTATTACAACCGTTGCCGGCGGTTCCATCGGCGATGGCAAAGCGGCTGTCTCCATCGGTATTTTCGAAGCGACAGGCGTCGTCACCGACAGTGCCGACAATCTCTGGTTCCTGGACGTTTCAAACAACAGGATCAGGAAAGTAGACGCGGCGACAGGCATTATCTCTACCATTGCCGGAGGCGGCACAGATTATGTGAGAGAGGGAACAGCAGCCTTATCAGCCCGTCTCACCCTGTCCTCACCCCTGAGCGCGATAGCCATGGACAGCCATCATAATATTTACTTCACACAGTTTCCTCAGATCATAAAGCTGGATGCCGCCACAGGCCTGTTGCATATCGTAGCGTACAAGATCGGCAGCACTGCTGGTGGTGATGGCGGTCCCGCCATCGATGCCACCATGGTGGTTCCTACGTCGTTGGCTACCGACAGGCAGAACAACCTGTATCTTACAGATGGCAGCTCCATCAGAAAAATATCGACCACAGGCATCATAACGACCATCGCCGGCAACGCGGCCCAAAAGGGATACGCCGGTGATGGAGCGCCAGCCGTCAATGCCCTGCTATCCTCTCCAGGATCAGTCACCGTAGACGACGCAGGTAACGTGTATGTCATCGACGCCGCCAATAACCGCGTCCGGAAGGTTACCGCCTCCACCGGTATCATCAACACCGTGACAGGCACAGGCGCCCCTGGCGATACAGGGGATGGCGGACCCGCCACCGCCGCACAAATAAGCTATACCTATGCCCTTACTGCGGATGGACCCGGCAACTTGTATCTCACGGACAACAACCGCGTCCGGAAGATCACCGCCGCCACCGGCATCATCAGCAGCCTCACCTCCGTCCTTAACACTTATGGCTATCCGGTCAATGGAGGACCTGCCATCTACACCTCCCTGCTGAACCCCAGGGAAATATCGGTCAGCCCGGCAGGCAATATCTACCTCATAGACAACGCAGGTGTTTCCATACGTAAGATCTCAGCAGCCGACGGCACGATCAACGCTTATTGCGGAAACAATAAGGAGGGCACCAGCGGCATCCCCGGTCCTATCGCAGATGCACAGCTGCTCAGCCCCCAGAATATTGCGGTCGACAGAAAAGGTAACATCTACCTGTCCGATAGCTATAATAACCAGGTGTACAAGCTGGACGCAGCCACTCATACCATCTATGTTGTGATCGGTACGGGAAAAGGGGGATTCAACGAAGGCAACGGCGGCCCGGCTATCAGCGCCATTCTAAGAAATCCCAGGGGTATCACCACCGACAGCACCGGGAACATTTATCTGACGGACAATGGTTATGTAAGAAAGGTCACCATAGCTACCGGTATCATCACAAGAGTGGCGGGCCAGGAATATACCACCGGATACACAGGCGATGGCGGTCTGGCCACTTCAGCCACGCTTAACCAGGCCGACGGCGTCGCCGTCGACAGATACGGGAATATTTACATCGCCGATAAAGGAAATAACTGCATCCGCAAAGTGACGGCATCCACCGGCATCATCAGCACATTGGCGGGAACAGGCGTCAGTGGTTACACCGGGGACGGAGGTCCGGCCACTTCAGCAACCCTCAATCAACCCTTCGATGTGACGGTGGACAAGGACGGAAATGTCTATGTCACGGACAACGGCAATAACGTCATCCGTAAAATAACAGCCTCCACCGGCATCATATCGACAGTGGCCGGCACAGGTATAAAAGGCTACAGCGGCGACAACAGCCTGGCCACCACGGCAAAACTGTTCTATCCATACCGGGTGATCACCGATAGCACGGGCAACCTGTATATCTCCGATCAGGCCAATCAACGGGTACGCAAAGTGGATATATCCACGGGGGTCATCACAACGCTGGTTGGAACAGGCGCAGTCGCTTATAACGGTGATAATATAGCCGCCAATACAGCAAACCTCAACAATCCCATCGGTCTTTCCTTTGACACAGCCGGCAATCTATACATCGGGGATATTGTCAATAACAGGATCAGAAAAGTCACCAACGCAACAGCCGTTCCTTTCCACGCCCTGCTGACAGGGACAGCATTTTACGACGACAACGGCAATGGCGCCCGGGACGCCGGTGAACAATGGGCCGATGATATCCATATTTCAATAAAGAGCGCGAACGCGAAGATGCAGGCCATTACAAAGAATGGTATTTTCAAGCTTCAATCCGACACCGGCGCCATCGCCGTCTCCATCGATTCCCTGGCTTATTATACGGTGAGCCCCACTTCAGCAACGATCCAGCTAAGCCCACAACATTTACAGGACTCCCTCTCCTTTGCCCTGAAACCAACAGCAGGAAAACAGGATCTGCAGGTAACCCTCCTGTCTACAGGCGCCGTTCGCTCAGGCATGCCCACCAGCTACAGGATCTATTACAAAAATGCAGGAACTGTCGCCATCGACAACGTACAGCTCAGTTTTGTCAACACCAACAAAGCATTTTTCACCGGGGCCACGCCGGCTTACGACGGTCTTTCCGCCGATTCTTCGACAATCACCTGGCAGCTGCATACGCTCGATCCACACGCCGCCGGCACTATCGACGTCAATACAACCCTCTTCCCTTCTCCTGTTGCCAATATCTCCGACTATCTTCACCCTTATGCTTTCATACATCCCGTTGCAGGCGACCTCACACCTCTGGATGACACGTCACGGCTCACACAGCTGGTAAGAGGCTCATTCGATCCAAACGAGCTGTCGGAGACCCACGGACAGTCGATCACTCCCGCACAGGTGGCTGCAGGCGAATACCTGTATTACACGATCCGGTTTCAAAACACGGGCAATGACACCGCCTTTACCGTCACCGTCAGGGATACACTGGATACCAGGCTGGATATGACCTCCTTTGCGATCACCGGGTCCAGCCATCCTCTCCAGCTGTCCATACAGGATAACAAGCTGACCTGGACATTTAATAATATCCTGTTGCCCGATAGCACCGTCAACGAAAAGGCCAGCCATGGGTTCATCAGCTTCCGCATCAGGCCAAAGAGCACGCTGCAAACGGGAGATGTCATCGCCGGCACAGGCGCCATCTACTTCGACTTCAACCTCCCCGTCCTAACCAATACCATACATACCACCGTCAGAGCACTGCCGGCCTTGCCACCGGCGCCCGCAACCAGTCCAATCGCAGCAGGCTATTGCGGAAACGCTGCCGCACAACCCATCAGCATCGCTAATCTACCCGCGACACCCACCAGCGCCTGGGTAAGGATCGGCGCCTCCGTCCTGCCCATCGGCCCTGACAGCATTTTCAACTTACAACCTTCCCAGCTGCACACCGGAGAGAATACCCTGCAGATAGCATACAACAACGAAGCAGGAGAAAGCACTGCCGCTTATACCTTCAACGTTGTCACACCCAAAGACCCCGCCGTATCCATAGCTGCCAATAAAACCACCGTCACCGATGCGACGGATCAGGTCATGGTGACCGCTACCAACAGAGGCGGCGGAGGAGACCACCCCTTATACACTTTCTCAAAAGATAGAACCTTCGCCAGCACATTGCAGGCTGAAAGCGCGGCAAACGCTGTATCTGTTGCTGCGACAGACCTTGCGAACGGAGAGAATTGGATCTATGTCCGCATGAAGACCAGCGACACCTGCTATACCCATGCCAGTGTATCGGACAGCATCAGGATCACCAGGCAGACCGCCACAGGCATCATCGATCCCGATGCGCCATCCACCATTATCAACAACTATCCCAATCCTTTTACAACATCCATTATATTCACCGGTCTCCTACCGGCAAAAACATATCAGCTCGATATATACAACACACTGGGACAGTTGGTGACTGTAAAGATGATCAGCGGGCTTTCATCCGATGTACTGTATACCAGCGGATGGGCACACGGCAGCTATTGGATAAAGATCACGGATGTCAGACGTCACAGACAGCTGGGCGTGCTGCACGTAAATAAATTATAACATGCTCAGAAATTACCTGAAAACAGCTTTCCGCAACCTGCTCCGCAACAGGACCAGTACGATCATCAATATACTCGGGCTGGCGCTGGGCCTGACCGCCTTCATCTGCATCGGCTTCTATGTTCGCTATGAACGCAGCTTTGACAAAATGCTGGTTCCGGCCGGAGCCTCCATCTACAGGGTGGAAAGCCGTTTTTACAGGGGCAGTCAGCTTACGGACGACTGGCCGACAAGCACCAATGGATATGCCCTTGCATTAAAGGAACATTTTCCCGAAATAACAGACTTTACCAGGATCAACTGGAACAATTCCGAGCGCGTTGTCCGTCATGGCAACATCCGCTTCAGAGAGCCCCACGTCTGCTTTGCGGACAGCAATTTCTTTTCTTTCTTCCAATATGGATGGTTAAAAGGGAATAAGACTACAGCATTAAAAGACATCAATTCGGTGGTGATCTCCGCCTCTTCGGCCCGTAAATATTTTGGGAACGACGATCCCCTGGGAAAGACCCTGGAGATCAGCACCATTTCTTCGGTGCTTCCCTGTCGCGTAACAGGCGTCTTCCAGGACCCTCCCCCCAATTCCACTATGCAGTTCACGATGCTGCTGTCATGGGCATCCTCACCTGAATGGCAGAAAAAAACATGGTACCAGCATGAAAGCTACACCTTCCTAAGGCTGCAGCCGTCCGCTAAACCAGCCACGCTGGAAGCGCAATTCCCTGCACTGGCGGAAGGGTATAAGAATGGACCGGCACTCAAAGACCTGAGGTGGGCCATCCATCTCGTGCCGATGGAAGACATACACCTCAATGCCGCAAAACAATACGAAGTAGAATCAAAAGGCAATCGCCGCGCCGTGCAATTCCTGGATCTCCTGTCCCTCATCATCCTGTTGATCGCCTGCGTCAACTACGTCAACCTCTCCACAGCCAGAGCGCTGGAAAGGGCAAAGGAAGTAGGCATACGCAAGGTCAGCGGAGCGCATCCCCGTCAGCTGGTGATCCAGTTCCTCATGGAGTCGCTGCTGCTCGGCAGCCTGGCCTTTGTGCTGGGCATAGCGCTGTCTGTATTGGCAAACGCCCTGCTGCCCACATGGCTGGGCAGCGATCACGGCAGCTATGGGATGATGATCGATGCTTCTTTTTGCGGACGCATCGCCCTGGTGTTCCTGGCAGCCGTCATTCTCTCGGGCATATATCCAGCCCTGGTGCTTACACAATTCCAGCCCATTACAGTGCTCAAAGGACGCTACTCATTCTCAAAAAGCGGCAGCTTTATAAGAAAAGGATTGGTCACTTTCCAGTTTGCCGTTTCCCTGGCCCTTATCGCAGGGACATTGGCTGTATACAGACAGTTGATGTATATGAGCAGACAGAACCCCGGCGTAGAGATCCGGCAAACACTTGTCTTGAAGGCGCCCGTCAGCACGACGGATTATGGCGCAAAGTCTATGGCCCTCAAACATGCGCTGCTGGCATTGCCGGGCATCACAGGCGTCACGGGCTCAGGCGCAGTGCCCGGAAGAGAAGTGGGCATGTTCCTGGCCAATCGCCGTTTGGGCGCGGACAAATCCGAAGAACGTACCTACGAGATGCTAAAAGTCGATCATGACTTTATCCCCCTCTATCACCTGGACATGATAGCAGGAAGAGCGTTTGATCTCAGCAGACCGGCCGACAGTCTGGGCCTCGTACTGAATGAATCCGCTGTCCGGCAATTTGGTTTCGCCTCGCCGGAAGATGCCGTGGGCAAACAGGTATGGCTGGAAGTAAACCCGGGGCGGACAAACAAGGTCATCGGCGTCATCCGCGATTACCACCAACGCTCGCTGCAAATAGCATATAGCCCGTTGATCCTTTTTATGGATCCGGCCTATAGATGGATCCCTACGCAATATTTTTCCGTAAAAGTGACGACAAAGGATATGACCAGGACGATAGCCGGTATCCGTAAAACATGGGACGATCTCTTTCCGGGTTCCTCTTTCGACAGCTTCTTCCTGGATGAATTCTACGACCGCCAGTACAGGGATGACAGGAATTTCGCCAGGATAGCCGGGCTGTTCTCCTGTCTGTCCATCTTCATCGGGATCATCGGTCTGCTGGGCCTGACAGCTTTTTCAGCCGCACGGCGGAACAGGGAGATAGCCGTCCGCAAGGTGCTGGGAGCTTCCGTCCGCCAGATCATGTCCCTGCTGACCTGGGATTTTATCCGGCTGATACTGTTGGCCTCCCTCTTTGCGCTTCCCCTCTCGCTGATAGCTATCCGCGGATGGATGCAGGGTTTTGCATTCCGGGCGCCCCTGAGCTGGGGCCTGCTGCTGGCGCCGGTGCCGGTGCTGATCTTCATTACACTGTTCACGACAGGATGGCTGACACTGCGGGCAGCACGGGTAAACCCCGTCAGTTCCCTGAAAGATGAGTAACCATTTTAACACACTACAATGATCAACATAACCAAAACCCTCCGGCTAATAGCCGTATCTGTCTTACTCGCCCAAAACGTCTCCGCCCAAACGGACTCGATCCACACCTATCATCGGCATTTCGCCGAATTTTATGTGATGGGCGGCGGACAATTCGTCAATTTCTCCGGCCTGAACAACCGCCTGCAAAAAGCAGGTATCGACAAGCTGACAGCGGGCATGGCAGGCTTTGGCGTCGGCATCGACTTCAATATCAACAGATGGACGGTGGGTACCGATGTGCTCCTTACGGGAGGGTACCAACAGGATGTGAGCGCCACCAGCATTAACGGCCATATTTATTTTGGCTACAACGTCCTCCAAACCAGGACCTGGGCGCTTGCCCCGGAAATAGGGATTGGCTTTCAGTCCATCACAGTGGATATTACAAGACCAGGCACAGCCGGTGGATTTGATAACGCGCTGACCAATGCGCAAAACCAGGTTGAGCTGCAGCATGGCACTACCCCGCTGGATGCAGCCCTGGCATTCAGGACACGCTCATACCTCCCGCTCTTCGGACATGTGGGGATCAAGCCGGCATGCAAGTTCGGCTATCGCTACGGAGCGGGTGACAACACCTGGAAAGTGAGAAGGAGCGATGTGCACGACGGGCCAAGGGATAGGGCAAGCAACTTCTATCTGACCTTATCATTGTCGTTCGGCCGTAACCCAGGCTCATCTCCCGGCGAATAGCTAAAGCCGTTGGTCACCAGCCAGCGCGCCTTGTAGATCTTCCAGCCCTTTTGCCGGAAAACGATATTCCCTTTTACATCCGTGACCGCATCCGTCCACCATTGCTCCTGCGGTATGGACAGAATAGTCGGATATCCGGGCGCGGAAGAGATACTTTTTACATCTTTCTGGGGCGCCTCCGCCTGCAACAGACGCCGGGTGGCCAGGTCGAGCTTGTAAACATGCGTCGTATTGGTCAGCCACAACATGTCTCCATCCAACGTGGGAAAAAGATCGTGAGACTCTTCACCAGGTAAAGGCATGGAGTCGATCAGCATCAGACCGGGATGCATACGATCGAAATTATAACGGAAGGTCTTTAATTGATGTCTGTCAGCGCTCCACAGCAATTCTCTTTTCCTGTCCCAGACTACATTGTGCCCAAAATCAATATAAACCCTGCTGCTATAACCATCCCGGAACCCCAACGTATCCACCCGGTATACCGTAAGATAGTTGCCCGTGCTGGAAACCACGACAATATTCCCATCGGGAAAGATCTCCGCAGAGTGAGGGTTCCCACCCGCATAGGCATAGAACAGCGTCTTCTTATCCGCCACCCGGATAAGAGCAACCCCACCGCCCGAAGCATTCATAAGTATGTATTTGCCTCCATATACAGGCTTCACGTCGCTGGGGTTGGAAAACCATTTCCAGTGAGTGCTGTCCACATTTGAAAGAGAAGGCTTCCATTCCCAGGTGATCCTGCCCGTGGTAATATCGACGATAACTATTCGCTGTTCAGCCTGCTCGGCCAACAGGATACGTTGCTGTGCTGTGGCCCCACAGGGCAAAATTATCCCCAACAAAACGAGTATCTTCCAACACATATTCATACCCCGAATTTATGAACATACTTTTTTTGAACAAATTCGCCGGTAGCTTTGTTTTGAATAAACTATAACGATTGCCGCCCCTCCGTACCCGGATCTCCATGTCAAACAAATACTTATTATATGGCAAAGATCGCATTACACGGGTTTGGTCGCATTGGCCGGCAGTTCCTACGCATCGGCCTTGAAAAAAACTTATTTGTTCCAGCCTCAATTTCAGACGTAAAGGACGAAGCTACCCTGGCCGCGCTTTTCGCGGTAGACACTAACTATGGTCGCTGGCACGAACCTGTCTCCGGCAAGGAGGGCAGCCTGCGCATCGGGGACAAGACGATCCCTTACTACAATTCCGCAAAAGAGATCCCGGACTGGGGCAAACTCGGCGTTGACCTCGTAGTGGAATGCACAGGCCGGGCAACAGTACGCGCCGGGGCACAGGCCCATCTCGACCGGGGCGCGAAATACGTATTGATAAGCGCACCCAGCAAGACGCTGACGGATTGTGACGCCGTACTATTGAAAGGAATTAATCTTGAGCAGTTCGACCCGAAAAACCACCACATCGTCAGCATGGGCAGCTGTACAACCAACGCCCTGGCCGTACCCATAAAAGTGATCCTGGAAAATTTCGGCATCCAATATGGACTTTTTTCCACCGTCCACTCCTATACAAATTCCCAATCTCTCACGGATCAGCCGATGAAGGACCGGCGCGACTCCTGGGCCGCAGCGGAGAATATCATCCCCTCTTCTTCCGGCGCCGCGAGGACCCTGTCTTTCATCTGGAAAGACCTCAAAATCACCGGTAAAGCATATCGCGTACCCACCCGCACAGGCAGCATCGCCGAACTGAACCTGGTCACGGAAAAGGATTGCACTGTCCAGGAAGTGAACGAAGCCTTCCGCAAGGCAGCGACAGCAGGCCCGCTCAAAGGCGTAATGGACGTGCTGGAAGAAGAATGGGCCTCTTCCCGTATCGTAGGCGACCCACACTCTTCCCTGATGGACCTGCCGCTGACGGCTAAAATGGGTAACCTGCTGTCGATAGCATCCTGGTACGACAATGAATGGGGGTTCTCCAACAGGCTCGCAGAAGTGGCGACGTACCTGGCGGAGAAGATCTAAATAGCTTATTCCCGCGTTAAGCGAATATTAACAACTCAGCTGTTCGCGTGTTGTCTTTTTAAGATATTGTCCTGGGGACCCGACCAGTGGAGCCCTTTTCTAAACTTGCCGTTTGATTTTTGTTTCAGATACAGAAGACTCCCATCTGCCTTTGTAAGCCACCTCACCTGTCTGAACATGCCGTCCTGGTAATAATTGGAATAGACATTAAAGGTCAGCCGGCTCGGGGCCGCGGTTTTAATGGTGAATGGTTTCGTCCCCAGTTGCTCATAACACCCGAAATAGACGACCCTGACAGGTTCCTGCGGTTTTTCAACGACTATTGTCCTTTCGTTGGTAATGATCTCTTGGGGAATATAGCCGGCAAATGTACAGCGCGAGGACCGGGAGTTGGATACTCTTCTCCGGTGTCTTTTCTTAAAGTCATTGAACGCATAATCCAACTGCCGGATTTGAGCTGTGTCTATCCTGACGATATTACCTTGAGCGTCGAAATATCGATTGATATGATTGAAGGTTAGCGTTAATCCCGTATCGCCTGGGTTCCCCTGCTCCAGGACTTCTGTTTCGATGAATGTTTTCTTTTCCAGCTGGGGATTGAGAATGATGGTGTCCCCTGCCATGGTCCATTTACCCTTTTCGGAAAAATTCTCGCCGAAATGGCCGTAGTAAAAAACAGGGTACTCTCTGGCAGAATATTGAAAGGTGCTGTCCGGATTAAAAGTAACGGAAATTTGATGTTGACCAGGCAGGTCCTTAAAATCTTTATAAGTGCCGATAATATTCCTGTCCTGCGCAAATACAAGCGCAGAGAAAAGGGTTGCAAGCATGGTGAGGAGGGGGCGCATAGGTTAAAGTTATATCTCCCTTAAAATAAAAAATATCACCTGGATCATTTCTACAAATAATGTTAAAAATCATCTTACCTTTCAAAAAAATCCTTATGGCATACAGCGAAAAACTAGCCGACCGTATCCGCGCACGGCTCGCAGGTCTGCCCAATATCGAGGAGAAGAAAATGATGGGCGGCCTTACCTTTATGTACAACGGGAAAATGTGCGTCGGCATCATCAAGGATGAGCTCATGTGCCGCATCGACCCCTCCCTCCATGAGGAAGCCATCGCGAAAAAAGGATGCAGGACCATGGAGTTTACCCAGCGGCCCATGAGCGGATTTGTACAGATAGATGAGAGCGGAATGAAGTCCCAAAAGGATTTCGACTACTGGATCGACCTTGCTTTGGATTTTAATAAAAAAGCCAAACCCTCCAAAAAGAAGAAGTAATTTATTATGCGCATCCTTTTGATAATGCTTTCCCCCTTCCTGTTATATCAATCCATCTTCGCACAAACCCAACGCGCCCGCGACCTGGGCCTCCACATCGGCGTCACAGCCATCATACCCGCCGACGGAAACGTCTTTCAGAGAAAAGTAGCAGCCGGCATCTTTGTCGGCAACGGCTTTGGCAAGATGACAGGCAGCACACAGGTGCAGGAGCTGGGCAACATTGAAGTTCCCATTGTCCTCACTAACACATTAAGCGTAGGCACCGCCATCCAGGGCGTCGTCGAATACACGCTGCGACAAAAAGGGAATGAAGAAGTGTACTCCGTCAATGCAGTGGTGGGAGAAACCAACGACGTGGAGCTAAACGACATACGGGGCATGCATGTAAAAAAAGAACATGTATGGCAGGCGATATCGTCCGCCCATACGGGTCCCGTAGAAGAAGGTTGCGTAGGGGCGGGAACAGGCACCACCTGTTTTGGATTTAAAGGAGGCATCGGTACCGCCAGCAGAAAATTACCCGCCTCGCTGGGTGGTTATACAGTGGGCGTTATCGTACAGACCAACTTTGGCGGCGTGCTGGAAATAGACGGTGTTCCCGTGGGTAAAGAATTAGGCAAATACTATCTCAGCGACAAGCTGAACAATCCGGTGGATGGCAGCCATCGAATCCACGGAAGAGGCCATCATCAATTCCCTGCTGGCCGCCAAAACCACCAAAGGCAGTAAATATGGTACAGTAGAAGCCATTCCCATGGATAAGCTGATCCAGATATTGAAGAAATACAATCGTATAAAATAATGAGTGATCTGTTCGTATTTGTAAACGATAGGTTTGTACCTGCCTCCGAGGCATCTCTTTTGGTCAGTGATCTGGCAATACAGCGGGGCTACGGGATCTTTGATTTTCTCAAGGCCCTTGATAATACCCCCGTATTCCCGGATGAACATCTGGCACGTTTTCTTCATTCCGCCCGGCAGCTGCGGTTACCCGTGGGGAGGTCGCAAGAGCAACTGTACGACATCATCGTACAGTTGATAAAGAAAAACAATATTCCCAACTCCGGGATCAAGCTCATCCTCACCGGCGGCTACTCCGAAGATGGCTATACACTATCAAAACCCAACCTGGTGATCACACAAAGCCCGCTGCAGCTGCCGGCGCCGGGAGCTTTTGAAAAGGGCCTCAAGCTGGTGAGCTATCCGCATCAACGCCAGTTGCCGGATACGAAATCCATCGACTACCTGATGGCCGTCTGGCTGCAGCCTTATATACGGGAAAAAGGCGCCGACGATGTGCTGTATCACAAAGATGGGGCGATCTCCGAATGCCCACGTTCCAACTTCTTTATCGTAACCGCCGATGATACCGTGGCCACTCCCTCGGAGAACATTCTGAAAGGGGTCATCCGGGGAAAAGTGCTACAACTGGCACAAAAACAATTCAAGGTCGAGGAGCGCCCTGTGTCACTGGAGGAAACATGGACAGCCCGCGAGGCATTTATCACCAGCACGACCAAACATGTGCTACCGGTGGTACAGCTGGATGGACGGACCATCGGGGAGGGTAAGCCGGGGAAGGTTTCGGGATGGCTCAACGGGGAGTTGAAAACATTCTTTCAATCAAAGGATCTTTGACAAATCAGCTATTGATCCACCGATAAGCACTGCCTGCAAAACAGCCAGTATTGTACAGACCAGGACTATGATATTTTTCCAGGACTGCCTGGTACACAGCTTGATGATCCCATAACAAACGAGCAGCAGACCAAATAACAGGATAAGCTCTATCTTCATCTCTATCCTTTCCGGAGGACCATAGATCAACTTAAGCCCCCACAAAGCGCCTCCAATAAGCGTGGCCAGCACCATCCCGATAAGACCGCCAATAACCGTCCGGGATTTGATCCTGCTATCCTCTACTTCCAGCTGTACCTGCCGGTAAGTATCATCTATGATCCTGGTCACCTGCTCCGGCGTCAAAACAGTCGCGTCCTGATGGATTCCAGACCGCCTCTTTTTTTGACGACCTTTTCCAGGGCTTCCCGGGCCTCGTCACTATAGCCTTCTATATTACGAAAGGCTATCCTAAAAATACCCATCTATTTTTAATTACAAAAGAGGGTACAATTTTTGAAATAGCTTTGTGGTATGGAACGGAAGTTCAAAATAGGCGACCATGTAAAATGGAACTCCGAAGCCGGAATGGTGTCCGGTACAATCGTCAAGATCCACATGAAGGACTTCGACTATAAAGGCTATACGCATCACGCCACCAGGGATGATCCTCAATATGAGATCAGGAGCAGCAAGACAGACCACGTAGCAGTACACAAAGGCAAGGCACTTACAAAAGAATAAGCATTGACATCAAATAGCCACCCAGAGGAAAAACTTTCATTCGGATACATCGTCACCACCACCAGTCTCGCCTTTGTCGTCTCCCAGTTAGACGTATCCATTGTCAATATCGCGCTGCCCAGCATTGCCCATGCCTTTTCCGTCAACGTCAGCGCGCTGCAATGGATCGCCGACGCCTATACCGTTGCCTTTGCCGCCCTTATGTTGTCGGCCGGAGGCATGAGTGACAAGCTGGGATCCAAACGGGTCTTCCAGGCCGGGCTGCTCATATTCGGGCTGGCATCCACAGGATGTGGCCTCGCCTGGAACGCAGGCAGCCTCATCTTTTTTCGTGCCCTACAGGGCATTGGCTCAGCCACCATGATCCCCAGCTCACTATCCATCCTCAATCAGGCTTTCTCCCATCAGCCGGATCAACGTGCGCGCGCTGTCGCCTTATGGACCATGGCGGGAGGGATATCCATTGCCGCCGGACCGATCCTGGGCGGTCTGTTCCTGCATATCAGCAGCTGGCGGCTGATATTTATCGTCAATATTCCCATTTGCCTGGCAGGGATCCTGCTGAGTACCAGGATAAAAGAAAGCGAACGTCATTCCCATCAAGGCCTTGATGTCCCGGGCCAGCTGCTGTGGATGCTGGCCCTCACGGCATTCATCACGGGCATCATCGAGTGGCATGCCAAGGGCATCCGCCACCCGCTGATCATGGGTTGCCTGATCTTCAGCAGCATCACGTTGCTGCTGTTCTTTATGATCGAAAAAAAAGCAAAAGCGCCCATACTACCGTTGGATCTTTTTAAGGCCCGCAGGTTCAATGTACTCGTTCTGCTGGGTATCATCGTGAACAATGCCTATTACGGCACCGTATTCGTGCTCAGCCTGTATCTACAGAATGTATTGCACTATCCCGCTGTCCGGGCCGGGCTTGCATTTTTACCCCTGACGGGTGGGTTTATCATTTCGAATTTTTTCAGCGGAAAATTGATGGCAAAATATGGGATCCGGCTCCCGTTGTTTATGGGCGCCCTGCTGGCGGCAGCCGGCTATGCGGGTCTGCTCATCGCAAAAGCAGATACTCCTTACTGGCAGCTGTTCATTCCTTTTGTCATCATCCCCCTGGGCATGGGCACAGCCGTTCCGGCCATGACAACGGGCATCCTTTCCAGTGTCGAAAAGACCCGGAGTGGAACGGCATCTGCTGTGCTCAACACTACCCGGCAGGCGGCAGGGGCGATGGGAGTCGCGATATTCGGCGCCATGGCCACTGGTGGCGCAGCAAGCATTGCCTGGGCTGTCAGAACAAGTGGGAGCATCTCCTGCCTCACCCTTTTATTGGCGGCGGTATTGATCTACCGGTATATCTGGCGG
>Ga0207695_10001769_pt1 | contig 34119 bp, 28 predicted proteins | sample KBSC54metaG_FD_184354 | JGI IMG/M metagenome (GOLD analysis project Ga0207695, IMG submission 184354) | Corn rhizosphere microbial communities from Kellogg Biological Station, Michigan, USA - KBS C5-4 metaG (SPAdes) (version 2) | ecosystem: Host-associated > Plants > Roots > Rhizosphere > Soil... | reverse complement strand
ATTTCTTCTGGTGAAGGCGCGTATGCTTCTAACATAATTTATTTAAACATTAGCATTTTACAGGGTTTATGTCAATGTGATTAATAAATAAAGACGGAACGTCCTTTAGGGGGTATAATAAAGTCACTATGGCAACCGAATTCGACGGCCAGCATGAGGGCGAAGAAGTTATATTTACTTTTCGGCGCCATCCCATTGCAATGCGCAAAGGGTTTTATTTTATGATCATTCCGTTTTTAATTGCATGCATTCCAGTACTTATTTGGCCTGGAGATTTGAACATGCTTTTTATTGCATTTGGTGGACTAGGGATAGGATTTTTACTATTCCTTTACCAATGGATAGGATGGTATTTTAGCGTGTTTATTGTGACCAACCAACGCATCCGTCAAGTTACCCAAAAAGGGCTTTTTAACAGGAGTGTTATTGATCTTGGCATATCGAAGATTCAAAACATAAGCTATAATGTACCAGGACTAAGTGGTACAATGTTTGGGTTTGGTACTATGGTTATACAGACCTATGTGGGGGATTTATACTTAGATAAACTCCACCATCCAAATAAAATATACAACGCTTTATCAGAAGTAATTCAACGTTACGGTCCAAAACAACAAGCTCAAATAGATGAAGAAGTTACTACAGAAGACATTTAATAAGAAAGCGACTCGGCCCGAAACGGGGGGTCGCATTACAAATGAAACAGTCGCCGAACATCGCGAGCGTGTTTTGGCTGGTGGTCGTAAATTTAAATATCCATTGCAGTATACAAAACACCGTGTACTCATAATTACCATTCTTATTGTCGTAGTGACAACAATAAGTTTCGTTGGTTTCTGCGGTTGGCAATTATATGGTGCGCAGGCGACAGATAAATTTATGTACAGCATTACACAGTTTGTGCCTGTGCCGGTTGCAAAAGTAAACGGGGCTTGGGTGCGCTACAGCGATTACTTGCTTAATTTACGTAGCGCGATTCATTATCTCAGTACTAAAGAAGCGGTAAATTTTGATTCCGAAGACGGCAAAAATCAACTTGATTACCAAAAGCGCCTTGCGCTCGATAAAGCAGTGCAAAGCGTCTTGGTTGATCAGCTTGCTTCACAAAACAAAATAAGTGTTAGCTCGGCCGAGATAGATGATTTTGTTAAAAAACAGATTACCAACAGTAGACTAGGGGTGACAGAAGATGTCTATAAGCAAGTCATACGTGATTACTATGACTGGTCTTTTGATGAGTATAAGGACTCAATCCGACAACAACTTTTACGCAAAAAAGTAATGGCGCAGCTGGACACGCAGGCACGCCAAACCATAAACGCTATATTGCAAAGTGTACAACAGGGTGCTGATTTTGGGGCAACCGCTAAAGACAAATCAGAAGATGTCAGCACCAAAGCACAAGGTGGCGACATGGGTGTTGTTAATAAAGCCACTGATGATCCTAACGGTATTATTGCGGCAGCGAGCCGGTTACAGCCAGGCCAGGTTTCAGGTGTTATCGAAGGCGTAGATGGTTTTTACATTGTCAAATTGCTCGATAAGCCAGATGATAATGATTTGCATATAGCTAAAATTTATATAAGCTATAAGATTATTGACCAAAAAATTATACAGCTTAAAAAGGACGGACAAATACAAGAGTTTATAAAGGTCAAGCCAATCGCAAACCCAACAAATCAGTAGTATTGCGTTGTAGCGCCAAAACTGATAAACTAGCAAAGTTCGAGGGCTCGTAGTGAAGTTGGCCTATCACGCCTCCCTGTCACGGAGGAGATCGCCGGTTCGAATCCGGTCGGGCCCGCCACAAATGCAACTTAACCACCGCTATGGTGGTTTTTGTTTGCACTAAATGCGATTAATAGATTACACGTCAGAGAACTTTTGTTTATATGCGTTGCTCGCCAAAGTAAAAGAACAGTTGCAGACAGTCCTAATCATGTATTCTTACCAATCTTGTTGACGGCCTCATTTGAAACACTACTAAATAGAAAGATTTGTCTGTAGTAAACCAACCAAAATAAGCTGTCTACCATCAGAGCAATCTGATATAATGCGAATTGCGCGCCACCTTAGCTCAGTTGGTAGAGCAGCTCATTCGTAACGAGCAGGTCGCCGGTTCAAGCCCGGCAGGTGGCTCCATGCGGGCATCGTATAGTGGTAATATGTGACCTTCCCAAGGTTAAGCGCTGGGTTCGATTCCCAGTACCCGCACCACATGGCTTGGTGTATACTGACGTATAAGTGGGTTTTACATTATGATAAAAAGATCAGATTGGCTTGCAATTACAAAAGACCGTTTAGCAATTACTTTGCTAGCTGTAACGGCTCTATTCGTTATTGCTATAATAATTACAACAGCTGCGCGAACACACCCCAGTGATGTGCAGGTTCCCGTTCGCTTTACTGGCTATGGACAAAGCAATATAGACCGTGACCAATGGTATACGCAGATCAGTTATGCTTTATTTGCTGTTGTTACTTTTGCAGTGAATGGATTTTTGGCTATTAAAATGTATACTATCCGCCGTATGCTTGGGCTTGGCATTATCGCAATGACAATTTTTATATTGCTGCTTACAGTTATTGTAGCGAATGCTATTTTTAACTTAGCCCCCACAGTATGACAGATCTAGAAATTCCACTAGGCAAACGAACGCCAAAATATCGCTTCTTTGAAATGGTGCCAGCTTTTTTAAGCTATGGTCTTATCGTTTTGCCGGTAATTTTGAGTCTGTTTAGCCCTTTGCTTGCGGCAATTTTTATAATTGGTTATATCATTATGTTCTTTGTTAAAGCGGTTGGCGTTGCTTACCGCACAATTCAGGGCTATAACTCGCTCGAAAAGGCGAGTAAAGTTGATTGGCTAAAGCGCCTTAATGATCTTGAGAAACCCTCTAAGAGTCTCTCAAACCTCCAAGTCGATCAATTAAAGACAGATACATGGAAACTTCAGCAGCACAAAGAAAACCTCGAAGCTGTTATTTCAAGTCCATCATTGTATTTAAAACCAAATGATACCTACAATGCTGTGATTGTGCCAACATATAACGAAGCAGAAGAAGTGCTGTTGCCGACACTCGAAACGCTACTTGACAGTAGCTACGATCCACAACACCTCATCTTAGTGATAGCTTACGAAGAACGCGGTCCTCAGACAAGCCATGAGCTTGCGCAGCGCTTAGCTGCACGTTTCAATAAAAAATGCCGGTTTGCTATAGCTGTTATGCACCCTAACAATATGACGGGCGAGGTCAGGGGGAAGGGTGGCAACATAACATTCGCAGGCAGATACTTGCAGAACTGGCTAAAAGAACAAAAAATTCCAGCAGAAAATGTATTAGTCACAACGTTAGATGCTGATAATAAGGTACACACACAATATTTAGCGTATGCAATGTATGCATACATTACTGAGCCGCAACGTGACCGTCGTGCCTACCAACCTATTGCACTATATCTAAACAATATATGGGACGTACCAGCTCCAATGCGTGTGCTGGCTACAGGTAACTCGTTTTGGACAATTATAAACGCTGTGCGCCCGCATATGCTGCGCAACTTCGCTTCGCATTCTCAAGGTATGGCATCGCTGCTTAAGACAGATTTCTGGAGCACACGCACTATTGTCGAAGATGGCCACCAATATTGGCGCAGCTACTTTGCATTCGATGGCGACTACGAAGTGACGCCGCTGTATGTGCCTATTTATCAAGACGCCGTTTTGGCAGAGACTTACCGTAAAACGTTTAAAGCTCAATTTATGCAACTTTGCCGTTGGGCTTATGGAGCTTCCGATATCGCATATGTAGCTAACTTAGGCATCCGTAAAGATAGGCCAATGTCATTTTGGAACTTTTGGCCACGTTTTTTGCGACTTGTCGATAGCCATGTCAGCTGGGCGACTGCACCTCTTATTATTACTTTTGGTGCTTGGGCCCCTCTATTTATAAATCCTGAGGCTAACCATAGTATTGTTGCGCATGAATTGCCTCAAATCGCAAGCCAACTCCAATTCTTGGCTATGTTTGGTCTCTTCATTATTATTTACCTTACATTTAAGATGTTACCACCGCGGCCGGCGCGCTATAAACGCCGTCGCAATATATTTATGCTCGCACAGTGGCTGATTATGCCAGTTGTAAGTATTGGCTATGGCGCTTCAGCGGCACTGTATTCACAAACGCGACTACTGCTAGGTAAATATCTAGATAAATTTGACGTCACTGTTAAAGCCATCAAAAAGTAACTATTTTTTATTCAGCGCTTTACGGATTCTAGAATCATTGATTAATTTATGACGCGCTGCATAGGTGAGGTAAGCGGTTGTGTCGTAATGCTCTAGGACTTCAGCAGTCACCTTTATGACTTCTTGTGGTGTTACGCTATGTTTTTGATTTGTGGCTGCGATACGGAACAGTTTTTGCTCAATTGTGCCTGCAGTATAAGGCACAATCTCATCAGTTTTATCTAGATGACCCAAAACCTGTAATAGCTCAAGCAAAAGACGAGTATGCGAGAATGGCTCGACGTTTTTATTATGCTGAACAGTTAATATAGCACTGACATCGGCGCTTTCGTAAGTCGTAAACTCTGCGCCGCAGTTATCACAGCGCCTTCGTCGCCATATAGTATTTAACTTTGTGCCTTTGCGTGAATTATAAACGCGCGTAGAATTGTGTAAACAAAATATGCATACCATGACTACATATTGTCATTAAACTATTTAAAAAGCTAGTGGATAACATGCGAATAATTGTGGATTAAAAAAGCTCCGCTGTCTGCGGAGCTCTAGTTAAAGGGTGGTAAGGCTATGTGCCGCCAGTCTTTTTAGTGCGGCGAGTCGGTCGATTATCCGATACATGCTCATAGAAAAGCTTAAATTTTTGTAGTTCTGATTTTTTATTTTCTGGGAGTAGCAATGGGTTATCCATAACATTATGTATATTAGCATAAGCTTATTGTTATGTCAAGTCAGTGGGTCGTCATAATAATTCCATGTATGATATACGTGTAAGCACTTGCTCTGAAAGCGATTTTGTCGTACTCTGTTATTCGTACTATGGGCTTTTAGCTCAGTTGGCTAGAGCGCTTCCTTGACGTGGAAGAGGTCAGAGGTTCGAGTCCTCTAGAGCCCACCATAAAAACACCCAAGCTTAATCGCTTGGGTGTTTTTATGGTCAAGAGGTTGTTATGTTTCGCTTAAAAAGGTAAAATAACCTCAGTTATGTGGCGTTTTGTAGCAACAACAAGTCAAATTACAACCCCTTAGGGGTGTACTTTATTTTACCAAAATCATTGCTACAAATTTAAAAGAGGACTTAATCTATGTCTGCCGAAGAAAAAAACAATTTGCACCCTATGCGTCATTCGTTGGCGCACATTACTGCTGCTGCGGTGCAGCACTTATGGCCTGAAGCTAAGTTTGGTGTTGGCCCAGTGGTCGAAAATGGATTTTATTACGACATCGACTTAGGCGACCAGAAAATCTCCGAAGATGATTTTGCCAAGATTGAATCAGAAATGCAGGCAATCGTAAAAGCAAATCAAAAATTTGAACATTTTACGATGCCTATTGATGAGGCTATTGAATGGGCCACTCAACGCAACCAACCTTATAAAAAAGAATTATTAAACGACCTAAAGCGCGAAGGTACAACTAAAGCCAAAGATCTCGACATGGATACATTAGGCGTCGACGCGATTGGCGAGAGTAAGGTGGCCGAAGTGTCTTTTTATCGCAATGGCGATTTTACCGACCTTTGTCGCGGTCCTCACGTTGCTAGTACGAGTGACGTTGGCGCTTTTAAACTCATGCGTGTCGCCGGGGCATATTGGCGGGGTAAAGAAAGCAACCCACAAATGCAACGTCTCTACGGTGTCGCTTTTGCGACCCAGCAAGCCCTAGATATGTATTTAAAGCAGCTCGAGGAGGCAAAAGCGCGTGATCATCGTAAGCTTGGTCAAGAGCTTGACCTATTTCTTATTTCGCCACTTGTAGGCGCTGGGTTGCCATTATTTACACCGCGCGGAACCGTCCTGCGCGAATTGCTTAATCGCTATTCTCAACAAATTCGTAAAGACCAGGGTTACGAAATGGTATGGACGCCGCATATTGCCAAAAAGGCCTTGTACGAAACTTCTGGCCATTGGGCAAAGTTTGGTGATGAATGGCTTAAAGTGGTAAGCCAAGAATCAAATGACGAGCTCGTTATGAAGCCTATGAATTGCCCACACCACCAACAAATTTATAGTTCTCGACCACGCAGCTACCGCGATTTACCACTTAAGTACATGGAGACTACTACTGATTATCGTGACGAAAAAGCTGGTGAGTTATTAGGCCTGTCGCGCGTTCGTTCACTTACGCAAGACGATAGTCACACTTTTTGTACGCCCGAACAAATCCCCGAAGTATTAAATATGCTCATCGGTATTGTCAAAGAATTTTACGAAACGCTCGAATTACCACTTAAGGTACGGTTGTCGTTTCGTGACAATTCTGAATCGTATCTTGGCGATAGATCGCTTTGGGATACGGCGCAAACAACAATGGAAGATGCCGCTAAGGCAAACGGTCTCAATTATTATGTTGGGCTTGGTGAGGCGGCTTTTTATGGTCCTAAAATTGACTTTATGGCCACCGATGCGCTTGGTCGCGAACTGCAATTAGCCACTCCGCAGCTCGACTTTATTCAGCCGCAACGTTTTGGTTTAACCTATACAAATAGCGATGGCGAAGATAAAACGCCAGTTATGGTGCATTTTGCTATGCTTGGATCAATTGAACGATTTATGGCTGCCTATATTGAGCATACGGCAGGCTGGTTCCCGTTTTGGTTGGCACCAGAGCAAGTTCGTATCCTCACTATTAATGATTCTGTCAAAGAATACGCACACGAAGTCGCCAATGAACTTTCCGGCGTCGTCCTTATGCAACCTGCTAAGTTTAACGAATTACGGTTTACTACTGACGACCGTAGTGAATCGCTTGGTCGCAAAATCCGCGATGCTGTTGAAATGAAAGTGCCAGTGATACTCATTGTTGGCAATAAGGACGCTGAGGCTGGCGAGGTTAGCGTCCGTCTGCGCAACCACGAACAAAAGGTTAAACTAAAAGAATTAAAGCAATTTATACAACAAGTTCAGCCCTATGGAGCAGAATAACCTCAAGGAAAAAGTATATGCACTAGTCGCCCAAATACCAACAGGGCGACTAATGACGTATGGTCAAATTGCAGCGTTGTGCGGTTCGCCACGATCAGCCTGGGAAGTTGGACAAATCGCACATTTTGGACCTACTAATCTGCCATGGCATAGAGTTGTTAACAAGCAGGGTGGGTTGGCTCGCGGATGGCCAGGGGGTATAGAGATCCAAAAGCAATTGTTAGAAGAAGAGGGCGTTGTTGTTGGTGATGACTTTGTGGCTGATGTCGCCAAACTTCAATGGTCACCGAATGACTAAGCCGGCTTTAGTTGTTATAACAGGCCCAACCGCGAGCGGCAAAACCACTTTCGCGCTAGAAATCGCCAAAGAATATAATGGGGAGATTGTTTGTGCTGATTCGCGCACCGTATATAAAGGTATGGACATTGGCACGGCAAAACCGACAATTCAAGAACAGGCGAGTGTGCCCCATCATTTACTAGATGTCGTCGAACCCAGTCAAATATTTACAGCGTCCCAGTTTAAGGACATGGCTAACCAGGCTATTGTTGATATTGCGCAGCGCGGCAAACTACCAATTCTCGTTGGTGGAACAGGACTTTATGTGGATGCTGTCATTTTTGATTACCAGTTTGGCGAGCCTGCAGATCCTCAACGGCGCGAGTTCCTAATGGGTAAGAGCATTGAGGAATTACAGCATATATGTAAGGAAAACAACATAACTTTGCCATTCAACAGTAAAAATAAGCGCCATTTAATACGCGCAATTGAGCTAAATGGTTTACCGACGGCGAAGCGTGAACTGCGTAAGAATACTATTGTTGTTGCAATATCTACAGAAACAGATGTACTTTTGCAAAAGATACATAAACGAGTGGTAGAAATGTTTAAAGACGGCGTTGTTCAAGAAGAACAAAAGCTTGGTGAAAAGTATGGCTGGGGCACCGAAGCGATGACCGCTAATATTTATCGGTTTTGCCATGAGATACTCATTGGTCATATTAGCGAAGTTGAAGCAATCGACCTAGTTGTAAAAAGTGATAAGTCGTTAGTAAAACGCCAGCTTACTTGGCTAAAACGCAATCCGTATATACGGTGGGGCACCCCAAACGAGCTACGTTCATTAATTGCAGAATTTTTGATGTAGTAAAAAGGTGCTCAACTATATCTTTACTAGTCTGTATTTTGGTACAATAAACAAAACAGAGCAGAGACATGATTGACGCATTATTCGGTTCAAAGACAAGAGTAAAATTACTACACCTTTTTTTAAATAACCCAAACAGGGCTTTTTATGTGCGCGAAATTACTCGCAAAATAGATGAACAGATTAATTCAGTGCGCCGTGAACTGGCAAATATGCTGAGCATCGGCATTATTCAAAGTGATAGCGCTAATAATCGCTTATACTACGAGGTTAATCAAAGCTACGTATACTACGCGCCACTACGTGCCATCTTTGCAGATGGTGCTGTCGCCCACGAAACTACATCTGTGCCTGTAACTACAGATTGGACCAAGCGCCTTAAAGCACTCGGCGATATACGGGTCGCTTTATTGAGCGGTAGTCTTGTTAGGGGAAGTAAAAGCGATGTTGATATCATCATCGCCGGAAATGTTAATAAAACGCAGCTTAAGCGGTTCATAAAAGAAATGGAAGACGAAGAAGGCAGGCAGCTCGACTACACAGTCATGCCTTATGAAGAGTTCTATTACCGCTTGAGTATAAAAGATCGTTTTATTATCAACATCATTAATAGCAAGTTTACCCTGTTGCAGGATACCGAAAACGTACTGTCAGCGGCTAAGGAGGAGTAAATGGATATTGAACGTAAAGGTGGCAACTGTGTCGTTGTGACCGTTAAAAAAAGTACATTAGTTGTTGACCCTAAATTAAGCAATTATGGTCTAAAGGATCAGGCGACACATGCGACTGCCGAGCTTTTAACGCAAGATGTTTTTGCTGCGCCAAAAGGTGACGATACAGTTGTCATTGATGGTCCCGGTGAGTACGAGGTGCAGAACTGTTCAATTAAGGGAATTGCCGCCAGGATTCATAGTCAACCGAGCGATGCACCAAAGGACGCGACTATGTATCGTATTGATGTCGAAGATATAAGTGTTGCAATCCTAGGTCACGTTCAACCAAAACTTACTGACGATGAATTAGAAGGAGTGGGGCTCGTGGATGTGCTTATCCTCCCTGTTGGTGGTTACGGCTATACGCTTGAGCCCAAAGAAGCTGTTGATCTAGTTCGTGCTATTGAACCTAAAATTGTTATTCCTACGCACTATGCGGAAGAAGGAGTAACCTACGAAGTTCCGCAAGCCGCGCTAGAAGAATTTTTAAAAGAACTCGGTGCAAGTAACCACGAACAAACGCCAAAGCTCAAATTAAAAGCAGGCACACTACCAGAAGCATTAACGGTTTACGAAATAACTCGCACAAAATAAAAAATAACCCCGGCTGTTACCGGGGTTATTTTTTAGCTTAAGCTGCAACTTTTTCTGGTTGCACCACTGGTTTTGCGACACCCAGAATACCCTTCTTTTTGAGGGTACGGATAGCTTGAGTGCTAATGGTAAGGGTAACTTTGTGACCATCAATCATGAGGGTCTTTTTCTGCAGGTTAGGTTTCCAGTCACGTTTAACATGCCGACGTGAGTGACTCACGTGGTTACCGAATTGTCTGCCCTTACCAGTTAGTTGACATTTTGCGGCCATAATATTTCTCTATTACTAAATATTGATTTTACTTTGTTTCATCTGTTACGTCAATAGTTGTATACTATAAAGTATGTTTGATGTAACAACGCTTGCTATTGTTTTCGGTTCTATCCTCGTATCAATGACACTTCACGAGGCAATGCATGCCTTTGTAGGCTACTGGCTAGGGGATGACACGGCTAAAGTACAGGGGAGATTGACCTTAAATCCGCTTGCTCATATTGACCCAATAACAACAATCCTTATGCCCCTTCTGCTGGTAATGCTTGGTGCGCCGCCATTTGGTGCCGCCAAACCAGTACCCTTTAACCCTTACCGCATAAAGTGGGGTGAATATGGGGCTGCGTTGGTTGGTTTAGCGGGACCGCTTACTAACTTGCTGCTCGCGCTTTTGTCGGGCGGCATAATACGTATTTTTGGCGCAGATATGCCTCAGATTGTCCTATATATCATGGCGACATTTACACTTGTTAATGCATCTTTCTTTATTTTTAACATGATTCCATTCCCACCATTAGATGGTTCACGCATATTGTATGCTATTGCACCTGATCCGGTCCGCAGCGTCATGGAGCGCATTGAAGGTATGGGTTTTGCGGCTATTATTTTCTTTTTCGTCATATTCTATGCAGTTTTAGCTGACCCATTTACCCGTTTGTTGAGCTGGATGTTTGGCTGGCTTACCGGTGGTCAAATAGGGTTGTAGGCGCTATAATAAAGATGTCCTGCTTGCTATGTAGGCGCAGGAATGTATTTTCCTGTACAATTGGATATTTTTTGGGAGCTCTAATGGTGCATTTCCGTGGAAATACACTGCGAGCACCCACCTGCACGTACGCGCGGGAAATATCTACACCTGTGCCGAAGGCAAGCAGGCATTATCGGGATGTGGCGCAGTTGGTAGCGCGTACGGCTGGGGGCCGTGAGGCCGCAGGTTCAAGTCCTGTCATCCCGACCAGTGTGAATAAAATTATGGCTTTTTGAACCTCATTGGGGGACAAAGAGCTATTTTTGTTGAAATCTTATAATATTAGATACTTCGTTTTTGAAAATATACGAAGTACATTTACAAGCTCTTTGTTGTATTACTCTTTGGTTGGGGGTTTATGTTGATGATCTTACGTCAATATGAACCCTCAACTGAGGGATTCCAGCGCGAGTGAACGGAGTGAGCCATGCTGGAGCTCGAGATTGGTGAAGTGAGAAGCTTCAACGCCGGAAAGCTCTTCGGATTCGTTGAGGTTCTCGACGAAGAAGGCCAGAAGACGGGCGAGCAGCTCTTCTTCCATTTCAATAACGGCGCATTCGTCGACACCTTTGGTGACGACATCCAGTTCGTGGGACGAACCATCACGGTCAATGGACGAACCAGCCCCATGTGGTACCCGTCAGTTGGCGAAAAGCTCGCTTTCGACCGTGGTACTGATAATCGGGGGCGTGAATGCGCTGAGCGGTGGACGTACGCCGAGGCGTACCAGAACCGTGTGCGCAAGCTCACGGAACCGTTCTACCGTGTCATTTGGGTGCTGGGTATTGACGGTGACGAGTTCGAGTACCTTTTCTGGGAAGGGCAAGGTCACATGACCGCGCAGTACCCTGTGCGTGTACTCGACGGTCGGCTGAACGATCCGCTGGCCTCCTCGATCAACCCCGAGACCGGCAGCACTAATCGCTACTACTTCCAGGTCTGGGTTCCCGAGGACATCGCGGAGGACCAGCGTGGCATCACGCAGATCCCAGGCTACTGGGAGCGGTGCGATGACCCGCGCTACATGTCCAGCGATGCTCGCAAGCTGAAGGCATTGGGCTGATATACAACTAAGGGCTTTCAGGAAGGAGGACAGGTGACAGCGCTGCATAGCGTTTGGACATCAGCTTCTCCTTCCTGAGGCTCCCCAAGCGTATTTATAAAAATACTCTTAGGGAGCTGACCATATTTACGCTAAAGTTATTAGTATGAAACAAATAGTCACTGTCAGAGCAATTATAAAACGCGATCAAAAAGTCCTTTTATTGCGTCGTGCAAAGGGCAACCCTTCGTATCAAGGATTATTCGAGTTGCCTGGTGGTAAAGTTGATATCGGCGAAGACCCGCAAGATACACTCAAGCGTGAGATTGCAGAAGAAACGGGGCAAATGATCGAAACCGTGCAACTATTTGATATGCGTTCTGAAGTTGAGCAAAGTGATCACGGTAATCAATACATTATCTTAATATTCCTCGTCACATTAGAGCCTAGCACAACATTTGAACTGAGTGACGAACACGATAAATATTTATGGAAGCCGACGTCAGAATTACAACTAAGTGAGCTTACTCCGATAACAAGAATAGCTTTACAAATAGAGGATAACAGAACTTTAACAGAGACGAATAATGTAAATAGCGGAAAATACGTAGATAGTATTACAACTAGTAAAGAGCTCATTATTTATACAGATGGTGGGTCACGTGGTAATCCTGGACCCTCCGCATCGGGTTTTGTGTTGCAGGATATGGACGGTAATATTATCTATGAAGGTGGCAAATATTTAGGTATTACAACCAATAACCAAGCAGAATATCAGGCAGTAAAACTTGCTCTTGAGAAGGCGTTAAGTATGGGTGCGCGGACACTTAACTTTCGGTTGGACAGCCAGCTTGTCGTTAACCAGCTCAATGGCGTATTCCAAATTAAGAATCGGGATTTGTGGCCAATTCACAGTAGTATAAAAGATCTTATTGCACAGTTTGCGAACGTTACTTTTACGCATGTTCGCCGCGAGTTTAATAAACAGGCAGATTCTGTAGTTAATAAAATATTGGACGAGCGCAGTAAGCATTAGCTTGCAGCCCGGACCAAAAAACTGTATACTGTGCAGGTCAGACTGCTGGGCGATCGCTTGACCTTGCGTTAAGAGGAAAGTCCGGGCAGCATAGGGCAAGACAGTTGTTAACTACAACCGAGGGCAACCTCAGGGAAAGTGCCACAGAAACAATACCGCCTATGTAAATAGGTAAGGGTGAAATGAGTAGGGTAAGAGCCTACAGCGTGTCATGGTGACATGGCAAGAAGGTAAACCCTGTCTGCTGCAAGGAGGCTGGTGGTTCGCCCGCAAGGGCGATAGTGGCTCCGCTACACTGGCTGTTTAAACCGCTTGATCGCGTAAGCAATTACTCGACTAGATAGATGATCGTCCTCGACAGAACCCGGCTTACAGGCAGTCTGCTACTAAAAAATCACCCAAATACGGGTGATTTTTTAGTAATCATGTGACTTATTTAGTTACAGATTTGATGACTGCGGTGAATGATTTTGGCTCACTTACGGCCATTTCAGCTAGCACTTTGCGGTCAAGTTCTACGCCGGCTTTTTTCATGTCGTTAACAAGTTTTGCGTAAGTAGTACCGTTTTCGCGAGCGGCTGCGTTGATACGGGTAATCCAAGTGCCGCGTAAATCGCGTTTTTTATTGCGACGGTCGCGATACGCATACTGCAGAGCGCGAATAACACCTTGTTTAGCAAGCCGGAAAGAACGGCGACGGGCATGTTGCATACCCTTTGCAAGTTTTAGAATTTTTTTGTGCTTGTTGCGTGCGGTGACGCCTCGTTTGATCCTCATTGCTATACTCCTAGCGCGCGCTTAAGATTGCGTGCGATTGAACCGCGTACACGTGCTTTAGTTGCAATGGTGCGCTTGCGGCCTTCACTTTTTTTCTCATTAAAATGTACTGCGTTTGCACGGCCACGCAATAATTTACCACGAGGGCTAATCTTGATGCGTTTAGCTGTGCCGCGATGTGTTTTGAGCTTTGGCATTGACTGTACTCCTTACGACAATTCCTAAATTCTTACCGGCCATAATTGGCTTTTGTTCGACAGTGGCGATATCTTGGAGTTTTTCGATAATTTTATCGAGCATTGCGTAACCAAGTTCTTGGTGGGCCATTTCACGTCCGCGGAAGAATACCATGATCTTCACACGATGCCCAGCTTCAAGGAACTCGCGAATTTTACGCAGTTTGATATCGAGATCGTGCGCACCAATTTTGAGACCTAAGCGCATCTGCTTAATTTCAACAATGGTGGTATTGCGGCGATTCCGCTGCTGTTCTTTAGTGCGTTGATACTGGTATTTACCCCAGTCAATAATGCGAGCAACAGGAGGCGTAGCCTGCGGCGAAATCTCGATAAGGTCTAAACCAGCGCGTTCTGCTTCTAAAAGTGCCTCTGACCGAGACAAGATACCTATCTGCTCTCCATCCGGGCCGATAACGCGAAGTTCCGAAGCGGTAATTGCTTCATTAATTCGCACAGATTTACTAATAGAAAACACTCCTTGCTAACCTTACTGTCTATTCGATGGCTAATTGTAGCAGAGGCGCGTAAGATTTTCAACTAGTAATCTATAATTCTTGGCCTATATTGTAATGCCTCTGAAATGTGTTGAGAGTCAGTTTGTTCATTACCTTCGAGGTCGGCAATCGACCGTGCAACTTTAAGGACTTTAAAATAACTACGCGCTGACAGGTGAAGTGTGCTTGCTGCACGCTCTAAAAGTAGCTTTCCATCACCTGTAAGATTAATGCTTGTAGCAATTTGTCTACTTGATATGTGGGCGTTTAGCTGGCCGTCATTTAGCCGTTCTTGTTGACGCTTTCGGGCCTCCAAAATTAAAACGAGGGATTCCTCATTTTGTTCACTAGGCTCACTCAGTAATTTTGATGGTTCGACTCGCGAAACTTGTACCGTCATGTCAATACGGTCCAAAAGTGGTCCCGACAATTTTTTATTGTATAGAACGATTTGGTGTGGACTGCAGCTACAAGTACGATTTTGATCGCCGGCATAACCACAGGGACAAGGGTTTTGAGTAGCAATAAGCATAAAATCAGCGGGGTAGGTAGCTTTATGGGCGGCTCGCGAAATATGGATTTGCCTATCCTCTAATGGCTGCCGTAGTGCTTCAAGAGTTTGTCGGTTGTATTCGGGCAATTCGTCCAAAAATAATACGCCGCGATGAGCTAAGCTTATCTCGCCAGGTGCCGCATTTTGGCCACCACCCACTAAGGCTACATGACTGCTGCTATGATGCGGAGAACGGAAGGGGCGTTGTGTTATAACTTCTTCGTATGTCTCGCCAGCCAAGCTGTAAAGTTTTGTAACTTCTACAATTTCATTTCTAGAAAGTGGCGGTAACAGGGAACCAAGTGCCTTTGCCAGCATCGTTTTGCCAGCTCCAGGAGGCCCGCAGAGCAAAATATTATGATTCCCGGCGGCCGCGATTAAAAGCGCTCGTTTTGCTTGTTGTTGACCTTTTATGTCTGCAAAAGTAACAACCGGATGTTTGCTGCTTGTAGTGATATTGGTGGGCTGTTCTGGCTGTACAATGCACGAACCGTTGATATGCGTAAAGACATCACGTAATGTATCAACAGCAATAACGTTGATGCCGGGTACTAGCAATGCCTGTTTTGCGTTTTGCCTCGGCACAATTATCGTTTTGTGGCCATGTCGTCTTGCGGTTTCGGCGTGACTTACGACACCGCGTACAGGCCGTAATGCACCGTCTAGGGACAGCTCGCCAATAAATAAAGTATTTTGAACAGCTTCTTGTTGTAGCTGGCCGCTTACTACAAGAAGAGCGATGGCAATACTAAGGTCAAAATGAGCTCCGTCTTTTGGTAGGTTGGCGGGAGCAAGGTTAATGGTTACGCGTTTTCGCGGGAATTCAAGTTGAGAATTTTTTATAGCACTGCGGACCCGTTCCTTTGCTTCGTCGATTGCTTTATTGCCAAGCCCAACAATTAGCAGAGTAGGAAGGCCGTTTGAGGCGTCGCATTCTACTTCTATGCGCTTACCCTCGAAACCTATGCTGGTTGCTGCGTATATCCTTGCAATCATGGCGGCAACAGTGTTACATACTTTCCTAAGAAGCACAAGCCTGATATAATTAAGGGTAATGGGGCTGAATAGCTTCGACGTTTGGACATTAACAACCTGTGATCGCAAGTCGGCCGCTACACCGTTACCGTAGCAAGCACTACAAGTGCCAAAAGTTTTGTTAGTCGCGTAGTTAACACTGTTCGTACTGCTTTTGCAGTGCCACAGCTTGCTACTGCGACTGTTGCCTAATTTAAGGCAACCACTTATGTTTTTGTACTAGCCAAAGGCATTAGGTGTTATATTGCTAGTTGGGTCTAGCGATGTTGCGAAGTCGTTATGCCGAGAATTTTTCGCAGCCCTTTTTGGTGTTTGTGTGTTAATCAGCCAAAAAGTTATTACAAATACACTAAACTTGTAGAAGTCCAGGATGTTACCAGGCGGACCGGGGTGCAATACCCCGCAGCTCCACCACTAAAAAACCCAATCATTTGATTGGGTTTTTTAGTGGTGAGAATGTCCAGGATTTTGCCAGACTAAAAAACAACGGCCTGCGAGAAGCCGTTGTTCGTGTTTTTCGTTTTTTGTTTTTGAGCACTTTTTTTACTCAAGTGCTACCCCTATAATAAAGGCCAGAAACAAGCCTGTCAACAATTATTTTTGGATTATGTAAAATCTGTGGAAAACTCGGTTATGGTTAAGATTTATAGTCTACTCTAATAAATATAGTTAATAAAATATAGCGATTGTGCTGTTCAATAGGAATTTGAAAGTCGTTACCGCTTGCTTGCAATTTTCAACGTAGAGATTCTGTTCGGCTGGGCTAATTAAGCAAATAAAATGTCTTGCAAAAAAATATGATAAAAATTATTTTTGTCAGTATGCCGTTTGCATTTAAAAAAACATTGCGAGTCCATCGTTTGCAGCTGAATGTAAGCATTTTTTAGCATGCGCAGTCGCGCTACGCGCTAGCTAGCAATTTTGATTACGTTAAAGACCAATGTGTGACTTAACCTGCGAATAGGCAAGTGTGATAGACTGAATCGTTTTATGTTTAATTTTTAAATGTGTCGATGCGCAGTGCGACATTTAAAAAGTGCGGATCAATTGTATTTACAAATAGCACAACGATTTGAAACCCACAATTAGCGCTAAATTTACATCTATTATAGATGAACGTAGTTTTTATTACGTCAGCTTTTTAAGAATAACCATTGACTAAATACGCAACGCCTGCTATATTAAAACTAAGCTTTTGATAAAACAAAAAGAAGAAAATAAAAAATTGTTGCTTTAAAAGCTTGCACCTTCCAGCGTTTGACTCCCGCGGTTTGGCGGCTTAACTCGTAAGGAATTTCCTTGCAAGACATTCGCCAAACCGCGGACGCTGTCACGCTCCGTGTTGTTCGGTAACCTTTACTGAACGACCCTTATGCTCTCGAAAGAGAGCGGTCAGTATAGCCTAGGGCGGGAAGCGCTACTTTAATTAATTACGTTGAGCGGATTTCCCCCCTGGCTTTCAAGATTGACTTATAAATAGCCCTGATGCGCATGGGCTATTTATTTTTTGTGTAGTAGAGTAGAAATAATGCATACGTTAATTTCATCACGAAAAACAAGACTTGCGGTTATCATTGTATTACCGTTTGTGTGGGGACTGTTTTTATTTCTTTTTATGAACGTAACAAGTCCACTAAAAAATGGGCCTTTTAGTGTGCTTGTAGTTTTCGCATTTATTTATATGTTTGTTGTAAGTGCTCTATATATATTTGCTTTGGCTACAAATAAAATAGTGTTGATGTTAGGTAAAAACCTTAGGCTTTCAAATAGGCAGATGTATTACTTGGTTAGCGTTATTGCATTCGGACCAGTTTTTATACTCGCACTTAATACACTAGGACAGTTAGATGTAAAAGAAGTACTCCTTGTTGCGTTACTCTTAGCGCTTGGTTGCTTTTACGTATTACGTCGCAGCAGAAATGTTGTTGCTTAGCATAAAAAATCTAAGGCCTGTGATACAATTTAACTAGTTATGGAGTCGCAAAACGTGTCACCAAGCCCATCGCCCGAGATGGGTGCCTACCACGCGCCAGAGTCGCAAGTACAGTCTCAGGCCGAGGTTTTAAAGTCATCCCCAGAAAAATTCGCGTCTAACCCAGAAGTCACTACGAACGCAGGCCCAGCACAGTCAACTCCAAAAGCAACAGTTTTACCGCAATTGCCGACCTTACCGCAGCCAAAAGCCTTGCCGCAGCAGAAGTCAGTAACTGGCACTAATCCTCTTGTCGCAGGCGATGAAGATCTTATAGAAAAAGAATGGGTGGATAAAGCGAAGAAGATTGTGGCAGACAACAAAGAAGATCCATACAGCCAAGAAAAGGAAGTTAGTAAACTACAGGCCGACTATTTAAAAAAACGCTACGGTAAAGAGATCAAGCTGAGTAGTGAGTAATACATGCAAGGCGTAATTGTGGGTGTCATCATTATTGGGGGGATTATAGGCGGCATAATTTACGTTGCCTACTTGCAGTATCGCAATATTTTGCGCGAAGCAAAAAACTATGAGCGTGGGTTAAAGATGGTTCCTTTGATGATCTATCTGCCGCCATCGAGTGATGATATTGAGGTTGGTGCGCGCGACAATCGTGAGGTCTCCGAAGAAGCAATTTCGCAAGCGCAGATTATGTATAACATCATCGCTAGCACCGCTACAAAAGGTTTTAAAAGTCGAATCTATGGCCAGCGTCACCTTGCGTTTGAGATTATTGCTAATAAGGGACTCATTCATTATTACCTTGTTTGTCCTGTAGCCCTACTAGAAGTCGTTAAGCAAGCCGTACTTGCAGCGTATCCAACAGCTCGTTTAGAGGAATGTGAAGAACACAACATTTTCAGCCAAACTGGACGCATGAGTGGTGTTATTGGTGGCGAGCTCACACTTAAGAAAGACTATAGCTACCCAATAATGACCTACGAAGAAATTAAGCGTGATTCAATGCAGGCGATTTTAAACGCACTCTCTGCCCTAAGTCGCGATGATGGTGCTGGTATACAAATTTTGCTTCGTCCGGCAAATGAAAGGTGGATCAAGACTCCTTTAGCGCGTGCGGCAAAAATACGCAAAGACAAAGGTGTCAAGCATGGTATTTTGTCTATGAAGGACGTTGCTAATGCGCTTTGGCGGCCGCCAGAGAATAAAGAAGTTAAACCCGAAGACAAACAGTTGAGTTCACTCGAACAAGCTACTGTTGATTCGATTGAAGACAAGACACGCCATCCAGGGTATGAAGTACTTATACGTGTCATTGCGTCCTCGAATACTGCCGCACGCTCACAGACACTACTAAAAAATATTGTTGCGGCATTTTCGCTTTTTGATTCGCCATCTAAGAACGGGTTTAAGTTTTCAGTTACTAAAAATATCGAATCGTTTGTGACCGCATTTATATTTCGGTTCTTCCCACAAGAAGTTAATCAAAATATCATGAACAGTGTTGAGCTCGCTACAATATTCCACTTCCCTGATCAAAGAAATACACCGACGTCGCAATTACAACGACAGGCTTCAAAGCAAGTCGATGGTCCAAACCAAATGATGGATAAAGGCTTGCTATTGGGTTACAACCTATTCCGCGGTATTAAGAAAGAGATCCGACTAGGTGATGTCGACCGTCGTCGTCATGTTTACATCATTGGTCAGACCGGTACAGGTAAGTCCGGTTTGTTAGAGAACCTTGCATTACAAGATATGCTCGATGGTAAAGGCTTCGCATTTTTGGATCCTCATGGTGACTCTGCCGAACGCTTACTGGCGATGGTCCCGCGCGAACGGGTTGAGGATGTTATTTATTTTGCGCCTGGCGACATGAGTGCAACACCCATTGGCATGAATCTTTTTGAGTTTGAAACTAACGATCAAAAAGATTTCCTTATTCAAGAAGCCATCGCAATGCTGTATCGCCTTTACGACCCAGGCCACACAGGTATTATCGGTCCGCGATATGAGCATTGGTTCCGCAATGCTGCACTTACTATTATGGCTGACCCAGCAGGAGCGTCATTTATTGATATTCCACAGGTATTTAATGACAACGATTATGCAAAATCAAAACTTAAGTACGTCACAGATCAATCAGTATTGGACTTTTGGAATAAAGAAATGGCTCAAACGAGCGATTACCATAAGAGCGAGGTCTTGGGCTGGTTTGTTAGTAAATTTGGTGCCTTTTTATCGAACGAGATGATGCGCAACATCATCGGCCAGACTAAGAGCGGCTTTAATTTGCGTGACATAATGGACAACAAAAAAGTACTCCTTATTAATATATCTAAAATGGGTGAGTTGAACGCTCAACTTATGGGTATGATTTTTGTCATGAAGTTCCAGGCTGCTGCTATGGGTCGGGCTGACATTCCTGAAGAGCAGCGTGTAGATTTTACATTGTATGCTGACGAGTTCCAAAATTTCGCCACTGAATCATTTGAAATTATTTTGTCTCAGGCTCGTAAGTATCGTTTAAGTCTTGTCCTTGCCAACCAGTTTATGACTCAGCTGACAGACAAAATTAGGGAAGCGATCATAGGTAACGTGGGCACGGTCGTCTCTGGTCGTATAGGTACAACTGATGCAGAAATGATGGCTAAAAAATTCGCCCCAACATTTGAGGCTGAGGATTTAACTAAATTACCAAACTTTGAAGCGGTCGCATCAGTTATGATCAATAATGTTCCGTCGTCGCCGTTTAGTATGTCGTTAATACCTCCGCTGGGTCAGCCAAATGCAGAATTAGCACAGGCCCTTAAAAGGCTTTCAGCGGCGAAGTATGGTCGTCCAAAACAGCAGGTTGAACAAGAGATATTTGCTCGTTTACGAAGTGCCGATGCTGAAAAGAAAGTTCGCCAAGAGACGGCACTGGACCGTGCTCGTAATAATACGGGAGCTGCTCAGCCGGCACAGGCCAAATCAAATACCTCATCATTTTTAGACGAGTGGCTGGCAAAACGTAAGCAACAATTTGGTCCAATGGCCGGTATACAAAATAGCGTTCAGCCAACGCCAACGCTGCAAACAACAGCTCAACAACCTCAAGCAGGTACTATACGGCAGCAGCCTGTTGTAGAACAAACTATGGCGCCAACCCCTCTAGCTAAACCTCAGCAGCCTCAAATTAAAGAGCCAAGTGCGCCTGTATTGCAGCCTATTGAGCAGCTGCGTCCTGTAAGTCCGCCCGCGCAGCAACAAACAACGCAGCAGCCAGTAGGACCTTCTCAAAACACGCCTGTGCAGCCACAAGCCAACACACAAAGTCTTAATGAACTGCAAAAGAATGGAATTGGCGGAAGCATTTCATTTGCTCCCACGACGCCTCCTACGGGTGTGCAGAGCAATTTTAGTGCCGCGGCTCACCAACAATTAGAAGATGCTATCCAGGCAACACGTTCCAGTGAAGTTATGCAGCAAGCAGCGACATCGTCACCAGCAGTGCCCCAACCACAGGAGCCGACAGAACTTAAGCTACGCAGGGTTCCAACATTGCCGACTGTTAAAGATGAGGAAGGGCAGACGCATCAAACCGAGGGTGGTGATGACCAACTTGATGAAATTTATATCGACGTCCGTGGTGAGCTTCATCATCGCTCAGAAGAGCGACCGAGCTCTCCGCCAAGCACCCCTGCACAAAGTGCCTAGGCACAGGCTATCTTTTACCTGTTATCATCTTGCGCAAAAAATCAAAAGCTATGCCGAGTATCCAACCTACAATAAACGCGCCAATGGTTTCAAAACCTGATAGCGAGTGCCCAACGTATTTTGCTTCAACGTAAAGCGCAAGGACTAAAATAAAAGCAAATAAGCTACCACTGAGGATCGCATCTGGTCTAGCAATTGTGCTTCCAACAACATCACTCGTTTTCTCGACAGCTTTATTGTGAATGATTTTGCTGAAGGTCCGTGCTGGCGCCGACATTTCTTGCTGGATAGTTTCCATTGTTTGCTCGTACGCTTGATCAGGAGTTACGTCAGACATTGATGATGGTGCGATTGGCTCAGCTTCAGTTGCTGGGCGATATTCTTCTGTAGAGCGAGCTTGTTTTTCTGCTTCTGCTCGTGCCTCATTAACAAGTTTTTCGCCCAGTTCATCGGGGCGTTCGCCTTTTTGCGCTTCTCTTTCATGAAGTTCCGCAGAACGTTCAGCAGCAGCGCGCGCGATTTCGGCGCCATGCTCCATATTGCCTGAGTGATGTTCGGGATTTGCCATATTAACTCCTACAATACGCCAGCATTAAATTCTTTACGAATAAGACGTACTTCTTTATTCATTTGTCGACTACGGGCATAGAAGTAGGTAACTACCATAAGCAGGGCAGTCCCGAAAATGATATTCGCGCCAGGACCTGTTGAAGGTAATTCCTTCACGGCACTCTCTATGCTCTTTTCGATCGGGCATTGCACATGTATGTTAACCGTATTGCCGTACGAGTTCGTCATAAGACAGTTGTACGCAGCGGGGTTGTTTGCTCCACGCGGTGTAGCGGGTATAACATCATCAACTTGAACGACAAAGCTTCGCGTATCAGTTTGCTGTGGTCCAAGCGTTACGTTACCCCATGTAAGAGTCTGTGAATTGTTGTTGAATGTACCACCACCGTCATCCAAAAGTTTTGAATACTGGAGTACATCACCCAAGCTTTCGTTAATATTTGTAGTAACTGTTCCGCTACCAATGTTCGCAGTATAAATAGTATATTGAATGCGGTCAGAGGTCTTAGCGGTAGTGCCATTCGCGTTTGTTACATTTTGTGTGAGGTTTTTTGCTTGCTTTGATTGGCTGATTTGCGGGCGGCAGTTCTGTTGATCGTTTATCCAAACAGTATTGTCGTAGGGGCATGGTTTACAATTTTGATCTGTTGCCAGTATTGTTGGGCTATATTGGCACTTACTTATAGGCGCAACTTGCAGTGGCTTAGCACAATCAGCTGAAGTTTTATCTCCAATGCTTGTCTTGACAGTTACGTTGGCAGTATAGTCTCCTGCATTTGCAACTTCAAAAGCTGATGTTGTGGCAATTACGTCAGTGCTCGAGATTGTCTTTTCGTAGACCTTTTTACCACTCTTATCAGCTAGAACGAAGTCGTAGCCAGTAATTGTGCCAGCTTTGCTTTGGGCGGCTTTAGCAGTAAGAGCGAAGTGAGTTCTATCTATGATCCCAACGTGCAAATCCATACACTGAACAGTAGGACTTGGCGCCGGCGCACAGTTACCGGGTATGGTTACTGTATTATCAAATTGCACCGTTGGTTGATCCCAACCCGGTAAAGGTTGCATAACAGCCCAAACAGTGGTTGGCGTAGTCGACTTTTGATATTGCTCAGGAACAACATAGTTAAATCCATACCCTGCGCCAATTGGTGCTGCGGGCGTCGTCTGATTGCTTGCAATTGGGCCAACCTGCTGGCCTTGACCGGGCGGGCCGTTAAAGTACAGGTATACATTGACTTTTAAGTTCTCTTGTCGTTCATCATAGGCGAAACCTTGGATGTTCTGGCAACTGGCTGCTATAAAATGCCCAAGTGGCAATTTGCGCACATCCTGCTTAATCTGGAAATTACCGCACTTCAACATAATAGAGAACCAGCCAACTTTTGCAGAGTTACCAATAAACGACGGGTAGCAGTTAACTGTATTATTAACGCTATCAAAACGGAACAGAGGCACTGAATAAAAAGTAGAGTAACCACCAGTTTGTTTTGGGATGTTATGGACTAGTTCGCCTTCAGCAGTTGAATAATGGTGCTGGCGTCCAAAACTCACGATACTATGGTCACTTGAACACACGGTTATAACTTGTGCGCCCATGTTACCGAGCTCTGCGCGTGTAACACCAAAATAATCCATCAAATCTTTAAAGTCATTTTGGCCGTTTGCGCCGGCATCGTAGACATTTAATATGTCTTGTATATTGCGTACACCGCCCGGAATAATATCTGAGCCGCTACTAGCAAACGCCTGTTCGGGCGGACTAAATACTGCAAAGGACTGAACAATAAGTGCAAGTGCCGTAAAAAAGAGTCCCAACTTACGAGTGAGTTGTTCTTTGCGCAGCCTCTTGGCGTAAAAACCAAGTTGGCCAACCAATGCCGGGCTAAATGGCAAGGTGGAAACAAGTTTCCGGAACATTTTTGTTTTTGACTCCTTAATCTTAAATTTAGCATAACAAATATGTTCAATACAAGCAGGTTGCGCAAAATGTTAGTTTGAAGGTATAATAAGAAGGTTGTAAAATACTGAGTTTCAGAGCGAGGGGAAATGGCTAAACAAACACAAGCATCTGAGTATGATGCAAGTCAAATTCAAGTCCTAGAAGGCCTAGAACCGGTCCGTAAGCGGCCTGGTATGTATATTGGTAGTACCGGTTATGACGGTGTCCACCATTTAATTAAAGAAATTGCCGATAACTGTATTGACGAAGCGATCGCTGGTCACGCCACAAAAGTAGAAGTCGTGTTATTAGCGGATGGTGGCGCTCGTATTACTGACGATGGTCGTGGCATTCCTGTCGACATTCACCCTAAAACAGGCAAGAGCACACTTGAAACTGTGCTGACTGTTTTGCATGCAGGCGGTAAATTCGGCGGCGGCGGCTACAAAGTTTCAAGTGGTCTGCACGGTGTTGGTTCAAGTGTTGTGAACGCGTTGTCTACAAAATTGATTGCTGAAGTCAAAAAGGGCGGCAAACTGTATCGCCAAGAGTATGCTTTGGGCGTACCACAAGGCGATATAAAAGAAGTGGGCAAGGCTGAGGGCACCGGCACTTCAATAACTTTTTATCCTGACCCAACTATTTTTGAAACAGTAAGTCTTGATTACAAATGGGTGCTCGATTACCTGCGCCACCAGGCATACCTTACAAAAGGCATACATGCATCTGTTGTTGACGAACGTACGGGCAATCGTTATTCGTTCTATTTTGATGGAGGTATTAAATCTTACGTCAAGCATCTTAATGTCGGTAAAGAAATCGTCTCGGATGAAATTTTTTACATCGAACGCCAAGTTGAAGACACGATGGTTGAGATCGCCGTACAGTACACAGATGCCTATGTAGAAACCGTAAAAGCATTTGCAAATAATGTGTTCAACCCTGACGGTGGTACGCACATGATTGGGTTCCGCACAGCCTTAACGCGTGTCATAAATGATTACGCTCGGAAAAACGGTATATTAAAAGACAAAGAAGAGAACCTTACGGGCGATGATGTTCGTGAAGGTTTGACGGCAATCATTTTAGTAAAAATGCCTGACCCACAATTTGAAGGTCAGACTAAGAACAAGCTCGGCAATCCGCAAATTCGTCGTTACGTTGAACAGGTAATGAATGAATGGTTTGCGTACTATCTCGAAGAAAATCCAGCAACCGCTAAAAAAATTATTGGTAAATCACTGCTTGCTGCTCGTGCACGCAAAGCTGCTCGTGCGGCTCGCGAAAGTGTTATACGCAAAGGTGCGCTTGATGGTTTGGCGTTGCCAGGTAAGCTTGCTGATTGTTCTAACAAGGATCCTAAAGATTCTGAGATTTATTTGGTGGAGGGTGATTCAGCCGGTGGTTCTGCAAAAAGTGGCCGCGACAGCAAGTCACAGGCTATTTTGCCGCTCCGTGGTAAAGTGCTCAACGTTGAACGCGCTCGACTCGACAAAATGTTAGCCAATAACGAAATTGTCAGCCTTATTAAAGCGCTCGGTGTTGGTATTGATGAGCAATTTGACTTGCGCGCTCTGCGTTACGACCGAATTATTATTATGACCGATGCCGATGTCGACGGTAGCCACATCGCGACGCTTTTATTGACGCTATTCTTTAGGTTTATGAAGCCCATTATTGATGGGGGACACCTCTACTTAGCAAAACCACCTCTGTTTTTGCTCAAAGCAGGTAGTAAGAAACACTACGTTTATAGCGACCAAGAATTAGATACAATCCTAAAACAGCTCACTGAAGACCGCAAAGCAAAAGGTGCTAAAATTGATCTTAACGATGATCGTCGTAAGCAAGCGGGCGTTAGTGAAATTCAACGTTACAAGGGTTTGGGTGAAATGGATGCTGAGCAGTTATGGGAAACCACTATGGATCCAGCAAATCGCGTTCTTATACAAGTTAACGTCGAGGACGCCGAAAAAGCTGACGCTATCTTTAACAAGCTAATGGGTAACGAAGTCGATCTCCGCAAAACCTTTATTCAGACACGTGCCAAATTTGCAAAGGACTTGGATATTTAATATGAATGACGATACACGAATTGAAAACCAAGAGCCTCTTGAAGGTGAAATTCTAGAAGCTGAGCACTCGAGGAGCCTTGAACTCCGCACCGTTGAAGACGTTATGGAGGACAACTATTTACGCTATTCGATGAGTGTTATTGTTGCCCGTGCTTTGCCAGATGTACGCGATGGTCTTAAACCGGTCCATCGTCGTATCTTATTCACAATGAACCGTGATGGATTGCGCGCAAGTACTAAACACCGTAAATCTGCTACCGTCGTCGGTGGTGTAATGGGTGACTATCACCCTCATGGTGATGCAGCGATTTATGATTCTATGGTGCGCATGGCACAAGATTGGTCGATGCGCTATATGCTTGTCGACGGTCAAGGTAACTTTGGTTCAATGGACGGCGATCCGCCAGCAGCCATGCGTTATACCGAGGCCCGCATGGCACGTCCGGCTGAAGAAATGCTGGTCGACATCGAAAAAGACACTGTTGAATGGCAAGAAAACTATGACGGCCGTCTTAAAGAACCGAAAGTGTTGCCCGCCAAACTACCGAATCTATTACTCAATGGCCAAGTAGGTATTGCTGTCGGTATGGCAACAAGTATTCCTCCACACAGCCTTAGCGAACTTGTTGATGCACTTGTCTACATGATTGATAAGCCAGAGGACGTAACCCTCGATGGGCTTTTGCAGCACATTAAAGGCCCAGATTTTCCAACTGGTGGCATTGTTTATGGCGGCGACAGTATGCGTCAGGCATATGCGACAGGGCGGGGAAGTGTTGTAATTCGTGCTGTGGCTGAGATCGAGGAAAGCACACGAAAAGGCGCACATCGCATTATTGTTAGCGAAGTTCCATACGCTGTAAATAAGGCAACACTTATTGAGCGTATCGCTGATTTGGTAAAAGAAAAGAAAATAAACGGTATTAGTGACCTCCGCGACGAAAGTGCGCGCGGAACAGTCCGTATTGTTGTTGAGCTCAAAAAAGACGCATACCCGAAAAAAATACTGAACCAGCTCTTTAAGCTGACAACTTTACAAACAAGTTTCCACTACAACATGCTTGCGTTGGTTGACGGTATTCAGCCACGCATTCTTGGCTTGCAGGAGATCTTGAGCGAGTACATTAAACATCGCCAGGTAGTGGTCCGTCGCCGCACTGAGTATGAGCTCAGAAAAGCTCAGGAACGCGCGCACATTCTCGAAGGTCTTGTCATTGCCCTTGATCACATTGATGAGGTCATAAATACAATCCGCTCTAGCAAGACAAGTGAAGAAGCGCAGACTAACTTAATGGAACGCTTCAAGCTTACACAAATCCAGGCTGATGCCATTCTGGCTATGCAACTTCGCCGCTTAACAGGCTTAGAGCGTCAAAAGATTGAAGACGAGCTAAAAGAGCTTAATAACCTTATCTCTAAGCTCCAGGGCATACTCGCCGACGAACAAAAAATCCTCGCCATCATTAAAGATGAGCTCCTTGAGATGAAAAAGCTTTACGGTGACGAACGGCGCAGCAAGATTATTGGCCAAGAGCTTGGTAAGTTTAGTGACGAAGAATTGATTCCTGACGAACAAGTCGTTGTCACCATTACAAACGAGAATTATATTAAGCGCACACTTGTCAGTGAGTACCGCAAGCAAAACCGTGGCGGAAAAGGCAAGCGTGCAATGACCACTAAAGAAGAAGACGTCATTGATCAGCTAATTACTGCCAGCACGCACGATTGGTTGTTACTCTTTACTAATAAAGGTCGTGTCTTTAGGCTTAAAGTTTACGAAGTACCTGCCTCTAGTCTCACCGCTAAAGGTGTTGCTGTCGTAAATCTTGTACAGTTACAGCCTGAAGAGAACGTCACATCTATGGTAAAAGTGGACAAAGCCCATGGCGATAAAGGCTTCATGTTTATGACGACAGTTCAGGGTGTCGTCAAAAAGACACCGCTTTCAGATTACAACAATATCCGTAATTCTGGCCTCATCGCAATTAAGCTAGATGATGGCGACGAATTACGCTGGATACATCTAACCTCAGGAGATGATGAAGTTGTTATTTCTACCGCGTTCGGTCAAGCAATCAGATTTAATGAGAAAGACGCGCGATCAATGGGGCGTTCAGCCCGTGGTGTACGCGGCATACGGTTGCGACCCGGGGATAAAGTTGTAGGCGCTGATTTAGCCCTTGAAGATCGTCATCTGCTCGTGCTAAGCCAAAAAGGTTACGGAAAACTAACTAAAGTATCTAACTTCCCAACACACAAACGTGGTGGCGTCGGTATTAAGGCTGGCATTGTTAACAGTAAGACTGGGCAACTGATGATAGTTCGTTCGCTTGGTGTTGATACAAAAGAAATTCTCATTATTTCTTCTAAGGGTCAGTCTATCCGATTGGGCGTAAAAGATATCCCTACACTTGGCCGTACTACTCAAGGTGTTCGAATTATGCGTCTGTCTGAAGGTGACACTGTAGCGACACTTGGGCTGGTAGGAGATTCTGAAGCTGACTTAGAAGAAACCGAAATGGACGATAAGGAGTCCTAAGATGGGTATAGGGGGGCTATCTGTATACTGGGTAACGCCATTACTAGCTTGGCTGGTGGCGCAACTTGTCAAAGTAATGCTTGCCGCATTCACTGGTGGATTTAGGGGTGCGCGGCCAATGTTCTTTTCGTCGGGCAATATGCCTAGTTCGCATAGTGCTATATGCCTATCTGTTTTAACGGTGATTGCAGGCTTGGAAGGCCTGCAATCACCGGAATTTGGAATCATGTTTACATTTACTGCGATTACTTTATATGATGCTGTAAATGTCCGGCGAGCAGTCGGCGAGCAGGGCTTAGTATTGCAAGAACTAGTAAAAAATAAAAAGTTCTACACCGCTTTAGGACACAAACCGACGGAAGTTATCGTTGGCGGAGCATTAGGAGTTGCCGTTGGATTAGTAATGTTGCAAATTTTATGACAAAATCATCCAGCATATCTATTGACACTCTGGCGTTAAGACGATAAGATAGCAAACAGTCTGCCAATACATCTGACAAAGGAGTTTGGCGGCACATTAACAATATGGTAGTGCAAGTCAACGTCAGTTTGTTAAAAAAACTGAATGTCAATTTAGATATTCTTTTATGAAGAGTTTGATCCTGGCTCAGGATGAACGCTGGCGGCGTGCCTAAAACATGCAAGTCGTGCGGTAACAGGTCTAGTTTACTAGATGCTGACGAGCGGCGGACGGCTGAGTAACACGTGGGAATCTGCCCCGAAGTGAGGGATAACTGCTCGAAAGAGTAGCTAATACCGCATATGGTCTACGGATTAAAGCTTCGGCGCTTCGGGAGGAGCCCGCGTCAGATTAGATAGTTGGTGAGGTAATGGCTCACCAAGTCGACGATCTGTAACTGGTTTGAGAGGATGATCAGTCAGACTGGAACTGAGACACGGTCCAGACTCCTACGGGAGGCAGCAGTTAGGAATATTCCACAATGGGGGCAACCCTGATGGAGCAACGCCGCGTGGAGGATGAAGGCCTTCGGGTTGTAAACTTCTTTTCTATGCGAAGAATATGACGGTAACATAGGAATAAGGGTCTGCTAACTACGTGCCAGCAGCCGCGGTCATACGTAGGACCCAAGCGTTATTCGGATTGACTGGGCGTAAAGAGTTGCGTAGGTGGTTTGTTAAGCGAATAGTGAAATCTTGTGGCTCAACCATAAGGCTATTATTCGAACTGGCAAACTCGAGAATGGAAGAGGTATCTGGAATTCCCAGTGTAGGAGTGAAATCCGTAGATATTGGGAGGAACACCAATGGCGTAGGCAGGATACTGGTCCATTTCTGACACTGAGGCACGAAAGCGTGGGGAGCGAACGGGATTAGATACCCCGGTAGTCCACGCCGTAAACGATGAATACTAGCTGTATGCCGTATCGACCCGGTATGTAGCGAAGCTAACGCGTTAAGTATTCCGCCTGGGGAGTACGGTCGCAAGACTAAAACTCAAAGGAATTGACGGGGACCCGCACAAGCGGTGGAGCGTGTTGTTTAATTCGATGGTAAGCGAAGAACCTTACCAAGGCTTGACATCCTGAGAATTACTGCGAAAGCAGTGAGTGCCGGCTTTGAGCACATAAAATATTTTGTGTGTTGAAAGCCGGAACTCAGTGACAGGTGTTGCATGGCCGTCGTCAGCTCGTGTCGTGAGACGTTTGGTTAAGTCCATCAACGAGCGCAACCCCTATGGTTAGTTGAATTTTTCTAGCCAGACTGCCCCGGTAACGGGGAGGAAGGAGGGGATGATGTCAGGTCAGTATTACCCTTACGCCTTGGGCTACAAACGCGCTACAATGGCCGGTACAACGGGCTGCCAAGTCGCGAGACGGAGCAAATCCCAACAAAGCCGGTCCCAATTCGGATTGCAGGCTGAAACTCGCCTGCATGAAGCTGGAATCGCTAGTAATCGCAGATCAGCATGCTGCGGTGAATACGTTCCCGGGTCTTGTACACACCGCCCGTCAAACCACGAAAGTCACCAACACCCGAAGTCTGGCTCCGGCCGGCCTAAGGTGGGGGGGATGATTGGGGTTAAGTCGTAACAAGGTATCCGTACCGGAAGGTGCGGATGGATTACCTCCTTTCTAGGGAGATACAGCCAACTTATCGAGTAATCATAAGTTGAGCGAGGTCGGTCTTGTTGTTTTGATGGATCTACAAAACAACTTTAGTCCTTTTAGGACAAGACAAGATTCACCAAGTTACACCTGATTGTTGACTGCACTACCATATTGTTAGACCTAAAAACGCACCCGAACTAGGGTGCGTTTTTGATGCCATGCAAAAATTATTTCGTGAAATGCTTGCCTATATCTAACACCTTGAGTATAATAAACCGAAGTCGTGGGGCATTAGCTCAGCTGGCTAGAGCACCTGCTTTGCAAGCAGGGGGTCGTCGGTTCGAATCCGACATGCTCCACCATGACATTATCTAAAAACAGAGTCTTTAAAGACTCTGTTTTTTTGTTGAAAAACTTGTGAGAAAGGCGTATTATAAAATACGAAGTCGAGGGGAAGAAACTGTATTGCAAAGTACGTAAGGAATTGCTATACTGTTATTTAGAACGCGCATGTTTCTAAGAAACCTCTGGCAACTCGCATAAAAAAGATTATGCAGGTTACCAGAGGTTTTTTGATGCAAAAGTTGCAACGAAATTGTCCTTTACAAGATGCGTATGAGTCTGGTACGATGAGTACACTTGAGGTCAGACAAGAGTGCTAAAAAGTTTTAGCACTGCTGCCTGAACCTAAGCAGGTTCTGTAGTTTAACAATTCGAGTTTTTAATGATGTAAAAGGATGACGGCAAGTTGGTACATTGTGCCAACTACTAGTCAAACCAATGCATAAAAAGTTACTCAAGAGCACACAACGGATGCCTTGACACAAGATACCGACGAAGGACGTGAGAGGCTGCGAAAAGCTTCGGGGAGCCGCCTATAGGCTTTGATCCGGAGATATCCGAATGGGGAAACCCAGCGAGAGTCATGTCTCGTTACCGTTACCTGAATATATAGGGTAATTGAGAGGGAACCGCCTGAACTGAAACATCTTAGTAGGGCGAGGAAGAGAAAATAACTAATGATTCCCAAAGTAGTGGCGAGCGAAATGGGAAGAGCGCAAACCTTTTAGGTTTTTGCCTGGTAACTTAGTTACCTTGGGCAAATAAGTTGACAGACGAATATCTATAAGGGGTTGTGAGATTTTAAATGACCAGGAAAGAGTCCTCGAGTTATCGAGTATTCTTTCTTGCGAGATCAGCCTGTCAGTTGGTCGTAAGGTAAAAAATCGGCTTTGTTAGCAGAATAGTTTGAATGACTAACCAAAGGACGTGAAAGTCGTGTACGCGAAAGCGAAGCTGACCTTATGTTTTAATTTCTCGAGTAGGCCGGGACACGTGTAACCCTGGTTGAATCTGGAAGGACCACCTCCCAACGCTAAATATGTCTTGTGATCGATAGTGAACGAGTACCGTGAGGGAAAGGTGAAAAGATCCCCGGGAGGGGAGTGAAATAGATCCTGAAATTGTGTGCTTACAAGGAGTCGGAGCAGATTTATTCTGTGACGGCGTGCTTTTTGTAGAACGATCCAGCGAGTTAATTTGCAGTGCAAGCTTAAGGCATTTGCCGGAGGCATAGTGAAAGCGAGGCTGAATAGGCCGACATAGTACTGCGGATTAGACCCGAAACCGGGTGACCTAACCATGGGCAGGTTGAAGCGTAGGTAAAACTGCGTGGAGGACCGAACCGTCGCACGTTGTAAAGTGCTCGGATGACCTGTGGTTAGCGGTGAAATGCCAATCGAACTCGGAGATAGCTGGTTCTCCTCGAAATAGCTTTAGGGCTAGCGTCGCGTTAGTAGCAAGTGGGGGTAGAGCTCTGAAAAGAACTGGGGCTGGCAACGGTACCCACTCTTATCAAACTACGAATACCATTTGTGTAACCGCGGCAGTTAGAACATCGGTGCTAAGATCGGTGCTCAAAAGGGAAACAGCCCAGACCATCATCTAAGGTCCCCAAATATACGCTCAGTGGGAAACAAAGTGAGATTTCTTAAACAGCGAGGATGTTGGCTTAGAAGCAGCCATTCATTTAAAGAGTGCGTAACAGCTCACTCGTCAAGAGATCTTGCGTGGAAAATGTAACGGGGCTCAAGCGTATTACCGAAGATATGGATTGTACGTTTACGTACAGTGGTAGAGGAGCGTTGATATTGCGGTGAAGTCGTGTTGTAAAGCACGGTGGAGCGGTATCAAGTGAGAATGCTGGAATGAGTAACTTTAAGAGGGGTGAGAATCCCCTCGGCCGAAAGAGCAAGGTTTCCTGGACTATGGTAATCATTCCAGGGTTAGTCGGGCCTAAGCCGAGGCGCGTAGCGTAGGCGATGGACAACGGGTTAATATTCCCGTACCGGTAAAATTTTGTATGATGTGCGCGGCATGGTAGCGAGAGCGGATTCATGGTTATATCCGTCTAAGCGTCTAGTCTAAGTTTACTTAGGTGAAGCGCGAATGCGAGCGTCCCTCGAGGACGTGAGTCACGTGAGCCAAGCTGACCAGAAAAGCAATCATACGCGTGGATTTTGCCGCCCGTACCGCAAACCAACACAGGTGCTCAGGTCGAGTAGACCAAGGCTTACGAGAGAATGTTCCTAAAGGAATTCGGCAACAAGAGCGACCGTAACTTCGGGATAAGGTCCGCCCGCAGCAATGTGGGCCGCAGCAAAAGAGTCCAGGCGACTGTTTACCAAAAACACAGCTCTCTGCGAACACGAAAGTGGATGTATAGGGGGTGATGCCTGCCCGGTGCCGGAAGGTTAAGGTGAGAGGTTCACGCTTTGAACTGAAGCCCCGGTGAACGGCGGCGGTAACTATAACCGTCCTAAGGTAGCGAAATTCCTTGTCGGGTAAGTTCCGACCTGCACGAATGGCGCAACGATCTGGACACTGTCTCTAGGAACATCTCGGTGAAAGTGCATTGGCGGTAAAGATGCCGTCTGTCCGTACCAGGACGAAAAGACCCCGTGGAGCTTTACTACAGCTTTACATTGAATCGGGTTACAACATGTGTAGCATAGGTGGGAGGCTTTGAAGCTTGAGCGCTAGCGCAAGTGGAGCCAAAGGTGAAATACCACCCTTGTTGTGATCTTATTCTCACGTTGACCGTTATCCGGTTAGCGGACAGTGTATGGTGGGTAGTTTAACTGGGGCGGTTGCCTCCCAAAGAGTAGCGGAGGCGTTCAAAGGTTGGCTAACTCCGGATGGAAATCGGAGTGATAGTGCAAACGCATAAGCCAGCTTGACTGTGAGGGCTACAACCCAAACAGATACGAAAGTAGGAGTTAGTGATCTGCTATCCGTACATTTATGTACATGAACGTGGGTTCGATAGCACAAACGGATAAAAGTTACCCCGGGGATAACAGGCTTATAGCGCCCAATAGTTCACATAGACGGCGCTGTTTGGCACCTCGATGTCGGCTCATCACATCCTGGAGGGGGAGCACCTTCCAAGGGTTCGGCTGTTCGCCGATTAAAGTGG
>Ga0207695_10001767_pt1 | contig 34142 bp, 34 predicted proteins | sample KBSC54metaG_FD_184354 | JGI IMG/M metagenome (GOLD analysis project Ga0207695, IMG submission 184354) | Corn rhizosphere microbial communities from Kellogg Biological Station, Michigan, USA - KBS C5-4 metaG (SPAdes) (version 2) | ecosystem: Host-associated > Plants > Roots > Rhizosphere > Soil... | reverse complement strand
TTTTTCGTTCGACAAGCTGAGCTTCGTACTCTTCAAGCTCGCGCTCTTCATCATTTTCGTGGTGTTCCTGTTTAGGTTCGTCAAGAAAAAGCTGAGTGAGTGAGATTGGTGTCAAACCACTTAAGGAGAGGGTGTGAGTTTTTTCTGAATGGCGGCGTCAAGCATATTGAATGCTTCTATGAATAGAGCAGAAGCGGTCCCGAATAATATGGGACAAATAACTTCATGGCTTTCAATACTAATGGTTGAGAAAATTGTGAAGGCCGTTGGGTGAACGAATTTGGAACAAAACTTATTAAGTAGGTTAAATTCTTTCTCCCTGCCAATTTGCGTTGCTGCATCAGTAATTCGTATATAGGGTTTGCCTAAGTCTTTGATACCCATATCAGTACCCTGTTTAATTAAGCTGGCTCGGTTTGCTGAGATGGTATCGGCATAAGTTCCGACGAGATTAGGGTTAGTTTTACCGCCAAATTTAACAAGTTCATGCACGTGATGGTACCAATCTAGTATGTCTCGTTGTTTATCATGGTAGAATCGTTTGGCCAGGGCCTCGCTTTTCATGCAGTAGTGAATCCAGGTATGAAGTTCGAGAAGATTGCGTGTTCGCCAAGAGATGATGGCAAGTGCACCGGTAGTGGTGCTTCCGCGTCGGTTGAAGTCTCCTACGAGCAATCCGTATTCGATTATGAGATCCGAATACAAATGAAGAAGTTGGTCAACAATCCAATCTTGCGCGCCAAATTGAATTTTTAATTTGTCGAGATTTTCTGAACAGGTGAGAGCTCTCCCGTTAGTTAGTATATTTGTTGCTTCTTGGACTGCTACGTTAGCGGCGAGATTCATTTCTCCAGTTTACCACTTCTGTGGATAACCTCCCTTCCCAGATAGTTTCCCATTTGCCATACTTAACTCAACAGGGGTGGAGAAGTAGCAACTCGCTGGCCTCATAAGCCGGAGACCGCAGGTGCAATTCCTGCCCCCTGCACCAATTTAACCATCCTCTATGACTCACGAAGTGGCAAATAAATTAATTGAGCAGACTCTCACTATGGGAAGGGTATATAGTATCGGCGAGAGGGTGTCAGTTCATGATATTGCCGGCGACGGTACGGTAGAAAACCCTATAATCTCAGACTTTGGAAGAGTTACAGAAGTATCGAACGACCGGGTCAAGGTAGAGTTTGAACACTACCCGCAGTACTCTCATATCTGGAACCCGGTAGTAAAGGTCTCTTACCCAAAAGACTGGACGGCCTGACTCTAATCAAATAACTTCACCTCCTATGTCCTTCCATCAGGACAGGGACCTCCGGGGCCAACCCGCCGAACAGATACTCCTAGAGCTTCTCCGGCTTCAGAACATCCCTGCCAGAATCAATCCAACACCAGACCCAGATATAGCGCCAGACCCGGCTACACGCCAGCAATGGTACGAAGACCGCGCCGCGTACGACCTTTGGGTGAACGGCGAGTATTGGGATTGCAAGGCCGATTGGATGTCATGGCAGACCGGCAATATTTGCGTCGAGGCCGATTCTCTTGTTCATACCCGCTCTGTGAAGTTCGCCTACATCCTTCCCAATCCTTCCGGCTTGTACGTCCACGTGTTCGATACCAAGGACCTTATAACCCTTTATAACGCTCAAAACCGCCTACCACGGGGCGATGGAAGCTTTTACCCACAATACCTATATCCACATAAGAGAGTCGGCGACCAAGCCGAGAATGATGCCGTACTTCTGCCAAAGGACATCACCAACGAGTTTGGCCGGTCGTTGTGGCAAGAGACACGCGAGATAATTAAACAAACAGCCTGATGTGGCACACCCACCGAGGAGCAAACAAATATGGAGCAATCAAAACAGAGTACCAAGGTAGAGTCTACGACAGTAAGTTCGAGGCCCGCGTTGCCGCTGATATTAGCCTACTCGTCAAATCCGGTGACGTTATCTCAGTCGAGACTCAGAGAACTTTTGACCTGTATGGAAAGAACGGGAATAAAATTTGTTCGCATCGCCCAGATTGGTTGCTCACATTCAAGGACAGCCACCAGGAAGTCTGGGAAGCCAAAGGCGTCGAAACCGCCGTCTTCCGCATGAAACTTTTACTCTTCACCGACAACTACCCTCAGTATGACTACTTCATCCTCAAGCAGACCACCAGCTATTACGCTTTCCGAAACGGTAAGAGAGTGCTTAGAAAACGCAAAGCCTAAGCATCTCGAAATCGCACTCATCGCATTAATAGAAGCCCGCTTCACCGTCGTGCCGAAAGAAGGCTCACCCGCTGAGCTGTTGCCTGAATATCGGCGACGCCGAGGGACTTCAAATATTTAGTAGTAGTTTTTATATCACTATGCCCAAGCACTCTCGACAACATAAAAATATCTCCCCCCGACCGAATCCAGTTCGTCGCCATGGTATGGCGAAGGGTGTGGGGAGAGAAGCGGACGCCGGTAATACCCAACTTCTTCCCGAGTATTTGGAAGTCTCGTTCAAGGTTTCGAACGGAGACTTTTGTATTGTTCTTTGTGCCGAACGTATAGACCCGACCACTAGACTTTTCGCTAAAGCGATACAGACTTTTACGAAGCTCGGAAGAGAAGGGTACAAGTCGGTGCTTACCACCTTTGCCCAAGACATTCAGTATCATGTTTTCCATATCTATGTTTTCTTTCGTCAGTCCAAGAACCTCAGACGCTCGAAGGCCGGTATCAAGAATCGTAAGCGCGACTAGGTGTGCACGTCTAAGGTTTGTTTTTGTGGAGCCGAACCGGAGAAGTCGCCCGACATGCTCCGTCGTAAGCGTCGCTAGAATTTTTTCCTCTTCCTTGATGTACTTCAGTTTTGATATGCCAGCTCCTTCCCATTTCCAATAAGCGTTTAAGGCGCAGATGTAAGTGTTGACTGAGACCGGCTTGATGCCCGACTCCAGCATGTTTTTGATCCAGGTGACCGGCTTGCCGTCTCCGCTGTGCTTGTCCCATGCGCGGAACGCGCACTTGTAGTAAACTAGGGTCTTGTGCGAGACGTTGAGCAGGTATTTTCGCTCGTTCAGGAACTCTTCAAATCGCATAACCAGACGCTCACTTTCTAGTGGCTTCTGGCTAAGTTGTTGAAAATAAGCGCCCGTAGCTCAGTTGGATAGAGCGTCTGGCTACGAACCAGAAGGTCGCATGTTCGAATCATGCCGGGCGCACCACAGAATCGCCTACTAAGATCAGGGCTAACTTGGGACGGCGGCCTGATCATCCGGTCACCTTAATCATGACCGCGAATCGCAACCACTCGTTCCCGCGCTTCCGCTTCTTCCAAATGACCCAAGTTGGTACGATTAGAAGCAGGAGATCCACGCGATGCAAAATGTCTCGATACAAAAGGCCAGGAGCTGCCGCAGAGCGTGAAGTCCGCCGTCGAGCAACTTTTGGGCAGGGTGATTGAGGCAGATGAGGAAGTCAGCGTCGCCGCTGTCCCGCCACAGCAAATTCCGCTCTCGGAGAATCATACCGTGGTGGCCGAAAAACTCGACGCAATGCTGAACCGGCGCGCAGCGAAGGTCCAAGACATCTCAGACGAAGAACTTGACGCTGCGCTCGATGAGGCTGTTGATCACGTGCGGCACCGCCGCAGATGAGAATTGTTCTCGACACCAATATCCTTGTTCGGGCCAATGCAAAAGCCAGAGGATCGGCGAGAGAGCTCCTTCACCTCATCGTTGCCTTACCGCACCACGTACTGCTTCTGTCGCCATTCCTTCTCCAAGAGTTGGAGCGCGTTTTCTCTATGAGCGGGTCAGAGCGTCATCGAAACTTACGGTTATCGAGCTGAAGAAGGAAACGACCAAAACCGGCTAGCAAGGCAAACTTTTGCGGCCCCGAACCACAACGCGATCTTATCGATTGATGTCCCTAATCGTACAACAACGCTCTAACTCAGCCTACTTCGCGCTAATCAGATTCGCAAACAATCGATACGCCCCAGGCACACCCGCAGGCAACTGCCGAAACCACGAATACGAAGTAAAAATATAAACCCCTTTCCCATACCGGGTCCACAACTCTCCGCCTTCCATCGGCTTATCGCCCGGATCGTGCGAAGAAATCACCGTCTCGTAGTGCGGGTCCCATTGGGTAGCGAAATACAATCCCCGCTCCTGCACCCAGCCCTCGAAATCCTTCGCTGTAATATGATTCGGCGACTGCAACAGGAGACTGTCCACATGCGGAAAGGCCACCGCCGATTCCTCCACGGTCACTCGATAGCGGTTCCCTCCCGGCACCGTCATCGGGTAGGGCCCCAGCGCTGAAGTTATCGGATTATCCGGAGCCGCACGTCCCGGAAAACCCCGCGGCATGTCCGGATCGGGGCTGTCGCCAACCTGATACTGCACCACGTAGGTGCCACCATTGCGAACGTACTCGAGCAGTCGCGGCTGATTCGCCCGTACATCCGTACGAACGTTGTAGGCCCGCACGCCGGCAACAATTGCATCGAACCGCGAAAGATTGCCTTGATCGAGATCAGCCTGGCTCAGCAGCGTGACATCGAGCCCAAGTTGCCGCAGCGCTTCAGGCATTTCATCACCCGCCCCCATGATGTAGCCGATTTTGTGGGCCGTCGCCTTCACGCTTGTCCGCACCAGCTTGATATTCGACGGAGGGAAAAGTGTAACCGGCGGGATGTGCGAGTACGAGATCACTTGCATGCCCACCTCAATATCGCGTCCAGCAACCGTAGCAATCGCCCGCAGACTGGCGATGGTTTCGCCCGCCGGAGGTGTCACCTCGAACGTCATTTCCTGCTGCTCTCCCGCCGCGATCTTGAACGGACGCGATCGGGGCTCTGCCTTCCATCCTGCCGGCACATCGAGCCGCAGTTCGCCCGCCGCATCCTTCACGTTGGCCTTCACCGCTACTTGCACGCCGCGCGCGGTTGCCGCCGGAAACACGGCCACGGCATCCGGAAGATTCACCGCCACTGCCGGCACCACCACCAGAGGCCGCACGCGCTCCCCTTGCGACCGGTCGGCATAGCGCAAATGGACCGGACGGGTCAGCTCAATGCCCGTGCCGTCCACTGTCAGCGAGAGCCGCACGTAAACCTCCGGCGGAGTATCCGCAAGGCCAACCATCAACTGATTCTCAACTCTGTAAACATTCGCGGAAGGCGGCTTCACCAACCAGTAAGGCTGCGAATAAGGCTGCGATGCGGGAACCTGCTTACTGAATTCCACCGTGGCACTCTGATCCATGGCCAGCTTTGCCGGCGGGCTCGGTAGAGCCTCGTTCCAAATGCCGCCGATCTGAGCGCCTTCCAACGCCACATGCGCCGTGGAGCGGTTCAGCACGGTGGTCGTAACGCTCAACTGTCCTCCCGGAGTAACTTCCGCCTGATGTGCCTGCGCTTCCGCCCAGACCCCGGCACATTTCGCGACGGTCTCATCCAAATCGGTCAGCCGGATTTTCGCCAACGGGTCCGCAATGGCTGCTATCAGCGGACGCGCCTTCAACAGCGACGGAATACTCTTCTCCGGATGCGCCGGTTCGAAATCGTGAATCGCCTCCGCCAAAATCGGCGCCACAGCCGCGCCACCCGGAAGACGGTTCCACGAAGTATCGATCCCATCGAATAAATCCTTCGACGCCGGCTCGCCCGCCACCAGCTCGAACGGAGTCACCGAAGGGCCTGGCCGCCGCATCGCACCCGTACCTTGGCTGTGATGCATGCTCCGGCTCAACACGGCCAGTTCTTCGTAGGAATATCCAAGAATCGGGTTCAGCGCGCCTGTATCGGCCTTGCCGGCGGGAGGTAAAGACGTGTTCAGATTAAATCCACGTGGACCGCCGAAGAACCCCCCAGCATGTACCAGCCGCCGTGCGCGCCATGGCTGCACATAACGCAACTGCTCAGGAAATTGTTTCGGATCGGCAGCAGCTTCAAACGCCTCCTTGCCGAGGATCGCCGACACCTGGTGCTGTCCGTGGCCATCCCGCGGAGTGCCGCTAAACACGAGAATAATGACATCAGGCCGGTATCGCCGGATCACCCATACGACATCGGAGAGCGTATTCTCATGCCCCCATTTTTGTAAAGTCTCATCGGCCGTCTTAGTAAAACCAAAATCGATCGCTCGAGTGAAAAACTGTTCCGCGCCGTCAATCTGCCGCGCCGCCAGCAACTCCTGCGTGCGGATCAATCCAAGTTGCGCGCCCTGCTCCGACCCGATCAGGTTCTGCCCGCCCTCGCCCCGAGTCAACGAAAGGTAAGCAGTGCGCATATGCCGGCCGCGAGCAAAATAAGCCAGCACAGACGTCCGTTCATCGTCCGGATGGGCGGCAATCATCAGCACCGTTCCCAATTCATTGATTTTTTGGAGAGACTGTTCGATGTCGGCAGTGCCCGAAAAGGGTTGCTGTCCCTGGAGTGGAGCGATTACACACACCGCCAGCAGGGCCAACTTGAACGTTCGCATATGAAATAATTATTTCAGATTGACGCTGTCGATTTATTCATCACGCAACGCAATCATTGGATCAACGCGCGCAGCGCGCCTCGCAGGCAAGAGGATTGCCGGAGCCGCGGCGGGCAGCAGCGCCAGACCGACAATCGCCAGGACACTCGGATCGGTCGTCTGAATCCCGTAAACAAAATTGACCAGCACCCGGTTAAAGGCGAGCGTTAAGCAAACTCCGGCCGCAAGCCCCGCGACCACCGGAACCCCGCCCTGACGCGCGATTAACCAGATCAGATCACCTGTCTGCGCTCCGACGGTGCGGCGAATGCCCAACTCGGGTATGCGCTGCGCTACGAGTTGCGAGAGTACGCCGTGTAATCCCACGGCTGAGAGGATCATTGCGCTCAGCGCGAAGAACGCCAGCACCATCGCCCGGAATCGCGGATAGGCAAGCACTTTTGCCAAACGGGAATCGAGGGTCTCCACATCGCTAATCGGAATGAGTGGATCGACGGCCGCGATCTCTTTGTGGATCTCCCGCGCCACGAGCGTCACGTCGCCAGCGGTCCGCACTACGATCCGAATCGGTTGGCGAGGCTCCTGTGCAAGGGGGCGATAAAAGACAGGTGTCTCCACCCAGCTCATTTCGTTCATCAATTGGGTGTGCTTCAAATTGCCGGTCACTCCGACAATGGTCAGCCAGGGCATGGGTCCTCCCTGCAGCCGGATCTGTTCCCCAAGGGGATCGGTACCCGGAAAGTATTTTTCAGCCAAAGCCGCATTCACCACAGCCACCGGCTGCGAATGCTGCTGGTCCTGCGCACCAAAACTACGGCCGCGCCAAACGGGAATTTTGAGAACATCGAAAAATCCGGAGCTCACGGCATCCGCGCCAATGTCGTGAATTTCGTTGCCGCTCACCGCCGGCCTGCCTCGAACTTCAAGTACCTGATTTCCACCGCCGTCGGGCGGTAGCTTCGACGCAAGCGCTGCCGTCGCTGCGCCCGGCATCCCCTCCAGGCGCTGGAGCAACCGATCGTAGAACTGCGCCCGCTGAATATCCGTCGAGTAGCGAAACACCGGCAGGGAAACGGCGGTGGTCAGCACGCCATGTGAGTCGAAGCCCAACGTCTCAGACCCCATACGCAGAGCACTGGTCATAAACAGGCCCGCTCCAATCAGCAGCAAGAATGACAGCGTCATCTCGATGGCGATTGCAACCTTCGCCAGACGCTGCCGTCCCCTCACAGAGCCGCGCCCCGCGGCTTTGAGATCCTCGGTGAGATCGACTCGCGATCCTCGCAAAGCCGGCAGTAAACCAAAAATGAGCGTAGTGCCGATCGAGAGCGCAACGCTGAAGGCGAGAACCGGAAGGTTGACGTTTACATCAGCGCCCACAGTCAACTCGATCGGGTTTGCGAATCGGAAGTATCGGACAGCGGCGTAGGCGATTGCAAGACCGAGAGCCGCACCGAGACCAGACAGCAGTAGACCCTCAGTGAGGAGTTGCCGCACAAGACGGCCCTGACCCGAGCCCAGCGCAGCTCGAACTGCCAATTCGCGCCGTCGGTCGGACAATCTCGCGAGCAGAAGATTCGCCACGTTGAGACAGGAAATAAACAATACCAGCAGCACCGCACCGAAAACCAGAATCAGAGTAGTCCGGAGATTGCGGCCCGCAAGGAACGTGAACTCGCCATGGAGATCGTTGACGATGGGTTCCCAATCACGGCTTTCTCCCCCTGGATGAATCGCCCGAAAGATGGTGCGAAGCTCGGCCCCAGCCTGGGTCAAGGTCACGCCCGGCTTGAGACGTGCAAATATGCCAACCCCCATCCGGTCCTGATCAGGCTGAAAGCCAGGCCCGAGCAAAATCCACGCTTCCGTCTGCCGGGGGTAGAAGCTGAAGTTCTCGGCCATGACACCGAGTACCGTACATGGTTCCTGGTCGAGCGTGATGGTTTTACCGGTGATCGACGGATCGCCCCCGAGCGTAGACGTCCAGAATCTATGCGCCACCACGATCGAACAGCCGTGCCCCTCATCTTCGGCGCGGAAGGTGCGGCCAATTGCCGCGGAAACACCCAAGGTCTCGAAGAACGATGCGGTAGCCGGAATCGTCAGCACGTCGCGCGTGGACCCCCAACCTGTCAGCGTGCGGCCGGTACGCGTCGCCCACGTCGCGGCGCTCACGTTCTCAAGTGTCCTGGCACTGCGGCGGAATTGGAGATAATCCAAGTAAGTTGCGAATATTTTCGCGAGCGATTTTTCGCGTGTACTCGTTATCCAGACCGCAGCCAGCCGCCCCGCCTCTTTGTAAGGCAACGGGCGAAGAAGCACGGCATCCATAATGCTAAAAACAGCCGTGGTCGCACCAATGCCAAGGGCCAAGGTAAAAGCGGCAACAGCCGTAAATTCCGGGCGTTTAGCCAGGGTCCGAGCGGCGAAGCGAATGTCCAGCCAGACTTGCGAAATCCACTCCATCGGGCGCCTCCTACTCTCGAGTGTAGGACGCTGACACCCGCGAAGAGTGAGGTGAGAATGAGCTATCCTCTCATTTTATGAACTCTGAATCGCTTCGAATAGCCGATCAATTACGCAGAGCCTTCACCGGCGACGCCTGGCACGGACCGCCCTTACGCGATGCCCTTGCAGGAATCACGCCAGAGCAGGCACGCACGCGTCCGTTGCCATCGGCCCACACAATCTGGGAACTGGTTTTGCACATTGACCTTTACGTGCGCATCGCCCTCGAAGCCACCCAAGGAATTCCCATGCCCAAACTCTACGGCACCGAAAAAGATTGGCTCAAAGCCGCAGATGGCGACGCAGCGGCATGGACTCGTGCAACGGAAAATCTGTTCCAGACCTGCGAGCGGCTGGCGCAGGCCATCGAGGGATTTGACGATTCGCGCCTGAAAGACACCGTGCCCGGCCGCCAGTATGATTTCTACTATCTCTTCCACGGCGTCGTGCAGCACAGTCTGTACCACGGGGGGCAGATTGCCATGCTGAAACGGGCAGTCTCACCGGCTTAAAGCACGCCCTAACCGTATGTCTCCGCGCGGCTCAGGCGAATCCAACGTACCACCGACAGGATGCTTCCGACGATGCACAGCACGGAGAATCCAACCATAAACCACGTGAATTCCGGCGAATTCGCAATGCGGAGGATCCGGCGTCCGAAGCGGATTGCAGCGAAACCAATAACTGTAAACCGAACCAGGCGGCTGGCGAAGACATAGCCAAGCAGCCGCAGCCTGGGGAATTGGAATGCGCTTGCGGCGGCCATGACCGGTGTAAATGGAAACGGCGGAGGCGCCATGCTAGCAACCACTATTAGGAAGACCGCGTTCCGGCTCAATTTCTTCTTCAGATAGTCGAAACGCGGGCCGCTCATCATTTTCTTCAAACCTCCCTCGCCACCCTTGCGGCAAACCAAATCCAACAACAGGACTCCTGTCGCCGATCCCAGTGATGCAGCGAGTGCGTAGAGAGGTAGATACTGGTGGTGCCTGATGACGAGAACGATCAAGAGCAGATCATTCCCGATAGGAAGGAAGAGAAAAGAGGAATCCAGGATTCCAAAAACGACAAGTCCGAACGCGCCAAGATGAAAGAGAAACGAAACAAGATCGCGGATGAAGGCGTGCATGCTCAATTGACAAGTCCGCCGAACGCGCGGGGACCAATCCGCTAAGCGTGCAAGTCGAGTTGACCGGTACTATCCGCGAAGCGCTCCGTCTGCAGGCCGACGCTGTTCATCAGATGGACAAACAGATTCGCCACTGGCGTATTCGGTGCGGATGTGATGTGCCGCCCCCCGCGGATCCCGCCTGCGTGACCCGCAAGAACCAGAGGCAAGTCGACATTGGAATGCGCATTACCATCGCTGAGCGCGCCGCCGTACAGGATCGCCGAATGATCGAGCAAAGATCCATCGCCGTCGGGAGTTGATTTTAACCGTTCCACGAACCACGCAAACAGCTCAGCGTGGAAACAGTTAATCTTCGTCACCTTTTCGATGAAATCGGGATGCCCGCGGTGATGGGTCAAAGGATGATGAGGATCGGGCACGCCAATCTCGGGATAAGTGCGCACGCTCCCCTCGCGGCCCAGCATCATAGTCGAAACGCGTGTCAGGTCGGACTGAAAGGCAATCACCTGAAGGTTGAACATCAACTTCACGTATTCCGCATAGTCGAAAGGAATTCCGGAAGGCTTTTCCGAAGGCGGCGTCACCGGATCCTTTTCGGAAGAAGTGATTCGCACTTCCACCTCGCGAATACCCGTGAGGTACTCATCCATTTTGTGCCGATCGGCAGGACCTAAATCGGCCGTCAGGCGCTGCGTGTTCTCGGCCGTCTGATCGAGAATGCTCTTGCGGTACATCGCCCGCCGCGCGCGGACAGCGGCCGGAAGACTCGGATCGACCGTGCCGAAAAGGCGCTCGAACACGGACCGGGGATTTACTTCAACCGGAAGGGGTGTATCGGGATCCTTCCATGAAAGGCTGTTCGTATAAGCGCAACTGGAACCGGTGTCGCAATTGCCAACCATGCGGGAATCTTCGCAACCGATCTGCAGCGAAGGAACCCGTGTCTCCGCGCCCCAATGCTTTGCCGCAAGCTGGTCGAATGTCACGCCCGCATGCACATCAGCGCCGGCCGTATACTTCGGCGGCGTTCCAGAGAGAAAACTGCCCGACGCTTTGGCGTGCCCTCCGCCCTTAGCCTTATTGGCGGCATTATTGGCCAATCCGGAGAGCACAGTAATGTCCTGGCGGAACGGTTCCAACGGTTTCAGAATCCGCGTGAAGGCAAACTCGCTGCCCACTTCCGCCGGCTTCCAATCCTTCATCACGATGCCGTTGGGAACATACACGACGGCAACACGCCGCGCCTGATTCGCAAGCTTGGCGGCCATCGCCGGACGCATCGCGTCCAGCAACGGCAGTGCGATCGCAGCTCCCACTCCCTTCAGTAGAGTACGCCGGTCGATGTGTTTGCCCGTGAGGAACATTATTTTGATCTCTCTCCCATAGTAGATGCAATTTGAGCGGTCTGGCGAGCCTGCCTCATCTGGAACGGCAGGCTGTTCACAATTCCCATTACAAGCCGCGAGAATTTATAATCCTGCGATGCCAGTTTGTCCGTGATGGCAGTCACGGCAGGACGGTCGTACCGCTCCAGGCCGCGGCCCAGCGCGTACATCATCAGCTTTTCGGTCAGGCCGCGAACATAAGCGTCGCGATCATGACCGTTCTTGAGCAGAGCCTTCAGCTCGGCAGGTGTTTGGAACGACCGGCCATCAGGTAGAGAGCCGGATACGTCGAGCGGATTCTTACCGTCTTCCGTGCGCCACGCGCCAATAGCATTGAAGTTCTCCAGCCCGAATCCAAGCGGGTCCATGCGCGAATGGCATGATGAACACGTGGTGTTCTTGCGATGCTCTTCCATCTGTTGCCGCAAAGTAGCGGACTGTCCCGCCTTGCTTTGTTCCAACGGCGGCACGCCCGGTGGCGGCGCAGGCGGCGGCGCGTTGAGCAGGTTTTCCAAAATCCATTTGCCGCGAAGCACCGGCGAGGTGCGCGTCGAATACGACGACACCGTGAGAATACTGGCTTGCGCCAGGACCCCGCCGCCGCGTTCGCTTTTACTCACAGCCACGCGCCGGAACTCCGGTCCCGTAACGTCCGGAATGCCATAAAATCGGGCCAGGCGCTCATTGACGAACGTGTAGTTAGCGTCCAATATCTCCAGAACACTGCCATTCTGACGGAATACGTTATCGAGGAACAGCTCAGTCTCACGCCGCATAGCTTGGCGCAAGCCATCGTCGAATTGTGGGAAGCGTTCCAGATCCGGCCGGACCACCTCGATGTTCCTGAACTGCAGCCACTGTCCGGCAAAGTTTTCAACCAGCGCGAAAGACTTCGGATCCCGCAACATCCGTTTCACCTGAGCTTCCAGTACAGCGGGTTGACGCAGAGTGCCCTGACTGGCGGCGTGCAGCAGTTCCGCATCCGGCATGCTGCTCCAGAGAAAATACGAAAGCCGTGACGCGAGTTCATATTGGCTCACCGGCGCTGACGAACTCCCTGCCGGCGCCGGTTGATCGCGCTCGATCCGGTAGAGGAAGTTCGGCGAAACCAGCACTGCCTGCAAAGCCGTGGCGATTCCCTCCTCGAAAGAGTCCCCCTGCTTGCGCGCCAGGCTGACGAACCGGACAAACTGATCCACTTCCGCGGGCGTAACCGGCCGGCGAAATGCACGGCCCGCAAAGCTCGTGATGATGGGCCGGGCGCACGCGTCCTTGTGTTTCCCCGGAGCGTGTCCACACACGTAGACTTTGCGCAGGCTCTCCGGCGAAGGGCCGGCCGTCTGATTGAACGGACCGCCGATATCGAGCGATTCAAACCGGTTGTCGACACGAGTTTCAATCGCATCCGTCTTGATTTTGGTGCCGTATTTGCGCAGCGTTTCGATATCTTTTTCGGTCAATTTCCCGCGAGGCGAAATCAACGGTTCCGGAGGCCGCTTCGACGGTTCGGGCCCGTTGTAGGAAGGCGGGAGTCCATGGTAGGTCTTGAGATACGTCTCTGACAGCAGATGCTCGCCCGCCGTCACGCGAGTGCGGACTTCGACAATTTGCCCCTCCAGATCGGTGGCATCCACTTCAAACTCTTTAATCATCTTTCCGTCAATGAAAAGGGCGGGGTGCACAGGTTCGGACTGATTCGGGCGGTGTCCATTGAGCACGAGACGAAAATTGTATTCGGCATCTACTGGGAATCGATAGATAAAGTGAGCGGAGTGGCGCGTGCTCAAGCCTGAGAGGTCGTAATGGAAAAGATCCTTCGGCAAATTCCCTCTTCCGCGTGTTTCGTTAATGCGGACGGGCGCCGAAAAATGTACCGCGGAAGGTTTCAGCGTTTCCGGTCCGAACAGAGCAGTGCGGACCGAACGTTCCGCTGCATCGATATAATTCTCAAGCAGCGCCGGCGATAGATTCAAAGCATCGCTAATATTGTCAAAGCCAAACGCCGCCGTGTCGGCCGGAAAGCGCTCCGCTGGATGGATGTCGATGCCCAGCAGATCACGGATGGTGTTGTCGTACTCAGACCTGTTGAGGCGCCGCGCGGTGACACGTCCCGCCTCAGGTTTGACCATCCTGTCCAACCTGTCGAACTCGGCGTTCAGCCACTCGGTGACAGCAACAGTATCCGCTGCGTCCGGGTGAGGAACCGGCGGAGGTGGCATCTGCCCTGTCTTGAGCTTATCGACCACCTTCTCCCACAACTCGCGGTTCTCCTCGAACGTTTTCGCCGATTGCAGTGTCTTGAGGTCCAAATCGCCCGACTTGACGCTTGGATTATGGCAGGCCACGCAGTTCTTCTGAACAAATGCAAAGACGTCTGGCGTCCCGGCGCAGAGAGTTAAGGAACTGGCGGTCCCGACGATGATAGCTAACAAGCGGTTCATTGGTCTATAGGTAAGAGACTCCTCGGAGAACCGGAGAGTAACTCCTACAATTCTAATACTTCTGAACGCATGTAAAAGTTGCCATCTTGCAGGGGAGAAGTTCGCTTCCGGTCTAAACATGTGAAATCTGGCCGTTAGAAAAGAATGGCCCATTGCGTGCTTGGCCAAATTCGAGAGAACCGAGGCTCGGACCGAAAAGCACGAGACAAAGATGAACGACGTTTTTAGGCAGTTCGCCCGAATCGCCGCAGACGCTGTAGGCTCACCTGCTGCATTTCTACTTGGGGTTGCGGTGACGCTGATTTGGGCCGGAACCGGTTCGTTCTTTCACTACTCGGACAGTTGGCAGCTTGTGATTAACAGCGGTACATCTGTCGCGACATTTTTAATCGTGTTCCTGATTCAGAACACACAGAACCGCGACGCCAAAGTCATGCAGTTGAAATTGGACGAACTGATTCGAGCGGTGAAGCCTGCGCGGACCGAACTTGTCCAAATGGAATCTCTGACTGATGCGCAGCTTGAGGAACTTCGGCGCGAATTTCAGTCATGCCGTGACGAGGCCTCCAATAATCTTAAGCGGCTAGAGGAATCAAGAAGCCGGCGACTCCGGTCCGCTGCATCGACGGAAATCGAAAACCACTCCGGAACGCAGCAAGGAGATCTAATCCAATGAGATCCATATTCCTGATCGTCTTTTTCGTACTGCTCGTGACCTGGCTAATGGCTTGGACAACTCTCCACATAGCGAGCGGCCTCATCCACCTGCTTCTGGTTGTAGCGATCATTTCTTTGATTCTGCATTTCGTATCGGGTCGTAGCGCGGCCTAAGGGGTACAGGGATCAAAGATATGCCCAACCACTAACCAATCAAGGTAGATGGTCACACCCAACTACCTGCCGCATCCGGATAGCACAGCTCGCCTGCTAGCCTTGGTTAGGGCCACCGAAATCGCACGCACGAAACCAAATCCTGGCGTTCTGACGCGTGAACGGTTGGTGCACTCGTAATGAAGGCGTACGGCCATCCTCCACCAAGCTTCGCATTGGGAGAACGCTCGCACGCCCGAGTGGCGTGTCTGCATTGCCATCTTCGTCACGTAGAACTGCCGCGTGAGATACAAGCTCTTCAGTGATTTGAGCAAGAAACTTGGGTGCGGTTTTCCCGCCGCAACCTTGTCGAAAGGGATTCGCCGTAACCTGCTTTAGTCTTGCTCGCTGCTCGTGCTCGACGATACGGCCGAACGGCCTCCCAATATTGGGCTACTGCGGCGAGTAGCTTCCAGATCGCCGTTTCCCTGCTTACGGATCGTATCGGCGCCCGAATCATAGCGCGGGTTGGAGAAAACCTGCCGATTCGGTCCAGATCACGTCGAGGCAGTCGTTGAGTTCGTGGCCGGAATCAAGCAACTGAAGACGCGCATTCGGATGGCTGGCGACAAATTCTTCGGAATACGATGCGGGTACAACCGTGTCTTGCGTGCCGTGGAAGATCAGTGCCGGTTGATGGAAATTTGGGGCGGCGGGATACTGAGCGCCATCCTCGACGAGTTGATAACCGATCTCGCGCATTCCGTTTTCGGAATAGTGAAAAACCGGCATCGAACCCATGCGCTTCCAGGCTTCCACTTTCGCTTCGCCGAGACTTTGCGGCCATCGCTCGGTGAAGTAGAAGGCGGGCGCGAGCAATACCAGCCGCTCGGTTTCGGGATGCAACGCGGCATAAAGAGCCGCAAGGTAGCCACCCATACTCGAGCCGATCAATCGTACCGGTTCGCCGGCTGCCAGGTTTTCGATCAGCCGAAGCTGCCCGGTAATCGTCAGACCGTGAAAATCGCCTTGATCCATGATCGGAATTTCAATCCGGATTCCTTGCGCTGCAAACCGTTCCCTGAAATATTGGGCTTTGCGCGAATTTGGACCCGAAGCAAAACCGTGGAGATAGATGATTCTCACTTGAGCGTTTCCCAATTCTCGTAGCGATAATCATCCTCGACTACGAGGGACTGGCCGAGGATCTGGCGATGGATCACGTGTACCGGCAGAAGTGCGCCGAAGTTTGCCCAGCCATAGTCGACAGCAATGACGTCGTGCAGCTTACTGCCCTTCTCCTCATGCTCGGATGCCATGGTCACCCGCATAGGCAGCTGATCGGCGGTGCGGACCCACAATTCGCCCTCCAGCTTAGGATGAATCGCTTGGCCTTGGGCGAAAATAGTGGCTGTTCCAGGGCCATCGATCTGGTAGTATTTGTAAACCGTGGACGGAGTCTCGCCAATCTTGTCAGTACGCTGAAAGGCGAACTCGAATCGCTGGATGCTGTCGGGCGCGAAGAGCAGGATCATAGGGCTGCAGTCGGTTGCGACTCCGCGAAGTCCGTGCTTTTCGAAGGTCTCCAGCAGCCTGCGCCGTTGAGCATCATCGGCCGCCGACAGGCTCAGAATCAATTCGTTGAGCGATCCCACCGACTGTTTCGCTTCCTTGCCGTCCACGGAAATCACCTGCCTGACCTCCTGTAGAGATTGACCAGGGATCGCGACAAATCCATATCGGGAGATCACTTTGCGATGAATCAGGGGGGGCCACGGATCTTTCGGCTTGTGAGGATGCGCGGCTTTCTTCTCGTCCAAGCGTGTCTGCTCCAGCGTTTCAGTAGTCTGCAGTTGCGGCGCAGCCTGCGCGAATTTGCTGGCTTCCTGCTGCACCCGTTCTCTCATGGCACGTTGAATATCGCGGTTCTGTGACATGGCGGCGGAACACAGTATGATCAAAGTGAGCAGCCGGAAAGCCATGATTCGAGTGTAGCGTCTTAAGCCCGGTGGTCTGCCGGGGTCGGAGCGCCGGGACGACAGCATATTATAAGAGAGTTGTAGCCCAAGAACTGAGTTGCGGACCGCACTGGTCATCGCTAGAATCAATGAGTTTGGAGAATCTTTGGAGGATTCATGTCCGTTGAGCAGAAGGTGAAGCAGATCATCGTCGAACAGTTGGGGGTCGATGAATCGCAAGTCGATAATACAGCATCATTTGTCGATGATTTGGGCGCGGATTCGCTCGACATCGTAGAATTGGTTATGGCCTTCGAAGAGGCTTTCGACCTGGACATTCCGGATGAGGATGCCGAAAAAATCACAACCGTTAAAGACGCTGTTGCTTACATCGAGAGCAAAACCAAGAATAAGTAGCGTGTTCCTGCCTGGAGTTCTAATTTGCCTAGAAGAGTAGTCGTTACGGGAGTAGGTCTACTCTGTTCGGTCGGTTCTGGGACCGAGGAGAGTTGGAAGGCCCTTCGGGACGGCGTAAGCGGGATTGACACCATCAAGAGTTTCGATCCGACGGGCTTTGCTTGCCGAATCGCGGGCGAGGTAAAGAATTTCGACCCGTCCGTTTGGGTGGAAAAGAAAGAAATTAAGAAGATGGGGCGATTCATTCAATTTGGAATCGCCGCCGGCGAATATGCAATGTGCACCTCGGGATTGAAGATAACGCCGGAGATTGCCGAACGAGTGGGAGTTTACATCGGCAGCGGCATTGGCGGATTCGAAGTCATTGAACGCGAGCATAGGAATCTTCTCGAGAAGGGGCCGGGACGCATTTCGCCGTTCTTCATTCCGGCGACGATTATCAACCTGGCAGCCGGGCATGTGGCGATTCGAACCGGAGCCAAAGGACCGAATTCGGCCACAGCCACAGCGTGTACCAGCAGCGCTCATTCGATTGGCGATTCCTACAAGATAATCCAACGTGGAGCGGCCGACGCAATGATCTGCGGCGGCACCGAAGCGGCTATTACACCGATGGGAATTGGCGGCTTTGCGGCCATGCGCGCGCTTTCACAACGTAACGATGAGCCGCATCGGGCTTCTCGCCCTTGGGACAAAGATCGGGACGGTTTCATTGTCGGCGAAGGCGCCGGGATGCTGGTCCTGGAAGAGCTCGAGATGGCGCAGCGGCGCGGCGCGCCGATTATGGCCGAGATTGTCGGCTACGGGATGAGCGGCGATGCCTTCCACATTACCTCCCCGGCCGCGGATGGTGATGGCGCGTATCGAGTGATGAAGAACGCCGTCGAGGATGCCGGTTTGCGTCCCGATCAGATCGATTACATCAACGCTCACGGGACGTCCACCGACATTGGAGACAAGATTGAGACGATCGCCATCAAACGCGCTTTCGGCGAGCACGCATACAAACTTGCGGTCAGCTCGACGAAGTCGATGACGGGACATTTGCTGGGCGGCGCGGGCGGTTTGGAAGCAGGCATTACGGTGTTGGCGATTCGCGATCAGATTGCGCCTCCTACGATCAATCTGGAATCGCCAGATCCGGATTGCGATCTGGATTATGTGCCGAATCAGGCGAGACCGATGAGCATTCGCTACGCTCTTTCCAACTCCTTTGGATTTGGTGGAACGAATGGAAGCCTGATCTTCAAAAGATACGAACCGTAGCAAGATGCTGAAAGACTCTTTGCCGCTGATGAACGCGAATGAACGCAGATTGAAGACAAAAAGCTTATCTGCGTTCATCTGCGTTCATCTGCGGCCCAAAATGCTTTTTCGGCAACCTGCTAGATCGCAGACAGTATGAAAGTTATTGTTGCCATCAAACAGGTACCCGCTCGCGATTCGCAATTGCGGATCGACGGCGCAGGCAAGTGGATTGAATCTTCGGATCTCACTTTCGAAATCAACGAGCCCGATGCGTACGCTCTGGAAGCTGCCCTGCAGTTGAAGGAAAAGAACGGGGGCGAGGTCGTCGCGCTGTGCGCGGGGCCTGCTGGAGCGGCTCAAACGATTCGCGAGGCGCTGGCGAAGGGTGCCGACCGGGCACTCCACATCGAAGAAGAGAAATTGTATTCGTGCGATACCCTTGCTGTTGCAAGGCTGCTAGCGAAGGCGTGTGCGGCGGAAAATCCGGATTTGATTCTTACGGGGTTGCAATCGGACGACCTTGGCTACGGCCAAACGGGCGTTGTCATGGCCGAGCTTTTGGGTGTTCCGCACGCGACCCTCATCATGGAAGTGGAAAAGAAAGACGGGTCGATTCGCGTGAAGCGTGAGTTGGAAGATGGATGGTTTCAGCACGTGGAGATGCCGCTGCCTGCGGTGCTGACGATTCAATCCGGCATCAGCAAACTTCGCTATGCCACGCTGATGGGAATCAAAAAGGCGAAATCAAAAGAGATCAAGCGGCTTACCGCCGGCGAGTTGGGCGTTCCTCTGCAATCGACCGTAACGGTCGAAAAAATTCACGCTCCGCAGAAGAACAAACAAACTCAACTGTTCGAGGGCAGCGCGAAAGAGGCTGCGGCGAAGTTGGTGGAGAAGCTGAAATTTGAGGTGCGGGTGATATGAGCGGCGTTCTGGTTGTCTTTGAGCCCGCGAACCGCATTTCTTACGAGACTGTTGCTGCCGCGCAGGAACTCGGGAGCGCGCTCGGCATTCCGGTTAGCGCCGCGATTCCGGGTTCAGACAGTACGGGCGATCTGGCCAGCAAGAAGCTGGAGAAAATCTATACCATAGATCATCCGGCACTCAAGATGTACACGCCGGACGGCTTCACGGCGGCGCTCGAACAACTCATCCGCCATGCCTCGCCGCAGTACGTGCTCTTTCCGCACACCTATCAGGTTCGCGACTATGCCCCGAAGCTTGCCACGCGATTCAATCAGGTTCTGGTGAGCGATACGATCAGCTTTCGAGTGGAGGGCGGCGCGGTGATTCTGGTGCGCCAGTTGTTCCAAGGCAAGTTGAATGCCGACGTGCGTCCGGGCGGCGACGGACCGTATTTCGTTTCGCTGCAGGCGGGCGCGTTTCGAGCTGATAAGGCGATCGCGGCGGATACTCCCGCCCCTGTGGAAGCTTTCTCCGCGAATCTTGATGCGAGCAAGGTTCGCAGTAAACCGGAAGAGCCTTTTCGCGAATCGCAACGGGCTGTGGATCTGAATGCCGCAGACGTCATTGTTTCGGTCGGGCGCGGCATCAGAGAGAAAGAAAACATCGCCTTGGTGGCAGCCCTGGCGCAAGCGATGGGCGCGGAACTGGCCGCATCCCGTCCGATCTGCGACAACGGATGGCTGCCCATGGAGCGGCAAGTCGGAAGCTCCGGGCAAACCGTGTCGCCAAAACTATACTTGGCTGTAGGAATTTCCGGGGCGATTCAACATCTGGTCGGAATGAAGGGCGCCAAGACGATTGTGGCGATCAATAAGGATGCGAACGCGCCAATCTTCGAAGTGGCTGATTACGGAATCGTCGGCGACCTTTTCGAAGTCGTACCTGCGCTTGTTGAAGAAATCAAAAAAGCCAAGGGTTAGCCGGAACTCAGGTTCCACTGTGCGATGACGCGGGTGTCGCGTTCGTAACCCAAGCGGCTCAATGATGCGGTGCCGAGAGCAAACAGGCGCGCATCCTCAGGCGGCAGATTCAACCAGCACGTGGTTAAGATCCGAAGAATGTGGCCGTGAGCGAACAACGCTACGTCGCCTCGCGTTTCCAGTGCACGTTCTATCACGGCCCGGCCGCGCGCGGCGACTTGCTCGATGCTTTCACCGTGTGGCGCTCCATCCCTCCAGAGGTCCCAATTCGGTGCGTCTCTGTGAATTTCATTCGTCGTACGTCCCTCGTAGTCGCCGTAGTTCCACTCGAGAAGGTTCTGCTCCAATTGCATGGCGTCGCCGAATCCTGCCAGGCGGCACGTTTCCGCCGCTCGTTGCAGAGGACTGGACAGCACTAGTGAAAATTCATGCCCGCCCAGGTAGCTCCTGAGCGCCATTGCTCGCCTCTTTCCCTCCTCAGTTAGCGGGATGTCAGTGCGTCCCGTATGCGCACCGGAGCGGCTCCATTCCGTCTCGCCGTGGCGAATCAACCAAAGCTCTCCAGGCATTCTTGGATTATCCTTTTCCGGCGAGACGATAGCACTCGCGGGCAATTTCCCAGTCTTCTTCAGCGTGAATTACCAATACGGGAATAGCCGACTCGCGGGCTGCAATGTTTTCGTCCACCGGCGATCCGGCGTTCTTTGCGGCATCCAATTTGAGCCCAAGAAACGCGAGTTGGTTGCATGCCGCCTCACGAATCGGCCCGCTGTTTTCTCCTACGCCTCCGGTGAAAACCAATACATCCAGACCACCCAAAGTTACGAGCATTCCGCCGATTTCGCGGCACAGACGATGGGCGTACATGTCCAACGCCAGTTTTGCGCGCTCGTTGCCGGCGGCGATCGCTTCCTGAATGTCGCGCATGTCGTCAGAAATTCCAGAGACGCCACGCAACCCCGAGTGCTTGTTCAGAATATCATCGAGCTGATCGGCCGAATACCCCGCGTGGCGGAGCAAGTAGATGATGATGCCGGGATCGATGGAGCCCGAGCGTGTGCCCATCATCAGGCCCTCCAGCGGCGTGAAACCCATCGTCGTGTCCACGCTCTTACCATTGCGGATTGCGGCGAGCGAGGCCCCGCTGCCGAGATGGCACGTGATCATGCGCAGCGAAGCTGGATCACTCCCGACAAGTTGCGCCGCGCGGCGCGAAGCGTATTGGTGGCTGATACCGTGAAACCCGAAACGGCGAACGCCTTCCTGTAGCCAGCCGTATGGGCCCGGATATATATAGGCGGCGGCCGGCAGCGTGGCGTGAAATCCAGTGTCGAAGACCGCCACTTGGCGGACCGCCGGTCCAACTACCTGATCGATGGTGGCTATGGCTTCCAACTCGAACCGATTGTGCGCGGGGGCGAATTCCACCTGTTTGGAGATTGCATCGCGGACCTCGGGAGTCAACAATTCGCTGTTACGGTGCGCGATGCCTCCGTGAACAATCCGATGTCCCACAATATCGATTTCGCGCGCGCCGGAAATGACCTTGGTTTCGCCTGTCCAGAGGGCCTCGAGCACCGGCGGCAGTGCGTCTACGGGCGCCTGCACCGGAATCTCACGCTCGGTCGTAGTGCCCTTCACCTGAAAGCGGATTTTGCCCAGGCCGGACCGCTGGTCCCACTCGATGCGCGCTTGCCACGTGGGCTGTGGCGCGTCGCCGGACAATGCGTCGTCAGACAGAGTGTGGAACCAGCATTTGAAGCTGCTGGAGCCGCCGTTCAGTACGAGTGTCCTCATATCGCCGGCTACCCTGGCCAACGCCAGTCGCGAATCTCCGGCATGTCGTCACCGTAGCGTGTGACATAGAGCTTATGGTCGACCAGTTTATTTCGCAACAGCTGCTTCGTGTGCGCGGCGACGCTCTGGAGGCTCGGCACGCGATCGATCACATCGCCAGCCAAATGGAAGCGATCGAGATCGTTCAACACGGTCATGTCGAAGGGAGTCGTCGTGGTGCCTTCCTCTTTGTAGCCGCGAACGTGAAGATTGTCGTGATTCTTGCGGCGGTACGTCAGGCGGTGGATCAACCACGGATAACCGTGGTACGCAAAGACGACAGGCTTGTTGGTGGTGAAGATCGAATCGAAGTCGTGATCGCTCAATCCATGCGGATGTTCCGTCGACGGCTGCAACGTCATGAGGTCGACTACATTTACAAAGCGGATTTTCAGATCCGGCACATTCTTCCTGAGAAGATCAACCGCGGCCAGCGCTTCCAGCGTGGGCACATCTCCTGCACACGCCATTACTACATCGGGGTCTGAACCATGGTCGTTACTGGCCCAATCCCAGATGCCGATTCCCGCCGTGCAGTGTTGAATGGCCGCCTCCATCGACAGATATTGCAAGGCTGGCTGCTTACCGGCCACGATGACGTTCACATAGTGCCGGCTGCGCAGGCAGTGGTCCGCGACCGAGAGCAAGCAGTTCGTATCGGGTGGCAGATACACGCGCACGATGTCGGCTTTTTTGTTCACAGCGTGATCGATGAAGCCCGGATCCTGATGGCTGAAGCCGTTGTGATCCTGCCGCCACACATGCGACGTGAGCAGGTAATTGAGCGATGCGATGGGCCGCCGCCAGGGGATCTTTTTTGTAACCTTCAGCCATTTCGCATGCTGATTAAACATCGAATCGATGATGTGAATGAAGGCCTCGTAGCATGAGAAGAATCCATGCCGGCCCGTTAAAAGATATCCCTCCAGCCAGCCCTCGCACATGTGCTCGCTCAGGACTTCCATGACGCGCCCATCGGGCGTAACGTGGTCGTCGTTGGGAAGGATTTCGGCGGTGGATGTCCTATCCGTCACTTCGAACAACGCCGTGAGCCGGTTCGAGGCCGTCTCGTCCGGTCCAACGACGCGGAAGTTGCGGGAGTCGGCATTCAGCTTCATCACGTCGCGCAGCATTTGCCCCAAGACGCGAGTCGCCTCCGACAGTGTAGTTCCCGGTGTGGGTACATCGACTGCATAGTCTCGAAAATCCGGCATGCGAAGGTCTTTCAGCAGCAGGCCGCCATTCGCGATCGGATTGGCGCCCATGCGCCGTTCGCGTTTCGGTGCGAGTTCGGCCAATTCTGGAATCAACTTGCCGTTCTCGTCGAACAACTCGTCCGGACGATAGCTTCTCATCCACTCTTCGAGTTGTTTCAAATGATACGGATTGGAGAGATCATCAATCGGCACCTGGTGTGCGCGGAACGTTCCTTCCACTTGTTTTCCGTCCACTACTTTGGGGCCGGTCCACCCTTTTGGCGAACGCATTACGATCATCGGCCAGACCGGGCGTTTTGAAAATCCGTGGTCCCGAATGTCCGTTTGAATCGCGCGGATTTCGTCGAGCACTGCGTCAAGAGTGCCGGCCATCGCCTGATGCATCAGCGCGGGATCGTCACCCTCGACAAAATACGGGTGATATCCATAACCATGCATCAGCTCCGTCAGTTCGTCCTTGCCGATGCGGGCTAGCACCGTGGGGCCGGCGATTTTGTATCCGTTCAAATGCAGAATCGGTATCACCGCACCATCGTGCGCCGGATTCAGAAATTTGTTCGAATGCCAGCTTGCGGCCAGGGCGCCCGTTTCCGCCTCGCCGTCGCCGATGACGCAACACACCACCAGATCGGGATTGTCGAACGCAGCGCCGTACGCATGCACCAGCGCGTAGCCGAGCTCGCCGCCTTCGTGGATGGAGCCAGGCGTTTCCGGCGCAGCGTGACTCGGAATTCCCCCGGGAAACGAGAATTGCGTGAACAGCCGCTTCATGCCTTCGCAATCTTGCGAGATATTCGGGTAAAACTCGCTGTAGCTTCCCTCGAGGTAAGTGTTGGCCACCATTCCCGGACCACCGTGTCCCGGCCCGCAGATGTAAATCATATTCAGGTCGCGTTGTTTGATCACGCGATTGCAATGCGCATAGATAAAGTTCAGCCCAGGCGTAGTGCCCCAGTGTCCAAGCAACCTCGGCTTGATGTGCTCATGGCGGAGCGGTTGGGTGAGAAGCGGGTTGTCGAACAAATAAATTTGGCCAACGGAGAGATAGTTTGCCGCGCGCCAGTAGGCGTTGATCTTGCGAAGCTCTTCGTCTGATAGTGGATTTGGATGAATGGGCCTTGGCATGATTCGTTCCCTGCTAATAGAGTCGCAGACGGCAGAGAATGATTCGCTTTAGCAACGTGAATTTCGCGTTAAATCGGATGAGTGTCTACTTTGTTCTCCAGCGGAAGCTGAGAGCGGAGGTAGTTGTAGAGCGCCTCGAGATCGTCCGGCGGTAGCTTGGAGAGGTTCTCCCACGGCATGACGGTGAACTTCTCTGGGTCGGCCGGATCGATCGGTTTTCCAGTGTGGCTTCGATGCTTGTAGAATCGATCCTGGAACCGTTCTAACGTCCAGTCGCCGATGCCCGTCGCTTTGTCAGGAGTGATATTCGCGCTCACGACAGTGCCCATGGTGGTACGGAACTCCCGGCCGCCGCCGAATTTCCTCGAGTAATCCAGTTGTCCTTTCACCAGCGGCGTATGGCACGCCTCGCATGATCCGATGGTCGCGAGGTACTCGCCATAGAGCGCCTGGTTACTCTTCGGCGGAGTCTGATCCGGCTGCGTGACGGGCTCCGGTACACCCTTCACCATCAGCGATATCAGGAATTTTATTTGGGTCCTCGGCAATTCGTGGCGCACCGGCGGCAGGGTGTTCAGATAAGCCACAAGCGACTGAACGTCATCGTCGCTCATATGGCGAAAACTGGTATACGGCATGATGGGAAAGAGCATGCTGCCGTCGCGGCTGATGCCTTCGCGAATAGCGCGAATCTTCTCGCCGTCTGTCCATTTCCCGATTCCCGTGTCCGGGTCGGGAGTGATGTTCCGCGCTACAACTGTTCCTGGCCCCTCCAGAACGGGGAAGATCTGTCCGGCCCCGTGCTTGCCTTCGGGAACGGGAAAATCGTAGAGCTTCATATCGTGTTCCGAGTGACAGCCATCACAATCGCCGAGGTTATAGATGTATTTTCCACGCTCGATGCGCGAAGCGCTCATGTCAACTTTGATGTTCGAAGGGGGCGCCGATTGCGGCTGGCGAAAATACAGATACGCAAAGATCCCGCCGGCAAGACAAACAATCACAAGCAGGGTGATTCCGACGATTTTTTTCCACATGGCGAATGTTCAATGTTAGTAAATCAACCGCAAAATGGCAATCGCCAGGCGGGATCGCGTAAACTCCAACTCATGCCCTCTTCGCTGAACGTCAAGCTCAGCCTCATGATGTTTTTGAACTACGTGATTTGGGGTGCCTGGTATGTGACGCTCGGCACTTATCTCACCGCCACACTCAAGTTTTCAGGAGCACAGACGGGAGCCGTTTTTGGCACCACAGCCCTGGCCTGCATGATCTCGCCATTTTTTGTGGGCCTGATCGCCGACCGGTTCTTCTCCACCGAGAAAATGCTCTCTGCGTTGCATTTGATCGGTGCGGTTTTTCTCTATCTGGTTACCAAGACCACCACTTTCGCCGGCGTCTACACTTTGCTGCTGATCTACTGTCTCTGCTATTTCCCAACCATTGCGCTCACCAATTCGTTGACGCTGCGGCAGATCAAAAATGCGGGCAATGAGTTCCCAATGATTCGTGTTTTTGGCACGCTGGGATGGATCGTGATCGGGCTCACGGTGGGCGGCTTGAAAGTGGAAGCCACAGCGACCCCGTTTTTGCTCGCCTCCGGAGCCTCGCTGGTGATGAGTCTGTTCTGTCTGACCCTGCCACACACGCCGCCGGGAGACAAGGGAAAGCCGATCTCGGTGAGCACCGTACTCGGCTTAGATGCGCTCGTGATGTTGAAGGAACCGTCGTTCCTCGTCTTCGTGGTCGCATCGATTCTCGCCTGCATCCCGCTGACTTTCTATTTCTCGTTCACAAATGCCTACCTGAATGACGTCGGCGTAGTCAATGCAGCGGGAAAGATGACGTTGGGACAAGTTTCCGAGGTTGTCATGATGCTGCTGATGCCGTTCATTTTCCGCCGGTTCAGCGTGAAGGCGATTCTGTTGTGGGGCCTGATCGCGTGGTCGGTGCGGTACGCGCTGCTTGCCGCTGGAAACGCGGGCAGCGGGGTATGGATGTTCTATGTGGCCATCGCGCTGCACGGCATCTGTTATGACTTCTTCTTTATGACGGGCCAGTTGTATACGGACCAGGAGGCTCCGCCGACTCTGCGAGGCGCCGCGCAGGGCTTCATCACGTTTCTCACCTATGGCGTCGGAATGTTCGTTGGATCACTGCTATCTGGTGTTGCAGTGGATTATTTTACGACGACCGACGGCACCACGGTCATCCGTAACTGGCACGGATTCTGGCTGAGCTCCAGCGCCGGCGCTTTTCTGATTCTGCTGCTGGTGGCGGCGTTTTTCCGGAGCAAAAACAGGATTCAGACGGACTGATTACATCAGCTCAGCTTGCCGCGAACCTTTTCGCTCAGCGCCTTCCCATCCACGCGCTTGCCGGCCAGTTTCGCCTGCGCCGCCTTCATCACCACGCCCATCTGCTTTGAAGACGTGGCGCCCGTCTCGGCCATGGCCGCGGCAATCGCTTCGTCGATCTCCGCATCCGTCGCTCCCGATGGCATGTAGCTCTCAATCATCTTCAGCTCGGCCTCTTCCTTCTCGGCCAGTTCGGCGCGTCCGCCCTTGCGGAACATGTCGGCCGACTCCCTCCGCTGCTTGATCAGCATGTTGAGGATCTGCATCTCGGTCGCTTCATCGAGCGGCTTCATTGCGTCGACCTCATGCTTCTTCAGTGCGGTCTTCATCATCCGCACCGTGCTCAGCCGCGCTTCATCTTTAGCCTTCATGGCTTCCACCATGTCTTTCTGTATCCGTTCGAGTAGTGGCATGACGTTTGCTATTCTAAAAGTTCAAATACTCCCATGCATATTAAGAAACAAAGGCTGCTCACTCCAGGCCCAACCCCTCTCTATCCGAAGGCGTTGCAGGCCATGATGGGTTCCGACATCCATCATCGCACCGAAGATTTCCGGAACCTCTATAAGACCGTTCTTGCCGACCTTAAGGAGGTGATGGGTACGCAGAACGACATCCTCTGCCTCGTTGCCTCGGGCAGCGGAGCCATGGAGGCATCGGTCACCAACCTTTTTTCGAAAGGCGACAAGGTGATTGTATGCTCGGCGGGTAAATTCGGCGAGCGTTGGGCCGAAATTACAAAGGCCTTTGGTCTGGATTCAGTGGTTCTCAGTACCGAATATGGCGACGTGATTTCCGCCAAGGCTGTTGCCGAAGCACTGGCCGCGAACCCCGGTACAAAGGGTGTTTTTGTGCAGGCCTCGGAGACGTCCACCGGCGCGTCCCACGACATCAAAGGCATGGCCGAAGCGGTGAAGAAGACTGCCGCAATCCTGGTGGTGGACGCCATCACCGGCCTGGGCACGCAGACTCTCGACATCGACGGGTGGGGTATCGACGTGGTGATCGGCGGCTCCCAAAAGTCGTTCATGATTCCTCCCGGCCTTGCGTTCATGTCGCTCAGTGCGAAGGCGTGGGCTCTCGGCGAGACGTCCAATCTGCCGAAGTATTATTTCAATCTGAAGAAAGAGCGGAAAAACGCGGCTAACGGCGAATCGAGCTGGACGCCGGCAACTTCGCTGATCATCGCTCTGGGCGAGACGCTGAAATACATCAAGTCCCTCGGCATGGACAAGCTGATCGACAATGCACAGTTATTGGCGAAGGCGACTCGCGAAGCTGCGACAGCTCTTGGTTTGGAACTGTTCTCGCCGAAATCCCCTGCTGCTTCTGTAACCGCGATTCGCGCTCCGAAGGGTCTGGATTCCAGCGTCATCGTGAAGGAATTCCGCAGCAAATTTGGTTCGATCATCGCTAACGGCCAGGGCTCGATGAAAGGCCAAATCTTCCGCATCGCGCATCTCGGTTATTTCGACTTCCCCGATCTGTTCGCCATGGTCGCGGAGCTGGAATTGATTCTCGCGGCCAATGGCATTCCGGTAGAGTTGGGTTCGGGTGTCGCCGCCGTGCAGAAAGTCTACGCTGAAGCAGCCGGTCTTAAAGTTGCCAAGAACCAGCCGGTCACGGTCGGCGCCTAGTTTTGTCTCGACAGGATCGTCATGAAAATTCTAATCGCTGAACCTGTGTCTTCCGCAGGACTTGATTTGTTCAAAGCTCATCCGAGCTGGGAAGTGGTTGTCTCAAATCCGAAAGAGTATTTGGAACACCTGCCCACAGCGGACGCGCTACTCGTGCGCAGCGCCGTCAAGGTGAATAAGGATGTGCTGGCCAAGGCGCCTAAGTTGCGCGTGATCGGCCGCGCCGGCGTTGGCGTCGACAATGTCGATCTCAAGGAGGCGACGGCGGCGGGCGTGTTGGTGATGAACACTCCGGGCGGTAATGCGATCTCAGTCGCCGAACACACTGTGGGACTAATGCTCGGCCTGGCTCGCTCCATTCCGCAAGCCAGCGTCTCTACGAAGAGCGGCAAGTGGGAGAAGAAGAAATTCCTGGGCAGCGAGTTGCGCGGAAAGACGCTGGGCGTGATCGGACTGGGCAGCGCGGGCCGCGAAGTTGTAAAGCGCGCCAAATCGTTCGAAATGAAAATTATCGCCCACGATCCTTATGTCAGCACGCAGGCCGCCGCTGACGTTGGGGTTGAGAAACTAGTCGATCTCAGCACTCTTTATGCGCAGAGCGATTACATTACGCTTCACATGGCGCTGACTCCCGAAACCGAGAATCTGCTCTCGGCAGCGGCGTTTGCCCAGATGAAGGACGGCGTCCGGATCGTCAACGTTGCACGTGGCGAATTGATCGATGGCGAGGCGTTAAACGCAGCAATTGCCAGCGGCAAAGTCGCGGGCGCTGGACTGGACGTATTCCGCAAGGAACCACCCGCTCCGGAAAATCCATTGCTGGCACAGGAAAATCTCATCGCCACTCCGCACATCGGTGGTTCGACCGAAGAAGCGCAGGAGATTGTCGGCTTGCGCATCTCACAACAGGTGATCGAGTATCTCATCACCGGCATTGCCATCAACGCCGTTAACATGCCGGCTCTCTCGCCGGATCAATACAAAGCGCTCGGTCCCTATGTCGATCTAGCGGAGCGTCTTGGAAATTTCGCCGCTCACGTTTCCACCGGCAATCCGAGTTCGGTCCGCATCACCTATTTCGGGAAGATTGCGGATAGCAACACAAACCTCCTTCGCAACGGCGCCGTGGCCGGAGTGCTGAATCGTTCGCTGTCCCGAAAGGCGAATCTGGTGAACGCTCTTCAACTGGCAACCGATCGCGGGTGGACAATTCAGGAGCGCAACGAAAAGCGCATTAGCCACGCCGATACCATCCGCATCGAACTGGATTCGGACTCCGGAACCACCACCGTCGAAGGTGCAGTGGTGCTCGACAAGCCGCGCCTTGTTCAGGTCGACGGCATCTACTGCGAAGCGCCGCTCGCCGGTCATCTCACTTTTCTGAAGAACGAGGATGTTCCCGGCGTCATCGGTTATCTTGGCAATGTGATGGGCCGCAACGGCATCAACATCGCAAATTTCTCACTGGGCCGCCAGGATTTGACTCCCAGCGAGGACACCCCGCTCGAGGCTGTCTCCGTCATCGAAACGGATCAAGTAGTGCCGGACGCAGTCCTGGTGGAACTTCTGAAGAATACCGCCGTGCGAATGGCGCGGTCGGTGGAATTTACGAATTAGACCCCAGGGCCTCAGTACCACTTTAGGCCCTCGGTACTATTCGGTGGTGGAGCATTGGCTCTGTATCTAAAGTTCTACGTATTAAGCGTATATTTCTATTGACCCAGTTGGCACATTCCCGCTAGCCTCTTAAGGGGCAGAGCACCATCTCATTTACGCAACAAGAGTTCAAAAAGGGGCACTAAATCATGCGGGATTTGCGTGTCGGTTTCGTTCATACGGAAATCGATATTGGGTTAAACCTCATTAGGATGGCCGAAGTCTCTAACGGGCAGGGACGAGGTGATCGTGGCAATACGGCCCGGCAGAAAGCCGAGGCTGCCTATGCCCAGGCTCTCCGTCTCATGCAGGAGTTGAGCCCCGAAGATACCGAGCTGCTGAATACTCGCTTGGAAGGTTTTCGATCCGCACTGGATCGCATGCCATCTGCGCTCGAAGCTGTATAGAAGATTGCTCAGGACGGCAGAACCGCGACGGTCTCCGCCGCCGGCAGCGGCACTTTGTGCTCGCGGAATGCCTTTAGCAATCCTAGGCGGACCAGCGATTGCACGCCACCTTTCTGAAGTTGATCGGCGACGTTGACGATCAGTTTGAACTGAAGCGAAATCGCCGTCACGCCCGGGTCGAACAACACAACCGGAGTGGGATCGGCCAGGACACCGTCCGTCTTTTGCGCTACCTCCAGTGCGAGGTGTGCTACCTGATCGGGATCGGCATCCATTCCGGTGTGGACCGTAATTTCGGCCGCACAACGCCGGTCAGGCAGGCTGTAGTTCGTCAAGATACCCGACGTGATCTTTGTATTTGGAATCACGATCGTGTTGTTAGTGCCCGTGCGGACCCGGGTAGTGCGCCAGCCGATATCGGTAACGATGCCTTCCTCGTTTGACGATAACCGGATGAAGTCGCCCAAACGGATTGGCGCCTCGATTAGGATATGTACTCCGGCGAAGAAATTGGCAAGCGTGTCCTGCAGCGCCAGAGCCACCGCTAATCCGCCGATCCCTAATGCTGTGAGAACCCCTCCGATGGCGATGTTGAAGTGATGCAGCAATACGAGGACGCCGATGGCCAATACAAACACGCGGGTCAGCGTGCTGGACAATCCGGCGACGGCGAAGGGCATCGCATTCCGCTCACCATACACGCGCAGCATGCGCACAGCGATCGAGGCCGCAGCCAGGCTGATGCTGATGATCAGGAACGCCGCAATTAATTGGGCGATAACTGCCTCTTGTTTTTGGTTCAGGTTGGCGTAGTGGAGCGAGATCTCCAAGGCGGCCGCCAGAGACCAGAAGACCGAAGGTAGACGAGTGACATCTATCAGCACATGCGCGAAGGTGAGATGACTCTTGGCCTCGCGTTTTACGATTCTGGCAACGACTTCACGCACTGCCAGACAAGCGGTCAAACCAATGGCGAAAATGGCAAACGGCGTGGCTTTTTCGATTAAAATTCCTGGTTTTTCGGCAAGAAACGTCGCGAGCGCATGCACTCACCCATCTTCGCATGGAGCCGTTTTTGGGGTGTCAGCCTACAACATGTTCTAACCTGGAAGACGCGTTTGCTGGACCTTCAGCAGCAACGCAACTTCATTCCGCGGCAGACTCAGTGCGGCCGCAATCTGCTCCGGCCGCTCGCCACGCCGGAACATGTGCGCCGCCTGGACGCGCTTATTCAGATTCATGCCGGACTTGGCAGAGGCCGGCGGAACAAGACCTCCGGCCCGTTCATCCAAGTCCTCTACTCTCTTACCGAGTTGCTCGAAACCCAGCTCGAGCCGGTCGTACGCTTCCTGGAGGAGAATTTTCTGCTCCTTATTCTTCACCTGCGATCGGCGGATCTCGCGTTTCGCAGTGACGAACAAGACGAGACACAGTCCGAGGTTCAGGGCGATGAGCCCATAGAGTGGCAATAGTTCAAGACGCAAAGGTAAATGCATGAAGTTTCCTATTTGAGAGTTCTCAACCTTTCCTGGCGGCTGATGATATGGTCGATCCGGACACCGTAGTTTCCTTCCACCACGACGACCTCGCCACGGGCGATCACGCAGTTATTGACGATTACCTCCACCGGTTCGGAAATCGATCGATTCAATTCGATCATGGACCCGGTCGTCAATTTGATCACGTCCTTCAACGGCAACTGCGCGCGGCCGAAGGAAACGCTGACCGGCAGTTCAACATCCAGCAGCAGATCCATGGTGCGGGCAGGAGCCGGCGCCGCCGGTGGAGACGGTTGAGCCGCGCTGGCTCCCACGGCCATGGTTTTGGCCGGCTCAGGTTTGGGTGGATTTAACGCATCGGCCAGAGAAGGACTGAAAGACAGCCAGATTTGAGAGCGAGATTCTCCGGAGATTTCGATTTTAGCGTCGACAGCCGCCGGACCCGGAAACTGTTTCCCCGACGGGCAACTCACATCGCGGTGAAGTTTGGAGCCGAGTGCGGATGCAAGCGATCCGAGTGCCTGCTGAATCGTCTCCGCGTATGTGCTGCGGGACTCCTGCGAAGTCGGCTCGACGCCGACGGCCCTGAGTATGTATCCGCCAAGCGCCAGCAAATCTGTCTCGGTCGACCCGACAGAGACGGTGGCGCCCGCCGGAAATGAAAGGGGCTGCTCCCACCACCCGAGCTTTTCGGACGGTCGTTCCGAGGTAAGTGAAGCCTGAATTGCTGGCGTATCTCCGGTCATCGCTTCCACTGCTTGCGATAGGCCGTCGCGCAATTGGTCCAATAGCCAGCTTGCGTTATTTTGAGCCGATTCCGTTGCTCCCATGGCTCGCTAACAGCCCTTCTTCATCGGCCAACGTTTCTCGATATACGAACGAAGACGCAATATTGCCTGCGACTTCAGTTGAGACACCCGCGATTCGTGGAGTTTCACTACTTTGGCGATTTCGCGAAGCGTCAACTCCTCATGGAAATACAGACTGAGCACCGTTCGCTCGATATAAGGCATCTTGTCGAGAGCCGTTGCCAGCAGCTTTTCCAGCTCCGATCTCTCCAGCAGCCGGGAGGGCCAATTCTCTTCATCATCGGAGATGTACTTGAGCAGATCGCGGCCGTCTTCATCTCCCGAAGCGCATTCCAGACTCCCCAGGTTCACACCCCGAATGTCCACCAGCCATTCGTGATACTCCTCCATCGGCACTCCAAGCTGTGCGGCGATTTCGTCTTCTGTGGGCGCACGGTGAACACGCTGTTCAATCACAGCGATAGCCGCTTCAATCTGCTTGGATCTCTTGCGCTGTTGCCGCGGCGCCCAATCCAACCCACGCAGGCTGTCCAGGATGGCGCCACGGATCTTGTATTCGGCGTAGGTCTTGAGTTTTACGTTGTGGCTGGTGTCGAACCGGTCGATCGCCGAAATCAATCCGATGATTCCGGTTGAAATCAGATCCTCCAGACTGACATTCTCCGGCAGACGCTCGTGGATGCGGCGCGCGATCAGACGCACCTGCGGCAGGTGCTCCATGATGAGCCGCTCTCGCTCTTCCGCGCTAATGTCAATTGCCTGGTACGGATTCATGATGTACGCCTTTATGCCGCTGCGGCCGCGGCGCCCCCAACTAACTCACCCACCAGAAGGCTGACCAGCCGCTCCCTGGTCGCTGGTTCCAGATCTTCGGGTATTTGTTGGCCGGAACACAGGAACGAGACCGGCCATCCACTTCGAGCAGTTTCGTTGAGAATCGGGCCGAAGGTTTGCGTCTCGTCCAACCGGGTGAACAGCAGCCGCCGTGGCCGAAAAATGGAAAAACGGTCGACGACGCCGGCAAGATCCGCCGCTTTCATGGACGCCGACAAAACCAGGTGCACGTCGATCTCATCGTGACTCGCGAGAAACCGCGCCAGCGGACCGGCGTTCTCCATGTCTTTCTGGCCGTAGCCAGGTGTATCGATCAGAATCAGGTCCTTGTTCTTGTTCTCATCGAGCGCGGTTGCAAGTGCGTGCGTGGTTTCCAAGGTTTGAAATCCGACACCGAGAATGGCGGCAAATGTGTGCAATTGATCCGCCGCGGCGATGCGCTCAAGATCAAGAGTCAGCAGTTGAGTGGGCTTGCGCTCGTTGAGCCCATATTCACCGCGAGCTTG
>Ga0207695_10001766_pt1 | contig 34143 bp, 37 predicted proteins | sample KBSC54metaG_FD_184354 | JGI IMG/M metagenome (GOLD analysis project Ga0207695, IMG submission 184354) | Corn rhizosphere microbial communities from Kellogg Biological Station, Michigan, USA - KBS C5-4 metaG (SPAdes) (version 2) | ecosystem: Host-associated > Plants > Roots > Rhizosphere > Soil... | reverse complement strand
CACGCGCACCGAGACGGTCTTGATGATGCTTGTGGGCGGCGGAAATACGGGCGGCATCCATGGAGCGCACATGGGTCCGGGCGTCCGCATTCGGTACGCCGCTTCTGACAAGAAACGGCAGACCATACCCTGGGTCGAGTACAGCAACGGCGGCGCGACGCGCACCTACCTCGCCGACGGTACAACGCCCGATGCCGCCCGTGCTCTTCCGACCTTCGAAATGCAGTGCGTCGATTGTCACAATCGAGCGGCCCACTCTTTCGAATTAGCCGAACACGCCGTCGATCACGCGATGGCCACCGCGCAGATTTCCGCGACGTTACCCTTCGTCAAGAAGACCGGGGTCGAGTTGCTGAAAGCTACTTACTCGAGCGAAGACGACGCCGCGCAAAAAATCCCTGCCCGCCTGAACACTTTCTACCAACAAAAGTACGGCGACATTTGGGCCAAGCGCTCGAACGATGTCCAATTAGCGGGTCAGGCGTTGCTGGCGATCTATCGCAGCAACGTGTTTCCGGACCTGAAAGTAACCTGGGGCACGTACCCGAACAATGTGGGGCACATCGATGATCCCGGCTGCTTCCGCTGTCATGACGGCGGACACTCCACCGCCGACAAAAAAGTGATTACGCAAGATTGCAGCACCTGCCACCAGATGCTTGCTACCGACGAAGCCGATCCCGCGATCTTGAAGACCCTTGGCCTGGGCGAAGCGCCCAAATAGCGTCATCCATCCAGCTTGCGATCGCTGCCCACAACACATCCGCGGCCCTGCCAGCCCACCTCTACGACCTTGCCTTCTTCCACCAGCATCGGCACGGTCCGCTGGCCGCCGGACAACGCGCGCATACGATCGAACGCCGCGCTGTCAGATTCAACGTCGTACTCTACGAACTCGGTGCTCTTCCACTCGAGCGATTCCCGCATTTCGCGCGTATAAGGGCAGCTTGCACCGCCGAACAATTCAACCTTGGCCACGGATGTACACCTCCAGCATTTCACGAATGATGTGGTAGACCGACGCCTGGACCTCCTGAATCCTCGGAGTGTCGGAGTGAATCACGATAGGAAAATCCACCAGGCCGCGCCGTAGAATCTCGCCGCGTCGTAGCCCAGGAGCGCGACCGCCAGTAGTTTTCGCTTCCGGACTTCCTCCAGTGCCAGGATGCTATTGCGCGACCCGCCGCTGGTCGAGATGCCGACCGCCACGTCCGCCGGGCGCGCTTGGGACTAACTGCCGCAGAAAAATCGCACCCGTCCCGATGTCGTTGGCGACGGCCGTCTCCGCAATCCGCTCGGCTGATCTGTTGACCGGTTCAGGTGGTAGCGTCATTCCAGCTTACCCTCGGCATCTGTTTCTTACCGTAGTCGGTGGTGGGCGATCGCCTTAATGAGATTGGGGCCGGGTCGTGCGGTATTCAGAGAGCGATATACGGGATTGTTGCCTCTGTTCGGAATCGGAGTGTCTGATAGGCACTACTCGATACTCTTAGATCAGACCGATATTTGGGTCGCGGCTGCCGAACCCGAGCGGCTTGCCGATTGGTAGGTAGGAACGGACGAGTCAGAGATTACGTGCCCAAGGCGCGGCAAGAACACCTACTTCTTCAGGCTGCGGACGTAAGCAATGACATCGTCCACGGATTTGCCCGTGACCGCCTTGACCGGCTGCATCTTCCCTTTGCCCTTGGTGATTACGGCCGTCAGGTCAGCATCGCTCATGGACTGGATTTCCGGCGACTTGAGATCTTTCATCTCGACTTTCATCATCTTGGCGACCGCCGCAACGGGTGTGCCATCGGGTCCGTGACATGATTTGCAGGAAGTGTCGTACTGGGCTTTGCCGGCTTTGGCATCGGCGGCGTACATCGCTGCTGCGGCGGCGAGCGCCACAGCGAACATCGTTAGGTAGATGCGCATAACCTTATAGTCTCATGTCGGGGCGTGCGATATGGTGCGCGATATATGAGCGATGGAACTCTTGCCTATCGGGCATTAACGGCAACTCGAAGTGCCACGAGCGGTCATGGGGCCGAATGGGTCACATCCGTAGCTGGGCTAGTCGGATTGGGCGAGGAGCAGGCGCGGAAACTGAGTTGGCGTATCGGGAGTCTCCTCGATAGGGCGACGAACTAACGTCCGCTCAATGCGGCAACGCCAAGAAGCGACCGAGGAATAGTTCGGGCGCGCGAATCAACCCTACGCCCGAGTTCTTCGTCATCCGCAGAAGACGATGAGGCTCGCCCCAAGAAATACAAAGCCGCCTGTTCCAGGCTCCGGGACTTGGGGCGTCGGAACCACTAAGAAGCTGCCGGTACAAACTACATTTGGGACGCACTGCTGAGACGTGATTTCAATGGATCCGATGATGGAGACGCCCGCGAATTGGCCGTGTGTCGCGTCCCTCCCGGATACAAAATCGTTAAGGTCGCCTAAGGAAAAGGAATAACCCCCATTTCCAGATCCGAAGATAACACCGTTGATTTGTGCAAAGCCGAGGGTCTGGGAACAGGTAACCGCAATGCGAAGCGGGCCAGTGCACCCGGGAGCATTCATAAATACTGAATCGATTCCATTTGAGCCTGAAAACGAAACCGAGAAAAAGCTATCCGCCGTGACTTCCAAGTCGGTAGAGAATGTCCCGCTTCCCGACACGCCTATAGGATTAGCCAAAGCCATCGAGGCCAAAAGAACGAGCCGAAGCACCGAGGAGATGAACTTGTTGGAACGCATAGCCCCGCGCGATCAGAGCGGCGGCAAGCACGGCTACTACCACGCCTGCAATGAACGCTAAGCGCCGCATGCCGTACGACCAGTGCAATCCAAGCGGCCCACCGATCCCGAAAACACACACCGATGTTATGGCGAGGCTGAAGATTACGGCACGAACCGCCCTGGAATCGGCAATGCGCGTCGCCTCCACCCGACGTCACAGCTGAGTGCTTTTTCGGAGCGTATTTGGCATGACTGGAATCGCCTCGGAGATTCTGTGTATCTGGCCGAACTCATCGCGCGATAAAGCCTTTCTCGATCAGCGTGGAGACAATCCGTTCTGCGGCGGTTTCGGGCACCTCCGATGCTCCGTGCAGGACAACATCAGGATTAACGGGGGGCTCATAGGGTTCTTGAAGACCCGGCACAATCTTGGCTTTCCCCTCATGGCCCGCTTGGTAGATGCTCTTGGGATCTCTGCTCATACAGATTTCCAAAGGGCACTCGACGTAGACTTCCAGGAATCCAGGAATTTGCCTGCGTGCGTCGTCGCGATACACACGCCGATTGGCAGTCGCGTCAAAGATAACCGGTACGCCGTGCTTTGTGAGCAGGACGCCAATGTAAGCAAGTTGCCGATAGAAGACCTCTCGTTCCTCCACATCATATCGGGCATGCGGAGTGAGAACGCCACGTAAGACGTCAGATTCCAACAGGGCGGCATCCAATCCCCGAGCCGCGAGCGCACTTACTAGAGCCCTGGCGATCGTGGATTTGCCAGAAGCTGGAAGTCCGGTCACCCAGACTGCGAAAGCTTGATTCTTATCCGCCACAGTACGCGTTAACCTCTTTCGGATCGAATCTGTCCCGATCGAGGAGAGTCAGAACGAACGTGAGAAGGCGCCGACGAACCTCATCCTTAAGATTTGGATACCAGACCGGGCTTGCCATCACAAGTCCGCGGAAGGCGAAGAAGGGGGCGACCACCGTTAGCATTTCGTCATCTCGACTCTCATTTAGGTATCGTTCCCAAAACCGCCGAAAAAGCGTTTCAAAAGCGCCTTCTAAACGTCCGCTTCGTTGCAGCGAAAAGAACAAGTAGTTCGCGGTGAGACACACAACGTCGTCCGCAGGATCGCCCCATTCCCCCCGCGAACGATCGAGCACGCGGAACCCAGTTCCGGGTCCAAACAAGATGTTCCACGGATGAAAATCTCCGTGAACTTGCCGAAGACGATGGCTCAGGGGTTTGAGTTTCCAGCGCCACTTCACGCAGCGGTGTTCAATTTCTTCGAGAAGGCTCGCGGGAATGAGCGGGTGCGGGGGATACGAATCGGTCAAACCCATCACACATTCTCCGTGCCCCACAAGCTCGCGAATTCGCCGCGTGTATAGCCCTGGATCGCCCCCCTCGACCCGATGCGTCTGAACCAGGTAGTTGCACAGCGCATCAGCGCGACGTATGTCCAGATCGGAGAGAGTGTCCGTATCGCGCAGCCGTTCGAGATCCAGATTGTAGCCTTGTCCGTCTACCCATTCAGTTAATAGGCAGAACTCATCGACCCTGCCAAGGGAGATCAGAGTCGCGTCGGATTGGAAGGCTCCAACGTCAAGTGACCGCACGTGTCCGGGAAGAGAATTGAAAGCACTATGTGCCCACAGCAAGCTCTGAGCGCGGTCAGCCATGTGCTCGTGTCCGAACGGACTCGGACTCATCGTGTGAAACACGACGCTTCTGGTGTCCCCGTTAGCAACCCGATAATCGACTCGGATCGGTTTGCCGTAGCCATAGGTCTTGATGGATTCCCTTCCAATGCGCTCGCCCAACGGCGCCATTTGGAGTACAGAAACGGGAGTCTTGAACACTTCACTAAGGTACTGCTCCATCACTTGCCGGCTTAGCTCCGCCATAACCTAAACGGCTTTCCGGAACATTTCGACATCGATCGTGATGTCCACTTCGTCTCCCACCACGAACCCGCCGCTCTCGAGCACGGCATTCCAGGTCAGGCCGAAGTCTTTGCGTTCGATTCGCGTGGTCGCGCTCGCACCGCGCCTCAACAGTCCGTCGGGATCCTTAATTTCAGGTGTAAGCGATTCCACTTGAAGTGTTACCTCACGGGTGACGCCTCGGATGGTGAGGTCTCCAACAATCTCATAGCGATCCTCGCCGGTTGAAACGATCCTTTTGGAAAGAAAAGAAATTTTCGGGTATCTGCCCACATCCAGGAAGTCACGACTCTTGAGGTGGCTGTCACGTTGAGGTTCACGGGTGTTGACGCTCGCGGACTCGATAGTCGCTTCCACACGGGCGGCAGACGGGTTCGAAGGATCGAACTCGACCGAGCCGGTGATACGGCTGAACTCGCCCTTTACGTTTGAGATCATCATGTGCCGGACTTTGAAGTGCGCTCCGGTGTGCTGTGAATCTAGTTGATAAATGGCCATTCGGGAATGTAGGATCGTCTCGCTACTCCAGGTTATCGGGACTGGCGGTCGGCTGGCGCTGTTTCTTCGCCGTCTTGGGCTGAGCCAAATCGCTCATAAGGCCAAACGCTTTGGAAGACTGCATATTCTCGGCCGTTACGACACTCTTGACCAGGTTCCAGGGAATCATCAACTCGAGTCCCGGGACATTGACTGGAGAAATCCAGATACCGGCGCCATGATTCGCCTCCGCAAGCCTGCCAGTCATGGCAAAACCGCCGGCCGCTTCTGCGGAACGGACGTATTCATCCAGATCGTCTTGGGGAGGAAGGAAGATAGAAGCTTCCGTGAAGAGTTGAATCATCCCCGAGGACTTCAAGAACTCCGGCGCGACCCAGATTAGGACATGCCGTCGCGGTTCGCTCATTAACGCTCCTCCAGAGCTTCAGCGTACCGAACTCGACGCTGTTCGATGCGTTTAGGCGGCGCTGTGCGATTCCGCCCCGCCTTGGCACGCTTCCGCTTCTGTCGCGGACTGGCACTTAACGCACATGCGCGCCCATGGTACCGCGTCCAAGCGCTTGGCTGGAATCGGCTCTTCGCAGCGTTCACAATATCCGTAGCTGCCCTCCTCAATCCGGGCCATCGCCGAACGAATCTCCTGAATCGAACGCGCCTGATGGTTCAGCGTCTCAACCGCCATGTCACGGTCGGTGCTCGACCGCACTTGATCGAGCGGGTCTGCCGTCGGTTGGATTTCGAGAGTTTCCCGGTCGCCGGAGAACTCGAGCACATCTTGGAGCTTGGACTGCAGAGTCGCCTTGCGCCGTCTGACTCCCGCGTCGATGCTGGTAATTTTTGTGTTCATGTTCACTCCGTTCTGAAGTTGCAGCGATGAAAGCACGCGACTTGCCAAAGCAGGCGGACATCAAATCTTGCGGCTTACGCGGAAACGCCGGACGGAAGCGAGCCGGTTGGGGCAAGAGACCCGGGAAGATTTGGGCGAGGGCGCATACACGCCGCTTAGGGTGGCCGTCCCCTTGCTCTTCAGTTATTGTGACTTCGAAGTATTCAGGGCTGATGCTGAGTATCACGTTGGCCATTGCCGGCTCGCTTTCAGGACAAATTACAGATGGATCCACGTTCCACGAATACCGGCGGACGCTGAACGCGCTTGAGCGCTATCGATCTCTTGCGTCTGAAGATGACTCCGAGATTCTGCCTGCGATCAAGAAACCTCTGGAACAGGGCGACCATTACGCTGGCGTCTCGCGTTTGATTCGCTTGCTGACGCTGATCGGGGATATTCCGGCAGCGAACGTCCCCGCCGACTCGGACGTGTATGACGCCAGATTGGTGGCGGCCGTCAAGCGATTTCAAACCCGTCACGGACTCGAACCCGATGGGCGTCTTGGTAAAGGAACGCTCGCGCAACTGAACACACCACTCAGTTTCCGGGTTCGCCAGCTAGAGTTGGCCTTGGAACGCTGGCGCCGACTTCCTTATGACCCTTCGCGCCCCGCGATCGTGATAAATCTCCCCGAATTCCGGTTGCGCGCCTTCGATACCGGACACCAGCCTGCGCTCGAAATGAAGATCGTGGTTGGGCGAGCCCGCAGGCTCCAGACACCTCTTTTTTCTTCGGAAATCGATACCGTCATTTTCCGGCCGTATTGGAACGTGCCGTTCAACATACAACGCAAAGAACTGGTGCCCGACATCATTCGGGATCCCTCGTACATCTTGAAGAACGGCTTCGAACTGGTCACGCCAAAAGGAATGGTGGTGGCACAGGATACGGTCTCAAACACCTTGTTGGCGCAGCTTCGCTCGGGCACGCTTCATTTGCGCCAAAAGCAAGGGCCCAAGAATTCACTGGGCCTGGTGAAGTTCGTCTTTCCGAACAAGTACGACGTATTCATGCACGACACACCCGCAAAATCGTTATTTGCGCGGGCACGCCGGGATTTCAGCCACGGCTGCATTCGCCTGGAAAGAGCCCAGAACCTGGCGGAATGGGTGCTGCGCGGGGAATCCGACTGGCGGCAGGATCGCATTGTCGCGGCGATGCGAGGGACAGAATCCATTTCTGTGAAGCTCACGAGCCCTATTCCGGTGATGACCATATACGTGACTGCCGTAGTAGCTGAGAACGGTGAAGTTCACTTCTTTGAAGACCTCTACGGCAAAGACGCTGCCTTCGAACGGGAACTGGCCGAAGCCCTCGCCGGGAAGAATCGCGGTTGAGTGCCTTCACGCCCAGCATGCTGCGGGATTTCACCCAGTTTCGAGACGCACCCGCTTGATTCGATTCCGTATACGCTCTTTCCCCAGTCACTTATAGAACTAGCTCCTGGAGCGTGAAATGCACGTATCGTTGACGAGCAGTTGATCAACGAAAGGAAGAATGAGATGAACAAGCGCATAACTAAACTCTGGATGGGACCCATAATCCTTCTGGCTGGCTTGGGGGGCCCGGCCAACGCGGCCGCTGTTCCAGATTCCGAAAACGTCGCCAAATTGCTCTCCGAAGCGAAGACCATGGCATTTCAATTGAAGGAAGATGCGGTGGCTATGGAAGGCTTCACGCGCATGAACGTTAGCTGGGAAAGCCACGCGGCAGCGATTAACGAGATCAAGGACCACGTCAACGCTCTGGAAAAACATGAGGCCAAGCTCAAGGACGCAAAAGGCGCTGCTTCGCCTTGGCAAAAGACTGCGATCGACCGGATCGTGCCGTACCTGGATGAACTGGAGGGATACACTTCAGCCATTATCGAGCGCATTAACTCCCAGCCGAAGCGGCTATTCACCGACGAGTACAAGGACTTCCTGGAGGCGAATGCTGACTATGCCACAGACCTCGCAGGCATGATTGCGGACTTCGTGGATTATGGGAAGACCAGAGACCGCATGGAACGGCTGGGTAACAAACTCGAGATCCCGAGGCGCTGAAGTTATGGGGTGGCGCAACCGGGTGAATGCGCTTGTCGTAAGGGGAGGGGTGGTGGTGTGGGCGCAGGCCGCGCAACCCACCTCGCCCACAGGGGATGAGGCTGCGGCGCAGACCGCGACGTCGTGCGTACAGCCACCTCCCCTGGTCGGGTGGCAGGATTGTATCGCTGGCCTCAACAATTGTGTGCCATCCTGGCAACCAACCTGGCGTCGCCGCGGCTGCTCGGAATGGCGCCTTTAACGTGCTTGAGGACATGGGATTCGGGGTGCCGCGCGAGTTCTGGCCGGAACTGGCTCGCCAGTTAAGAATGCCTTTCCGCGGTGTGCGTGAAGAATGAAAGGTCGAGACCCAGTAGGTCACTCCCCATCGCGAGGTTCGACGATCTCGGACTCGGCTTGATCAAACTCAGTGCGAAGCATCTCGAACTTGCCGCAGTCCGGACAGGTCACTTCAACCCTCGTTTTCTCGCTGTCGACAAAGATCCATTCCGCGTCCGCGCCACAACGTGTGCAGATGACGTCGCGTTGGCCCCGTTCCGGATCGATTGTACGTGTGTTTTCCATGCCCGTTATCCAGCAAGTGTATTGCCAGTAAGGGGTCGACTTTAGACGCTCACCACGGGACAAGGTGAACCCTGAATGATTCTGTAAGCGTGCGTGCGAAGACGCCCGAGAGGCGACTGGAGCGAGCCGCGTCCGATAACAACGAGATCGGCCCCTTCCTGCCGTGCCTCCTCAGTCACCGTGGTAGCCACATGACCCACGGCAACTCTCAGCGGAATGTCGACAAACGCTGATTGCCGCAGGGCCTCTATTTTGGCTCGGGCTTTTTCACGCACTTCTTCCTGTAGTTCTCGTTCTCTCTCCAATCCAAGCCAGTCGCTGATCGGAGGGACAACGTGAAGTAGCTTCACCTGTGCGCCCATCTTCTGACCGAACTCGGCACCCCACTTCATCTGTGCAGCGGATCTATCGCTACCATCGACAGCACATAGAATCGTTCTCGGTACTTCAGGCGATCGCTGTTCTTCCGCGTGGGTCGCCGTCCAAACGAGACATCTGGCATCGTGCAGGACTTTGGCTGTGACGGAGCCGATCAAGAGGCTGCGGAACAATCCGCATCCGTGCGTCGGCATCATAATCACATCCACGGCGTGATTATGCGCGAATTCTACGATCTTCACAGCTGGATCACCGAAGGCCGCCACGCGCGCCACACTAGTGCCCGCCAGCTCTTTTGTTAGCACCCGTCCAAGGCGGCACTCGAGATCGCGCTCGATCGCCTCTGACTCAATCCCGGCCATGACCGGCATTCCCATGGGAGCTACGTCCCATACGGGTGGGATCACGCCGAAGAGCGTGACCCGTGCTTCAAAACGATTCGCAACAGCTTGGACGAAAGGAGCCGCGCGCAATGCTTGTTGCGAAAAGTCGAACGGGAACAGAATGTTTTTGATCGTCGGCATGGTGTCCTCCGCAATCCAGACATGCAATCCCGCAGCCAGCGAGTATCTCAAGTCCTACGAATTACTTAGCTAGCCAGTCCGCACTCTGAATTAGTGGAGGACCTTATACTGCGTGAAAGAGCGCAACGGTTAGAAGTCAGCAAGTCGCCGATAGTAAAAAGCAACGCGTAGTGCATTCAGTACGGCGGCTACGTCGATCGCTTCTTGCGCTATGGCACCCGCCACCGGCGATAGATAGCCAGCTGCGGCGATCGCCATGCCTAGCATGCTCAGCACCATTCCTCCTACCGCGCTTTCCAGAGCGATCCGGCGCATTCGACGGCTGATGTGGATCAGTTCATCGGTCTTTTCCAGTGAAGAATCGAGCACAACTGCGTCCGCTGCTTCTGACGTGATGTCGCTGCTCGATCCAAGTGCGACTCCCACAGTCGCCATCAGCATCGCCGGCGCGTCGTTGATTCCGTCGCCGACAAACAGCGTCTTGTCTTTCTCGGCGGCTGCTGCGACGAAAGCGACTTTTTCCTCGGGACTCTGATTGAAGAGCGCCTCACCGATCCCCACTTGACCGGCTAAATAATGGACCTCCTCCTCGCGATCGCCTGAAAGCAGGACTATCCGCCTGGCGCCGTGGCGGACACCCAAATGCGCAATGAACGGACGACTCTCCTGACGTGGCGTATCGCGAAAGCGGAGGATGGCGGCCAGGCGCTCATCGAATAAAACAAGACATTCCAAGCCGGCGGTCGGCTGCGGCAAATCCATGGTCTGTGCCTGGGAGCGTCCCGTAACCCGTACGCTCACTCCGTTCACGGTCCCCTGCAGCCCGGCGCCTGGCTTTTCACTGATCGAACTCGCCGCTGCCAAAGCGAGGCCGTCTCCACGCGCTGCGTTCAGGACAGCCGCGGCCAGCGGATGCTTGGAGTATTGCTCCAGGCTCCCGGCCTTGGATAAAACGTCGCCGCGGGAAAATCCTTCTGCGCATAGAACCTCGGTTAGCACTGGCTTGCCGTACGTCAGCGTGCCGGTCTTGTCAAAAATCAAGGTGCGGCAGTTGTCGATCTGCTCCAGAGCCGCGGGATTTTTGATAATGATGCCGCGTTTGGCGGCGAGAGAGATTGCACCGAGAATTGCCACCGGAATCGCAATGAGCAGCGGGCATGGGGTCGCAATCACAGTTACAGCAAGAAATCGGAGCGAATCGCCGCTCCACCACCAAGCCCCCAGGGCCGTAGCGACTGCGACCGGTGTGTACCATGCCGCGAGCTTGTCGCCCAGCCTTCGCAAGCGAGGACGATTGGCCTCGGTTTGCTGCAGTAACCGGACGATCTGAGCGTGCCGCGAATCCACGGGTAACTTCGATGCTTCTATCACCAAGAGTCGGTCCTTATTGATCGCGCCTGACAAGACCGCGGATCCTGGAGCTTTGGAGATTTCAAAAGGCTCGCCAGTGAGATAAGACTCGTCCATGCGGCCGTGGCCTTCGATCACGGTTCCATCCACGGGCACAATCTCATGCGGCAGTATCACTATCGCGTCGCCAATTCTAATCGCGTCGAGCGGAACATCGACCTGCCCTGAACCGGTCCTGCGGTGTGCGACCTTTGGAGTTCTCTTATGAAGTGCGTCTAAGACGGAGCTCGCCCGTTGCGAGGCATACGATTCCAATGCGCCCCCACCGGAAAGCATGAGCACGATAATTGCGCCCACAAGGTATTGACCCGTTATGGCCGCGGCCGCGATGGACAAGCCGGCGAGGAGGTCGGAGCCGAATTCCAGATGAATTAAACGTTGCCCTAAGGTCCACAGCAACGGTATGCCGCCAGCCGCAACGGCCACATACAGCGGGATATCAGACACCTCACTTCCCGCTTGGGTCAAATAGCGTAAGCCCAGGTGGATTAGAATGCCCGCGGCGGCAAGCATCGCAATCCAGATCTGAGAACGTTCGATGCGACGGGAGGTGCCCGTCACAGCGTCAGCACTCCGTGAACTACGCCGTCCTCGACGTGCTCCAGATCGAACCCCAGTGGGCGGCAAACCTCGATCATCTGCCGGTTTCCTTCCAGGATTTCGACGATCACGCGGTCCAGTTTCTCGATTCGCGCGATCTCGACCAACCGTTGCAAAAGTTCGGTCCCCAGGCCGCGGCCCTGGTTTTCGTCGGTGATCAGGAACGCCAGTTCGGCCTCATTGGCGAGATGCGCCTTGCTTAATCGGCCCACCGCGAGAATTTCGGGCGCCCTCGTAACGGGATCCCGGTGCTCGGCAACCAGTGCGATTTCACGGTTGTAGTCGCCGAAGCAGACTCGCACCAACCGGTCGTGAGAAACCCGCTGGTCAAGGGAAAGCAAATGAAAATATCGCTGATAGATGCTGCGCTCAGAGAGCTTGGCATGGAAAGCAACAATCAACGGCTCGTCTTCGGGACGAATGGGACGGATGATCACCTCCGTGCCATCCTCAAAACGCCACGACTTGACGTATTGAACCGGATACGGGCGTATGGCCGGCGACGGAGGATCGACGACGTCCCGGCCATGCAGAACTACGCGGGCATCCAACGCGAGGAGTCCGTCCGCGGACGCTAGCAGTGGATTAATATCGATTTCCTTGATCCAGCTTTGTTCGATTGCCAGATAGCTGAACCGGACCAGCAGCTTTTCGAGTTCAACCAGGTTCACGGGCTTGCGTCCCCGCACCCCGGCAAGCGCAGAAAAGATCTTGGTCCTTTCCATGAGCCGGCGAGCCAGCGTAGTGTTCAACGGAGGCAAGCCGATCGCACGGTCTTTATAAACCTCCACAAGCTGGCCCCCGCTGCCGAAGAGCAGAACCGGCCCAAATTGCGAGTCGATGCTCGAGCCCAGAATCAGTTCGTAGCCTTCAGGACGAACCATGGGCTGAACGGTCACGCCCAGAAAATGTTCCGCGCCTGCCGCACGCGTGACCGAATCTTGAATGCCCTGGTAGGCCGTTCGCACGGCGGCTTCACTCGAAAGATTGAGCTCGACGCCGCCGACATCGGTCTTATGCGTGATCGTCTCGGAATGCAGCTTGAGAACCACCGGATATCCGATGCGACCCGCGGCATCGACGGCCTGTTCTGCCGTGGCTGCGATTTCGGTCGCGACAGTGGGAATGCCGTAGATTGTTAGCAGGCTCTTCGATTCGGCCTCGGTCAGAAGCGTACGACCCTTTGCACGGACGCCCTCGATGAGTTCAGCGGCTTTCGTACGCGAAGCGGCCTCTTCCGATTCCAGCGATTCCGGTGTTTCATACAACGCTTTAAGATTGGCGCTGTAGCTCCACATCAAGTCGAACACGCGCGCTGCCGCATCCGGATAGGCGTAGGTGGGAATTCCGGCCTGGTTGAGAATCGCTTCGGCTTTCGCGATGTCGCGACCACCCATCCAACTGGCAATCACCGGTTTGCCAGGAAGCTTGGCGTAATGCGTTAACTGCTCGGCAATGGCCGTGGCATCTGCTAAACCGGTAGGAGCCAGGATTACCAGCAGTCCGTCTGTCGCAGGATCGTTCGCAGCGAGGTCCACCGTTTTTGCATACCGTTCCGCGCCCGCGTCTCCAATCACGTCGATGGGATTCTGGTGGCTCCAGTGGCGCGGCAGGAATCCGCTTAGTTGCTCGATCGTGCCCGGAGCAAGCTCGGCCAGTTGACCACCGTCAGACAACAATGCGTCGGTGGCCAGGACCGCGGGTCCGCCGGCATTGGTGACGATGGTCAGGCGCGGTCCTTTTGGCCGTGGTTGCTTGCCTAGCGCTTCAGAAAGATAGAACATTTCCGAAATCGTATTCACTCGAACGACACCGCATCGCCTGAAGGCAGCGTCGAGGACGTCGTCCTGGCCGGTTAGAGCCCCAGTGTGGGAGGCAGCCGCTCTCGCGGCAGCCGCCGTTCGCCCTGGCTTGAGCACAATGATCGGCTTCGATAGTGCAACCTCTCGCGCCGCGGACAAGAATGCGCGAGCGTCCCCGACCGACTCCATGTAGATCACAATGCTCCTGGTTTTCGGGTCATCTCCGAGATAATGAATCAGATCTGCCCATCCAACGTCGAGCATCGAGCCTACCGAAACAAACGCGCTGAATCCGACCATTTCCCTCTGGCTCCAGTCGAGAATGGCCGTGCACAAAGCGCCGCTCTGGCTGATGAAACCCAGGTGACCGGGACGGGCCATCGAACTGGCGAACGTGGCATTCAGACCGTAGTGTGGACTCATGATGCCCAGGCAGTTTGGCCCCACAATTCGGATTTTGCTTTTCCGCGCTTCGGCAAGAACCTCCCGCTCCAGGGCAACGCCCTTTTCGCCGATTTCCTTGAAGCCGGCAGAGATAATGATGACGCCCTCCACACCTGCCGCGACACACTCGCGGACGATTGCAGGAACAGTTCGGGCGGGTGTGGCGATGACCGCCAAATCGATTTGCTCCGGGATTTCCCGGACGCTCGGATAGCAGGGTAACCCCAATACGTCCGAGCGCTTTGGGTTTACGGGATAAACAGTCCCTCCGAAAGATGTCTGTTTGAGGTTGGTAACGATTGATCGGCCTACACCTGTGGGCTCCTCGGTCGCACCAATGACCGCTACGTTGCCGGGTTGGAAGAAGACGTTCAGTGGCGCGCGGAACCCCCGCATCGTCTTCGATGAAATATTGATCATTTCAGTGCTTTCATGCCATGACATTGACACAACAGAAGCGAGCTGCCGGATTGCCACTTACGATGCTTTAACCAACGGCAAATGCAGAGTATCACAAGACATTTGGGTGGAAAGAAGTTCGAGACCAGTGTAGGCACGCATCGAATCATAACCGACCAACCCGTCACCCAAGGCGGTGCAAATGCTGGGCCAACTCTTCCGGAATTGCTCTTGGCTTCACTAGGCGTTTGCGCCGGACATTATGCCGTCTAGTACTTGCTCGGCCGCTCACTGCCTCTGATCGGCCTTGAAATCCGTGTTTCCGCCGCAAAAGGCACAGCCCCTGCGCGATTAGCCTCATTTCATGTGGAGGTGATTCTCCCGGAGATTGACGAACGCCATCAACAGGGCCTCCTCCGCGCAGTAAAGACATGTCTGATTCACAACACCCTAAAGACACCCCGGCGATTGAACTCGCGGTTTCTGTCGGACAGGGAGATTCGCGAACGACAGCGTAAACGTGTGACGACATTCTCAGTGTGCTTTGCGCACGCCGCTATGCGCAAGGGCCTGTGGTCCGTAGGCGTGGACCAACGTAACACTCGCAGATAAGCGTCGTGCCATATGTTTGACATAAGGTATGACTGCCCCGCACGAATAGTCGACTGGAAACAAAATCTTTCGAAAGGAAACATGGGTTGCGGCGTTAAGAACCTTTAAGACCAAACAAAGGCCATTCGAACGCTAGATACGACCAGCCGTCGCTGATCAGTGCGCAAAAGGACCCATACCATCTGCGCCGTGTAGCGCATCCCCGCACGCGACTAGCGATCCTTCCGACCTCAACTGGCCTCGCTACTGCGAGTTAGGGTTGCTCGCATCGTGGCTATGAAGATGCCCTAGAGGTATGCGGAGGTTCACATGAGAGCAGGGGTTATCGCAACTGCGGTCGCAATGGGTCTATTGGTAACAGCCGCAGTGGCTCAACATGAAGGGCACCACGAAGACCAAGCCGCACCACCGCCGGATAAGATCGACACTGGCAAAACGGGCGGCATGACATCCGGCAGAATGATGTCCCAAACGATGATGGGTCAAAGTGAGACTGCCAAGCTGGTCGACAAGCTCGTCCAGAACTTCGCAGCGATCGAGGCCGAAAACGACGCGACGGCTCTCCAGCAGAAGTTGGCCGAGCATGGGTTACTGCTCAAACAATTGCAAACCAGCGTCAAGGCCCAATCCCACAGGATGGAAATGATGCAAGACATGATGAGCAGAGGGATGATGGGGCGCGAAGACAAGAGCGGTGAGCACAAGAATTGAGGGGGATGACCGTGTTCAAAAGAATTGCTGGGATCTACATCGCTGCGGGGATATTGCTGACCTTTGCGGTAGGCGCGGCGCAGAAACGCCCGGTTCAGACTCCACAAGAGAAGCAGCTCTTGGACTCGTTCAAGGGACCGGAGTTGTTTAGAGCGTATTGCGCTACCTGTCACGGCAAAGACGCTAAGGGTGGTGGACCTATGGCTGCATCGTTAAGAATTGCACCCCCGGACCTGACCCGGATCGCATTGCGCAATGGGGGCTCTTTCCCCTTCCTGCAGGTTCAGAAGATCATCTCGGGAGAACAGCAACCGCCATCGACTCACGGGACGCGTGAGATGCCTGTGTGGGGCCCGATCTTTTCGGAGGTCTCCTGGGATCAAGACCTAGGTCGAGTGCGGATATACAGCCTTGCCATGTACCTCGAAGCGATTCAGGTGAAGTGACTCTGCCCTTCAGAGGGGGACTTTATGCTGGCTATCAAACATATACTGTTTCCAATCGATTTTTCTGAGCGATGCTGCGGTACCGCCCCTTTTGTTCGGGCACTGGCGGACCGCTTAAGTGCGAAGATCACATTGCTGACCGCGGTGGCACCCATCTGGCAAGCCGGTCTTGGTGAAGGGGCCATTCCCGTCGATATGACCGAGCTCAGACAGGACCTGGAGGTGCAACTGAACAATACATTTGTGCCGGAGTTCCAGGGCTTGGCGGTGGAGCGTATAGCCGAAATAGGCGATCCCGCAGAAATAATCACGCGGTTCGCGCACACCAAAGGCGTCGACCTGATCATGATGCCGACTCACGGCTACGGCCCGTTTCGCAGCCTGCTGCTGGGTTCGGTCACAGCCAAGGTGCTGCACGATGCCGAATGTCCAGTCTGGACGGCGCCTCACATGGAGCAGCCGCTGAGCGGACACATAACTGGCAGTAATGTCCTGTGTGCACTTGATGCCACGCCTCAGAGCGGTGCTCTCATCCAATGGGCCGCCGAGTACGCGGAGCTTACTGATGCTCAGCTTCGGCTGGTTCATGCGGTATCCGGAATTAGTGGATGGCCCGAGCGACGATTAGACGATGAATTCGAAAAGACGCTGCGAAGCGACGCCCGCTTGGTCATCGAGAATCTACAAAAGTCCGTTGGGAATACCTCGCCGATATGCGTGGGAGTGGGAGACGTAGCCCAGGTGGTCCGAGCCGAAGCGGAACGTCACAATACGGACCTGATTATCATCGGCAGAGGAACTTTACAGGGGACCATGGGCCGTTTGCGGACCAACGCTTACAGCATCATCCGCCACACCCCATGTCCGGTATTGAGTATCTAATGACGGGCTAGGAAAAACATGATGGAACCAATCCTTGTCTTATACGCAACTCACGAAGGACAAACACAACGAATTGCCGTACATATGGCCGCATCGATACGGGCGCACGGTCTTTTGGCAAATGTTGTGAATGCTGCCTACATCTTGGACGGATTTTCGCTCGATTCCTATTCCGCCGCGATAGTCGCCGCATCGGTTCATGGCGGTCGTCACGAGAAAGAAATCGTCAGATTTGTGAAGGATCATGTCAAGGAGCTGGAGCAAATTCCGACTGCGTTCTTGTCCGTGAGTCTTTCCGAAGCGGGAGCCGAAGACGCTATGGCGCCGCCTGAGAATCGCGCTCGAGCGGCAGCGGACGCCACGAGAATGATCGACCAGTTTCTTGCTGAAACCGGCTGGCGTCCATCCAGCATTAAGGCTGTCGCCGGAGCTCTCCTGTATACGAAATATAATTTCCTCCTTCGTTTTGTTATGAAGCGCATTTCCCACCGGGCGGGAGGCACGACCGATACATCGAAGGACCACGAATATACGGATTGGGCTGTCCTAGATAAACTGGTCGATGAATTCGTAGCGCATGTAGGGCCTGCAACTACGGTCAGAGATTGTGTTTCTTGAGTTTATAGCGAAGCGCGTCGCGGCCGATGTGTAGCGTGCGCGCCGCCTGGGATTGATTGCCGGCTGCAGCCTGCATGGCGCGCTGGATCAATGCGCGTTCCTGTGCTCCCACCGTTCCCGCGACAGATTTTGGCTCGGGGACGAGCATGTCCGCCGGATCGCTTCCCGGCTGGCCCTCAGTCAACAAGGAGGGAGGCAGATCTTGCACGTCGATGGTATCCCCTAGCGTCATCATGCAGGCGTGGCCGATGACATTCTCGAGTTCCCGTACAGTTCATGCGTTAGCTTTTCGCTCCGGTCTTTGAAGGGAGTGCCCAGACAGTCGGTTGTAAAGATATGGGGGTACTTTGCGACTCGACGGTAAGCAGCGAGCTGCTCCTGAACGCCCATTAGCAAGAGTGAATTGTCGTTTAGAATCAGCTTCAGTCCACGGTCTACGATTTCGAAGAAATAATGAAGGTACTCGGGGAACGCCTCTCGATCCGACAGAGTTCCAACGTGGACTCCGCTAAGCCCGAGCACGAAGAATTCGTGCGGCGCGAAGGCGTCTGCGACGAACGGCGTTAGGTAGAAGTGATGGGCGACCACCAACTTCTTCACCGGCCGGTCGGGGATTGCGCCACTTGGCGCAGTTCATCGAGCCGGATCGCGCGAATTTAGGAAAGCCACGAGGTTAGAGACATCGGCTGGAGACAGATTCGGCCACGGAAGTCCCCGCTCCAGCATCTGGTGGTGCGCGTATCGCGCCGGGCCCCACGCGGCTGCCACTATGGAAAATGCGGTGATGTGTTTCCCATCTTTGAACGGACTTCGGTGGCACTCCATACATCCTTTTTCGATAAATGCTTTCTGGCCGAGCACGCGGTTGCCGGGCGGGCCGTCATATTGCAGTTGCCAGACATACGCTAGTATTTTCCGCATATCATCGGAGGCCACCATGCGGACGGCTGGCATCTTCTGGGAGTGATTCCAGATGCCCGCACCGATATCCATCCACGTCTTATTCCGAAGGTTCATGGCCAGCGAGAGAGAATCCCGGTGGCAGAGGCCACAATTCGCATCGAACAGCGGCTTACCACTCTCAGGCCCGGGCAGAGAAAACTGACGGTTCGGAACCACGTTCTGAATGCTTTGGACATACGCCGTGAGATCTACCAGGTCCCGGCCAGTCAGCGTTTTCCATTCGATCTTATTCCGGGCGAAGGCGTTCTTCATGGAGGAAGCGTGATTCCACAGTTGATAGACCAACGTCACCGGATCGTCCATTTGGGCCCAGTCCACTACCGAAGGACCGCGTCCCGTGGCAGCTCTCGATAGAGAGTGGCAACTGGTGCAGTGCTTGCTCTCAAGCACTTGTTTTCCGCGTCCGACTTCGGCCGGGGGCTCAAAGAACTGCAAAGAGTAGAAGTATGCGAATAGATCCCTCCATTCCGATTCAGTGGCGGCGGGGGGGGTGATACCGCGGGCTGAAAATTCGGCCCACATCGCAGGAGCATGATTCCACAACGCACTGGCGAGTGTGTGAGGACCGTAGGTCGGAGCCAAGCGTTCCCCCAAGTCGCGGGCGATCACGGGAGTCTCGTGTTCGAGGCCTTGTCCCCGAACGGCATGACACTGCTGACAGCCCTGCTGTTCAAGTACGAGAGCTCCATTTCGTGCATCGGCCGCCCAAATGTAACTCGATACCAGCCACACTATCCACCCGACGCTTCGATTCATCAACCCTCTCTTTCGGCGAATACCATCCTTTCAGGCACATGCACTTTGGCGCCCACTGGACTGACTCGCTAAGACACACGGCGGTTCTCGCCTTCTCGCAATGATCACAGCACCAAAAGATGTGGGTAGCTTCCAACGAACGATCATGCCGGCGTAGAGAGGTATCAGTCACGCTGACTAATCTCTCAATAGACGCGAGAGGCTCCGGCTCGCGGGATAGCGCAGCTGCGGGATGACGTCTCCTCGAATTCCTGGCCTTTCGGAGATTCAGCACCTTCGCAAACGTTTGAGGCCGCTAGGGAGGGGGGAAGTCAATCAGAGACGTCTTTCGCAAGGACGCTTAGCTTCCCCGTAGGTTCTTTTGGCTTTGGTGCTCTGCTTGGCGCCATCTGGATGGAAGCAGGGTTGCAGACTCCGGTAAGGAAGGGTAGGTTGTTGTCATGCTAGTGAGAGATTTGATGACTAGAAACGTAAGCTCATGCCGCCCGGAAAACAATCTAGCGGAGTTAGCTGAAGTGATGTGGAAGAACAGATGCGGAGTCGTGCCGATTCTGGATGGTTCGGGAAGAGTGATGGGCATGATTACGGACCGAGATATCTGTATAGCCCTTGGAACAAGGAACATCCGCGCATCGGAGGTGCTTGCACGGGAAGTTTCACCTCCTGGGTACTTCAGCTGTAGTCCCGATATCGATGTGCGGAACGCCTTGAACACGATGGCCACCCAGGAAATCAGTCGGTTACCTGTTGTTGATGAAACCGGGCGGCTGGTCGGGATCCTTTCGATTGACGACATCATCTTTCGGGCAGGTGGCGGACGTTCAAGCCTCAGTGACCGTGAAATCATCGATGCTCTGGCGTCCATGTGGGCGGATCGCGTTCACCAACCGGCAGAAGCAGCGGAAGAGAAAAGCGATTTGTCCTCGGAGGTCAGAATGCCGATGAACTACGAGCACTTAACTGGATTTCGCTAACCGAAAAATCGCCATGAGGACGTACATAAATTGCTTACGGCGTCTGAAATTGACTTCCGGCAACCTAATAGCCAACCGAAAATCATCGCCAGCGCGCTACATCAGGCAAGCAAGAGTCGCTTGCTGAACGTTGCACATTCGCGATATCTGCTCGGCCGGGATAGCGCTTTTGCCGGCACTCATTACAATGATCCGCGGCAGCTTATCTGACAGACCCCTACCGCTTCCATCTGTGAGGATCGGCGATGGAGGCTTAAATAGAGTCGAGTACCTCGTCACACGGCTGATTGACGGTAACTGGAACGGTCCGCGCACCAAACGCAGGCGAGATCAACTAGCGGAAAGGCGCTGCATGCTTACTCGTCAACCGTCGTGTTGTTCTGGTCCAGCGCGAGCGCGTGTCGCCGGGCTTGAGAATCATGCTCCGCGCTGAGCTTCGGCGCTGCGGGATTTCACGCAGGTCATGATTCTCGTAAAGGTTGTCAAGATCGCAAGTTCATAGCACGCAGGGTATTAGCGGTCGGCTCGCGGCGTGCTCTAGAACAGGTGATGAGGACGACATTCGCGGCCATCAACGAAACGCCAACAGCTCAACCGCTCCCCAGCATGCTGGAAGAAGACTTCAGCACCAAAACCGTCCCGGAACCCGAGTCCCCCGTAGGACATTCCCGAAGAAGGCTTATGATTACAGCGGCGATTATCGGAATCGTCGCGGTCGCGGCAATGCTTACGTGGAGACTTGCCAACCGGGGCGAAGCGCCGAAGTTCCATTTCACACAATTGCAGAGGGGAACGATTGAGTCTACGGTTTCGGCCACCGGTACGTGCAACGCGGTCGTTGACGTCCAAGTGGGAAGTCAGGTCTCCGGAAATATCAAAGCGCTCTACGCAGACTTCAACACTCGCGTGAAAGCCGGCCAGTTGGTTGCCTTGATCGATCCCGAAATGTTCGAAGCCAAGGTCAAACAAGCCGACGCGGCTTGGCGCAATTCTCAGGCCGCCTTCGAGAACGCCCGTGCTGCCGCGCAAAAAGCGGAGGCGGATCTATCCAGTGCGCGAGCGGCGGAAGTTAATCAGGCAGCGGCGATCGCCAAGGCCAAGGTGGCTGTGTCCGACGCCAATGCGAAGCTTGCCAGGCGCAAGGAAATGTTCGCCGGCAAAATCATCTCAAAAGAAGATCTGGACACGGCGCAAGCCACCTATGATGAGGCCATCGCGGACCAGCAGGCTGCCGAAGCCCAACATGATGCCGCCGAACACAATATCCAGTCCGAAGAGGCTGCTGTCCGAGCCGCAAACACCAATGTAACCATGTTCCAGGATGAAGTCGATCTCAACCTGGCTTCCCTGAATCAGAGTCGCATTGACTTGGCCCACACGCGCATCACCGCTCCTCTGGATGGAACCGTCGTGGCGCGGCGCATGGACGTGGGGCAAACTGTGGCTGCTTCCTTCCAGGCGCCGACTATCTTCGAAATCGCGCAAGACCTAACCAAAATGCAGGTGGACACCAACGTCGCCGAATCCGACGTGGGTCGCCTCGCGGTAGACCAGCAAGCCACATTCACGGTCGATGCGTATCCCGCCACCCTTTTCAAAGGCCGAGTCTCCCAGATTCGAAAGGCTCCGATCAACGTGCAGAATGTGATCACCTACGATGCCGTGATCGAAGTCGGGAACCCTGACTTGAAGCTGTTTCCAGGCATGACTGCAAATGTCACGATTCTCACGCAGCGCGCTGAAAATGTGTTGAGAGTGCCGAACGCCGCCCTGCGCTTCCGGCCTCCCGAATCCTTGATCGAAGCGGCCAGTCCCGTGACTAGAGCGCAGGTCGGCAACGCAGGAGTTGTCTACATCGCAGCGTCTAATGGAAAGGTGCGAGCCATTCCAGTGAAGCTAGGAATTACCGATGGCAATTTCACGGAGGTCGAAGACGGCGGCCTCAGCGCAAACCAGCAGGTGATCGACGGAATAAGCACAACCGCGCCGGCTTCTGCGCCCGCGTCTGCGGCGCCGTCCGTTCCTAGGAGGTTTTGAGGTAGCCTCAATGCCTGCGCTCATCCAACTTCAGGGGGTGACCAAAGTCTATCGGACAAGCGATGTCGTTGTCCGGGCTTTGCGCGGCATTACACTCACGATTGACCGGGGCGAATTTGTAGCGCTCATGGGGCCCTCCGGCTCCGGAAAGTCGACATTCCTGAATGCCGTCGGCTGTCTTGATCGCCCCACCGCAGGACGGTATTTGCTGGATGGGCTCGATGTCGGCCACCTGACACGCAATCAGTTGGCGGCCCTTCGGAACAAGAAGATCGGATTTGTATTCCAGAATTTCAATCTGTTGCCGAGGACCACGGCGCTCGCCAATGTGGAGCTGCCCATGCTGTATTGGCGGGGGCCGGTGCTTAACCGGCGGCAGCGCGCCCTGGCCGCCCTCAAGATGATGGGCCTTGCGGAATACGCGGATCATCATCCCAACCAGCTCTCCGGCGGGCAGCAGCAGCGTGTTGCGATCGCTCGTGCACTGGTAAATCGTCCAGAAATCATCCTGGCCGACGAGCCGACTGGCGCGCTGGATTCCAGAACCAGCATCGAGATCATGGCGATCTTCCAACGGTTGAATCGCGAATCCGGAATCACCCTGGTGATGGTGACCCATGAGCCGGACATTGCCGCGCATGCGAGCCGCATCATCCGCTTCCGCGATGGCAGGATACTGGATGACCGCAGGATTGCTATTCCGCGCAATGCCGACCGGGAACTGCTGGAAATGCCTTTGCTCGAAGACGCCAGCGACGAACAGGAAGTCGTAGCATTATGACGCCCATTGTCCCCAGCCTCGAGATCGCATACGGCGCTCTGCGGACAAATAAAGTTCGGGCTGCCCTTACGATGTTGGGAGTGATTATCGGCGTCGCCGCCGTGATCGCGACCATAGCGGTGGGTGCTGGCGCCACAGCGCGGATCCAACAACAAATCGCGAGCCTTGGAAGCAATCTGATCATGGTCCTTCCCGGCAGCATCACGACCTCCGGGATTCGGCTCGGAAGCGGTATTGCCTTAACCCTTACCGAAGACGACGCTCGAGCGATCGCGGCGCAATGTCCGGCCGTCGGTCTGGTGGCTCCAGTGGTCCGGCAGGGGCAGCAAGTCATCGGTGGGAATAATAACTGGGCTACTTCCATACAAGGTGTCACCCCCGAGTTTCTGACCATCCGCGCCCTCAGTATCGAGCGAGGTATTGCGTTCACTTCCAAAGATCTGGAAGCTGCCAATAAGGTTGTGCTGCTCGGCAGAACGGTAGCAGCTAACTTGTTCCCTGGGGAAGATCCCGTGGGTCAGATCGTGCGCATCCGCAACGTTCCTCTCACGGTGATCGGGCTGCTCGCAGCCAAGGGACAATCTCCGACCGGCCAGGATCAAGACGATGTGGTTCTGATACCGCTATCCACGGCCAAGAAGAGAGTACTGGGCGCCAGCCAGGCCAGTGCCGGCGCGGTCGGCACAGTTATGGTGCAAGCGACCGCGTCTTCCACGATTCAGGCAGCGCAAGCCCAAGTTCGGGCTCTGCTGCGTCAGCGGCACCACTTACAAGCAGCTCAAGAGGACGATTTCACCATCCGCAATCTCGAGGAGGTGTTTGCCGCTCAGGAGTCCTCCGCCCGTGTCATGGCGTTGCTGCTGGCGGTCATTGCATCGGTTTCGTTGGTGGTCGGCGGCATCGGCATTATGAACATCATGCTGGTCTCCGTCACGGAACGTACCCACGAGATCGGCTTGCGTCAAGCGGTGGGCGCGTCCACAGGAGACATCCTTCTGCAGTTTCTGGTAGAAGCCGTAGCAATTTCGTTGGTGGGTGGAATTCTCGGGATCGGTGTGGGGGTAGTCACCTCGCTGATCATCTCCAGAGTCGCGCAGTGGTCGACAGTGTTGAGCACGGGATCGATCGTTCTGGCTTTCGCGTTTTCCGGGCTAGTCGGCGTGTTTTTCGGCTACTATCCCGCGCGAAAAGCAGCTTTCCTTGATCCCATTGAGGCTCTGCGTTATGAATAACCGCCGTCAAGAGCTGGAGGGCGAACAGAGCCATCAACCTGGAAGACATTGCGGAGCCGCGGTGCTTTCGTGTTGTGGATGATTTGCACAATAGCTTCCGATCCCGGTTTGGCATGACGATCAACAGGGCACGGCCACCGCTTTATTGGCGGGTCTCATCGGCGCATTGAAAGTGATTGGAAAGCAGATCGGCCCGATTAGAATTGCCATGATTGGCATTCAACAACAATAGCGGCGACATCCATCTTCTCCACCTGCACCGTCACATGTTCGAAGTCACCTAGGTAGCGGGAAAGCCAACTATTGGTGAAGGATGTGATCAGTGGTGGCAGCAGCAGTACCGCGGCGGTGGATTTCGTTGCGGATAATCCGGGGTTGACGCTTTTCCACTGCCACATGCAGTCGCACATGGATTTCGGGCTCATCCAGCTTCTGGAGTATGTCCGTTAGGCCCCAGCCGGACGGGGAAGCGAGCGGCTGTTACCTGAACAAATATTCAGGAAGAATTCAGGAAAACGTCAGTCACGGTGGCAGCTTCGCACCCGTATAAATAGAAGAGCCTGCCTTTTCGAGGTTCGTAATCGAAATGAAGAAAGCAAAAGCAGATCACCAAGATCCTGCCGTAGACCGCGATCTCTACTCGGGAATGATGCGCTTGCACGTTCTGCATCACGCGGCGGAAAGACCAATCTTCGGACTTGGCATGGTTGAGGAGTTGGCACGCCACGGCTATCGAATCAGCCCCGGAACCCTCTATCCATTTGCTGTATGGCTTGGAGAAGAAAGGCTATCTAAGCTCGATCGAGCAGCGCAATGGCAAGTCGCTGCGTAAGGTTTATCGCGCCACTCCTCTTGGGCACAAAGCATTGGCGGCAGCCACCACTAAAGTGCGGGAGTTCATAGGAGAACTGATGGAAGGACAACGGCGAGCGTGCTGAACAGGCAGAGAGGTGGTTACGGCCGCGAGGCAAGAGTCTTGAGGCTGCTGATCGCGACCGGCATTATTCTATCGGCCCAGCAGGCGCCCCAGGACGGCCTGACGGTCGCCCAGGCAGTCGACGCTGCGTTGCGTAATTATCCTTCTATTCAGGTTTCGCAGGAACAGATAAATGCGGCAGCAGCCGGGATTCAACTCGCACGAACTGCCTACCTGCCAAGAGTTGACGCCCTGGCCCAAGTCAATCGTGCAACGAGAAACAATGTCTTCGGCCTCCTTCTTCCGCAGGGCGTGATCCCCGCTATATCCGGGCCTGTACTGGGGACCAACACGTTCGGGACAGCGTGGGGCAGCGCCATTGGAGCGTTGGTCACGTGGGAACCCTTTGATTTTGGTTTACGTCAGGCGAGTGTCGCTGCCGCCACGGCGGCGCGTATCCAGTCCGAGGCCACCCTCAAAAGAACCCAGTTCGACGTCTCTGTGGCGGCTGCGGACGCTTACGTCACTCTGGTCGCGGCGCAGGAGACCGTCCGAGCGGCTCAAGCCGGAGTGGATCGAGCCGAAGTGATTTCGCGGACGATCAACGCGCTGGTGAACGCGCAGTTGCGACCCGGCGCAGACGCGTCCCGTGCGGCAGCAGAGCTTGCGGCTGCGCGAACCTTAGTGATTCAAGCCCAACAGGCCGTCGAAGTTGCGCGGGTAAACGTCTCTCAGTTCGTGGGTCTGCCGCCAGCCCAGATCTCGGTCGCTGCGCCCAAGTTGCTTCAGTCGCCGCCCGAACGGACCGTTGCGCCGCTGGATACTGCGGTAAATCCGATTGCGGTTGAACAGAACGCCGTAATCGATCAACTGAAGTCGCAACTCAAGATTCTTGAGCGCTCTTATTTTCCGCGCTTTTTCGCGCAGGCTTCTACCTATGCCCGCGGGACCGGCGCTGAGATCAACGGAAACAACCTCGGCGGACTCAACGGCCTCGCTCCCACGATTCAGAACTCCGCGGTTGGCTTCACCGTCACTTTCCCGGTTTTCGATCTCCCGGCCATTCGAGCGCGGGAGTCGGGGCAATCCGCGTCGATCCGCGCCGAGACAGCCCGATTGCGCCAGATTGCGACAGACTTGACAGCCCAGTGGAATCGAGCGGTGGCGACACTGGGCGGCGCCAGGAATGTGGCCGCCAACACTCCCATCGAGGTAGCGGCCGCGCGCGCGGCGACGGAGCAGGCGACAGCTCGTTATCAGTCGGGACTCGGGACAATCGATGAAGTCGCAGAGGCCCAGCGCCTGCTCACCCAGGCAGAAATCGACGACGCGCTTGCCCGTCTCGGTATTTGGCGGGGACTGCTCGGAGTCGCCACTGCCGCGGGAGATCTTCAGCCATTCGTCGCCGAGGCAAGCCAATGATTTTTAGAGGGAGTGAAACATGCGTTTCGTTCTAGCCGCTCTCAGCCGCCCGATTACGGTCGTGGTGGCGTTGGTCTCGATCGCACTGTTTGCATATCTCGCGGTGCAGCGGATGCCGGTCGACATCTTCCCGAAGGTGGGCGACCCGGCTATTTACGTGGCTCAGCCCTACGGAGGCATGGACCCGGCTCAGATGGAAGGCTACCTCACCTACTACTACGAGTATCATTTCCTCTACATCACCGGAATCGATCGCATTGAGAGCAAGAGCATTCAGGGCGCGGCTCTTATGAAGCTGATCTTTCATGAAGGTACGGATATGGCGTCGGCGATGGCGGAGACGATCGGTTATGTGAACCGCGCCCGCGCGTTCATGCCCCCTGGAACAGTACCGCCTTTTGTTACCCGTTTCGATGCGGGAAGCGTGGCCGTTGGGCAACTTGTCTTCAGCAGCGCTGTGCGCACGCAAGGCGAGTTGCAGGATTTGGCGCTCAACAGCGTGCGCCCCTTGTTCGCGACCCTGCCCGGAGTTTCCGCGCCACCACCGTTCGGCGGCAACCAGAGGACGATCGTCATAACGCTTGATCCAGACAAGCTCCAGCAATACAAGATCTCGCCGCAGGAGGCCATCTCGGCGGTCAGCAAAGCCAGTCTGGTGATGCCGTCCGGCAATATGTGGACCGGGGAGATCAACCGCATTTCAAGGACGAACGCAGCGCTTGGAGGAAACCTTTCGGAACTGTTGAGCACACCTATCCGGCCCGTGTCCGGGACAACGGTATACCTCAGGGACATCGGAACCATTGAGAACGGCACGGATCTCATTACGGCTTACGCTCATGTCAACGGCAAGAGAACTGTCTACATCCCCGTCACCAAGCGCGCGGACGCTTCGACGCTTGCCGTCATCAGCGCCGTGAAGGCGGCGATACCGGATTTCAAGAAGGTCGTGCCGGACGATGTGGAAGTGAGCCTGCAATTCGACCAGTCGCCATTCGTCACCAACTCGCTTCGGGGGCTGATCACCGAAGGGTTACTCGGCGCGGGTCTGACGGGCTTGATGGTTTTGATCTTCTTACGCGATTGGCGCAGCGCCCTAATCGTCATCATGAATATCCCCTTCGCCTTGTTGAGCGCGGTGCTCTTGTTGTGGGCCACCGGGCAAACCATTAACATCATGACGCTGGGCGGGTTGGCACTCGCGGTCGGTGTTCTGGTGGATGAGGCGACGGTGTCCATTGAGAATACACACACGCACATGGTGCCGGGGGTTTCACGGGCAAAGGCCGTAGTCGAGGCAGCCAGCAACACTGCGATTGCGCGCTTGCTCTCGATGTTTTGCATCCTCGCCGTATTTGTTCCTTCATTCTTTTTGGTCGGTGTGAGCCGGCAACTCTTCGTGCCGTTATCGCTGGCTGTCGCCTTCTCGATGGTTGCCTCTTACCTGCTCTCGAGCAGCCTCGTGCCGGTGTTCTCCACCTGGCTCATGCGGGAAGCACATCGCGGCGAAGGGCATGAGGGATTATTTGGGCACCTTCGGTCGTTTTACGAACGCTATCTGCGCCTCGTGCTGGGTCTTCGCTGGCCTCTCGTGTTGGGTTATCTCGCAGTGGCGTTTGGGCTCCTTTATGTGCTGCTACCACGCATGGGCACCGAATTGTTCCCGGATGCCAACGCTCCGCTGCTGCGCGTACGGCTGCGCGCACCGGCCGGCACCAGGATCGAGGAAACCGAACGCATTGTCCTTCGCGCCCTCAACGTCATTCAAAAGGACGTGGGTCAGGACAACGTGCAAATCACCAGCGATTTCATGGGCGTCGTTCCCTCCAGCTATCCGGTCGACTTGATTCATCTGTTCACCAGCGGACCCGAGGAAGCGATCATACAGGTCGCCATGAAACCTGACACTCCACGAGGTGAGGCCCTGCGCGAGCGGATCAGAGAGGACCTGCGGCGCGAGTTGCCCGACTGCCGGGTTTCTTTTGAAGCAGCCGACATCGTTTCCCAGGTGATGAGCTTTGGATCGCCCACTCCTATCGAGGTGGCGGTTCAAGGGGCCAGCCTCGCGAACGACTATTCATACGCTCAAAAAATACAATCGCAACTGGCAAAACTGAACTTCGTGCGGGATTTGCAATTCGCTCAGGAGTACAATTACCCGACGCTGGATATCGACATCAGCCGTGAGCGGGCCGGCCAGTTCGGCTTGACCATGTCGGACGTGGTGCGATCGGTTGTACCTGCCACCTCCTCTTCCCGATTCACCGAGCCGAACTACTGGCGGGATCCAAATTCGGGCAACGCGTTCCAGATCCAGGTGGAGCTGCCGCAGAACCGCATGCAAAGCGTTGAAGCTGTCGGGCAAATCCCGATTATGCTAAACGGTCAACGGGACACAGAACTGACGAATATCGCGCAGATGAAGCTGGGAACCATGCCTGGGCTGATTGAGCGCTTCAACGGTCAGCATATTATCAGCCTTACGGCGAATATTCACGGGATCACGCTTGGGGAAGCCACGCAAAAGCTGAATCAGGCTCTGGCGGACGCCGGCGCCCCGCCCCGAGGGATCAAAGTCGTCATGAAAGGCGAGATTACACCACTGGAGCAGACCATCTCCGGCTTGCGGCTTGGTCTGCTGCTTGCGGTCGTGGTGATCTTTCTGCTGCTCTGTGCGAATTTCCAGTCGATGCGGCTGGCACTAGCAATCGTCCTTACCGTTCCCGCGGTGCTTTGCGGAGTTTTGCTCATGTTGTTGGCGACCCACACGACACTCAATACTCAGTCGTTCATGGGCGCGATTATGGCGATCGGCATTGCCGTTGCGAACTCGATTTTGCTCATCACATTCGCCGAGCGCTTCCGCCACGAGAACAGGTCCGTTATGGATGCGGCGCGCGAAGGCGCCTCCAGCCGGCTCCGGGCGATATTGATGACGGCCGTGGCGATGATCTTCGGCATGCTTCCCATGGCGATCGGATTTGGCGAGGCTGGATCGCAATCGGCGCCGCTGGGGCGCGCCGTCATCGGCGGTCTCCTGGTATCGACATTTGCCACTTTGACCATCCTTCCCTCGATCTATGCCATCCTCCAGCGGAAGGCGTCGGTGACGTCTCCGTCACTCAATCCGATGGACCCCACGAGTCGATATTATGATGCACACTAAGGTTTTCCTTTCGCCGATTTGGATGCTTGGACTGCTGGTGCAGCCTGGCTTTGTGCAAATGGGTTGGGCGCAAACCGGCGACTTGGCTCCGGTGGTGTCCAAGGCTGTGTCGCGAACCATCGAGTTACCCGGTGAGTTTCTGCCGTTCCTAAGTGTCTCGCTTCATGCCAAGGTCCCGAGCTACGTGGATCGCGTTTTGGTGGACCGTGGCAGTATCGTCAAGCAAGGTGATTTGCTCGTAGAGATGAGCGCTCCAGAGATGACGGCGCAGATTGCCGAAGCTCAGTCGAAAGTGCAAGTCGCCGAGGCGGACCGCCTGCAAGCCGAAGCTCAGCTTGCAGCGGCGCAGAGCACGTACGATCGCACGAAAATGGCGGCTGAAACACCCGGCGCTATCGCGGGTAACGAGCTGATCCAGGCGGAAAAACAGGTGGAGGCGGCCAAGGCGCTCCTGAATTCCCGTCTGCAGGCAAGCCGGGCGACGGAGTCAGCGGTTCGCGCGCTCCAGGACTTGCAGGGTTATCTGAAAATCACCGCGCCTTTCGAGGGAGTGGTGACTGAACGCATGGTCCATCCGGGCGCACTGGTCGGCCCTGGGAACGACATTGCGCTTCTGTTGATCCAGCAGGTCTCTCATCTTCGTCTCGTGGTGCCGGTGCCAGAAGAGGATGTCAGCGGAATCGTGAACGGCGCGAACGTTCCGTTCCAGGTCCCTGCCTGGCCGGAGCGAACCTACTCGGGGACGATCGAGCGCGTTTCTCATGCGCTCGACCAAAAGACGCGCACCATGGCCATCGAGCTGGATGTGATGAATCGCGATGGATCGCTAGCTCCCGGCATGTATCCGACGGTGAAATGGCCGGTCCGCCGCTCGCGGCCTTCGCTCTTCGTGCCAAAGACGAGCGTGGTCACTACAACCGAGCGGACCTTCGTAATTCGGAACAAGGATGGACGTGCAGAATGGGTAGATGTCCGCAAAGGGACTGCCGATGGTGACCTCGTTGAGGTACTGGGCAGCCTGAAGGCCGGCGACATGATCGTCCGCCGGGCGAACGATGAAATCAGGGAGGGCGCTCCCTTGCAGAGCCAGGCAAAGCGTTAACACGCCTTAAAGCGAGAGAAGCGCGACAATTGACGTAGGTCTTCCATGGCCATCCCTCTAGAGCCAGCCAGAAAAACTGCTGAAAAAAGAAGCAGTCCTAACTTAGGTGCACCCAGAGAGGGGCAGGCTGCGCCAAGAGTGCTCATCGTCGAAGACGAACGAAAGGTCGCCAGGGCGATCAAAGAAGGTCTTGAAGGCAATTCCTACTCCGTCAACGTGGCCCACACCGGGGAGGACGGTTTCTTTTTGGCGAACTCGGAACATTTCGATCTGGTAGTTTTGGACGTGATGCTTCCGGGCCGAAGCGGCATCGAAGTGCTCTCGGCCATACGAAAGCACGGACGGAAGACTCCTGTGCTTCTGCTCACCGCGAGGGATTCTATCGAAGATCGTGTGTTGGGATTGGACGCCGGCGCGGACGACTATTTGGTAAAGCCATTTGCTTTTCCCGAACTGCTGGCCCGAGTACGGGCTCTTCTGCGCCGCGGGAAGACGGAATCTGCAACCACCCTAAGGATGCAAGATCTCGAAATGGATCTGGTTGGCCGGTCTGTGAAGCGCGGGAGGCGGATGATTGATCTGACGGCGCGAGAGTTTGAGCTGTTGGAGTACTTTCTACGCCATCAGGGCGAAGTTGTTTCCCGCGAAATGCTTGCGCGCGACATTTGGAAGGAACAAGTGCGGCATACCCCGTTGGACAACGTCATTGACGTACATATGGTCCGCCTCCGCCGCAAAGTCGATGAAGGATTTCCCGCCAAACTTCTGCATACCGTCCGCGGCGTGGGATTCGTACTCAAAGCGGAGGCCTGATGAAACACTTTTGGCCCAAAGATGTCCGCACACGGCTTACGCTCTGGTATGTAGCGATTCTCGCGGGAGTTCTGCTTATCTACGGAGCAAGCGCGTGCTCCATCGTTCTGCTGCAATTGCGCACTCAGTTGGATCACCTTGCGATCGAAGACCTGGAGACGGTCGAGGGCTTCCTTAGCTTTGGTTCCGATGGCAAGCTGGGACTGCGCAACGATTATCATTATCATCCTTACCCGGCCGAGACGCAGCAACGGTTTCTGGAGGTTCGCGCGGAAGATGGGACTCTACTGTACAAGAACGAGGGGCTTGCCGAACGGGCACTTGGAGGAAAGCCGGAGCCAGGAGAAGGGGTGGACTCCTACTCACGACGGTCTCTTCGATTGACGGATGGCACGCGGGTCCGGCTCATTAGCAGACGCCGTATGATTGAGGGTCATCCGATACTCATACGCGTGGGATTTAGCGAAGACCCAATGTGGGAGCGTTTCTGGCAGCTCGTGCTCGGTCTTCTGGTTGGGCTACCCTTAGCGCTCGGGCTAGCGGGGTTCGGAGGCTATTACCTCGCAAGACGCGCCCTGAGCCCCGTGGAACGGATGGCCCGCCGAGCTCGTGAAATCAGCGCGGACCGTCTTGGTGCGCGCATCGACGTCGAGAACCCGCATGACGAGCTCGGTCTGCTGGCGCTGGCTTTTAATGAGACGCTCGCGCGGCTGGAGCGCTCGTTTGAGCAACTGAAACGGTTCACCTCCGACGCATCCCATGAACTCCGGACACCACTAACCGCTATTCGAAGTGTTGGTGAAATCGGAATTCAGCAGGACGGTGATCCAGACCACTACCGAGAAGTCATCGGGAGCATGTTGGAGGAGACGGAGAGGTTGAGCCGTCTTGTTGAAAACCTCCTCACGATTTCACGCGCCGATTCCGGTCAGATTCAACTGCAACAAGCGACGATAGCTCTTGTGCCGGTGGTTGAGGAGGTTTCGTCTCTTCTCGACGTGCTCGCTGAAGAGAAAGGACAGACGGTTTCGTTTGAGGGAGATAGTTCGATTCGTGTGAAAGCGGATACCGTCATTTTGCGCCAAGTCGTCGTTAACCTTCTAGACAATGCCATAAAGTATTCGCCTCGCAAGGGGCATATTTCAGTCCGGGTTTGCCGATGTAACTCTCACACCGCCTGCGTCGAAGTGGAGGATTGTGGGCCGGGCATTGCTCCCGAGCACCGGGACAAGGTTTTTGACCGTTTTTACCGGATCGACGAAGCTCGTTCGCGTGAAGCCGGAGGCGCTGGCCTCGGCTTGGCGCTCGCCAAGTGGGGTGCCGAAGCCCACGGCGGGCGCCTGGAACTGGACTCGGCCACCGCGGGATGCATCTTCCGGCTCCTTCTGCCGCTTTCTACGGACGCGGTTTCAAATGCCTCGGAAGAAACGCCCGGTGCCACCGGACCAATTTCGCTAGACGCTCGTCTCACGTTGGAACGGCGATCAGGTTAAACCCACTTGGCCAGCGCAGTCTCGCATCCAGACACGTGTACTCGAATCCTAAACTAATGATCGGCATGCTGACCGCCGCCGGAACCGGTCACGCGCAATCCTTCTCCCGAGAAGCGTTCGTCAAAGCGTTGCAAAAGGGCGGCGCATGGTCCAGCACTTCAAGGCACACTGGCACTCTCCGGCGAACTTTCCTCCGGTTCGCTATTGGCTTGGTCAAACAGTCCAGGGGATGTCTGGCCCGATCCAACTGGCTTCGCCGATTCCGGTTTCATGTCCGCGCCGGCAGGTGGAACGAATTTCCCTTTCGCCCTCTTCGCGCATCGCTCGCCGGCAGCTTCTCGTTCAGCCTTCGCTCGGCGGCCGCCAGTTCGTCTTCAAGCTTTGGATGTTGGTCGCAGCCTTCACGTGCAGATCGGTGAATTCGCGGAGTTGTGCGGCCAAGTAGTGGTCCGCGCCTCTATTTCGTCGTCTTTTACTTTCTTCGGGATCACGGTTAAGAATCAGGAGTCCCTGGTTCATCGAATTCAACAAGATTTACAAGGATCGCGAGGTTGCCGTGCGTCGCTGGACGAAGGGTGGAAATCCGTCAAGCCGTACCTGGCAGAGAAAAATATGGACTATACGGTCATGGTGACAGTGAGACGCGAAGGCGTTCAAGAAGTACTCGCAGATGAAACTGCGGATGAAACAGGAGGCTCTGCAGAAGTTGAGCCGGAAGGCGAATGAGAACCATCCGGGTTTTGACACGGAGAGGCCCAACTGGTGGGTTTTGTCATGGTGTTGTTACGGTAGAAAGCGTCTTGGATCGATTTGGGCAGGCCGGACGGTATCGGAAATCGAGAAAGTGGTTTAAAATCAAGGAAGCAGCAAATGTCGGGGCGTAGCGCAGCCTGGTAGCGCACCTGCCTTGGGCGCAGGGGGTCGTGAGTTCGAATCTCGCCGCCCCGACCAACGTAAACAACTCATTTATTTGCAATGCCGGGTTTCGGCCCGGCTAACGCACC
>Ga0207695_10001764_pt1 | contig 34257 bp, 39 predicted proteins | sample KBSC54metaG_FD_184354 | JGI IMG/M metagenome (GOLD analysis project Ga0207695, IMG submission 184354) | Corn rhizosphere microbial communities from Kellogg Biological Station, Michigan, USA - KBS C5-4 metaG (SPAdes) (version 2) | ecosystem: Host-associated > Plants > Roots > Rhizosphere > Soil... | reverse complement strand
CGCCCTCAAGAATCTCGACGCCAGCGGCATCATCCGCATCGGCGCGGAAGTTCGCCCGGGCGATATTCTGGTCGGCAAGATCACGCCCAAGGGCGAGACTCAGCTGAGCCCCGAAGAGAAATTGCTGCGTGCGATTTTCGGCGAAAAGGCGGGCGAGGTGCGCGACACCAGCCTGCGCGTGCCGCCGGGTGTCGAAGGGGCGGTGATCGACGCGCGTGTGTTCGCGCGCCGCGGCGTCGCCAAGGACGATCGCACACAGGAAATCCAGAGTCTCGAAGCCGAGCGTCTCAAGCAGGATGAGGGCGAGGAAATTCGCATCATCCGGCAGGAGACGCTGCGCAAGTTGAAGCGCGCGCTGGCGGGCAAGAAGCTCGCGGGGCGCGTGATGTCCGACGAACGCCGTGTGCTGTTTCAGAAGGGTGACGCGATTTCGTCCGAGGAACTCGACGATCTGCCGCCGCCGCTATGGGGCCAGCTCAAGGTCGAGCACGAAAGCGCCGCCGCCGACATCGCGCAGGCGCTCGCCGCGATGAACGCCAACGTTGAGGCCGTGCAGCAACATTACGGGGCCAAGGTCGATCGCCTGAAGGCGGGCGACGAATTGGCGCCGGGCGTGATCAAGATGATCAAGGTGTTCGTCGCGATCAAGCGCCGTCTGCAAGTTGGCGACAAGATGGCCGGACGCCACGGCAACAAGGGCGTGCTCTCGCGGATCCTGCCCGAGGAGGACATGCCGCGTACCGAGGACGGTACCCCGGTCGATATCGTGCTCAATCCGCTGGGCGTGCCGTCACGCATGAACGTCGGCCAGATCCTCGAGACTCACCTGGGGTGGGCGGCGCTGGAACTCGGCCGCCGGCTCGGACAGGAACTCGTCAACGGCGCCACTCCAGCCGCGATTCGCCGCCGCCTGCGTGAGTACTATCCGGAAAAAGAAAGCCAGGAATTTATCGAAAACCTGCCCGACGCCGAGCTGATGAAGCTTGCGGCCAAGGCGGCCAAAGGTGTCCATACGGCGTCACCAGTCTTCGACGGCGCGCGCGAAGAGGAAATCTTTGCGCTGCTCAAGCGCGCCGAACTCCCCGAGAGCGGCCAATGCACGCTGCACGACGGCCGCACCGGGCTCGCCTTCGAACAGCCCGTCACCGTCGGCGTCATGTATATGATGAAGCTACATCATCTGGTCGAGGACAAGATTCACGCGCGCTCGACCGGACCCTACAGCCTGGTCACGCAGCAGCCGCTCGGCGGCAAGGCCCAGTTCGGCGGCCAGCGTCTCGGCGAGATGGAAGTGTGGGCGCTCGAAGCCTACGGCGCCGCCTACACGTTGCAGGAAATGTTGACGGTCAAGTCCGACGATGTCGCCGGCCGCACGCGCATGTACGAGGCGATCGTCAAGGGCGAGAACACGCTCGAGCCGGGGCTGCCGGAGTCGTTCAACGTCATGGTCAAGGAGCTGCAGTCGCTCTGCCTCAATATCGAACTGCTCGAGCAGCCGCAGCGCGGCGCCTAGGGGGGCTGGTGTTGGGGAATGGCGCGGGCAGGGTGTTGATAGGAGCGGGCTTGAAGGGGCGGGTGCGATGAATGTGGTTCTGCGAGTGTGGGTTGGATGAGTGCTGGTTTGAGAGTGCGGGTTTGAAAGTGATGATGAAACGTCTTCCTGATCCAAGGAAGAGCATCGCGATCGGGTGCGTCGAGGCGGCAGCGGCCGCGGCGCCGCGCCAGGGAGCATAGCAGTATGGAAGATCTGTTCGGCTTGTTCGAAAAGCCCAAGAATCCGATTGCGTTCAACGCGATCCGCATTTCGATCGCGTCGCCCGAGATGATCCGCTCGTGGTCGCACGGCGAGGTCAAGAAGCCCGAGACCATCAACTACCGGACCTTCAAGCCGGAGCGCGACGGGCTCTTTTGCGCCAAGATTTTCGGCCCGACGAAGGATTACGAATGTAACTGCGGCAAGTACAAGCGCATGCGCCATCGCGGCGTCGTCTGCGAAAAGTGCGGCGTCGAGGTGATTCAGTCCAAGGTCCGGCGCGAGCGCATGGGCCATATCGATCTCGCGGCCCCCGTCGCGCATATCTGGTTTCTGCGCTCGTTGCCTTCGCGCATCGGTACGCTGGTCGATATGACGCTGAAGGAACTCGAAAAGGTGCTCTATTTCGAGTGCTACGTCGTCACCGATCCAGGCGAGACCACCTTGCAGGTGCGCGAGCTGCTGACCGAGCGCAAGTATCGCGAGGCGCGCGATCAGTTCGGCGACGGCTTCAAGGCCGAAATGGGCGCCGAGGCGATTCGCACCCTGCTCTCGAATCTCGAACTCGACCAGCTATCGGAAACCCTGCGGGTCGAGATGAAGGCGACGGCGAGCGAGGCGCGCCGCAAGAAGGTCGCCAAGCGTCTCAAAGTCGTCACCGCGTTTCGCGAGTCGGGCAATCGCCCCGAGTGGATGATTCTGACCATCCTGCCGGTCATTCCGCCTGACCTGCGGCCGCTGGTGCCGCTCGACGGTGGACGCTTCGCCACTTCCGATCTCAACGATCTCTACCGGCGGGTAATAAATCGCAACAACCGCTTAAAGCGGCTGATCGAGCTCAGCGCTCCCGACATTATCGTGCGCAACGAAAAGCGCATGTTGCAGGAGGCCGTTGACGCGCTCTTCGATAACGGCCGTCGCGGCCGTGCGATCACCGGTCCCGCCAAGCGGCCGCTCAAGTCGCTGTCCGACATGCTGAAGGGCAAGTCAGGGCGTTTCCGCCAGAACCTGCTCGGCAAGCGCGTCGATTACTCGGGCCGCTCGGTCATCGTGGTCGGCCCCGAGCTGCGGCTCCATCAATGCGGCCTGCCCAAGAAGATGGCGCTCGAACTGTTCAAGCCGTTCATCTACAGCAAGCTCGAGGAAAAGGGCTACGTCACGACTATCAAGAGCGCCAAGAAGATGGTCGAGAAGGAGGGCAAGGACGTTTGGGATATCCTCGACGAGGTCATCCGCGAACATCCGGTGCTGCTCAACCGCGCGCCGACGCTCCATCGCCTCGGCATCCAGGCCTTCGAGCCGGTGCTGATCGAGGGCAAGGCGATTCAGCTCCATCCGCTCGTCTGCGTCGCCTATAACGCGGACTTTGACGGCGACCAGATGGCGGTGCACGTGCCGCTGTCGATCGAGGCGCAAGTCGAATCGCGCGCCCTGATGATGTCCACCAACAACATCCTGTCGCCGGCGAGCGGTAAGCCGATCATCGTGCCGACCCAGGATATGGTGCTCGGACTCTACTACATGACGCGCGAGAAGCCGCTGGCGCGCGGCGAGGGCAAGTTCTTCTCGTCGCCGGCGGAAGTGCGTATCGCCTACGACCACGGCGAAGTCGATCTGCACGCACGGATCACGGTCCGGATGCCGGTGCGGACGGCCTCGGATGCCACTCTCGAGGACGAGGATGGGCGGCCGGCGACACCGGGCGGCGCAATTGCAATGCATAACGGCGATCGCAAGGCCGAGCGCGTCGAAGCGACCGTCGGGCGTGTGCTGCTCTATGAAATCGTGCCGGCGGCGGTGCCGTTTTCCGAAGTTAACCGCACCATGAAGAAGAAGGAACTCGGCAACCTGATCGATCTGGTCTATCGTCGCGCGGGCAACAAGGCGACGGTTATTTTCGCCGACCGCTTAAAGGATGTCGGCTTCGAGTTCGCCACCCGCGCCGGTATTTCGATCTCGATCAAGGACATGACGATTCCGGCCAAAAAGGCCGAGTTGCTCGAAAAGGCGCAAAAGGAAGTCGGCGACATTCAGCAGCAGTACAACAACGGCGTCATTACCGACGGCGAGCGATACAACAAGGTCGTCGATATCTGGGCCGAGGTGCAGGACGAAATCGGCAGCGCGGTGCTCAAGGGACTCTCGACCGAGGTCTTCCACGGCAAGGACAAGAACGGCAAGCAAAAGGAAGAGACCGGGCCGTCGTTCAATCCGATTTTTATCATGGCCGACTCGGGCGCCCGCGGTTCCGAGCAGCAGATTCGCCAGTTGGCGGGCTTGCGCGGCCTGATGGCGAAGCCGTCGGGCGAGATTATCGAAACTCCAATCACCGCCAACTTCCGCGAAGGCCTGACGGTGCTGCAGTACTTCATCTCGACTCACGGCGCGCGCAAAGGTCTGGCCGATACCGCCCTCAAGACGGCGAATTCGGGCTACCTGACGCGCCGGCTGGTCGATGTGGCGCAGGACTCGATTATCACCGAAAGCGATTGCGGCACGCTCGATGGTATCGAGATGACGCCGCTGGTCGAAGGCGGTGAAGTCATCGAGGGCCTCGGCGACCGCGTGCTCGGACGCGTGGCGCTGGAGGACATTCGCGACCCGTTCACCAACGAAGTGCTGATTCGCGCCAACGACATGATCGACGAGGACCTGGTCGCGCGCATCGAAGAGGCAGGTCTCGAAAAGGTCAAGATCCGTTCCGTGCTCACCTGCCAGTCGCGCCAGGGCGTCTGCGTCAAATGCTACGGACGCGACCTCGGCCGCGGCCATCAGGTCAACATGGGCGAGGCCATCGGCATCATGGCCGCGCAGTCGATCGGAGAGCCCGGTACGCAGCTCACGATGCGCACATTCCATATCGGCGGTACCGCCAGCCGGCGCGCCGAGCAGACCACTCTGGAGGCGCGCAACGAGGGTCTCGTGCGGCTGCATAACGTCAAGACCGTGCCCAGCAAGGACGGCAGCCTGATCGTGATGTCGCGTCACGGTGAAATTGCGATCGTTGCCCCCGTGCATACCGAGGGCGCAGCTCCCAACGCTCCGGCCCGTGAACGCGAACGCGAGCGTTATCCGCTGGTCTATGGCGCCAAGCTGCGCAAGCCAGAGGGGGCCAAGGTCAAGGCCGGAGAACTCGTCGCGGAATGGGATCCGTACACCACGCCGATCATCACGGAGGTCGCCGGCAAGATTAAGTACGGCGACATTCTCGAAGGCAAGACCATGGAGGAGCGGGTGGACGAGCGCACCGGCGCGCGCTCGAACGTGATCGTCGAGTCCAAGGAACTGGACGTGCGTCCGCGTATTTCGATCAAGGACGATACCGGGAAGACCGTTCGGATCGCGGCGACCGTGACCGAAGGGCGTCCAGCCGGGACCGATCAGTACGCACGTTACTTCCTGCCGGTGAGTTCGTATATCAACGTCGCCGAAGGCGCGCACGTCGATGCGGGCGAGGTCATCGCGAAGATTCCGCGCGAAACCACCAAGACCAAGGACATCACGGGCGGCCTGCCGCGAGTGGCGGAATTGTTCGAGGCGCGCAAGCCCAAGGAGTTCGCCGTCATTTCGGAAATCGACGGCCAGGTGTCGTTCGGCAAGGACACCAAGGGCAAGCGCAAGGTCGAAGTCACGCCGGAAATCGGCGAAAAACGCGAGTACCTGATCGCCAAGGGCAAGCATATCTCGGTGCACGAAGGCGATATGGTCAAGGCCGGCGAGCCGCTGATGGAAGGGTCGTCGAATCCCCACGACATCCTGACCATCCTCGGCGAAAAGGCGCTGGCGAAATACCTGGTCGATGAAATCCAGGAGATCTACCGGCTGCAGGGCGTGCGCATCAACGACAAGCATATCGAGGTGATCGTGCGCCAGATGTTGCGCCGCGTCCGCATCAAGGAGGTCGGCGATACCGATTTTCTGGTCGGCGACCAGACCGAAAAGTGGCGTTTCGACGAGGAAAACGGCCGCGTCCTGACCAAGGGCGGAGAGCCCGCCATCGCGGAGCCGCTGTTGCTCGGCATCACCAAGGCGTCGCTCTCGACCGAGAGCTTCATCTCGGCGGCGTCGTTCCAGGAGACTACGCGGGTGCTGACCGAAGCTGCCATCAACGGCAAGGTCGATCGCTTGGTCGGGCTCAAGGAGAACGTCATCATGGGACGGCTCATTCCCGCCGGCACCGGTCTGGCCCAGTACAATCGCAAGGAAGTGAAGGTGGAAGGGACGCCGATCGGGGAGGAAGCGGAAAAAGTCGAGTTGGCGGAGGTCGCGGTACCGGCGGTAGATTGACGAGGCCGGGTCGTTACTGTAAAAGATACTATTTCCCCCAAGAGCGATGGGCGCTCTTGGGGGTTTATTTGAACAACCGCATCGCAGGGCGATTTTTGATGCGGCCAGAAGGTGGGGCAGACCCCGCTAATTCCGGCGCAATCCGCGTACTGGCGCGCCGCCGGGAGAATGAAGTTCGATACCGTGCCGACGATAAATCAATTAATACGCGCAGCGCGCGTTAAGAAACGCTACAAGATGAGCGCTCCGGCGTTGCAGGGCTCGCCGCAAAAGCGCGGCGTCTGCACGCAGGTCAAGACCACTACGCCCAAGAAGCCGAACTCTGCGCTGCGCAAGGTCGCACGCGTGCGGCTCTCCAACGGCTACGAGGTCAACACCTACATACCGGGCGTAGGGCATAACTTGCAGGAGCATTCGGTGGTGCTGATTCGCGGCGGCCGTGTCAAGGACCTGCCCGGAGTGCGCTACCACGTGATTCGCGGCACGCTCGATTCCATCGGCGTGCAGGACCGTCGCAAGAGCCGCTCGAAGTACGGCTCGAAGAAGCCGAAGTAGTAAACCTATGTCGCGTAAAGGACAGGCCCGTATCCGGGACATCGCTCCGGATCCCAAGTTTCACGACCGCACCGTCACCAAGTTCGTCAACGTGGTGATGGAGCGGGGCAAGAAGGCGGTAGCTGAGCAGATTCTCTATGGCGCACTCGACCTGGTGGCCGAGCGGACCAAGGAGGATGGGCTGGTGGTCTTCAAGCGCGCGCTCGACAACGTGCGTCCGGCGGTCGAAGTGCGCTCGCGGCGCGTCGGCGGCGCGAACTATCAGGTGCCGGTCGAGGTGCGTCCGCTGCGGCGCTCGTCGCTCGCGATGCGTTGGCTGGCGACGGCGGCGCGCGCCCGCGGCGAAAAGTCGATGCGCGAGCGCCTGGCCAATGAAATTCTCGAAGCGGCGGCGAATCGGGGTGGTGCGGTCAAAAAACGTGAAGACACACATCGGATGGCGGAGGCCAATCGCGCCTTTGCACATTACCGCTGGTAAGTAAAAAGACTCTTTTTTATGGCTCGTGAAACACCAATAGAACGGGTGCGCAATATCGGCATCATGGCGCACATCGATGCCGGCAAGACCACCACCACCGAGCGCGTGCTCTACTACACCGGCATCAATTACAAGATTGGCGAGGTGCACGAAGGTACCGCGACGATGGACTGGATGGTCCAGGAGCAGGAGCGCGGCATTACTATCACGTCGGCGGCGACGACCTGTTTCTGGCGCGACCATCGCATCAACATTATCGATACGCCGGGCCACGTCGATTTCACCATCGAAGTGGAACGCTCGTTGCGCGTGCTCGACGGCGCGGTGGCGGTTTTTTGCGCGGTCGGCGGAGTCGAGCCCCAATCGGAAACAGTGTGGCGGCAGGCCGACAAGTATCGCGTTCCACGCATCGCGTTTATCAACAAGATGGACCGCGTCGGCGCCGAGTACGAACGCGTGACCAACGAGATCCGCGACAAGCTCAAGGCCAAACCGCTGTTGCTGCAGATCCCGATCGGCGCCGAAGAGAAATTTACCGGCGTGATCGACCTGGTCGAAATGCGCGCGCTGATTTGGGACGACGATCGCCTCGGTGCGAACTATCGTGAGGAGCCGATCGCGGCCGAGATGGCGGAGCTCGCCAAGGCCGCCCACGACAAGCTGATCGAGACCCTCGCCGATCATGACGATTCGATGATGGAGCTGTACCTCGAGGGCAAGGCGCCCACGCCGGCGCAATTGCGCGCGGCGATTCGCTCGGCAACGCTCAAAATCGAAGTCATCCCGGTCGTGATGGGCTCGGCCTTTCGCAACAAGGGCGTGCAGCCGATGCTCGACGCGGTGGTCGAGTATCTGCCGTCGCCGCTCGATCTGCCGCCGGTCGTCGGCAAGGTCGATGACGGCAAGATGGCCGAGCGCTGGCCGCATGACGACGCGCCGTTCTCCGCCCTCGCGTTCAAGATCATGAACGATCCGTATAGCGGCACGCTGACCTTCCTGCGGGTTTACTCGGGCAAACTCGAAAGCGGCAGCTCGGTGCTGAATTCGACCAAGGACAAGCGTGAGCGGATCGGGCGTCTGGTCAAGATGCACGCGAACAAGCGCGAGGAGATCACCGAAGTCTTTGCCGGAGATATTTGCGCGGTGGGCTTGCGCGACACGACTACGGGTGACACTCTATGCGACCCGGCCCATCCGATTATTCTTGAGGCGATCGAGTTTCCCGATCCGGTGATCCAGATCGCGATCGAGCCCAAGACCAAGGCGGATCAGCAAAAGCTCGGCGAGGCGCTGCAGAAGCTCGCCAAAGAAGATCCTTCGTTCCGCGTGAGCGTGAACAAGGAGACTGCGCAGACCCTGATCTCCGGCATGGGCGAGTTGCATCTGGAGATTATCGTTGACCGGATGCTGCGCGAGTTCAAGGTTGACGCGAATATCGGCAAGCCCCAGGTGGCGTATCGCGAAACGATTCGCCGGCCGTCGGAAGCCGAAGGCCGCTTCGTCCGCCAGACCGGCGGTCACGGCCAGTTCGGCGTGGTCGAATTGAAGATCGAGCCGCTCGCCAAGGGTGGCGGCTTCGAGTTCGAGGACGGCACCAAGGGCGGTTCGATTCCGCGCAACTTTATTCCGTCGATCGAAAACGGAATCAAGGAAGCGATGGAAACCGGGGTGCTGGCCGGCTATCCGATGGTCGACATCAAGGCGATCGTGGTCGACGGCAAGTACCACGAAGTCGATTCGTCGGAACTGGCGTTCAAGATTGCCGGCTCGATGGCCTTCAAGGAGGCCGTCGAAAAGGCCAGTCCGGTGCTGCTCGAGCCGGTGATGGACGTGGAAGTGGTGACGCCGCAGGATTTCATGGGCGAAGTGATCGGCGATCTCAATTCGCGGCGCGGCAAGATTCAGGAGATGGAGAATCGGGCCGGTGCGCAGGTGATCGCCGCGCGCGTGCCGCTCGCTACGATGTTCGGGTACGCGACCCGGCTGCGTTCGATTACGCAGGGCCGTGCCAACTATACGATGCAGTTTGCGGTGTACGAACCCGTCCCGCAGGCGATTTTCGAAGAACTGACCGCGCGCAATTCGGGCGATACCGAAGCTCGCGCGCGTGCATGATCAGGGGAAGCTAAGGAGTCGGAGGGTAAGCCATCATGGGCAAGGCTAAATTTGAACGCACCAAGCCGCATCTGAACGTAGGCACGATCGGTCATATCGATCACGGCAAAACGACCCTGACCGCGGCTATCACCAAGGTCCTGTCGTCGAAGAAGCTTGCCCAGTTCACGGCCTTCGATCAGATCGACAAGGCGCCCGAAGAGCGCGAGCGCGGTATCACCATCGCGATTGCGCACGTCGAGTACGAAACGCCCAAGCGCCACTATGCGCATGTCGATTGCCCGGGCCACGCGGACTATATCAAGAATATGATCACCGGCGCCGCCCAGATGGACGGTGCGATTCTGGTGGTCGGCGCCAACGACGGTCCGATGCCGCAGACGCGCGAGCACATCCTGCTTGCCCGCCAGGTCGGCGTGCCTTCCGTCGTCGTCTTCATGAACAAGGTCGATATGGTCGATGATCCCGAACTGCTCGACCTGGTCGAACTCGAAGTGCGCGACCTGCTGAAGAAGTACGACTTCCCCGGCGACGACGTTCCGGTGATCCGCGGCAGCGCGCTTAAAGCCCTCGGATGCGGTTGCGGAAAGGACGACTGTCCCAACTGCAAGCCCATTCTCGACCTGATGGAAGCGGTTGACAGCTACGTCCCGCAGCCTACGCGCGAGACCGACAAGCCCTTCCTGATGCCGATCGAAGACGTGTTTTCGATCTCGGGCCGTGGCACTGTCGTCACCGGCCGCGTCGAGCGCGGCAAGGTCAAGGTCGGTGAGGAAGTCGAAATCGTCGGCTTCAAGGATACTGCCAAGACCGTCGTCACCGGTGTCGAAATGTTCCGCAAGCTGCTCGACGAAGGGCAGGCCGGCGATAATATCGGCGTGCTGCTGCGCGGCCTCAAGCGCGAAGACGTCGAACGCGGCCAGGTCCTGGCGCTGCCCGGCTCGATTACGCCGCATACGCGCTTCGAGGGTTCAGTGTACGTCCTGACCAAGGAGGAGGGCGGTCGTCATACGCCTTTCTTCAGCAACTATCGTCCGCAATTCTATCTGCGCACGACCGACGTCACCGGCATCGTCACGCTACCCGAAGGCACCGAGATGGTGATGCCCGGCGATAACATCAATATCGTCGGCGAACTCATCACGCCGGTCGCACTCGAGCAGGGATTGCGCTTCGCCATCCGCGAAGGCGGCCGTACCGTCGGTGCCGGCGTGGTGTCGAAGGTATTGAAGTAGGATCGCAAAAGTAATGTTCGCAAGCGGGGCCCCATCAGGGGCCTCGATCATGAGCGGGGCAGTCGTCACCCAATTCGGCGTCTGCAGGTTGTCTGGCAACTGGATCGATTCGAAGGGACCTGAGCGAGAGTCCGGGACGTGGCTGACAGGATGAACGAGAAAATTCGGATACGCCTCAAGGCGTACGACCATCGGCTGCTCGATCAGTCGGTGCGCGAAATCGTCGATACGATACGGCGCACGGGCGGAAGGGTGGCGGGGCCGATTCCGCTGCCGACCCGGATCGAGCGTTTTACCGTGAATCGCTCGCCGCACGTCGATAAGAAGTCGCGCGAGCATTTCGAGATTCGCACCCACAAACGTCTGCTCGACGTACTCGAACCGACGCAGCAGACCATCGACGCCCTCGGCAAGCTCGACCTCGCCGCCGGCGTTGACGTTGAAATCAAGCTCGAGTAGTGCCGTGTTAACTGGATTGATTGGCAAAAAACTGGGCATGACCCAGGTTGGAGACACGTCGGGACGTGTGCAGGCCGTCACCGTGATCCAGCTCGGACCGTGTGCCGTGACGCAACTTAAAAGCGCGCCTACCGACGGTTACGAAGCCGTGCAGGTGACCTTCGGCAAACGCAAGCTCTCGCGCACGACGTCGTCCGCCCGTGGCCATTTTCAAAAGGCCGAAGTCGCCCCCGGCATCGCCACCCGCGAGTTCGACATGCGCGGCGACGGCGAGTTGAAACTCGGACAGGCGATTGCCGCCGCCGACGTCTTCAAGGCGGGCGATACGGTTGACGTGTCGGGCGTCTCCAAGGGTCACGGCTATGCCGGCGTCATCAAGCGCCATCACTTTGCCGGCTTCCCGGGCTCGCATGGTACTCACGAATACTTCCGCCACGGCGGTTCGATCGGTAATCGGTCGTATCCCGGCCGCGTGCGCAAGGGGCTCCGGATGGCCGGGCAGATGGGCAACGAAAGGGCCACCACCGTCAACTTGAAAGTCGTCGAAATCCTCACCGAGGATAACGCGATTATCGTCTCGGGATGTGTCCCGGGCGCCGACGGCGGTCTCGTTATCGTGCGTCACGCGGCCAAGACGCGGCGGGTCGCGCAGGGGGCCAACGCCAATGGATGAAGCGCAACAGGCCGCGCCCGCGTCGATCAAGGTGCCGCTGTTTTCCGCGGGCCGTGAACGCACCGGCGATCTTGAGTTGTCGGCGGCGGTCTTCGGCCGCACCGGCCATAACTCGCTCCTGCACGAAGCCGTCCGGATGCAGCTTGCCAAGCGGCGCGCCGGTACCGCGTCCACCAAGACCAAGGGCCTCGTCGCCGGCGGCGGCAAAAAACCGTGGCGGCAAAAGGGCACCGGCCGCGCCCGTTCCGGTTCCACCCGCTCGCCGCTGTGGCGTCACGGCGGCACGATCTTCGGACCGCAGCCGCGCGACTACTCCTACAAGATGCCCAAAAAGGCGTGGCGGCAGGCCTTGACACTCGCGATTTCGGACCGCGCGCTCAACGGCAAGCTGGTCGTCGTCGAATCGCTCGATTTGGCCGACGCCAAGACCAAACAGGCGCAGGCGGCGTTGACCGCGCTCGGACTCAAGCACGCCCTCATTATATTTGGCGACGACGACGGCAACTTCTTTCGCGCGGCGCGCAACCTGGCGGCGTATAAGCTGCTCCCAATCGCCGGCCTCAACGTCTATGACGTGCTGAATTACGACGAGTTGCTGATGACCACCAAAACCGCCAAGGCGATCGAGGAGCGGCTCGGGAGCGTCGGGAAATGAGCACGGAAGCGTTGATTATTGCGCCCCTGATTACGGAAAAAGGGACGATCGCGAGCGAAAAAGCCAATCAGGTCATCTTCAAGGTGCGTCCCGAAGCGACCAAGGACAAGATTCGGCTGATCGTCGAAGAGATGTTCAAGGTTACCGTGCTTGCAGTCCGTACCTCGAATTTCCTCGGCAAGGAACGCCGCCGCGGCCGTATCGTCGGACGCAAGGCCGATTGGAAAAAGGCCTACGTTACGCTCAAGCAGGGCGACAAGATTGAATTTTTCGAGGGCATCTAGCAGCGAGTGGTCGAATCGACGGTAAAGTAAGATGGCAGTAATTCAACTTAACCCGCGCACGCCGGGCCAGCGCTTCATGCAGATCGCGGACTTCTCGGAGCTCACCAAAAAGGCCCCGGAAAAGGCCCTGCTCAAGCCGGTCAAGAAATCCGGCGGCCGCAATAATCGCGGCCGCATGACCATGCGGCATCGCGGCGGCGGCCACAAGCGGCGTCTGCGCGTGATCGATTTCAAGCGTATTCGCGACGGCATTCCGGCGGTGGTCGCGGCGCTCGAATACGATCCCAATCGCTCAGCCAATATCGCCCTGCTGCACTACGCCGACGGCGCCAAGAATTACATTCTGGCGCCCAACGGACTCAAGGTCGGCGACAAAGTCGAATGTGGCGAGACCGCCGATATCAAACCGGGCAACGCCCTGGCCTTGAAAAATATCCCGCTCGGCACCTTCGTCCATGCCATCGAGATGAAGCCGGGGGCCGGTGCGCAGTTGGCGCGCGGCGCCGGTACGCAGGCGCAGTTGATGGCCAAAGAGGGCAAGTTCGCCCTGCTCAAGCTGCCCTCCGGCGAGCAACGGATGGTGCAGGCGCAATGCCGTGCGACGGTCGGGCAGGTCGGTAATCTCGACCACGAAAATATCTCGATCGGCAAGGCCGGACGCAGCCGCTGGGCCGGCAAACGGCCGCATGTGCGCGGCGTTGCGATGAATCCGGTTGACCATCCGCATGGCGGCGGCGAAGGCCGCTCCAAGGGTAATCATCCGCAAAGCCCGTGGGGTCAGCCGGCCAAAGGCTACAAGACCCGCGGCAAAAAGGTGTCGGATCGCTTTATCGTAAGCAAACGTCCGCGCGGCAAACGCGGCTAGTGGTTCGCGTCAGTTAGCGGATTAGTCAGTTAGATTGCCGGATTGGTTAGCTGGCAAGATTAGGACCGGGTTGGATTGACCGGTGATGAAACTCGAACGGCGATATGAATTGGCGGGTTGTGTGAATTAGATGAGATCGCTCAAAAAAGGCCCCTTCGTCGATACCCATCTGCAGAAAAAGGTGGATGTGGCCACGGCGGCGGGCGACAAGCGGATTATCCGGACCTGGTCGCGGCGCTCGATGATCACGCCCGACATGATCGGGCTGACCTTCGCCGTCCATAACGGCCACAAGTTCATCCCGGTGTACTGCACCGAAAACATGGTCGGGCACAAGTTGGGCGAGTTCTCGCCGACGCGCACCTATCACGGCCATGCGGGCGACCGCAAAGGCGAGGTGCGGTCAGGCGGAGGAGGCCGCGGCTGAGGATACCGCTCGGACACCCCTGCCTTTTCAGGGCAGGGGGTCAGGTTTCCGCAGGTCGGAGGATAGTTCGCAATGGAAGCAGTAGCGCGCAATCGCTTTGTCAGAATTTCACCGCAGAAGCTTCGGCTGATCTGCGAACTGGTCGCCGGTAAACGCGTCGATCAGGCCCTGTCGATTCTCGAGTTCACGCCCAAAAAGGGCGCGAAGATCGTTTCCAAGGTGTTGCTCGCGGCGATCGCCAATGCGCGCGATCAGCAAAACGTTGACGAGGACCGCCTCTTCGTCAAGCGCGCACTGGCCGATACGGGGCCGACCTGGAAGCGTTCGATGATGCGGGCGCATATGCATTCGACGCCGATTTTGAAGCGCACCAGTCATTTGACGGTGATCGTGGACGAGCAGCCGTCCTAAAGGAATCTATGGGTCAGAAGTCACATCCGCGCGGCATGCGCCTGGGCATTATCGAGGGCTGGGATTCCAAGTGGTATGCGAGCCACGACTATGCGGCCCTGCTGCATGAAGATTTGAAGCTGCGCGACTTTATCAAAAAACGGCTTTATCATGCCGGCATCTCGCGCATCGAAATTGAGCGGATGGCCAATAAGGCCAAGATCAATATCTTCACCGCGCGCCCCGGTATCGTGATCGGCAAAAAGGGCGTCGAGATCGACAAGCTCAAGACCGATATCCAGAAAATGATGAAAGGCAAGGACGCCTTCATCAATATCCATGAAGTCCGTCGGCCCGACCTCGACCCGCAACTGGTGGCCGAAAATATCGCGCTCCAGTTGGAGCGGCGCGTGGCCTTTCGCCGCGCGATGAAAGAGGCAGTGCTGCGAGCGATGCGGATGGGCGCGCTGGGCGTCAAAGTCCACGTCGCGGGACGCCTCGGCGGGACCGAGATCGCACGCTCCGAATGGTATCGCGAAGGGCGCGTGCCCTTGCAGACGTTGCGCGCCGACGTGGCTTACGGCTTTGCTGAAGCGCGCACCACCTATGGCGTTATCGGCGTGAAGGTCTGGATCTTCCGCGGCGAGATTCTGACTCGCCAGGCCGAAGCGGCCAAGCGTGCCGGCGCCGCCGCCCAACAACAGTAAGGGTGCGAGTTAAGGGGTACGAACAGAGGGTACAGAACGAACGAAGGATCGTTAACTGGACCTGAACTGTTAAAAATAACTGGACCCAAGCAGCGAAAAAGTAGGGAGGGTGCAGCCAAAACGCTTGATGGTTAGCTGGACCCAAACAGTAAAAGATGCTGTCGCCAAAAAAAGTTAAATATCGCAAGATCATGAAAGGCCGCGTCCGCGGTGCCGAAAATCGCGGGGTCGAACTCGCCTTCGGCGACTTCGGCCTGAAAAGTCTCGAAATATGCCGTATCGATACGCGTGCGCTCGAAGCTGCCCGTATCGCGCTCACCCGTCATATCAAGCGCGGCGGCCGGGTCTGGATTCGCGTTTTTCCGGACAAGCCGTTTACCAAGAAGCCGGCGGAAACCCGCATGGGCAAAGGCAAAGGCGCACCCGAGGGATGGGTCGCGTGCGTGCGGCCCGGTCGGATTCTGTTCGAGATGGAAGGCGTTGACCGCGTTACCGCGCTCGAGGCGATGCGCCTCGCGTCGCACAAGCTGCCGGTCAAAACGGTGGTCGTGGAACGGGAGGCCGAGGCCTTTGGAGCTTAGTGAATTGCGCCAGATGAGCGCGACCGACCTGCGCATCAAGGAGCGGGAGGCGCGCGAGGAAGTTTTCAAGCTGCGCCTGAAATTGCGCACCAATCAGCTCGAGAGCCGGACCAACTATTACAATGCGCGGCGCGAACTGGCGCGTATCCTGACCCTCATTCAGGAACAGGTGAACGGCGTGGCGCACGCGGGCCAGGCTAGCGGCGCGAAGAAAGTAGCGAGAGCGGGGAAAAGATAGCGATGCGGCAGCGGACTAAGCGGCGCGAGGGCACTGTGGTCTCGGCCAAAATGAATAAGACCGTGGTGGTGCAGGTCGAACGCCTCGTCGAGCATCGCCTGTACGGCAAGCGCCTGAAACAGCGCACGCGCCTGATGGCGCATGACGAACAGGCCCAGTGCCATGAAGGGGATCGCGTGCTCATTATCGAATCGCGCCCGCTCTCCAAGCTGAAGCGTTGGCGCGTTAGCCAGGTCCTGCAACAGGCGGCGCGGTAGGAGGCTTACGGCAACGCCATGGTGCAGACGCAAACAGTATTGACGGTGGCCGACAATTCCGGCGCCCGCAAGGTCATGTGTATCAAGGTGCTCGGCGGATCGCGCCGCCGCTACGCGACCGTCGGCGACGTGATCGTAGTGTCGGTCAAGGAAGCGATTCCCAACGGCAAGGTGAAAAAGGGCGACGTGAGCAAGGCAGTCATCGTCCGCACCCATAAGGAAGTCAGCCGCGACGACGGCAGCTATATACGCTTCGACGATAACTCGGCCGTCCTGCTCGACGGCCAGGGCGAGCCGGTCGGCACGCGTATCTTCGGACCGGTCGCGCGCGAACTGCGGGCCAAGCGCTTCCTCAAGATTATTTCGCTCGCCCCCGAGGTGCTCTGATGGCCGCGCACAGGCATACGGCGAAGTTCAGAATTCGCAAGAACGACACCGTGATGGTGGTGACCGGACGCGACCGCGGCAAGACTGGCAAGGTGCTGCGCGTGCTACCCGAGACCGGCAAGCTGGTGGTCGAACGCCTCAACATCGTAAAGCGCCATTCCAAACCGCGTGGCGCCCAAAGCCCCGGCGGAATTATCGAAAAAGAAGCGCCGATTCAGATTTCCAACGTGATGATCTTCTGCGATCGCTGCAACGCGCCCGTGCGCAGCGGTATCAAGCCGGCCACCGACGGCACCAAGACACGGGTCTGCCGCCGCTGCGGCGAATCGCTGGGTAACGACTAATGGCCGACGACGAGAAAAGCGAACAAAAAGCGAAAATTAAACGCGCCAAAGCCGCAAACGCTGCCGGTGAAATGCTTCAGGGGGAAGGTCGTCCCGACAAGCCCGCTGGCGGCCGCAAGGCTCGTGCGCAGGCATCAGCCGCTGCCGCGCAAGCGGCCGCAGCCGCCGAAGAATCGGCCGCGCCACCCGAGCCACCGCTGCCCGCGCGCTTGCGCCTGCGCTACGAACAGGAGATCGTGCCGGCCCTGATGCGTGATCTCAAGATCACCAATCGGATGCGGGTGCCGGCGCCCGACAAGATCGTGATCAATATGTCGCTCAGCGAGGCGCGCGAGAACGTCAAGATTCTGGACTCGGCCGCCGACGAGCTGCAGCAGATCGTCGGACAAAAGACCGTCACGACCCGCGCGCGCAAAGCGATCTCGAACTTCAAGTTGCGCGAGGGCATGCCGATCGGCGTGATGGTCACGTTGCGGCGCGAGCGCATGTGGGAGTTCCTCGATCGGCTGGTGAATATCGCGCTGCCCCGCGTGCGCGACTTTCGCGGCGTGAGCGACAAGTCCTTCGACGGTCGCGGTAATTATTCGCTCGGCCTGCGCGAGCATACGATCTTCCCCGAACTCAACCTCGACAAGGTCGAGAAGGTGAAGGGGATGACGATTTCAATCACAACCACGGCCACCAGCGACTTCGAAGGGATGACCCTGCTGAAGGCGCTCGGGATGCCGTTTCGCAGCGCAGCCGATCGCGACGGCGCGGCCGTGCGCGCGGTGTAGGGGACGGATCAGATGGCGAAGACCAGCCTGCGAGTCAAAGCGACGCGCACGCCCAAGTTCAAGGTGCGCGCGTATAATCGATGCCCGCTGTGCGGACGGGCGCGTGCGTTTTATCGGCGCTTCAAAATGTGCCGGCTGTGCCTGCGGAAGAATGCGCTCAAGGGCGCGCTGCCCGGCGTCGTCAAGGCGAGCTGGTAAAGGGGTCCCGATGGAATCATTGGGGCAGACCGGTGAACTGTTTCAGGCAAGGTCCGGGGAATAATTAATGTCGCAGACTGATCCGATCGCGGAATTGTTGACCCGGATTCGCAACGCGATGCATGCGCGTTACAACCAGGTCGAACTACCGCATTCACGCGTGCGCGAAGCGATTTGCCGGGTGCTGCTGGCCGAGGGCTTTCTCGCCGGTATCGAAACCGCGGGCGAAGGCTACAAGAAGAAGCTCATCCTCGGCCTGCGTTACTCGCCCACTCGCGAGCCGGTTATTCGCGGCTTGCAGCGAGTGAGCAAACCGAGCCTGCGGCGCTACGCGGGAGCCAAAGAGATGCCGCGGGTAAAGGGTGCGATGGGCATGCATGTGGTCTCGACGCCGCTCGGCATGATGACCGACCGCGAGGCGCGGCGGCGCAAAATCGGCGGCGAGATACTGCTGAGGATTTGGTAACTGTAATCATGTCGCGCATAGGAAAATTACCGATCGCGCTGGACAAGGGCGTCAAGGCGACGCTCGCGAACAGCACGCTCAAACTCGAGGGGCCCAAGGGCAAGCTCGAGACGCGGGTACATCCGGGCTTCGTGATCGAGATTGACGATGCGAAGATGGTCGTGAAGCGGCCCGGCGACAGCGCCAACGAACGTGCGGTGCACGGCCTGATGCGCAAGCTGGTGGCCAATATGGCCGAGGGCGTGAGCAAGGGCTTCAAGACGGTGCTTGAGATCAACGGGGTGGGTTACCGCGCCGACGTCAAGGGCAACCTGATCAATCTCACGCTCGGTTACTCACATCCGATCGTCTATCAGCTACCGCCGGAGGTGACGGCCAAGGTCGAGCGGCAGGTGCTGTTGACGCTCGAGAGCGCCGACCGGCAATTGCTGGGATCGGTGGCCGCGGAAATCCGGGGCTTACGGCCGCCGGAGCCGTACAAGGGCAAGGGAATCAAGTACGCAACCGAGACGATTCGCCGCAAGGCCGGAAAAGCGGCGGCGGGTTCGAGCTCCGGCTGAGGGGCGGATCAGAGTAACGATGGCTGTCGAGCGATCAGAAAAACGGAAACTGCGCCAGGGGCGCGTGAGACGCAAGGTGCGCGGGACCAACGAATGTCCGCGGCTCTCGGTCTTCCGCTCACTGCATCATATTTACGTCCAGGTGATTTCGGACGAGTCGGGACAGACGCTCGCTTCGGCGTCAACCGCGGTCAAAGAGTTGCGCGAGGGCAGCGCTAGCCGGCGCAACGTCGCTGCGGCCAAGGCCGTCGGCAAGGCGATCGCGGAGCGCTGCCGAGAGCATGGGATAAGCCAGGTGGTATTCGACCGCAATGGTTTTCTTTATCACGGACGAGTGAAGGCGCTGGCCGACGCGGCGCGCGAAGCCGGACTCAGGTTCTAGTATCCGACAACCGGCAGGAAGGACGCCGTGGCACAACGAATAGATCCGCAAGGGATGGATATCAAAGAGAAGGTGGTCCACATCAACCGTGTGGCCAAGGTCGTCAAGGGTGGCCGGCGCTTCAGTTTCAGCGCGCTGGTGGTAGCCGGCGATCAGAACGGCCTGGTGGGCTACGGATTGGGCAAGGCCAATGAGGTACCCGAGGCGATTCGCAAGGGCGTCGAGCGGGCCAAAAAGAGCCTGATTCGGATTCCGTTGCGCGACGGCACCATACCGCATCAGGTGCTGGGGCATTTCGGCGCCGGCAAAGTTGTCTTGCGGCCGGCGGCCGAGGGCACCGGAGTAATCGCGGCGGGCGGCGTGCGCGCGGTGGTCGAGTTGGCGGGAATCCGCAATATCCTGACCAAGCGGCTGGGCTCGTCGAATCCGCATAACCTGGTGCGGGCGACGCTCGAAGCGCTGCTCGAATTGCGCAGCCGCGAAGACGTGATGCGTTTGCGTGCGGTGGCCGAACAGCCGCCGGCGGCCTGACGCGGGCGGAGGATACGATGGCCGACACGATGATTCATGTGAAACTGGTGCGCAGCCCGATCGGGACCAAGATCCGCGTGCGCGAGACTCTGAGGGGTCTCGGCCTGCGCAAGGTCGGCAGCTCGAAAGTGCTCAAGGTGACGCCCGAGGTGCTCGGGATGCTGCGGCGCGTCTCCCATCTGGTTGATGAAGTCAAGGCATAGGCGGACGACTGTAAAATGAACCTCAAGGATATCAAGCCGGCCGCCGGTTCGACGCATAAGAAAAAGCGAGTCGGACGCGGAATCGGATCGGGCCATGGCAAGACGGCGGGCCGCGGCCATAAAGGACGCGGGTCGCGAGCGGGCGGCAATACGCCGGTGCGCTACGAGGGCGGTCAGATGCCGCTGTCGCGCCGGATCCCGAAGCGTGGCTTTCGCCGGCTGCAGAAGAATGAGCAGGCGCGCGAACGCTTTGTCGAGGTTAATCTCGGCAAGCTGATCGGCTTTGCCGAGGGCGACACGATCGATCCGGCGATTCTGGTGGATCGCGGGCTGGCGCGGGCCGGGCGCAAGATCAAGGTGCTGGGCGGCGGCGAATTGAAGATCAGACTGTCGGTGCGCGCCCATGCGTTTTCAGGCAGTGCGCGCGAGAAGATCGCGGCGGCCGGCGGCAGTGCCGATTTGATCGAGGGCTGAGACGGGCTGAATGCTTGAAGGGTTTTCCAACGCCTCGCGCATCCCCGAACTGCGCCGCCGGCTGTTATTCACGGCCGCGATGTTGGTGGTGTATCGAGTGGGCGTCGCGATTCCGACGCCGGGAATCGACGGGCAGGCGCTGTCGTCGTTCTTCGACGCCTCATCGAGTACGCTCTTTGGCTTTGCCAATCTGTTCTCGGGCGGCGCGCTGGAGCGTTTTTCGATCTTCGCCCTGGGCATCATGCCGTATATTTCGGTGGCGATTATCCTCGACCTGCTGAAAATCGGCTGGCCGTATCTCGACGAACTCTACAAAGAGGGCGAGGCGGGGCGGCGCAAGATCGCCCAATACACCCGCTACGGCACGGTCGGCCTGGCGCTGGTGCAGGGCACGATGATCGCGTTTTCGCTGGAAAAGATTCAGGCGCCCGGTGGCGGCAGCGTGGTCTATAACCCGGGCCTGAAGTTCATCGCGATGACGGTGATTACGGTGACGGCGGGCACCATGTTCGTGATGTGGATCGGCGAACAGATTACCGAGCGCGGGGTCGGCAACGGGATCTCGCTGATCATCATGGCGGGGATCATCGCGCGCCTGCCGAGTGCGATCGGCACTACCGTGCAGTTTGTGCGCGAGGGCGAGATGAGCATCTTCCTGCTCATCCTGATTTTGGTGGTGGCGTTCGCGGTGACCGCGGGAATTGTTTACGTCGAGAGCGGACAGCGCCGGATTCCGGTGCAATATGCGCGGCGGGTGGTCGGACGGCGGGTCTATGGGGGACAAGCGTCTCATCTGCCGCTGAAGGTGAATACGTCGGGAGTTATTCCGCCGATTTTCGCCTCGTCGATCCTGATTTTTCCGGCGACGATTGCGACAGTGGTGCCTACGCTGAAATGGCTTTCGGCCTATATTACGCCAGGCAGTTTGGTATATAATCTCGTTTATATCGCCCTGATAATATTCTTCTGCTACTTCTATACGGCCGTCACTTTTAACCCGGTTGACGTTGCCGACAACCTGAAGAAGTATGGTGGATTCATTCCGGGAATTCGGCCCGGACGGTTCACCGCCGAATATATCGATCGGGTGCTTTCGCGAATCACGCTGGGCGGCGCGATCTATGTAAGCGCGGTATGCGTGCTGCCGACGATTCTGATTCAGCGCTTCAACGTACCGTTCTACTTCGGCGGAACGGCATTGTTGATCGTGGTCGAAGTGGCGCTCGATACGGTGGCGCAGATCGAAACCCATCTGCTGTCGCGCAATTACGAGGGCTTCATGCGGCGCGGGCGGATTAAGTCAAGGGGGAAATGAGAGGCAGTGCGGCTAGTGCTTCTGGGCCCGCCGGGGGCTGGTAAGGGTACTCAGGCGCGGATGCTCGAGACCCAATTGGGCGCTCCGCAGGTGGCGAGTGGCGACTTGCTGCGCAACGCGGTGCGCGAAAAGTCGGCGCTTGGTCTGGAAGCCAAGGGTTTCATGGACAAGGGCGCGCTGGTGCCCGACGATCTGGTGCTTAAATTGGTGGATGCGCGTTTGCGCGAGCGCGATGCGCAAACGGGCTTTATTCTTGACGGGTTTCCGCGCACGGTTTCGCAGGCTGAGACGCTGGCGAAGATGCTCGATGCGCGCGGTGAAAAGCTCGATCGGGCGATCGCGCTGGGCGTACCCGACGAGGAGATTATCAAGCGGATTTCGGGTCGGCGGACGTGCCGCGATTGCGGTGCGATGTATCACCTGATTTATGATCCGCCGCGGAATTTGAATTTGTGTAATTCGTGCAATGGCGAGTTGTATCAGCGCGAGGATGACGCCGAGGATACCGTCCGGATGCGCTTGCAGGTTTATGCCGCATCGACGCGGCCGCTGCTGGAGTATTACGAACGGCTTGGCTTGCTGTCACTGGTTGACGGGATCGGGCGGACCGAAGAAGTTGGGAATCGTATTCTGAACGCGCTCGGACGGGGCACGAAGCCGGCCGCGGCGAAGGGAACGGCTTGATTACGCTGAAAAGCCGCGACGAAATCGCCGTGATGCGGATGGCGAGCCGGATCGTTGCCGAGGTGCTCGATCAACTGGTCGCCGCGGCGAAAGCCGGCGTGACGACGCTGGAGCTGGATCGGCTGGCTGAGGAATTGACGCTGAAAAAGGGTGCGCGGCCGGCGTTCAAGGGTTATCAGCCGGGTGCGGTGGTGTACCGCCATAGCCTGTGCGTGTCGATCAACGACGAAATCGTCCATGGGATTCCGAAGGCCGGGCGCAAACTGAAGGCCGGCGATATCGTGGGTCTGGATTTCGGGGTGGTTTACCAGGGCTATTTCGGCGACGCGGCGCGGACGGTGGCGATTGGCAAGGTGTCGGAAGACGCCGAGCGTCTGATGAAGGTCACGCGCGCGTCGTTATACGCGGGTATCGAACAGGCGCGGGTGGGTAACCGGATCAGCGATATCGCCCGCGCGGTGCAACATACGGCGGAAGAGGCGGGCTTCGCGGTAGTGACGGATTTTGCGGGACACGGAATCGGCCGCAAGCTCCATGAGGATCCTCAGGTGCCGAATTATTTCCGGCCGGGGATGCCGAATCCGCGCCTGCAGGAAGGCATGGTGCTCGCGATCGAGCCGATGATCAACGAGGGTACCGCGGAGTTGGAGATTCTCGATGACGGTTGGACGGCGGTCACTGCGGACGGCAAGCTGTCTGCGCATTTTGAACATTCGGTGGCGATTACCGCCGCCGGACCGGAGATTTTGAGCGAGTTGGGCAATGTCGAAGGGTGACGCAATTGAAGTGAGCGGTACGGTGCTCGAGGCGCTGCCCAACGCGGTGTTCAGGGTGACGCTGGAAAACGGGCATCGGGTGCTTGCCCATATATCGGGCAAAATGAGGATGCATTACATCAAGATTCTTCCGGGCGACAAAGTGACGGTGGAGTTGTCGCCTTACGACCTGACGCGCGGCCGGATTACCTATCGGATGCGCTAGGGCGTGAAGCGGGAGAACAGGTTGGTACAATGAAGGTTCGCGCATCGGTGAAGAAGATTTGCAAGAATTGCAAGGTGGTACGCCGCCAGGGCGTGATTCGGATTTTGTGTGCGAATCCGCGCCATAAGCAGCGCCAGGGATAGCGGGAGGATCGTTCGATGGCACGTGTAGCCGGAGTCGAGCTGCCGAGAAACAAGCGCATTGAGATAGCGCTCACGTACATTTACGGGGTCGGGCGGACGACCGCGAACAAGATCCTGGCCAAGGCCAACGTCGATCCGTCGCGCAACAGCGACGAGCTGACGCCGGACGAGCAGGTACGGATTCGCCAGGTGATCGACCAGGATCATAAGGTCGAAGGCGACTTGCGGCGCGAGCAGCAACAAGCGATCAAGCGCCTGATGGATCTCGGATGTTATCGCGGCATCCGGCATCGGCGCGGATTGCCGGTGCGGGGCCAGCGCACGCATACCAATGCGCGTACGCGCAAAGGACCGCGCAAGCTGGTCGCGGGCAAGAAGCAGGCGCCGCCGAAGTAGGCGGATAGAGGCGTGTCGCGCCGGAAGTGCAGTGCGTCGCAATTATGCAGGCCGGTATCAGAGCAGGAATTTAAGGCAGGTACTTAACTACTGATGGCAGAAGAAACGAAAGAGACCAAGGCCGCGCCGCAAAAAGCGGACGGTGGCGCAGCGTCCGCCGCGGCAGGAACTCCGGCCGCCGGCGCGACGCCCGCGGCAGCAGGTGCCACTCCCGCCGCTGCTCCCCGCAAGCGCCGCACGCGCCGCGCCGTACCCGAGGGCGTCGCGCATGTGCATGCGACGTTCAACAACACGATCGTGACGATAACCGATCCGCTCGGACTGGTGATCGCGTGGTCAAGTGCCGGCTCGGTCGGTTTCAAGGGCTCGCGCAAGGGTACGCCGTTTGCGGCGCAGATGGCGGCGGAAGCCGCGGCGCGCAAATGCTCGGAGTACGGGATGCGCAGTGTAATCGTGCACGTCAAGGGACCGGGCGGCGGTCGTGAGTCGGCAGTGCGCGCGCTGCAGGCAACGGGGCTCGCGGTAATCTCGATCAAGGACGTGACGCCGATACCGCACAACGGATGCCGTCCGCCGAAAAGGCGCCGGGTCTGATGCGGGCGCAAGCAGAGGAACACGGTGGCTAGAAATCTTGGACCAGTATGCCGGATGTGCCGGCGCGAGGGCTTGAAGCTCTTTCTGAAGGGTGAGCGGTGCTACACCGACAAATGTGCGATCGAGCGCCGCAATTATCCGCCCGGTGCGCACGGACAGGCGCGCACGCGCTTCTCGGAGTTCGCGCTGCGGCTGCGTGAAAAGCAGAAGCTCAAGCGCATCTACGGGCTGCTCGAAAAGCAGTTTTCGCAGTATTTCGAGATGGCGGAGCGGATGGCCGGAATCACCGGCGAGAATCTGCTCGTGCTGCTGGAACGGCGGCTCGACAACGTGGTTTACCGGCTCGGCTTTTCGAGTTCGCTCGCGCAGGCGCGGCAGCTCGTGCTGCACGGCCATATCGAAGTCGGCGGCAAGGTCGTGACGATTCCTTCGTACCTGCTGGAAGTCGGCCAGGTCGTGAGTATCAACGAGAAGAGCCGGCAGAAGAAGGTCATCGTCGAGGCGATCGAGCTGGCCCAGCGCCGCGGTGTACCGTCGTGGATGTCGCTCGAACGCGAGCAGTTCCGCGGCGCGCTCAGGTCGCTGCCGGCGCGTTCCGACCTGACGATGCCGATCAGCGAGAAGCTTATCGTCGAGCATTATTCACGCTAGGCGTTTGCGCTACGCATAATTCGCCGGGCAAAAATTTTTCCGCGGTTAAAGAACACAACTATGCAGAATGATTGGCGTGACCTGATCAAACCGAAGGCGGTCGAATTCGATGACAAGGAGCTGACCCCGACTTATGGGCGCTTCATCGCCGAGCCGCTCGAACGCGGCTACGGGATCACGATCGGCAACGCCTTGCGCAGAATCCTGCTCTCGTCGCTGCCGGGTTTCGCGATTACGGCGGTGCGCATCAAGGGCGTGCTGCACGAGTTCTCGACCATCCCGGGAGTGAAGGAGGACGTGACCGACATTGTGCTCAACCTCAAGGAGGTTCGCCTGAAACTCCATGAGGGCGATCAGATCACGGCGTCGCTCAAGGCCAAGGGCGAGGCGGTGGTGACCGCACGCGACATCACGGGCGGTCCGAGCCTCGAAATCCTGACCCCGGAGCGGCATCTGGCGTCGCTCGACAAGGGCGCCGACCTCGACATGGAGCTGGTGATCAAGCGCGGTCGCGGCTACGTGCCGGGCGAGCGCTCCGACGATGACGACGAGCCGATCGGTACGATTCGCCTCGATGCGATCTTCGCACCGATCAAGAAGGTCAACTTCGTCGTTACCAACGCGCGCGTCGGCCAGCGCACCGACTATGACCGGCTGGCGCTGGAACTCTGGACCGACGGATCGATTTCGCCGCGCGAAGCGCTGACCTATGCGTCACGCGTGCTCCGCGATCAGATGTCGATTTTCGCGGGCGTCGAAGAAGAGGCCGTGGTGCCGGCCGAGGGCGAGCGCGCGGAGATTCGTCCGGCGTTCAATGAATACCTTTATCGGCCGGTCGAAGGATTGCCGATTTCGGTGCGCGCTTTCAACGGACTGCAGAACGCCGACATCAAATATATCGGCGAGCTGGTGCAGCGCACCGAGCAGGACATGCTGAAGATCAAGAACTTCGGCCGCAAGTCGCTCAATGAGATCAAGGAAGTGTTGACCGACATGGGTTTGTCGCTCGGGATGCGCCTGGAAAACCTGCCTTCGCGCAGCGAACTCGACCGGATGTGGGAGGAGCAGGAGCGGCGCGAATCGGCGTAGGCCGTTTCGTGTAACGCGTGGAGTTTTATCGATGCGTCATCTTAACCAGGGCCGCAAGCTCAATCGTACTTCGTCTCATCGCAAGGCGCTTTTCCGCAATCTGGTGCTGAGCCTGATTGAGCATGAGCGGATCAAAACGACCGACGCCAAGGCCAAGGAATTGCGGCGTTACGCCGATCGCATGGTGACGCTCGGCAAGCGCGGCGACCTCTCGGCGCGCCGGCTGGCGTTCGCCTTTATGCAATCGCGCACCGCGGTCAAGAAGCTCTTCGACGAGATCGCGCCGCGATTTAAGGATCGCGCTGGCGGCTACACTCGCGTCGTAAAGTTCGGCGTGCGCAGGGGCGACGCGGCGCCGCTTTCGATTATCGAATTCACCGGTACCGCGGAAAAGGCCGACACCAGGAAGCCGCGCAAGAAAAAGGCCGCGCGCCGCGACGGTACCGTCGAATCCCAGCGCGTGGCCGCCGCCGGCTAGGCGTCGCCGGCCGGGTTCGGCAGGACACCAGCGCCCGGTCCCATGAGCGAGATTTTGAAAACGCGCTTCCGCATCGCGGGGCGCGTTTCTATTGGTGGGCGGTGAGCGCGGCCGCGTCCAATCGATTCCACCAAGCACACCAACCCCGAAGGGTGCGGCATCTATGGCTAGCAGGGTCAGGTGCTGCGAAGCCGGACCGTCTGCTACAATAGCTTGCAAGGACGGGTGAAATTGATGGCGAACGATCTGGTCCGGCCCGAACAATTCTTTCTAAATCGATTCGGCATGAACGAAAGCGGTCTCGAGCGGATTCTCGGCAGCGCACTCGAGCGCAAGGCCGATTACGCCGATCTCTTTTTCGAGTACCGCAGCGCCGAAGGACTCGCGCTCGAAGAGTCGATGGTCAACCATACGAGCAAATCGGTTTCGCATGGCGTGGGCGTGCGCGTGTGCGCCGAGGATCGCACCGGCTACGCCTACTCCGACGAAGTGACCTTCGACCGGATGCGGATCGCGGCCGAGGCCGCGCGCGCGATCGCCGATAGCCGCGCCGAACCGCATGCCGCCGTGCAGGTGGGCGGTGCGGTGACGCGGCATCAATTGTACGAACTCGAAAGCACGCCACTCGACGTGCCGATCGAGGAACGGGCGAAGCTGCTGCGGCAAATCGATGAACTCGCGCGCGCTTACGATCCGCGCGTCCGCAACGTGATGGCGTCGTTCGCGGCCGAGCGCAAGATCGTGATGATCGTCAACAGCGAGGGGCGCGTGGCGGCCGACGTGCAGCCGCTCTGCCGGCTCAACGTGACGGTGATCGCGGAGGACGAAAAGGGCCGCCAGGTCGGCAGTTTCGGCGGCGGTGGTCGCGTCGAGTGGAGCTACTTCCTCGACCAGGATCGCTGGAAGCACTACACGCGCGAAGCGGCGCGTCAGGCGATCGTCAATCTTGACGCGGTCGATGCGCCGGCGGGCGAGATGATCGTCGTGCTCGGCAACGGCTGGCCCGGGATTTTGCTGCACGAGGCAATCGGCCACGGGCTCGAGGGCGACTTCAATCGCAAGGGCGTATCGGCCTTCTCCGGCCGCATCGGACAGTCGGTCGCCAGTCCGCTCTGCACGGTGATCGACGACGGCACGATCGCGAACCGGCGCGGCAGCCTTAACGTCGATGACGAGGGCACGCCGACCTCGCGCACGGTGCTGATCGAAAAGGGAATTTTGCGCGGTTACCTTCAAGATCGTCTGAACGCGCGCCTGATGAAGACCGCGCCGACGGGCAACGGGCGCCGCGAAAGCTTTGCGCACGTGCCGATGCCGCGCATGACGAACACCTTCATGCTGCCCGGGGAATCGACGCCCGAAGAAATCATCGGCTCGGTGAAGAAGGGTCTCTACGCGGTCAGCTTCGGTGGTGGGCAGGTCGATATCACCAACGGCAAGTTCGTGTTCTCGGCGAGCGAGGCCTATTTGATCGAAGACGGCAAGGCGACGCGGCCGGTGAAGGGTGCGACCTTGATCGGCAATGGACCCGACGTGCTGACACGGGTCTCGATGGTCGGCAACGATCTCGCGCTGGATTCGGGTATCGGCACCTGCGGCAAGGACGGCCAGTCGGTCCCGGTAGGAGTGGGCCTGCCGACGATTCGCATCGATGGGATCACGGTCGGCGGCACACGCGCCTGAGGCTCAAAGGAAATATTGATGGCACAGGTTGATGCGGCCTTGGCGGAATGGGTGCTCGGTGTGGCGCGCCGCAACGGCGCGACCGCGGCGGAAGTGCTGTGCGTGAGTGCGGAATCGCTCGCCGCCGGCGTGCGACTGGGTGAAGTCGAGAAACTCAAGAGTTCGCGCGAGCGGCGCCTCGGTATTCGCGTGTTCGTCGGACAATCGTCGGCCAACGCTTCGACCGCGGAGTTGGAGCGCGACGGGCTCGAAGATTTCGTCGCACATACGGTGGGGCTCGCGCGGCTGACCGCGGCCGATCCAAGCGCCGGACTGCCCGACGCCACGCTGCATCCGAAGGGTTTTCCCGAACTGGAACTGGCCGACAACGACCAAGGGATAGTGGACGCCGACACCGCGTTGGCGATCGCGAGCAGGGCCGAGCGCGCCGCACTCTCGGCCGATCCGCGGATCAAGAATTCGGAAGGGGCGGAGTTCGATTCCGGCCGCTACCACGTGATGTTCGCGAACAGCCAGGGCTTCGCCGGCGAGTACGAGGGCACCTCGTTTCACATTGGAGTCGCGCCCATCGCGCAGAGCGATAGCGGTGCGATGCAGCAGGGCTACTGGTACACGGCCAACCGCCATTTCGCGAAGCTCGAAAATGCGGAGGCGGTCGGCGCGATGGCGGCGAAGCGCGCGTTGCGGCGGCTGGGCTCGCGCAAGATCAAAACCACTCGCGTGCCTATAGTGTTCGATCCCGACATGGCGGCGGGATTACTGCGAGCGCTGGCGGGTGCCGCGTCGGGACCTTCGCTCTACAAGGGCGCGTCGTTCCTGGTGGACAAGTTGGGCGAGCGGATCGCCTCGCCGCTGGTGACGATTCGTGACGACGGCATCATGGTTGGCGCGATGGGATCGAAGCCGTTCGATGGAGAAGGCCTCGCCACTAATCGCAAGAGCCTGGTCGAACAGGGCGTGCTCAAGACTTATCTGCTCGATTCGTACTCCGCGCGTAAATTGAAACTGCAACCGACCGGCAATGCGGCCCGCTCGGTGGGCGACGCCCCCACCGTCAGCGCGACGAATCTCTACCTGGAACCGGGGAGCCATTCGCCGCAGGAGATCATCGCGACGGTCAAGCAGGGACTTTACGTCACCGAGTTGATCGGTTTCGGCGTCAACGGCGTGACGGGCGATTATTCGCGCGGAGCCGGCGGTATGTGGATCGAGAACGGCGAGCTGACGTTTCCGGTGCAGGAAGTGACTATCGCTGGGAATCTGAAGGAAATGTTTCAGTCGATAGAAATGATCGGCAACGATTTGCTCTGGCGTTCGTCGGTGGTCTCGCCGACGCTCAAGATCGCCGAAATGATGATCGCAGGGGCCTAGCGTTCGCCCACTTGGTTATCGCCGTGGAGATGAACTCGCGGCATTAACCGTCATTCCTCAAAGGCCTGCTCAAGATCGGGCACTGGGGCATCGAAATCATCGGCGATTTGGATCAGCCCCTTCGCGCTGCCAAGGGATCGATCCGGCGTGTCGGCCGTATGCCGGCTGATTTCTACGATCGGCAGCCATAACCACTTCTCTGACTCGGACATCATTCGATGATCGGCCTAATCCGTGGCCGAGTCCATCTGCGAAAATGGCGATATATCCGGGGCGCGACGCGGGCGATGCTTCGTTTTCCGCAGACCGGCGCGGTTGCCGATGCCTCAGCAATGGTTAGGTTAAAGGCTGAGGAAATCGAAAAATGGCCGTAAACGCCAACCGTTTAACCGAGAAACTTCAGGAAGCGCTGGGCCGTGCCCAGAATGCCGCCGTCACCGCCCATCATCAGGCGGTTGACGTGGAGCATCTGGCGTCGGCGCTGCTGGAGGACGAAGAGGGTCTTGCTGCTTCGATCCTGAAGCTGGCGGGCGCCAACCTCTCGACGGTACGCGCGAAGCTGAGCGACGAACTGCGCAAGATCCCATCAATCAGCGGCAGTGGCTATGACGCCGGGCAGACCTATATCACGCAGCGCCTGAACCGGGTGCTCGCGCGCGCCGAGCAGGAGGCTGGCAAGCTCAAGGACGAGTACGTCTCGATCGAGCACGTGCTAATCGCGATGCTCGACGACCCGGGCGCAACCGCCAAGATTTTGCACGAGTCGGGAATCACCCTCGACAAGATAATGTCGGTGCTGCAGAAGGTGCGAGGGAATCAGCGCGTGACTTCCGCGAATCCCGAAACGACCTATCAGGCGCTGGAGCGCTACGGGCGCGATCTGACGCAACTCGCCGCGGCCGGCAAGGTCGATCCGGTGATCGGACGCGACGAGGAAATCCGCCGGGTGATGCAGATTCTTTCGCGCCGCACGAAGAACAATCCCGTACTGGTGGGAGAGCCGGGCGTCGGCAAGACCGCGATCGCCGAGGGACTCGCGCAGCGAATCGTTTCGGGCGACGTGCCTGACGGGCTCAAGAATCGAAAATTGATCGCACTCGACATGGGTGCGCTGATAGCGGGCGCCAAGTTCCGCGGCGAGTTCGAAGAGCGCCTGAAGGCCGTACTCAAGGAAGTGCAGGAGGCCGAGGGCGACGTAATCCTGTTCATCGACGAATTACACACGGTGGTGGGCGCGGGCGCCGCCGAAGGTGCGATGGATGCGTCGAATCTGTTGAAACCGATGCTCGCGCGCGGCGAGTTGCATTGCATCGGTGCGACCACCCTGAACGAGTATCGCAAATATATCGAGAAGGACGCGGCGCTGGAGCGGCGTTTTCAGCCGGTGATGGTTGACGAGCCGAGCGTCGAGGACACTATCTCGATCCTGCGTGGACTGAAGGAGCGTTACGAGGTCCATCACGGTATTCGGATCAAGGACTCGGCGCTGGTGACCGCGGCGATACTCTCGAAGCGTTACATCACCGACCGTTTCCTGCCCGACAAGGCGATCGACCTGGTAGATGAAGCGGCGGCGAAGCTGCGTACCGAAAAAGAATCGATGCCGGTCGAACTGGACGAGGCAAACCGGCGCGTGATGCAGCTCGAAATCGAACGCGAGGCGCTCAAGCGTGAGACCGACGTGGCGTCCAAAGATCGCCTGGTCAAGCTCGAGAAGGAACTGGCCGAGGCGCAAGAGCGGCGCTCCGCGCTACAAGCGCAATGGCAAAGCGAAAAGGGCGGCTTGGAGAAGCTCTCGAAGATCAAGAGCGAGATCGAACAGACGCGCCGCGATATCGAGAAGGCCAAGCGCGAGTACGACCTCAACAAGGTCGCCGAATTGCAGTACGGCAAACTCGCGAGCCTGGAAAAGGAATTGGCGGAAGCTGAAAAAATCGCCGACAAGAGCGGCGGCTCGCGGTTGATCAAGGAAGAGGTTGACGAGGAGGACATTGCCGAGATCGTCGCGCGATGGACCGGTGTGCCGGTGTCGCGCCTGATGGAAGGCGAGGTGCAGAAGCTGGCGCATCTGGAGGAGCATCTGCATAAGCGTGTGATCGGGCAGGACGAAGCGGTGACGGCCGTGGCCGACGCGGTGGTGCGTGCGCGAGCGGGGTTGCAGGATCCCAATCGTCCGATCGGCTCGTTCATTTTTCTCGGGCCGACCGGCGTCGGCAAGACCGAACTCGCGCGGGCGCTCGCCGCATTCCTGTTCGATGACGAAGCCGCGATGATCCGCATCGACATGTCGGAGTACATGGAGAAGCATACGGTTTCGCGGCTGGTGGGCGCACCGCCCGGCTACGTCGGCTATGACGAGGGGGGCCAATTGACGGAAGCGGTGCGGCGGCGCCCGTACTCGGTAATCCTGTTCGACGAGATCGAAAAGGCGCACGCCGACGTCTTCAACGTCCTGCTGCAATTGCTCGACGACGGGCGGTTGACGGACGGACATGGGCGCACGGTGGACTTCAAGAACACCGTCGTGATCATGACGTCGAACCTCGCGAGCCAGTTGATCCTGACGTTCAAGGGGCAGAACTACGAGAAGATGAAGGAGCAGTGCCTCGACGTGCTGCGCCAGAGCTTCCGGCCGGAGTTCCTCAATCGCGTCGATGAGATCGTCGTGTTCCATCCGTTGACGCGAGAGCAGTTGCGCCTGATCGTTGACATCCAGCTCGAACGGCTGCGCAAGCGTTTGGCTGAGCGCAAGATCGAACTCGAGTTGACTGACAAGGCGCGCGACTACTTCGCCGAGCAGGGTTACGATCCGGTCTATGGAGCGCGGCCGTTGCGGCGAACGATACAGCGCGAACTCGAAACCACGCTCGGGCGCAAGCTGCTGCTGGGCGAGGTGCGCGACGGGTCGCGGGTGATCGTTGACCGGGGACCGCAGGGACTCGAAATCAAGCCGATCGAAAACCAGAACGCGGCGGCATAGCGGTCGAGCGTCAAAGCTGAATTGCAATGGGGCGTGGGAGAATGGAATCCCACGCCCTTTTTTGGAGCGTCACGAGTCTGGCTTTCCCAGGACCTTTCAACTTTTCCGCGATCCTTATTTCCGCGCTTTGGATCACGGCGTACCCTGATCGCTTTGAATTTCAATAGAAGTAACGCTAAAATGCGTTCGGTTGACAAATTACCGTTGCTAAATCTATTTTCGGACTGCGCGGACACCTGAATCATGCAAAAGAAGATCAATCGTACAAGGCTTGGACGCGGGCGCACGATCGCCGCGGTGCTGAGTGGGATACTGGCGTTGACCGGCGCGACGGCATTGCTCGCGCCCGCGACGGCGAACGCGGCAGCGGCGGTGGTGGTCAAAATGACCGACAAGCCGCCGATGTACAAGCCGATGAAGCTCGCGATCAAGGTCGGCCAAACGGTCGAATGGATCAACAATGCCGAAACGCTTCATTCGGTGACGACCGACCCCGACAGCGCGCAAAAGCCCAGCGACGTTGCGAGTCCAGCCGGCGCGAAGCCCTTCGATTCGGGCTTCATGAAGCCGGGGATGACTTTTGATTATACGTTCACCGTGCCCGGTACTTATAAATACCTGTGCCTGCCGCACGAGAAGGACGGCATGGTCGGCTATATTGTCGTCAGAAAATAAGAACGGTTGCCGCGTGAATTGATGAGCGTCGCGAAACAGACGGCTCACGGTCTTGACGGAGCGCGCGTGACGGTATTTGATGGCGGCGCGCATCACGAATGCTGGGCGTCGACTGGATTGAATTGGGTGGATCGGACGCACGGCGGACGATTTTCACGTACGGCGCGCGGAGCCGAAAAATGAAGGAATCTCGGGATAAATGAACTGGAGCCGGAATTACTCAAGCGTCGAGGCGCGGCGAACGGGCGCAGGAAAGTGCGGCCGGATTGCGGCAGGCGTATTCGCGATTGCGACGATCCTCGCCGTGAAGATGCCGTCTGCGCATGCCTTTCCGTGGAGTATCGATATGTTCCGCGGCGCGGCGATCCAGCCGCTCGAGGTCGCGCCGCGCGTGATGCCCGACGGCGTCCTGCCGGTTGACGGCATTCATTACAATAATCACCTTGGCCAGCCCGACGGTCTGCCCGGCGCCGATGATCATGCGGTGCCGCCGATGAAGCTCGAGGCGATGACCGTCAAGATGCACAATCCGCTGCAAGCCACACCGGAGAACCTCAAGCACGGCCACCAGTTGTTTCTGGCGAATTGTTCACCATGTCATGGCATCGGCGGCGCCGGCGATGGAACGGTCGTTCATCTGCTCGCGCACAAGCCGGCCAACCTGATGACTGGTGTGAGCAAGAACCTGCCCGACGGCTATATTTACGGCTACATCCGCAACGGAGGCATCTGGATGCCCTCGTACGACGATGCCATGAGCTCGACCGAGCGGTGGCAAGTCGTGGTGTACCTGCGCGACCTTCAAAGCCACTATCAGCAGGCGAGTGCCGATACGACGACCTCCAGCACGCCAGGCTCATCGGGCGACGCGACGGCACCGGCCGCGGATTCCTCAGCGGGCGGCAACACTTCCTCGGATTCCGGCAATATGCCGGGT
>Ga0207695_10001763_pt1 | contig 34269 bp, 34 predicted proteins | sample KBSC54metaG_FD_184354 | JGI IMG/M metagenome (GOLD analysis project Ga0207695, IMG submission 184354) | Corn rhizosphere microbial communities from Kellogg Biological Station, Michigan, USA - KBS C5-4 metaG (SPAdes) (version 2) | ecosystem: Host-associated > Plants > Roots > Rhizosphere > Soil... | reverse complement strand
AGGAAGTCGTCGAAGCCGTGCATGTCGCGGGTCACGACCCGCAGTTCGTAGTCGGCCGAGCCGGTGACGGTGGCGCACTGCACGACCTCGGGCAGCTTGGTGATGGCGGTCTCGAAGGCGTCGAGGCTCTCCCGCGTCGGCAGGCTGAGCTTGACGGTGCAGTAGACCTCGAAGCCCAGGCCGAGCTTCTCGCGGTCGAGGATGGTCACCCGGCGCTGGATGACGCCGGCGTCCTCCAGCCGCTTGATCCGCCGCCAGCAGGGGCTGGAGGACAGGCCGACGCGCTCGGCGATCTCGGCGACCGACAGGCCCGCGTCGTGCTGGATGAGGTCGAGTATCTTGGCATCGACGGCGTCCAGGACCTCAGACAAGTTTTCCTCCCCCTTCGGCGCCTTATGAGCGTCGTTCGTGCCCCGGACGCGACGGGCGGGGGCACGCTTTTGGCAAACAATTGCGACATACTTATAGGATCTTCCAAGCGGCGCGCGAGGGGCGGAAGGAAGAAAATTGCGATGTGGCGCCCGGAAGTGACGCTGGACGACATGTTTCTGCTCCCCGATGGCCCGGTTTCCGTCGCCGCCTTGCCGCGACGGACGCACCGCGCGGCTCGGCGCGGGCCGCCGTCCGGGGCGCCTGCGGATTCTCGGTGCAGGGTCAAACCAACCCTGATATTTAAGGGTTATGGAACGAGTTCACGCCACAGCTACCGGCCGCGCAAGGACATTGCTCGATTTCAGCTGAAGTGAACGCCCACGTGCGGCCGGATCGAAACGGGCCGCGCCGCACTGAACTCCATGACCACCCGGATACCGATTTCCGCATCTCGCAAGGACCGGCCATGACGACGCTGAAGAACAGTCGGCCTCTCAGCCTCCGCATTCCCGAGCCGCGCTTCCGGCCCGGCGAGACGGCGGACTTCTCCAACCTGACGATCCCCGAGGCGGGCGCCACGCCGCGTCCGGAGGTCGACACCGAGCCGAAGGACATGCGCGAGCTGGCTTACGGCCTGGTGCGGGTGCTGACCAAGGACGGCCAGGCGGTGGGGCCGTGGGCCCCCAAGGTCGACGTCGAGGTGCTGAGGCGCGGCCTTCGGACCATGATGCTGACCCGCGTCTACGACGACCGGATGTACCGCGCCCAGCGCCAGGGCAAGACCAGCTTCTATATAAAGTGCACCGGCGAGGAGGCGGTCTCGATCGCCCAGGCCATGGTGCTGAACCACGACGACATGTGCTTCCCGACCTATCGCCAGCAGGGGATCCTGCTGGCCCGCGGCTACCCCATCGTCCAGATGATGAACCAGGTCTATTCCAACAGCCAGGACCCGGTGAAGGGCCGCCAGCTGCCGGTGATGTACTCGTCCAAGGCGAACGGCTTCTTCACGGTCTCGGGCAACCTCGGGACGCAGTTCACCCAAGGGGTCGGCTGGGCCATGGCCTCGGCGTTCAAGGGCGACGACCGCATCGCGTCGGCCTACATCGGGGACGGCTCGACGGCGGAGGGCGACTTCCACCACGCGCTGACCTTCGCCTCGGTCTACCGCGCGCCGGTGATCCTCAACATCGTCAACAACCAGTGGGCCATCTCGTCCTTCCAGGGGATCGCGGGCGGCGAGGACGCGCCGTTCGCCTCGCGGGCCATCGGCTACAACCTGCCCTCGCTCCGGGTCGACGGGAACGACTTCCTGGCGGTCTACGCCGCGACCCAGTGGGCGGCCGAGCGGGCGCGGGCCAACCTGGGCGCGACCGTGATCGAGCACTTCACCTATCGCGCCGAGGGCCACTCCACCTCCGACGACCCGGGCCGCTACCGGCCTTCGGACGAGGCCAAACTCTGGCCGCTGGGCGACCCCATCGAGCGGCTGAAGGACCACCTGATCGCGCTGGGCGTCTGGTCGGACGCCCAGCAGCAGGCGCTGCACGAGGAGCTGGTCGAGCTGGTCCGCGCGGCGGCCAAGGAGTCGGAGGCCCACGGCACCCTGCACGACGGCGACCGGCCCAGCGTCAAGACCATGTTCGAAGACGTCTATAAGGAGATGGACTGGCGCCTGATCCGGCAACGGCAGGAGCTGGGGGTCTGACCATGAACAAGCCGATCGCCAAGCCCACCGCCGCCGACCCTGCGACGCCGCCCGAGACCGCGAAGATGAACATGATCCAGGCCATCAACTCGGCCATGGACGTGATGCTGGGTCGCGACCCCAACGTGCTGATCTTCGGCGAGGACGTGGGCTATTTCGGCGGCGTGTTCCGCGCCACCGAGGGCCTGCAGAAGAAGTACGGCCTGAACCGCTGCTTCGACACCCCGATCACCGAGGCCGGCCTGATCGGCACGGCGGTGGGCATGGCCGCCTACGGCCTTCGGCCCTGCGTCGAGATCCAGTTCGCCGACTACATCTATCCGGGCTTCGACCAGATCGTCTCGGAGGCCGCGCGCCTGCGCTACCGCTCGGCCGGCGACTTCTGGTGCCCGCTGACCATCCGCAGCCCCTATGGCGGCGGCATCTTCGGCGGCCAGACGCACAGCCAGAGCCCCGAGGCGCTGTTCACCCACATCGCGGGGATCAAGACCGTGATCCCGTCCACCCCCTATGACGCCAAGGGCCTGCTGATCGCCGCCATCGAGGACGACGACCCGGTGGTGATCTTCGAGCCCAAGCGGCTCTACAACGGGCCCTTCGACGGCAACCCGGACAATCCCGTCACGCCCTGGCAGAAGGTCGAGGGCAATGACGTGCCGGTCGGCCACTACACCGTGCCGCTGGGCAAGGCCCGCATCGCCCGCGAGGGCTCCGAGGTGACCGTGCTGGCCTATGGCACCATGGTGCATGTGGCGGTGGCCGCCGCCGAGCTGGTGGGCGTCGACGCCGAGGTGGTCGACCTGCGCACGCTGGCGCCGGTGGACATCGAGGCGATCACCGCCTCGGTGACGAAGACCGGCCGCTGCGTCATCGCCCACGAGGCGACGCGCACCTCCGGCTTCGGCGCGGAGCTCTCGGCCCTGGTGCAGGAAGCCTGCTTCTATCACCTGGAGGCGCCCATCGAGCGGGTCACCGGCTGGGACACGCCCTATCCCCACGCCTTCGAATGGGAGTACTTCCCCGGCCAGAAGCGGGTCGGCGCGGCCCTCAAGCGCGTGATGGAGGCTTAAGCGACCGTGGGACGTTTCGTCTTCAAACTGCCCGACCTCGGCGAAGGCACCGCCGAGGCCGAGATCGTCGCCTGGCACGTCAAGGTGGGCGACACGGTCGCCGAGGACGCGCCGCTGGTCGACATGCTGACCGACAAGGCCACCGTCGAGATGACCTCGCCGGTGGCCGGCAAGCTGATCGAGATCGCCGGCGCGCCGGGCGAGATGGCCGCCGTCGGCGGGCCGATCGCGGTGTTCGAGGTCGAAGGCGCCGGCAACGCCGCCGGAGCCGCCGCGCCCGCCGCCGCCAAGCCGGCCGCGCCGCCGCCGGAGCCTGTGGAAGCGCCGGTCGCCGCCGCGCCGCCGCCTCCGCCGCCCGCTGCGCCCGTGCGCGCCGAGGCCGGGCCCGCGCCCGCCGCCGTGGCCCGCGCCGAGGGCGCAAAGCCGCTGGCCTCGCCGGCCGTCCGCCGCCGGGCGGAGGACCTCGGGATCAAGCTCGGCCACGTGGCCGCCAGCGGCCCCGCCGGCCGGATCACCCACGACGACCTGGACCGCTTCATCGCCGGCGGCCGCACGGCGCCCGCGTCCTCGACGCTGGCCAGGCGCACGGCGGTCGAGGAGGTGAAGGTCATCGGCATGCGCCGGGCGATCGCCCGGCAGATGCAGGAATCCAAGCGCCGCATCCCGCACTTCGCCTATGTCGAGGAAGTCGACATGACGGAGCTCGAGGAGCTGCGCGTCCACCTGAACGCCACCAAGCGCGCCGACCAGCCGAAGCTGACCATGCTGCCGTTCCTGATGCGCGCCCTGGTCCGCGTGCTGCCGGCCTATCCGCAGATCAACGCGCGCTTCGACGACGAGGCCGGCGTCGTGCACCGCCACGCCGGCGTCCACATCGGCGTGGCCACCCAGACCTCGCAAGGCCTGGTCGTGCCGGTGGTCAAGCACGCCGAGAGCCTCGACGTCTGGGCCGCGGCCAGCGAGGTGGCGCGGGTCGCCGAGATCGCGCGGTCCGGCAAGGGCTCGAAGGAGGACCTCTCCGGCTCGACCATCACCATCACCTCGCTGGGCCCGCTGGGCGGCATCGCCACCACGCCGGTGATCAACCACCCGGAGGTGGCGATCATCGGCCCCAACAAGATCGTCGACCGCCCCGTCGTCCGCCACGGCCAGATCGCCGTGCGCAAGATGATGAACCTGTCGTCGTCCTTCGATCACCGGGTGGTCGACGGCTACGACGCCGCGGAGTTCATCCAGCGGGTCAAGGCCATGCTGGAACACCCCGCCACCTTGTTCATGGACTGATGTCGTGGCTGAGACGATCACCACCCGCCTCTTGATCCTGGGCGGCGGACCCGGCGGCTATGTGGCCGCGATCCGCGCCGGCCAGCTCGGCGTCGATTCCGTGCTCGTGGAGGGCGATCGCCTCGGCGGCACCTGCCTGATCCGCGGCTGCATCCCGTCCAAGGCGCTGATCCACGTGGCCTCGAAGTTCGAGGGGATGGCGCACGCGGCTGCCCATGGAAGCAAAGGCGGCGCCAAGGACGGCATCTCGCTGAAGTCCGCCCCGGTGCTGGACATGGCCCAGACCGTCGCCTGGAAGGAGACGGTGGTCGACAAGCTGAACGGCGGGGTCACGGCGCTGCTGAAGCGCGCCAAGACCCGGGTCGTGGGCGGCTGGGGCCGCTTCACGGACGCCAAGACCTGCGTCGTGGAGACCAAGGACGGGCCGGTCACCATCAGGTGCGAGACCGTGATCCTGGCGGCCGGTTCGGTGGCCACCGCCCTGCCGCACATCCCGTTTGGCGGCGACGTGATCTCGTCCACCGAGGCGCTTGCGCTCGGCGAACTGCCAAAGCGCCTGGTGGTGATCGGCGCGGGCTACATCGGCCTCGAGCTCGGCTCGGCCTTCGCCAAGTTCGGTTGCGAGGTGACGGTGGTCGAGGCGCAAGACCGCATCCTGCCGCTCTACGATGACGCGCTCACCAAGCCGGTGAAGGCCTGGCTGGAGAAGGCCGGCGTCACCGTCCACCTCTCGGCCAAGGCGACCGGCTGGGAAAAGGGCGAGCTGGTGGTGGAGAAGGCCGGCGAGACCCTGCGCCTGCCCGCCGACAAGCTGCTGGTCACGGTCGGCCGCCGGCCCAACACCGAGGGCTGGGGCCTGGAGGAGATGGGCGTCGACCTGGCCGGCGGCTTCGTCAAGGTCAACGACCGGATGCAGACGTCGATGGCCGGGGTCTACGCCATCGGCGACCTGGTGGGCGAGCCGATGCTGGAGCACAAGGCCGCCGCCCAGGCGCACGTGGCCGTGGAAGTCATCGCCGGCCAGAACCGCCGGTTCGATCCGGCCTCCATCGCCGCGGTCTGCTTCACCGAGCCGGAGATCGTCTCGGCGGGCCTGCTGCCCAAGGAGGCCGAGGCCGCCGGCCACGACCCGGTGAGCGCGGTCTTCCCGTTCCAGGCCAACGGCCGGGCGCTGTCCATGGAGGCCGGCGACACCGGCGGCTTCGTCCGGGTGGTGGCGCGCAAGTCCGACCATCGGGTGGTGGGCCTGCAGGCGGTCGGCGCCCACGTCTCGGAGCTCTCCGGCGAATTCGCCATGTCGATCGAGATGGGCGCGCGGCTCGAGGACCTGGCGGGGACCATCCACGTCCACCCGACGCTCTCCGAGGCGGTCCACGAGGCGGCGCTCCGGGCGCTGGGCCACGCCATCCACATCTGAGCGGGTCGGGCGGCGACGGGCGAGGGCCCGCGACGGCGCAGCGCCCTATCCCTCGATACGGAGATCATGGGTGGCCCGGACAAGCCGGGCCATGACGTTCTTTAATAAAGTCAATTATCTGGTTGAGCCTTCAGCCTAGGTTTCCGATCCCGCGCTCGGGGGGCCGCGCTGCCCCAGGCGGGGTTCGGTCCGCGCCAGGAGGCGGCGGATGTTGGCGCGGTGGCGGAGGATCACGTAGAGGCCGCCGGCGATCACCAGCAGGCGGTAGGGCAAGGGTTGCGGCAGGCCGCAGACGAGCGCGATCGCCGCCAGCGCCCCCAGCATCGAGCTCAGGGACACGATCCGGGAGACGGCCAGCACGGCGCCGAAGACCGCCGCGGCGCCCAGGCCGACCGGCCAGGACATGGCCAGCAGGACGCCCAGGCCGGTCGCGGCGGACTTGCCGCCGGCGAAGTTCAGCCAGACCGGACGGGCGTGCCCCAGCAGGACCGCGAGCCCGGCGACGGCGACGGCCCAGGGCGTCCAGGCCTGCGGATCGGCCGCGGCCGGCGGCGTGACGGCCGGCCAGGCCCAGAGCCAGGGATAGGCCGCACGGACGAGCAGGATCGCGGCCGCGCCCTTCAGCAGGTCCACCAGGAGCACCACGGCCGCCGGGCCTTTTCCCAGGGTCCGCAGGACGTTGGTCGCCCCGGTGGATCCGGAGCCGTGCTCGCGGATGTCGAGGCCCTTGAGCCATTTCCCCGCCAGGTAGCCGGTCGGCATGGCGCCGATGAGATAGGCGAGCGCCAGGCCCGCAAGGCTCGCGATCCAGAAGACCATGGGAGCCACCGCCAGCGTTACCTCGATCGCCGGCGCACCTCGGCCTCCAGGGCGGCGTAGTCGGCGAAGCCGGTGGCGGGCGTGACCACCTCGCGCCACCTGGCGTCGAGGGCCGCGGAGATCGCGGGCGAGAGCTCGGCGCGATGGCCGCCGGAGCCGCCCTTGCGGACCTTGGCCGAGTCGCTGCCCGGCGGCAGGTTGCAGCGGCGCTCCGAGGCGGCGCGCATCAGGGCGTCGTCGAAGCGGTCCTTGTTCGCCAGCATGAAGTCGAAGGACGAGCGCTCCAGCGCCAGGGCCAGGAGGTCGTCGTCGAGGGCGATGCCGCTGAACGCCGCGACCTGGCGGATCGCCGCGGCCGGCTCGGCGGTCATGCCCTCGTAGGAGAGCATCAGCACGTCGGGATTGTCGCGCTCGGCCCACCAGCTCAGGAGGTGGGTCCAGTAGTCGGTGGCGGTGGCCCCGCGGGCGATCCAGTGCTCGGCGAAATCGGTCATCGAGACGGCGCCGGGCTCCAGGAACCAGCCCTCCATGAACCGGTACATGGAGACCAGCGCGTCCTTCGGGTCGCGCACGGCCACGATGTAGCGCGCGCCCTTGGGGACCATGTGGAAGGGCAGGTGGCTCTTGAAGCCCCGCGGTTCGGCCCGCTGCGGCGCCTCCAGGTCGAGGCCGACGATGGCCGCGGTCTCCAGCCAGGGCACGACGCGGGAGATGTCGTCGAAATCGAAGTCGCCGCGGGTGCGCAGGGTGTGGAAGATCTGCTGCAGCCAGGTGGTGCCGCACTTGCCGTAGGGGGTGATCACCACGTCGCTGGGCCGCGGCCGATAGGACATCAGGCCGGCGCCGATGTCGGCGGGCGCGAACATCACCCCGCCCATCTCGGTGAATTCCGTCAGGCTGCGCGCGCGGTGCGGTGCGATCTGATCCATCTGCAGGTCCCCCCAAGGACGCCGGTCCTGGCCGGCCGGCGTGAGGCTACACAGTTTTCGCGGGATTGCGGAAATTGCGAGATCCGCGTTCGGCGGGCGAAGATCCGTCCACGAACCACACGAACCACACGAACGGGGCCACGTTCTGAAAGGCCCGCGCAGCGGGCGCCTTCCAATTCTGGAACCGCGGAAAACGCGGAAGGGCGCGGAAGGGCGCGGAACGGCCCAGGCGCTTTCTTTGCTCTTTCCGCGTCTTCCGCGCTTTCCGCGGTCAAGATGACTGAGCCTCCGCTTCGCGGAGTCTCGGAAGCGCGCACCTGTTCGTGGGGTTCGTGTGGTTCGTGGACAACTCGAGGATGGCCGCCAACTAGGCGTCCAGCGGGGCGGTCCAGCGGTCGCGGGGGACGGTGACGCCGCCGCGGGCGCCGGGGGTCACCGAGCCGAAGCGTTCGGCGAAGACCTCGGGCAGGGCCTGGGCCTCGGGCGGCGCGAGCCAGAGGCGCAGCAGGTGGCGCCGCCGCGCGGGTTCGGGCCAGTCCTCGAAGGCGGTGCGGTCGTGGAAGAGGACGTGGTTGTTGACCAGCTGGATGTCGCCTGGCCGGAACTCCAGCTCCAGGTGGAAGGCCGGGTCCTCGGCCAGCCGGTCCATCAGGTCGAGGGCCTCGACCTGGGCGGCGGTGAGCGGCGCCACGCCTTCGAAGCGGCGGGCGGAGACGATGTACTGGCGCTGGTACATGGCGGCGAAGCGGCCCGCATGCCAGTTGAACACCGGCACGTTGAACCAGGGCGGCTGGCCCGGCGCCGCCTCGCCGCGGCGGTCGGTCTCGATGGGGTTGAACAGCGTCTGCGCCAGGTCGGGCCGCAGGCGCCGCATGGCGTTGTGCAGCGCCGCCGAACTCACCAGGCTGGAGCGCCCCCCGCGCCTCGCCGGCTGCAGGCACATGAGCGCCACCACGTCGCAGGAATCGGTGTGGTAGGTCTGCCGCTCGTGGGTCTGGTAGAGCCGCGCGGTCGGGTCGTCGCTGGACCGGCCGAGGTCCTTCACGTGGCCGAGCACATGGCCCTGGGCGTTCTGCGGCCGAAGCGCGCCCAGGTGCGCGCCGATCCCGAGGAAGGCCGCGGCGCGTTCGCGGGGGCTCAGGGTCGCGGGGTCGAGCCCGCGGATCACCGCGAAGCCCCGGCCGCCCAGCACCTCGGCGAGCAGGATGGCGCGCAGGCGAGGGGCCGTGCGGGGCAGCGGGAAATTGGCCGGTCCGGTGGCGGCCAGGTCGGCGTCGCGCGCCGCCAGCGCCCGCGCGGCGGCCTCGATCTCGGCGGCCTCGGCGGGGGCGAGGACGTGCAGCCATTCGTCGGGGACGAGGTCGCCGGAGCGCCAGGCGGCGGGGCCTTCGATGACGGCGGGCGGGGGGTCGGGGGGCATGGGTGGGGGCGGCCTCATACGAACATGCGGCGGCCGACGTCCATGTCGACCGGCATTCCTTCTGGAATGCTGGAAACCCTTAAACCCCATGGCGAGATCGGAGCTATGGCCCTCAAGCTGCGTCAAGGACGAGGGCGAAGCCCTCGCCGCGGCGCGGCGGCCCCGGAGGGGCCGTCCTTGACCCAGCTCAGGGCCATAGCAAACTGGCCGGCATGGACTTAAGGGGCAGGGTGGGCAGCGTACGACCGGCTGGTGCGGGGGCCCGATGAGAACGACAAGAAGAGCGATTGCTGTGGTGGTGTTCGCGTCCCTCACACTCGCGGCCTGCGCGGCGCAACCATATGTCGACGTCGATGGCGCGCCGGGTTTCTTCCATGGATTGCTCCACGGATTCATCGCGTGGTTTGCTCTGGTAGGCCATGTTTTCAATCACGACATTCGGGTCTACGCCTACCCAAACACCGGCGGTTGGTACGACTTCGGTTTTCTGATCGGACTGAGTGTTTGGGGAGGCGGCGCTGCAGCGGCCTCTCAATCATAGCCTTGTGCGGCTTTCCGCGCTTCTTGCTTCCCCCTTACTTCACCGCCGCCCTGACCGCCTCGATCATCGCATTGCGCGCCGCGCTCAGCTCCGGGCCCGTGGCCGCGGGCCAGGCGGCGTTCTGGACGACGATCAGGCGGTCCTTGGGGAAGGTGGTGATCGACTGGCCGAAGATGCCGACGGCCTCGTAGGCGCCGTTGGGGCGGATCCACCAGAAGTAGCCGTAACCGCCGGGGGCCGGGGTCCCGTTGTCGATCTCGCGCCTGGTGGCGTCAGCGACCCACCACTTGGGGACCGCGGGCTTGCCGTTCGCGACGCCGCCGCCTGCGATGAACAGGCCCAGGCGGGCGTAGTCGCGCAGCGTCATGGAGATGCCGGTGCCGCCGCGTTCCTGGCCGCCCGGATCGGTCATCCAGACGGCGTCGCGCTCCATGCCGTATGGCCGCCAGATCTTCTCCGAGGCGTATTGCGCGAGGCTCTCGCCGGTCGCCTTGGAGACCAGCACGCCCACCAGGTCGGTCTCGCCGGTGTTGTAGTTGAACGTCGCGCCCGGCGGGTGGGCGCGCGGCAGCTTGCGCAGGTAGGAGACCATCGGGTTGACGCCGGGCTCGGTGACCGAGCCGCCGGCCTTGGCCACGTCGGAGTTGGGGTCGACGTAGTTCTCGTTCCACTTCACGCCCGAGCTCATCATCAGCATCTGGCGGACGCTGACGCCCTCGTAGGCCGAGCCCTTGAGCTCGGGAACGTAAGTCGTGACGGGATCGTCGATGGACCTGATCCGGCCGTCCTGGATCGCGGCGCCGACCAGGGTGGAGGTCACCGACTTGGCGACGGAGAAGGAGGTCCAGCGGTCCGCGGGCTTGCGGCCCAGCGCGTATTTTTCCAGGACGATCCGGCCGTCCTTCAGCACCAGCAGGCCGGAGACCCGGTAGGCGGCCATGTAGCCGTCGATGGTCCAGGTCTTGCCGCCATAGGCGAAGGTGGGCGCGATCTGCTGGGCCGCGACGGGCAGGGGATGCACGGTCCTGCCGCGCCGGATCGTGTGGGTCTTGAAGATGTGCTCGATGTCGCGGAAGCCCTTGGCCTGCGCCTCGCCCCGCCAGTCCAGGATCCAGGCGATCGGCCGGGGCCTGGCGGGGTCGACGGAGACCTGGGCGTGGGCAAGGGGCGCGCCGAGCGCCAGGGCCGCGGCCAAACTCAATGCAGTGAACCTGCGCATGTACGGGATTTCCTGCGACGCTCAGGCCGCTGGCATACGGCGGCGAGTCTTCCTTGCCTAGTCGCCTGCTCGGCGCACGCCAAATTCCCGCTCGTTCCCGCAAAGGCGGGAATCCATGCTGAATCCCGCCCTGGCGAACCGCCACAGGGCGAGGCTCAACGCCGCTTGGGTCCCCGCCTTCGCGGGGATGAGCGGAGTAGGAGGTTCCGTTCCGGCGCATGACGCGTTAGGCGAGGTCCATGGCCGATTTCGATTTCGACGCGGTGGTTGTGGGGGCGGGCGCCGTGGGGCTGGCCTGCGGCCATGCGCTGAGCCGGCGCGGGCTGACGGTGGCGGTGCTGGAGGCCGAAGCCGCCATCGGCCAGGGCGTGTCCTCGCGCAATTCCGAGGTGATCCACGGCGGGCTCTACTATCCGACCGGCTCGCTGAAGGCCCGGCTGTGCGTGGCCGGGCGGCGCGCGCTCTATGGGTTCCTGGAGAGCCACCACGTGGACTTCGACCGCTGCGGCAAGCTGGTGGTGGCGACGAGCGCCGACGAGGTCGGCCGGCTGGACGACATCTGGGCGCAGGCGCGGACCAACGGCGTCGAGGGCATGGATCGCCTGACCAGGGCCCAGGCCCTGGCGCTGGAGCCGGAACTGGCGTGCGAAGGGGCGCTGATCTCGCCCAACAGCGGGGTGTTCGACAGCCACGGCTACATGCTGGCCCTGCAGGGCGAGATCGAGGCGGCCGGCGGGGCGGTGGTGCTCTCGACGCCCTTCGAGGGTGCGGCGCCGATCGAAGGCGGCGGCTTTGCGGTGCGGGCCGGCGGGGCGGAGCCGGCGCGGCTCACCTGCCGCTATCTGGTCACCGCCCCGGGGCTGTCGGCCCAGGCCGTGGCGGCGTCGATCGAGGGCTTCCCGGCCGGCGAGATCCCCAAGGGCCACTACGGCAAGGGGATGTACTTCCGCCTGGCCGGCAAGGCGCCGTTCCGCAGGCTGATCTATCCGCCGCCGATCCACGGGGCGCTCGGCACCCACTACCGCCGCGACCTGGGCGGCCAGGCGGTGTTCGGGCCCGACCTGCACTATGTGGAGACGCTCGACTACAGCGTCGATCCCGGCATGCGCGGCGCCTTCGCCGCCTACATCCGCAAGTTCTGGCCGGCGGTGCCGGAGGACGCGCTCACCCCCGACTACGCCGGCATCCGCCCCAAGCTGCACGGCCCGGACGAGCCGCAGCCGGACTTCCGGCTGGACGGCGCGGACCTGCACGGACTTGCGGGCCTGGTCGCCCTGTTCGGCATCGAGAGCCCGGGGCTGACGTCCTCGCTGGCGATCGGCGAAGAGGTGGCGGCGCGGCTGGGGGTCTGACTTCCCTTCCCGCAACGCGGGAAGGGGGGACCGCTCGCCGCAGAGCGAGCGGTGGGAAGGGCGAGCGGCCGCGCCGCGCCTGTTTCAGCCGCCATAGCTCAGCGCTTGAAGCATGCCCTCTCCACCACCCGCTCTTCGGCGGGCGGTCCCCCTCTCCCGCTTCGCGGGAAAGGAAGGCCCTCTCCCTCTCGCTTCGCGGGGGAGAGGAGGCTAATCCTGCGGTGCTCAAGCTCCTCGGGGGATTCCTTTGCGATCGATCTTACTGCTGGCCGCTTTTGTGCTGGCCGCCGCCGCGTCCGCCCAGGCCCAGACCGCGCCCTATGACCCGCTGAAGACCTTCGCGCCCCTGACCCTGCCGGCGCCGGCCTCGACGATCCGCTCGGGGTCCGGGGCGCCGGGGCCGGCCTATTGGCAGAACCGCGTCGACTTCAACATCGCCGCCAAGATCGACACCGCCGCCCACGTGCTGAGCGGCGAGGAAACGATCACCTACACCAACAACAGCCCCGAGGCGCTGGACGTCCTGTGGTTCCAGATGGACCAGAACCTCTATCGCCGCGACAGCCGCGGCTACGCCATGTCGGGCGGCCGGCGCGTCGATCCCAAGCAGTCGACCGAGGGCTTCATCGTCGATGCGGTGACCGTGGGCGGCAGGAGCGTCGGCACGCTGATCTCCGACACCCGCATGCGCGTCGACCTGCCGGCGGCGGTGAAGGCGTCCGGCGGCAAGGTGCAGGTCCATGTCACCTACCACTTCACCATCCCCGGCCTGTTCGGCGGGCGGATGGCCTGGAACACCAACAAGAGCGGCGACATCTATGACCTGGCGCAGTGGTACCCGCGCCTGCAGGTGTTCGACGACGTGCGCGGCTGGGACACGCTGCCGTACCTGGCCAACGAGTTCTATCTGGAATACGGCGCCTTCGACTATGCGGTGACCGTGCCGGCCGACATGATCGTGGCCGGCTCCGGGGCGCTGACCAATCCGGGCGAGGTGCTGAGCGCCGAGCAGCGGGCGCGGCTCGACCGCGCCAGGGGCAGCGACAAGACGGTGCTGATCCGCACGCCGGAGGAGGTCGCCGCCACGCCGCCGGCGAAGGGCGCGACCAAGACCTGGCGCTTCCACATGGACTCGACCCGCGACGTGGCCTTCACCGCCAGCCGGGCGTTCGTCTGGGACGCGGCCCGGATCAACCTGCCGGAGGGCAAGACGGCGATGGCCCAGTCGGTCTATCCGCCGGAGAGCGTCGGCGAGAACGGCTGGAGCCGGTCCACCGAATATATGAAGGACGCCGTCGAGCGGTTCTCCAAGCGCTGGTTCCCCTATCCCTGGCCGAACGCGATCAATGTGGCGGGGCCGGCGACCGGCATGGAATATCCGGGGATCGTCTTCGACGGCATCGACGACAAGGCCAAGACGCTGTTCTTCATCTCGGCCCACGAGATCGGCCACTCCTGGTTCCCGATGATCGTCGGCTCCGACGAGCGCCGCGACGCCTGGATGGACGAGGGGATCAACACCTTCATCGACGTCTATGAGTCCGACGACTTCGCCGGTGGCCTCTACGGCCCCAAGCGGGACAGCGAATATGCGCCGGCCGCGGCGGGGACGCCGGCCGACCAGATCGCCGCGGTCATCGCCGATCGCGAGGCGCCGCCGATCCTGAGCCGCGCCGACACGGTGCGCGAGAAGTACCGCCACCCGGTGACCTACTTCAAAGCCGCCTTCGGGCTGACCCTGCTGCGCGAGGACATCCTGGGGCCGCAGCGGTTCGACTACGCCTTCCGCAAGTACGTCGCCGACTGGGCCTTCAAGCACCCCAAGCCCAGCGACTTCTTCCGCGAGATGGAGAGCGCCGGCGGCGAGGACCTGTCCTACTTCTGGCGCGGCTATTTCCTCAACAACTGGAGCCACGACATGGCGGTGACCGGCGTGGCCTACGTCGACGGCGATCCCGGCAAGGGGGCGCAGGTGACGGTGGCGAACCTCGGCCAGCTGGTGCTGCCGGCGACGCTGCGCATCACCTACAAGAACGGCGAAAAGCGCGAGCTGCGCGTGCCGGTGGAGACCTGGATGCAGGGCGGCAGCCACGTCTTCGGCCTGGAGGGCGCAGGCGCCATCGCCGAGGCGACCATCGACCCCGACCACCGCCTGCCCGACGCCGACCGGTCCAACAACAGCTTCAAGCCGCAGTGACTCCGCCGATGAAGAACCGCATCACCGACCTGCTGGGCGTGAAATATCCGATCGTGCAGGCGCCCATGGGCTGGATCGCCCGCGCCCAGCTCGCCTCGGCGGTGTCGAACGCCGGGGGCCTGGGCGTCATCGAGACCTCCTCCGGCCGCCTCGACGAGGTGCGCGAGGAGGTGGGGAAGATGAAGACGCTCACCGACAAGCCGTGGGGCATCAACGTCGCCCAGGCCTTCGTGCGCGACCCCGACATCGTCAGGTTCGTGGCCGACCAGGGGGTCAAATTCGTCACCACCTCGGCGGGCGACCCGAACAAATACTGCGAGGCGCTGAAGGCCGAGGGGCTGACGGTGTTCCACGTGGTCCCGTCGCTGGCCGCGGCCATGAAGGCCATCGAGGCCGGCGTCGACGGCCTGGTGGTCGAAGGCGGCGAGGGCGGCGGGTTCAAGAACGGCCGCGACGTCTCGACCATGGTGCTCCTGCCGCTGGTCTGCTCGAAGGTCTCCGTGCCGGTGATCGCGGCGGGCGGCATCACCGACGGGCGCACCATGGCCGCGGCCTTCGCCCTGGGGGCCGAGGGCGTGCAGATGGGCACCCGCATGGTCTCGTCGGCCGAAAGCCCGGTGCACCAGAACTGGAAGGACGCGATCCTCGCCGCCAAGGAGACCGACACGGTGTTCCTGAACCGCTTCGGCCCGGGGCCGGCGCTCAGGGCGCTGCGCACCGAGAAGACCACGGCCTACGAGAAGGCGCCGCCTGCGAACATCATGGCCGAGTTCGGCAACGCGCTCGATCTCTACTTCGGCGGCGACATGGAGGCCTCGATCGCGCTCTCCGGCCAGGTCGCCGGGCGGATCGATGAGGTGAAGCCGGTGGCGCAGATCATCGCCGAGACGGTCGCGGAGTTCGAGGCGGTGATGGCGGAGCTGGGGGCGAAGTACGGGAAGGTGGGCGCCCACACCTAACTCCGCTCATCCCCGCGAAGGCGGGGACCCATCGGGTGTTTCGGTTTTCACCATCGCGGTCCCGGACCTGACTCAGCTTGGGTCCCCGCCTTCGCGGGGATGAGCGGGGTTCAGATGGCGCCCACCACGCTCTCCAGGGCCTCGGCGGAGCTGGCGCCTTCCAGGTGGATGCGGCACCAGAGCGCGAAGAACAGCAGCGGCCAGCGGACGCCTTCGGCGCCGGCGGTGAAGGCGGCCGAGGCGTCGGGCTGGATGCGGCGGAGCGCCTCGACCTGGCCCAGGCGCTGGGCGACGTCGGCGGCGCGCGGGGCGATCCAGGCCTCGACGGGGACGGTGAAGCCCTGCTTGCGGGCCCAGGGCTCGGCGGCCGGGCAGGCCTTTTCCAGCCATTTGCGCAGCAGCCATTTGCCATAGCGGCCCTGCACCTTGAAGCGGTCCTCCAGCGGGAAGGCGAAGGCCGCGACGGCCGGGTCGAGGAACGGCGTGCGCCCCTCCAGGCCGTGGGCCATCAGGCAGCGGTCGAGCTTGAGCAGCAGGTCGCCCGGCAGCCAGGTGGCGACGTCGGCCCACTGGGCCTGCTGCAGGGGCGTGAGGCCAGGCGGGCTCTGGGCCTCGGTCCGCCAGCGGGCAAGCGCGGCGGCGTCGGCGCCCCTGGGCTCGGCGGGGCGGCCGCCCAGCCAGCCGGGCCGGAGCGCGCGGCGGTAGCGGCCGTAGCCGCCGAACAGTTCGTCGCCGCCCTCGCCGGTCAGCACGACGGTGAGCGCGCCCTTGGCGGCCTCGGCGAGCTTCCAGGTGGGGAGCGTCGCATAGTCGGCGGTGGGATCGTCCAGCGCCCAGGCGACCTGCGGCGCGATCCGCCAGAAGTCGGCCTCGCCGAAGCTGGTCTCGCGCCAGTCGAGGTCGAGCGCGCGGGCGACGCGCTCGGCCTGGGCGCGTTCGTCTTTCGCGCCGGGCGCATCGAAGCCGCAGGTGAAGGCGGTGACCGGGCGTTCGTTCAGGCGCGCCATCAGGGTGGCGATGGCTGCGGAGTCGATGCCGCCGGAGAGGAACAGGCCGTAGGGCACGTCGGAGCGCTGGTGGACGCGGACGCTGTCCTCGAGGACGGCGTCGAGGCGCTCGATCAGATCCCGCTCATCCCCGCGAAGGCGGGGACCCATAGGGCTTGCGGGCCCATCGGCGTGGTCGCCATTTGCCGGGGCCTCAGCTTGGCTCCCCGCCTTCGCGGGGATGAGCGGAGTATTTATCAGCGGCAGTTTGCGCTGGTTGGCGACGATGCGGCCGTCCTTGATCTCGATGATCTCGCCGGGGGCCAGGCGGCGCAGGCCCTGGAAGCAGGTGCGGGCGCCCAGCGTGTAGTTGAAGGCGAGGAGTTCCTTCGCCGCCTCGTCATCGAGGACGGTCTGCATGAGGCCCGCCTTGAAGAAGGCCCGGGGCTCGGAGGCGAAGGCCAGGCCCCCGCCGTGCTGCATGATGTAGAGCGGCTTGATGCCGAAGGGATCGCGGGCCAGCCACGCGCGGCCGTCGGTCCCTAAGAGGCAGAAGGCGTACATGCCGCGCAGCCGCGCGAAGGCGGCCTCGCCCTCCCTGGCGTAGAGGTGCAGCAGGGGTTCGAAGTCCGAGCCGGTGGCCAGGACGTCGCCCAGCTGATGATCCCGCGCCAGCTCGACGTAGTTGTAGATCTCGCCGTTGCCGATGATCGTCGAGCCCGCGGCGTGCAGCGGCTGCCAGCCGCCCTCCAGGTCGATGATCGACAGCCGCGCGTGGGCCAGCGCCGCCCCGGCCATCTCCTCGACGCGGACGCCGTCGGGCCCGCGGTGGGTGAGGCCGGCGATCATCTGGGCCGCGCGGGCGTCGATCCCGCCGACCTGGCCGGCTATGCCACACATCTTCAGGCGGCTCCGTAGTCGGCGAAGAGCGTCTTCCACTGGGCGACGACGGCGGCCTCGGAGAACTCGGCGGCGACCCGGCCGCGGCCGCGTTCGGCGAACTGGACGGCCAGCGCCGGTTCGTCCAGCAGCAGGCGGACGCCGGCGGCCAGCGCATTGGGGTCGTCGACGGGGATCAGCAGGCCGTCGCGGCCGTCCTCGATCAGCGCCTTGGGGCCCTGGCTGGCGGCGGCGACCACCGGCAGGCCGTGCGCCCAGGACTGGATCACCACATTGCCCAGCGGCTCGTAGCGGGAGGGGAAGACGCAGAGGTCGGCGGCGCGATAGAGGGCCGAGGCGTCGTTGCGCCAGCCCAGGAACCGCACGCGGCCGGCGACGCCCAGGGCCTGGGCCATGGCCCTGAGCTTGGCCTCCAGGGGGCCGACGCCGGCGATCCACAGGTAGGCGTCGGGCAGCTCGGCCAGGGCCTGCAGGCTGACGTCGTGGGCCTTGGAGTCGTGCAGCCGCCCCATGGCCAGCAGCAGGGGGACACCGTCGGGGGTCTCCAGGCTCGCCCGGTCCAGCGGCGCGGCGTCCGGCGGGACGGCCGCGAAGTTGGGGATGCAGCGCACCCGGCCGGCCGGCCAGCCCTGGCCCACGATCCACTCGGCGATGTCCTCGGTGTTGGCGACCAGCTCCTCGAAGCCCTGGTAGTATTTGAGGTTGTAGTAGCCGCCGAGCCGGCCGATCCGCGCCCAGGGTCCCCGGGGCGCATGGCGCGCGGCGCGGTTCATCCAGGCCAGCACCAGCCTGGCGCCCTGCAGCCGCGCGTAGCCGGCGATCGCGGGGCGGGTGAGGATGTCGAGGGGGCCGCCGAACCCGAGGGTCTTCACCGGCACGCCGGCGGCCCTGAGCGCGGCCTCGCGGCCCGCGTGCCGGCGGATCGCCACGGCCTCCGCGACGCCGGCGCGGCGCAGCGCGGCCGCCAGGTCGACGAAGTAGGTCTCCGCGCCCCCGTCGCCGGCCGTTCCCAGAAGGTGCAGCACGCTCATGTGTGCCGCGAACCTAGCGGGTCGGAGCGCGCGGCCCAAGCAGGAAGGCGAGGGCGCCGGTCGCGGCCGGCCCTAGGTTGGTGACTCAATTATTTGGCCGTCATTCCCGGCCTTGTGCCGGGAACCCATGATCGCAGACGATGCAGACAGATCAGCGGCGTCGCCGCGGGTTCCAATTCATCACGGAGTTCATAGGTTCCCGGCACAAGGCCGGGAATGACGAAGAAAAAGTATTGAAATTACAACGCAATGATTGGGTATTCAGCCTAGGGGTACATCTCCGCCGCGGCCAGCACGATCGAGGCCAGCGCGAAGGTGCTGCTGACGCACAGCAGGGCCACGGCCCAGAGGGACGGTCGGGGCTTTGCGGGCGTTGTCCGGGGCGTCATGGCCGTCGCTCCTCTGTTGGCGGTCGATCTGGGGGCCAGGATCGGAGCGGCGCCTTGAACCGCCGATGAACGCCGCCGTCAGGGTGATTGGCGCGGCGTTTACCAAGCCCCGGCGCGGGGCCGCTCAGGCCTGCGCCAGCCAGGCCTGGAAGGCCCGCATCGCCGGGGTCGGGGTCTTGGATTTCAGCCAGCTCAGCCAATAGCCGCCGAGGTCCACCTCGATGGCGAAGGGCGCAGCGAGCCGGCCGGCGGCCAGCTGGCGTTCGAACATGGACGGCGGGGCGAGCGCCACGCCCAGGCCCATCATGGCGGCCTCGACCATCAGGGACGAGGAATCGAAGATCGGCCCGGTGAGGCGGGGGGCCGCGACCCCGGCGGCGGCGAACCAGGCGTCCCAGGCGTCGCTGCGGTAGGACCGGAGCAGGGTCTCGCCCGCCAGGTCCGCCGGCGTCGGCAGGCGGGTCGCGGTCGCCGGCGCGCAGAGCGGCGTCATCGGCGCGGGGAACAGCGCCACCGCCTCGGTCCCGTGCCAGGCGCCCAGGCCGAAGCGGATCGCGCAATCGAGGCCCTCGCCCGCCAGGTCGACGCGATTGTTGTGGGTGGCGATCCGAAGGTCGACGAAGGGCTCGGCCTCGCGGAAGGCGGCGAGCCGCGGCAGGAGCCAGCCGACCGCGAAGGTGCCGACCACGCCCACCGTCAGCACCTCGCGCACCTGGCCGGCCTCGAAACGGTCCAGGGCCTGGCCCATCCGCGCGAAGGACTCGTCCAGGACCGGCAGCAGGGACTGGCCCTCGTCGGTCAGGGCGAGCCCGCGGGGAAGCCGGCGGAACAGGCTCGCGCCCAGCCGCGCCTCGAGGCCCTTCACCTGGTGGCTGACCGCGGCCTGGGTCACGCCCAGCTCCAGCCCCGCCCGCGTGAAGCTCAGATGACGCGCGGAGGCCTCGAAGGCGCGCAGGGCGTTGAGCGGCAGGGGACGGCGGGGCATCGGTCTGTCCCAAATTTTCCTAGGGTCTCGCCCTATTTAACATCGTTTGTCGCCCCGCCCAGGCGGCGCCCAGAATGGCCCCACGAAAGCTCCTTGGGGTTCGCATGACCTTGCACCGACGCGCCCTGCTGGCGGCAGCGCCCCTGGCGGCCGGCTGGCCGGCCCTGGCCGAGCCGGCGCCCGCGCCGCTCGCCGACTACGAGCAGGCGACCGGCGGGCGGATCGGCCTCTACGCGGAGAACCTGCGGACCGGGGCCAAGCTGGCCTGGCGGGCGCACGAGCGGTTCGTCATGTGCAGCACCTTCAAGGCTTCGCTGGCCACGCTCGTGCTGCGCCGCGTCGACCGCGGGAAGGATCGGCTGGACCAGATGATCCACTACGGGCCCGCCGACCTGCAGGAGTATGCGCCGGTCGCCCGACAGAACCTGGCCAAGGGCGCCATGTCGGTCGGCGAGATGTGCGAGGCCGCCGTGGAGATCAGCGACAACACCTGCGCCAACCTGGTGCTGGCCCGGGTCGGCGGCCCGGCCGCCCTGACGGCGTTCTGGCGGACCACGGGCGACACGGTCAGCCGGCTCGACCACGACGAGCCGGTGCTGAACCGCACGCCGCCCGGCCGACCCGAGGATACGACGACGCCCGCGGCCATGGCGGGCAACCTGCGCCGCTACGTGCTGGGCCAGGTGCTGTCGCCGGCCTCCCGCGAGCGGCTCACCGGCTGGCTGCTCAACTGCCAGACCGGCGACAACCGGCTGCGCGCCGGCCTGCCGAAGGGCTGGCGGATCGGCAACAAGACCGGCAACAACGGCAAGGACGCGGCCGGCGACATCGCGGTGGTCTGGCCGCCCTCCGGCGGGCCGCTGCTGATCTGCGCCTACACCCGCGGCGGCTCGCCCACGCCCGACCGGATCGAGACGGTGTTCGCCGAGATCGGGCGGCTGGCGGCCCAGCGGCTGGCCTGACCCTAGATTTGCTCAAGCCGAGGCGGCGGGATATGGGGGTCGCCGGCCAAGCCGCTTGATGCCCCGGGGGCGAAACCCTATAACCCGCGCCTCGCGCTCGGGGACCCGCATGCGCTCGCGCGGCTGGGTAGCTCAGATGGTTAGAGCGGTGGATTCATAACCCACAGGTCGGCGGTTCGATCCCGCCCCCAGCTACCACGGGTCCCCGAGCGCGATCGGCCTTCCACCCTCAGTTCTTTTCCGGCGGCGTCTCGATCTTGTCGGGACGATCGGCGGGCGGCGGGCCGGGCGTCTTCTCCTGGCCGCTGTCGCCCCATTGGCCGCCATAGACGTCGGGCTCGGCGGGGGCGTCGGCGGCCGGCGCATCCGGCGCGCGCCGCGGCCGGGGCGGCGACTGGTAGGGGAAGCGGGCGGGCGGAACGGCAGGATCGTCGGGCATGGCAGCCTCCGGGCTTTGACCTGGAACGGCCGACGGCGGCGATGGCTGCGTGGGATCAGGCGGGCCTGGCCACGCCCCACTCGTTCCAGGCGGCGATCTTCGGGGTCTTGGGCACGTACATGGCGTCGGTCTCCTGCAGGGTGAAGCCGGCGGCGGCGATGGCGCTGGAGACCGGCCGGGTCAGGTGGCAGCCGCCGGCGATGCGCTTCCAGACGGGCTCGATCCGCCGCTGCCATTTCGCGACGCCGGGGTCGGGCGCCAGGCCATGCTCGCAGAACAGGAAGGCGCCGCCGGGCTTCAGGACCCGGTGAGCTTCGGCCAGGGCGGCGGCGGGTCCGTGGACCGAGCAGAGGGTGAAGGTGCAGACCACGGTGTCGAAGCTGCGGTCCGCGAAGGGCAGGGCCTCGGCGGTCCCGTCCTGCACCTCGACGGAGAGGCGCGGGTCGCGCGGGGCGGCCAGGGCCGCGGCGCGGAGCTCGGCGGCCGGATCGACCCCGACCACCGTGGTCACCTTCCCGGCGTCGTAGAATCCGAGGTTCAGCCCCAGGCCGATCCCCAGTTCCAGGACGCGGCCGGACGCCTTGGGCACGACCTTGCCCCGCTGGCGCATGATCGGCGAGGCCGAGCAGGCGCAGCCCAGCAGGCGCGGCAGGATGAAGCGGTCGTAGAGCGAGGCCATGGCGGTTCCCCCTTCGTGGTTCAGCGTGGATCGTAGACCTTGGGCGCGGGCCCCAGCGCCACGGGCCCGAGCGTGGTGCGGCCGGCCTGGAAGTCGATCGTCGCCTGGGCGGCCTGACCGGTCCCCTGGCGGGCCTGGGCGACGGCGCTGGCGGTCTGGGCGGCCTGCGCCTCGACGATCCCCTCGGCGCTCATCGCCCCCAGGGCGCGCGGCGCCTGGCGCAGGGTGACGTCGAGGACGCCGGAGAGCCGGCCGTCGGACCCGGCGGTGAGCGTCCCGGAGTTGACGCCGAGCACCGCGTCGCCGGCGGTGATCCCGGCCTGGCGCACGCTCATCCGCCCGCCGGCCGCGGTCCAGCGGCGCACGGCGTCGGGCCAGTCCTTGCCGGCGAAGGCGCTCATCTTCGACAGGGTGGCGTTCCAGATGAAGGAGACCGGCTTGTCGCCGGCCACCCGCGCGAAGACGCCGGTGAGCCGGGCCTTGCCGTTGTCGAGGCGGGCGAAGACGCCGCCCTCGTCGTCGGGGCCGGCGCGGGTGTGGAACTCCACCCGGTCGGCGGAGGCCAGCGCGAAGGGCTGGGCGCCCGGCTGCGGGGCGAAGGTGAGCTTGACGCCCTCGAAGGAGAAGCTGGGCGGGTGGGCCGCCGGGTGGGTGAGGCTGGCGCGGATCAGCTGGCCGCCGACCGCGACCGGCCCGCCCTGCGGACGGACGAAGACCAGGCCGGCGGGCGCGGCGATCAGCCAGCTGGTGGGCGCGTGCAGGAAGGCCTCGGCCTCGATGCGCGGCGCCTCCAGCGCCCAGCCGGACGGCTCGCTGAGGCGCGGCTCGGTGAGGGTGACGTCCAGGCGGAAGGGATAGCCGCCGACGACGCGGTCCTTCCAGGTGAGCCGCCAGCCGGCCTGGTCGAGCGCCTGGGCGGCGGCGTCGAGGCGGGTCTGGGTCTGGCCGCGGGCCCAGACCCAGGCGCCGCTCCAGCCGGCGATCGCGAGGCCCAGCGCCAGGAACGGCAGCCACAGGCCCAGCCGGCGGGGTTTGCGGGGCGGGATCGGATCGGGCACAGACATGGGGCTTCTTATAGACGCGAGGCGGGATGTCGGACGAGCTTTGGGTCTTCGGCTACGGCTCGCTGATGTGGCGGCCGGGGTTCCCCTTCGCCGAGCGGGCGGCGGCCACCCTACAGGGCCGCCGGCGCGCGTTCTGCATCTATTCGGTGCACCATCGCGGCACCTATGAGCGGCCGGGCCTGGTGCTGGGGCTGGCGCCGGGGGGCTCGGTGCGCGGCGCCGCCTACCGGATCGCCCCGGCCGACTGGGCCGAGGTCCACGCCTATCTGATGGAGCGCGAGCAGCCGACCGAGACCTACATCGCCGCGCGCCGCCCGGTGCGGCTGGCCGACGGGCGGCGCGTGGAGTGCCTGGTGTTCCTGTCCGACGTGCGTCATCCGCAGTGGGCGGGGCGCCTCAGCCTGGCGCGGCAGGCCGAGCTGATCGCCGGCGCGAGCGGGCTCTCGGGCCGCAACGTCGACTACCTGCGCGACCTGGTGGTCCACCTGGAGCAGGAGGGGATCCGCGACCGGTCGATGGAGGCGCTGCTGGGGCTGGTGGAGGGGTCTTCCCTCCCCTGAGGGGAGGGTGGCGAGCGCAGCGAGACGGGTGGGGAGTGTGGGCCGGCGTGCTGCCTCAGTGCTTGATCGCGACCTCCCCACCCGTCTCGGGCTTCGCCCTCGCCACCCTCCCCGGCACGGGGAGGGAAGGGTCAGAGCGGCAGCAGCGCCGTCGAGGCGGTCTCGATGCGCTCCTGCAGGAGGCGCATGAATTCGGCGCGCTTGAGGCCCGGCGGGATGGGTTCGAGGTATTCGTAGACGATGGTCCCCGGCCGGCGCAGGACGCCGTGGGCCGGCCAGTGGACCCCGGCGTTGGTGGCCACCGGATAGACGTCCACGTCGAGCTCGCGATAGAGGGCCGCGATGCCGGGCTTGTAGTCGCCGGGCACGCCCGGCTCCCCGCGGTGGCCTTCGGGGAAGATCACCAGCTGGCGCTCGTCGGCGAAGCGGTCCTTGGCGTCGGCGACCATCTTGCGCAGCGCCGCCGACTGGCCGGCCCGGTCGACCGAGATCATCCGCGCCTTGGTCGCATACCAGCCGAAGAACGGGATCCACATCAGCTCCTGCTTGGTGACGAAGCAGCTGTCGGGCAGGACCGAGAACTGGGCGAAGACGTCGAACATGCACTGGTGCTTGGGCGCGATCAGCGCGCGCTTCTTCGGGATGTATTGCTGGCCGCGGAACTCCACGCGTATGCCGCAGACGACGCGCAGCATCAGCATCACGCCGCGCGACCAGACGATCCAGGAGCGCACCATCCAGATCCGCGGGCAGACCACCAGCGGCAGGATCAGCAGCACCCAGAACACCGACCACAGATAGAACAGGACCGTGAAGGCGAGGGATCGGACGAGGAGCAAGGTCAGCCCTTCTGCGCCGCCGCGGGGGTCGCGCGGGGGCCCAGCCCCAGCACGGCTTCGCGGCCGAGGATCGCCAGATACTTGGAATACTCCACCACCATCAAGCGCGCGGCGCCGGGCGAGCGCCACCACTGGCGGACCTTCAGCGCCGCGGTGGGCACGGCGTAGGTCTGCAGGGTGACGTCCGGGGCCCTGAGCACCGCGCGCAGCTCCAGCATGGCGCGCGGCATGTGGTAGTCGGTGGTGACCACGATCAGGCTGCGATAGCGCATGGCCTTGGCCCACTCGGCGGTCTCGCGCGCGTTGCCGACCGTGTCGGCGGCGGTGAAGCCTAAGTCCACGCAGCAGTCGTAGAGCCGGCGCACCGAGCCCGAGGCGATGCGCAGCTGCTCGCGGCTGACGTCGCGGTTGACGCCGGAGACCAGCACGCGGCGGCCCTTGTGCGCGGCGAGCAGCTGGACGGCGGCGGCGATGCGTTCGTTGGAGTTGGCGCCGGTGAGCGCCACGATGCCGTCGGCGCGCGCCGGCTCGGCCTGCGGCGTCGACTGCTGCACCCTGGCCGCGAAGGCGAAGAGGCCCGACGCCCAGATCAGCGCGATGACGGCGAGCGCCGCCAGGGTCCTCAAGACGCCCTCACTGCATGTCCCGGATCAGCCGCATGGCCGTGAACTGGGCCGCGGCGGCGGCCACCAGGGCGGCCAGCAGCGGGCAGGGGATCACGGCGGCAAGGTCGCTCCAGGCCAGCGGCAGGGCGGGCGTCAGCCCCTCGCCGCCGCCGGCCAGGCGCAGGGCCGCGGCCAGCACCGCGGCGGCGAGGGCGCCGATCAGGCCCGCCAGGCCCGCGACCCGGGCGAACCGCGCCTGGAACAGCCGGGCGATGAAGCCGTCCTCGGCCCCGGCCAGGTGCAGCACCTCGACCACATCGCGGCGGGCGGCGAGGCCCGCGCGGGTGGCGAAGGCGACGACCGCGGCGGCCGCCGCAGCGATCAGCAGGAAGACCCCGGCCCCCAGCCAGCGCACCAGGCCGCCGGCCCGGCGGATGTCCTTGATCCAGACGGAGTGGTCGTCGACCGTGGCGTCGAGGTGCTGGCCCTTCAGCGCCGCGCCGAGCGCCTGGGCGTCGGCGGGATGCTTGCGGTCGAGCGTCACGGCCACCAGCCGCGGCACCGGCAGGTCCTCCAGGTCGCTGACGTCGCCCAGCCAGGGGCGGATCAGGTCGTAGGCCTTGGCCGGCTCCAGCGCGCGGGCCTCGGCGACGCCGGGGGTCCCGGCCAGCGCCTCGGCGGCGCGGGCCGCGGCGGCGTCCGGGGTCTCCCCGCCGCTGGGCCGGACGATCACCGTGGCCTCGCCGGTGAGCTGGCCGGTCCAGGCGCCGGCCGCGCGGTTGGCGGCCAGCACCCCCATGGCGGTCAGGCAGGCCAGGAAGCAGAACACCGCCACCACGAAGATCAGCGCGCCGTCGCGGCCTTCGTTTTCCGGCAGGAACGGCGCGGGCCGCCAGCGGGCGACGTCGAAGATCTCGCTCATAGGTCCAGCTTCCCGGGTGCGGGACGCCGGGCGATGTGGCCGTCCTCGAGATAAAGCACCGGCCGGCCGGAGCGGGCGATCAGGTCCTGGTCGTGGGTGGCGATCAGCACGGTGGTGCCCAGGCGGTTGAGCTCGACGAACAGCCGGAAGATGCGCACCGCCATCTCATGGTCGACATTGCCGGTGGGCTCGTCGGCCAGCAGGATCTCCGGGCGGTTGACCACGGCGCGGGCGATGGCCAGGCGCTGGCGTTCGCCGCCGGCCAGCGTCGGGGGCATGGCGTGCATGCGCCCGCCCAGCCCCACCCAGGTCAGCAGTTCGGCGACATCGGTGCGGTAGTCGGCGGGCCGGCGCCCGGCGATGCGCAAGGGCAGCGCGGTGTTGTCGAAGGCCGAGAGGTGCTCCAGCAGCACCAGGTCCTGGAACACCACCCCGATCCGGCGGCGCAGGTGCGGGCGCGCGCTCGGCGCGGCGCGGGCGACGTCCTGGCCGAACAGGTGGATCAGGCCCTTGGAGGGCCTGGCGGCCAGGTAGATCAGCTTGAGCAGCGAACTCTTGCCTGCCCCGGAGGGGCCGGTGACGAAGTGGAACGAGCCGGACGGCAGGCTGAAGTTGAGGTCGCGCAATACGTCGGGCCCGCGCCCGTAGCGCATGGAGACATCGTCGAAACGGACCACGTCTTCGCCAGCTCGGGGCGCCGTCGCGGCAATGGGGTTTCTGGACATGAAGGCCGAAATCGGCGACCTCGGTTGGGAGGCTGTTTGGAGCGTCCGATTCGAACGTCATGATACTGACCTGTCCAGAGTGCGCCACCAGCTATTTCGTGGACGATTCACGGATCGCGGCGGCTGGCCGGACGGTGAAGTGCTCCAACTGCGGCGCCCGCTGGACGGCCCTGCCGGAGGGCGCGGAGCCCCCGCCCGGGCCGGCGCCCGCCCCGACGCCGTCCGCCGAGCCTGCGCCGGCCCCCGCCATCGACGAACTGGTGGTGGACGGCCCGCCGCCGGCGGTCCCGGCCGAGCCGGTCCGACCGCGGATCGCCGCGCCGCGCCGGGAGGCCAACGGCAAGGTGATGGTCTGGGCGGCCAGCGCCGTGGCCGCCGTGCTGCTGATCGGCGGGGCGATCGTCTTCCGCGCCCAGGTGGTGCAGCTCGCCCCCGCCACCCAGGCGGCCTACGCCGGCCTCGGCCTGCCGGTGTCGAGCCTGGCCATCGAGAAGGTCCGCGCCGACCCGGCCTTCCAGGGGGGCCGGCCGGTGCTGTCGGTCAGCGGCCAGATCCGCAACCTGCGCGCCGAACCCTCCGATGCGCCGCCGCTTCGGGTCAGCCTGCTGGACCGGCTGGGCAAGCCGGTCGCCGTCAAGGTCGCCCGGCCGATCAACGCCGCGGTGCCGGCCAAGGCGATCCGCCATTTCGCGATCTCCATCGTCGACCCGCCGGCCAGCGTCCACGACCTGGAGGTGGCCTTCGAGCCCGCGCCGGGCAAGCCGAAGGGGCCCGTGGCGCGGGCCCCGGCGTCGGCGCCGATGGCGCCCGCCGGCCCGCAGCCCGAGGACGCCAGGCCGCTGGCGCCCGGCAGCCCGGACGCCCTGCCCGCGCCCCGATGACCGAAGCCCCCCAATCCGCCATGGCCGCCGCCCCGCCCGCGATCCTGCTCGCCGAGGACGAGGTGGCGACCCGCGTCGAGGCGCTGGCCGCCGCCATCGCCCCGCACGTCGACGACGAGACGGTGGCGGTGTGCCTGCTGACCGGCGGCCTGTGGTTCTGCGCCGACCTGACGCGGGCGCTGTCGCGGCGGGGCCGCAACCTCGGCTTCGACGCCCTGTGGCTGGCCTCCTACGGCGACGCGCGGGCCAGCATGGGCCGGTGCGAGGTCCGCGCCGACCTGCAGCGGCCGCTGGCCGGCCGGACCGCCCTGGTGGTCGACGACGTGTTCGACACCGGGCTCTCGCTCTCCGAGGCCGCCAGGCTGGTGCGCGACGCCGGCGCCGCCAAGGTGCTGACCTGCGTCTTCGCCCGCAAGCCCTGGCCGACGCCGCGGGCCATCGAGCCGGACTTCGTGGCCTGGGAGGCGCCTGCCCGGTTCCTGGTCGGTTACGGCATGGACGCCGCCGGCGCCTATCGCGGGCTCCCCTACATCGGCGCTCTGGATTAGAACCTCCGCCACAAGGTCGTCGCATCCGCCCGCTAGCTGCCGCGTTCCATCTCCATGGGAGTTCCAGACTTGATGAGACCCGTGGCCGCCATCGCGGCCCTAATGATCCTCGGCGCCTGCAGTCCCTCCGGCCAGACCGGCGCGGCCGGCGGCGCGGCGAGCGACAGGTTCGCCGGCCTCGACGGCCAGATCCTGAACTGGCGCAAGGAGATCATCGCCTCCAATCCGCTGTGCAAGAGCACGGTGGAGGACCAGAAGTGCCAGAACTTCGAGGTCGCCTGCAAAGCCGAGCGCGAGGTGACCCCGGCCGACGAGGCCAAGGGCGTCACCGCCCGGGTGGTGACGATGATCACCTGGAACGGCTTCGACCCGAAGTTCAACCACCCGCAGTCCGGCACCCAGGCCGCCGAGTTCACCAAGACCGCCCAGGGCTGGACGCGCGCCGACCACAAGCCGGTCTATATGCAGACCTGCGCCGACATGTAGGACGGGCCCGGGCCGGGCCTCAGGCCGCCGCGGCGTCCGCCCCGCCCGCGCCGATCGGCGAGAAGCGGCGGCGGTATTCGGAGGGCGACAGGCCGAAGCGGCGGTCGAAGGCGCGGCGGAAGGCGTCGTCGCTGTGGAAGCCGACCCCATGGGCGACGCGCTCGATGGAGGCCGCCGAGGCCGCCAGGTGATCGCGCGCGGCGTCGAGGCGCAGGGTCTCGACGTACTGGGCCGGCGCGACGCCGAAGGTGGCCTTGAACCGCCGGTTGAACTGGCGCGGGCTGAGGTTGGCGCGGGCCGCCAGGGCTTCGACCGAAAGGTCGCCGGCCAGGTGCTCGACGATCCAGGCGGCGAGGTCGGCGAAGCGGTCGCCGGCGCGGGCCTGGAACCGCAGGGGCTCGGAATACTGCCGCTGGCCGCCGGAGCGTTTCAGATAGACCACCAGGTCGCGGGCCACGGCCAGCGCCAGGCCCGGGCCGTAGTCCTCCTCGATCAGCGCCAGGGCCAGGTCGATCGCCGCGGTGATCCCCGCCGAGGTGTAGATCGGGCCGTCCTTGATGAAGATGGCGTCGGGCTCCATCCGCAGCGACGGGAAACGGGCGGCGACGTCGGCCGAGAAGTTCCAATGGGTGGTGACGCGCCGGCCGTCGGCGAGGCCGGAGGCGGCCAGCCCATAGATGCCGGTGCAGACCGAGACGATGCGGCGCAGCCGCGGGGCCTGGTCGCGCAGCGCCTCGGCGATGGCTGGCGCGACGCCCGGCCGGCGCAGGCCTTCGCCCCCCGGCAGGATCAGGGTGTCCAGCAGGCCGGCGTCGGCCAGCGCGCAGTCCGGCGTGATGCGCAGGCCCGCTTCGCTGCGGAACGGCGCGCCGTCGAGGCTGACCACCCGGGTGTCGTAGGCCGCGCCGTGCAGGGCGTTGGCGGCGCTGAAGGCGTCCAGCGGCCCGGTCAGGTCCAGGGTCTGGAGGCCTTCGTAGCCCAGCAGAGCGACACGGATCGCCGGTTCGGTCATGGGGGTCCTCGCGCGGAGGACCTAGGTGCGCCGAACAGGCGGCAAGGCGCAAGGACGCGATTCCGACGTTTTCGGTCACGGGGTCGGCCGCGGCCATGGCATGGCGCACGAGGCGAGGCGCCTAGTTGGCGGAGCGAACGTCCTCCACGACCGACCGGACGGCGGCGATGACGGCTTGCGGGTCGTCGTTCGGGATGTAGTGGCCGGAGTCGCCGATCGTCCTCTGCGTCCCGCGGGACGACCAGGTCGCCATGTCCTTCTGCATCCCGAGCCAGACCCGATCGAATTTCTCGGCCTGGGCCTTGGGTACGTCCGGCGTCGGCTTTCCATGCGTCAGGACGACGACGGGTCTTGCGCCCAGCTGCCGGTAGGCCCCGGCCTCATCGAACGTCATCGGCAAGGCGTCGCGTTCGGACACCATCGGCCCGAGGGAGGTGGCGAAATAGGCCAGGGCGATCTCCCTGGCTCTTGGCGGCATGGCGGCCGTGGTTTCGCCGTGGCTGTTGCGGGCCGCGAGCGCGACCAGCCGCGGTATGCCTGTCCACGACGCCTTGCCGCCGAGGTCTTGCACGAACGCCTTGTCGTTCGGCAGCTTCCCCAGCGCGGCCTGGGTGCGTTTCAGCTGGTCGGGATGCGAGGCGTCCACATAGACGAGGCCTGCGACCTGGTCGCCATAGAGGCCCGTATAGAGGCTGACGAGGGGACCGCCCAGGGAAAGCCCGACCATGACGAAGGGGCCCTTCTCGCCGGCCGCGGCCAGGGTCGCATGCAGGTCGTGTGCGGCGCCCAGGCCGTCATGGGGGCCGGGCTTGTCGTCGCTCCAGACGATTCCGGCGCGGCTGTAGGCGCAGGCCCGGGTGAACTCCGCCACGGGCCCCAGGACCTTGGCCCAGGCGAGCTCGCCGAAGTAGTCGAGCCCGGTCTCGAAGACGACCGTGGGGCTTCCCGCGCCACGGCACTCGATCTGCATCCGCCGGCCGCCGCCGATGTCGACGAGACGGCCGGGCGCGGGATAGGCCGCTGCGACCTGCCGGCGCTCGACCTGCTCCCAGACAGCGCCAACCATCAGCAGGAGCGCAAGGCATCCTACGATCCCGATGGCTCCCCACTTGAAGAGTCTCTTCATGACCAATGTCTTTCGGCCGACGCGCGCCAAGTCTTAGCCAAGATCGTCAGGATCGGCTCAAGTCTTTGCCGGCCAGGGCGAGGGCGGATGAGGAGGCCGGACGCGCCCACCCCTAGAGCCAGGGCGCGGGGCGTTCGCGGGCCAGCATGTCGTCGTAGGTGGGGCGCGGGCGGACGACGGCGAACTGGTCGCCCTTGACCAGCACCTCGGGCGCCAGGAGGCGGGAGTTGTACTCGCTGGACATGGCCGCGCCGTAGGCGCCGGCGGTCATGAAGGCCACCAGGTCGCCGGCCTGCATCGGCGGCAGGGCCCGGTCGCGGGTGAAGGTGTCGCCGGTCTCGCAGATCGGGCCGACCACGTCATAGACCACCGGCTCGCCGGGGCGCGGCCTGACCGGGCGGATGTCGTGCCAGGCCTCGTACATGGCCGGCCGCAGCAGGTCGTTCATGGCCGCGTCGAGCACCAGGAAGTTGCGGCCCTCCGGGCGCGCGTTGACGTGCTGCACGCGAGCCACCAGCACGCCGGCGTTGGCGGCGATCATCCGGCCGGGCTCGAAGGCGAACTGGACGCCGGAGAGACCCGCCATGACCCGGGCGATCATGGCGGCGTAGGCCGAGGGCTCCGGCGGGGTGGGCGCGTTGAAGTAGGGGGCGCCGAGGCCGCCGCCCAGGTCCAGCCGCTCGACGGCGTGGCCCTCGGCGCGTAGGCGCTCGACCAGGGCGCGCATCTTGACGAAGGCGGCCTCCAGGGGGGCGAGGTCGGTGATCTGGCTGCCGATGTGACAGGCCACGCCCACCGGCCGCACGCCGGCCATGTTGGCGGCGTTGGCGTAGAGCCGCTCGGCCTCGGCCATGGAGACGCCGAACTTGTTCTCCGCCTTGCCGGTGGAGATCTTGGCGTGGCCGCCGGCCTCCACGTCGGGGTTCACCCGGATGGCCACGGCCGCGCGCTTGCCCATCCGCCGGGCGACGGCGTCGACGAGATGCAGCTCGGGCTCGGACTCCAGGTTGATCTCGGCGACGCCGGTTTCCAGCGCATAGGCGACCTCGGCCTCGGTCTTGCCGACGCCGGAGAAGACGATGCGCCCGGGCGGCACGCCGGCGGCGAGGGCGCGGCGGATCTCGCCCTCGGAGACCACGTCGGCGCCGGCGCCGGCCTTGGCCAGCGTGCGCAGCACCGCGACGTTGGAATTGGCCTTCACCGCAAACGCGATCAGCGGGTCCTTGAGGCCGGCGGCCACAAGGGCGTCGCGCAGCACCGTGAAGTGCCGCTCGAGCGTGGCGGAGGAATAGACATAGACCGGCGTGCCGACGGCCTCGGCGATCTTCGCCAAGGGCGCGTCCTCGCAGGTGAGCTCGCCCCCCTTGAGCTCGAAGTGGTTCATCGCGGATTGGAATAGGGGTCGGGGAGCGCGCCCGGCGGGCCCGACCGGCTGGGGTCCTGGCCGGAGCCGGGGATCGGCAGGGTGCGCGGCGGCGCCGGGTCGACGGAGCGGTCGCGGGGATCGACGGTGTCGACCGGCCGCTGTGCGTCCTGCGCCTGGCGGCGCGCCTCCTCGGCCTGGCGGTCGGTGGCGCGGCCGGCGCCGTTCAGCGGACCCGGCTTCTCGAGCTCGCCGAGCTTGCCGCAGGCGGCGAGCGGGCCCGCCAGCAGGAGGGCGGCCGCGCAGGCCGCGAGGATGGGGCGAGGGCTCATGCGAGGATTTCCTTCCAACGCTGGATCTGGGCGCGCACCTGGTCGGGCGCGGTTCCGCCATAGCTCTTGCGGCTGGCCACCGAGGCGTCCGGGGTCAGCACCTTGTAAACGCCGTCGGTGATCCGGGGCTCCAGGGCCTGCAGGTCGGCCAGCGGCAGGCCGGGCAGGTCGCAGCCCAGCTGCTCGGCGCGCTTCACCGCCGCGCCGGTGATGTGGTGGGCGTCGCGGAACGGCAGGCCCAGCTCGCGGACCAGCCAGTCGGCCAGGTCGGTGGCGGTGGAGAAGCCGGCGCCGGCGGCCTTTGCCATGGTCTCGATGGCGGGCTGCAGGTCGGCCACCATCCCGGCCATGGCGCGCAGCGACAGCTCCAGCGCGTCGAAGGCCTCGAAGACCGGGACCTTGTCCTCCTGCATGTCCTTCGAATAGGCCAGCGGCAGGCCCTTCATGACCACGCAGAGCTGGGTGAACGACCCGAGCATCCGGCCGGCCTTGGCGCGGACCAGCTCGGCGGCGTCGGGGTTTTTCTTCTGCGGCATGATCGACGAGCCGGTGGTGAAGGCGTCGGTCAGGGTGATGAAGCCGAACTGCGGCGTCATCCAGAGCACGATCTCCTCGGCCAGCCGCGACAGGTGGACGGCGGTGATCGTCGCGGCGGCCAGGGCCTCCAGCGCGAAGTCCCGATCGGCGACGCTGTCGAGGGAATTGGCGCTCGGGCGGTCGAAGCCCAGCGCCTGGGCGGTCGCGTGGCGGTCAATGGGGAAGGGCGAGCCGGCCAGCGCCGCCGCGCCCAGCGGGCTCTCGTTCATCCGCGCCCGGGCGTCGGCGAAGCGGCCGGCGTCGCGGCCGAACATCTCCACATAGGCCATCAGGTGGTGGCCGAAGGTCACCGGCTGGGCGGGCTGCAGGTGGGTGAAGCCCGGCATCAGGGTGGCCGCATGCGGTTCGGCCTTGGCGACGAGCGCCTTCTGGAGCGCCTCGATCTGGGCGGCCGTCCGGTCGCAGGCCTCGCGCACCCAGAGGCGGAAGTCGAGCGCCACCTGGTCGTTGCGCGAGCGCGCGGTGTGCAGCCGCCCGGCCGCCGGTCCGATCAGCTCGCGCAGCCGGGCCTCCACGTTCATGTGGATGTCCTCGAACGCCTCGCGGAACGGGAAGGTCCCGGCCTCGATCTCCCGGCCGATGGCGTCCAGGCCGCCCAGGATCGCCGCGGCGTCCTGGCTTGTAATGACGCCGGTCTTTTGCAACATCGCCGCGTGCGCGCGGGACCCCGCCAGGTCCTGCGCGGCCAGCCGGCGGTCGAAGCCGATGGAGACGTTGATCGCCTGCATCAGCTCGGCCGGCTTGTCCGAGAAACGGCCGCCCCACATCGCCTGCCCGCTGGTGGCGGCGGCGCCGGGGGCGTCAGGGGAGTCTTTCGTCATATGAACGATCAGTCCGCGGCCAAGCCCAGGGGCAGGGTCCTGACATGGGCCCTCTGGGGCGCCGCTGCCATAGGCGTCGCGGCGGTTGTCTATATCATCGCCCAGTCCATGGCCAAGGCGCCCACGCAGACGCCGGTGGCCACCTCCGGCCCGGTCGCGGCCGCGCCGGTGACCCACGACGTCGCCAAGAAGCTGGAGCACGCCGCCGACGGGACCGCCGCGCCGGCCTACGCCTTCGTCGACGGCGCGGGCAAGAAGGTCACCGCCGCCGACTTCAAGGGCAAGGTCGTGGTGATGAACCTGTGGGCGACCTGGTGCGCGCCCTGCAAGCTGGAGATGCCGACGCTGGCCAAGCTCGCCCAGGCCTACGCTGGCAAGCCGGTGGCGGTGGTGGCGGTCAGCATCGACAAGTCCGAGGCGCTGGCCCAGGCCAAGGCGTTCATCGCGGCCAACGCCCCGCTCGGCTTCTACAACGACGCGGAGGCCAAGCTGCCCTGGGCGCTGGCGCCGCCGGCCAACGGCATGCCGACGACGATCATCCTGGGCAAGGACGGGCTGGAGCGCGGGCGCATTTCCGGCGAGGCGGACTGGGCGGGCCCAGGCGCCAGGGCGGTCATCGACAGGCTGCTGGCGGCGAGCTGACGCCCGCCGCCCAGGGTCCGGTCGGGCGGATCAGGCGATCTGCCGGCTCTTGGCGTTGGTCTCGGCCTGGACCGTGACGGCGCGGAGC
>Ga0207695_10001760_pt1 | contig 34346 bp, 25 predicted proteins | sample KBSC54metaG_FD_184354 | JGI IMG/M metagenome (GOLD analysis project Ga0207695, IMG submission 184354) | Corn rhizosphere microbial communities from Kellogg Biological Station, Michigan, USA - KBS C5-4 metaG (SPAdes) (version 2) | ecosystem: Host-associated > Plants > Roots > Rhizosphere > Soil... | reverse complement strand
GTCGATATAGCCGAAATAGGCGCCATCTTCGGGCAGGCCCAGCATCTTCACGCTGGCTTTGGTGAGCTTGGCATTGCCAATGGCATCGAGCTTTTTGCGGGGCGGGCCCTTGTAAAAACGCAAGCGGCCATCACGCGACATCTCCCGCGTATGGAACGGGCGCAGGAAGAAGACGTCACTGTCGACATAGACGAGGCCATCCTGCTGCACCAGATGGGCCATGCCGATCTTCACCATCTGCTGCATGTGCCAGCCGATCGACAAGCCGGTTTCGCGCGACCACCAGACGCTGCGGCCGCCGAGGAACGGCATGTGGAAGATCAGCTTCATCTTCACCGGTACGACATCATCGGTGAGCCAGACAGAACGGCGGTTGCTTTCGAGATGCTTGAACATCTCGAAATGCGGCTTGTCGACGATGACATAGTGATGCCAGTCGCCGTCGAGAAATTCATCCATGGAGCGGCACAGCAACAGGCAGCGCTCGTAGTCTCCGGCATAGCTGGGTGTTACAAAGGCCCAGCTTGCTCCCTCTGCAGCCGGAGCTGCAGGTTCATGCGGCATGGGAGACTTCCCGCCAGCTCAGCAGGGCGACGACGGAAAAGCCGATGGCGTAGAAGGCATAGATGCCGGCAAAGGCCATGGCCTCGTGGTCATAGGTGATGCCCAGCACGATCAGCGCAGCGAAGATGATGGCCATGGCCGATTCCGCAAAGACTACGACGGGAATGCGGCGCGACGTATAGGCCTTCTTTTCCTTGATGCCGGTATTTTCGCTTGAGGTGATGTTGAGCTTCGGGGTGCGCACGAAAGCCGTCTGCTTGCCGAACAGGCCCTGCAGTACGGCGCGGGTCAAGTGGATGCAGAGGCCGGTGGCCAATGCCATGAAGGTGATGGTGGTATAGAGCAGGCTGAACGGGCTCTTGTCCTTCCAGCCGAAGTCACCACTCCGCTGCGACACGTAATAGGTGAAGAAAGTGGCGACCATGGTGAGCGTGATCATGGTGTTGAGGGCGATTGCGGTAGGCGCAAAGGCGGTCAGGCCCAAAAAAGGCAAAATCGCCGCCGACACGCCGAAGCACAGCAGGAACAGGAAGATGAAACTGTTCAGCATGTGGAACGAGCCGACGATCTTGGTCAGGAAGCGGGCGTCCGAGTTCCACAGATTGCTCAGGGTCTTGCGGCCGGTTTCGGCGGCACCCTTGGTCCAGCGGAACTGCTGATTGCGCACCGCACTCATCTGCACCGGAAGCTCGGACGGCGTGGTGATGTTTTCAGCGAAGATGAATTTCCAGCCCTTGATCTGCGAGCGGAAAGAGAGGTCGAGATCTTCGGTCAGCGTGTCGGATTTCCAGCCGCCGGCATCATCGATGGTCTTGCGGCGCCACATGCCGCCAGTGCCGTTGAAATTGATGAAGCTGTCGGAGGCCTGGCGGCCGCCATGTTCCACCGAGAAGTGGTTGTCGATGGCGAAGGCCATCATGCGGGTGATGATCGAATAGTCGGCGTTCAGATGTTCCCAGCGGGTCTGCACCATACCGACATTGGGGTCGGCGAAATAGGCAACGACCTTCTTGACGAAATCCGGACGCGGCAGGAAGTCGGCATCGAAAATGGCGATGAATTCGGAATTATCGAGGCCGAGGCCGTAATCCAGCGCGCCGGCCTTGAAGCCAACGCGGTTGGGGCGGCGCACATGCTCGATCTTGATGCCCTTCTTCTTCAGTTCGGCAATGACCTTGGCAGCGATGTCTACGGTCTCGTCGGTGGAATCGTCGAGCAGCTGGATGGACAACTTGTCCTTCGGATACTCCATCTCCACCATGCAGCGGAGCAGACGCTCGACCACATATTGCTCATTGTAGATGGGCAGCTGGAGGAGAACAGTCGGCAGCTCGCCGGTCCACGGGGCGGGCTCCGCCTGGATGGCGCGCGGCCTCTTCTTGCTGCCCCAATAGAGGAAAGCCAGCCAGGCCTGCGCCAAGGCAAAGACGAGGATCACTGCGCCCGAGAGAAGTCCGACTGCGCCAACGATGATTTGCAGTACTGCCAAATGCCGTGGTCCTAAAAATGAATGGGCCTTCATACCCGTTATTGGCATGGCCCTTCAATGCGGTTCTTATTAACAAAAAAAGGTTCGCCCGGCCTGTATTTAGGCCGGGCGGCACCGGTTTCACAGGCCCCCTTACAAAGTGGCCGCAGAAGTGTCAAATTCGGGGAGCTTTATGCCCGTCGCCGGATTTACGGTTGAAATCACCCACTTCGAGGCGCAAAACAGCCAAACGGCCATGACTTCCATTTCTGTTCCCTTTTTTACCCGCATAGACCGCTATGTGCTGTCGGTTATTTCCAAGCCGATGCGCAACATTTTCATTTTTGTGATCATCATCCTCGAATGCGTGCGCTTCCGGCTGGGCCTTGGCCTTGCCATGCACCAAGAGCGGTTTTTCGCGCTGATCTTCACCTATATGGGCCAGTGGCTGGCGCTATATGCCGGCCTTGCCATGCAGATGGCACTGGCCATCGGCATGATGCTGGGCTTTGCCCGCCTCGCACAGAACCGCGAACTGGATGCGCTGCATGCGCTGGGCTTCAGCCTGCACCGGCTGATGCGTCCCATCGCTTTGGTAGCAGTGCTGGTGGGGATTGCCGATTTCTTCATCCTGGGCTGGCTGCAACCCGTGTCGCTCTATAACAGCGTGGCCTTCGTCCATCAGGTGCAGAAATTCGTGAGCCTGTTGCCGGAGGGCGGTGACTTGTTCGTGGCCGGCAAGGACAAGACGGTGCTGATCGACAATATCACGCCGAAGAGCAACAGCTTCGGCAAGATATTCGTCTATGAAACCTACCCCGACGGCAAGACCGTGGCTACCGGCGGTGCCAGTGGCCATCTTGCCATCATACCGGATGATCTGAAGCAATATTATGACGTCTCCGACGTGCATATGATGCAGGTGGTCATCGGCCAGGGCACCGATGGGCGCGAATTGCCCGATGCCTACAACGCTTCAACTTCGTCGCAGGCCAAAGGCCCGGTCGAGGCGATCGACATGAGCAATTTCCGCCCGCGCGGCACGTCCGAATGGGAAATGACCATGGATGAGCTGTGGCGCGGCAAGCCGGTGCTGAAGGACTACCAGGTCAATCCAAATAATATGCGCACCGAGCTCAATTACCGCATCGTGCAGGTTCTGTTCGTGCTGGTGCTGCCCTTCATGGCGGTGCTGTTCGTGATCGAGCCCCGGCGCAATCCGGGGCCGATGCGGTTCCTCGCCGGACTGCTCACCATTCTGGGCTTTCACCAGCTGCTGGGCCTTCTCGCCAATTTCTCGCGTCAGGGCGACCTGCCCTACTGGGTGACGCTGTGGTTACCCTTCGTGATTTTGCTGGCTTTGGTTTTTTGGCGTTTCAGGGCGCTATCGATCAAGCCCGGCTTCAATACAGCGCGATAGCAGCCAATACGGCATCCAGGGCTTCGTCCGGCGTGAGCTCGGAATTGTCGATGATGATGGCGTCATCCGCCGGCTTCAGAGGGGCGATGGCGCGGCCGGTATCGCGCTCGTCGCGGGCCTTGATGTCGGCGGAGATCACCGCGAGATCAGAGGTGGGATGTTCCCTGTGGCGGCGCTCAGCGCGGGCAGCGACTGAGGCGGTCACATAGAATTTGAAATCGGCATCGGGGCAGACGACGGTGCCGATGTCGCGGCCATCCAGCACTGAGCCCGGCTGGCGCGCGGCGAAGTCGCGTTGGAACTTCAGAAGGGCGGCGCGCACTTTGGGCAGCACGGCAACTTTCGAAGCGTAGGAGCCGACGCCCTCGCCGCGCAGTTCGGCGTCCTGGAATGACGCGGGATCGAGGCTGGCGGCGATCGCGGTGGCAGCCTCTTCGTCGGCGGGATCGAGGCCGCGGCGCTGCACAGAGAGACCCACCATGCGGTAGAGCGCGCCGGTATCGAGATAGTGATAGCCAAGTTTTGCCGCGAGCGCGCGGCCCAAAGTGCCCTTGCCCGAGGCCGAGGGGCCATCAATGGCGATGATCATTTGGCCTCAGGCTGCATATCGGCGCCCAGCCCGTTCATCAAGCTGGTAAAGCCGGGGAAGCTGGTGGCGATGAAGGCTGCATCATCCACATGGGTGGGCGTGGGCGAAGCGAGGCCCATGACGAGGAAGGACATGGCGATGCGGTGATCCATATGGGTCACCACCACGCCGCCGCCCTTGGCGGTGCCGCCCTTCACTTCCAACCAATCCTTGCCGGATGATGTTTCCACGCCGTTGGCCTTGAGGCCGGCTTCGACGGCGGCGAGGCGGTCGCTTTCTTTCACGCGCAGTTCTTCAAGCCCTTCCATGCGGGTGGTGCCGCTGGCGAAGGACGCAGCTACGCCGAGGATGGGATATTCATCGATCATTGAAGGCGCGCGGTCCGGCGGCACGGTGATGCCCTTGAGGGAAGAGGCCTTCACATGCAGGTCGCCGACTTCTTCGCCACCGGCGAGGCGGCGGTTCTCGATCTTGATGTCGCCGCCCATTTCGATGAGCGTGTCGATCAAGCCGGTGCGAGTTGGATTCAACATGATGTTTTCGATCACGATGTCGGAGCCCGGGGTGATCAGCGCGGCCACCATCGGGAAGGCGGCGGAGGACGGATCGCCGGGAACGGCAATAACCTGGCCCTTCAATTCATGGCCGCCTTCAATCGAGATGTGACGGGCGGTCCCTACCTGCTTCACTTCGAGCTTGGCACCGAAGGCCTTGAGCATGCGCTCGGTATGGTCACGCGTCGCCACCGGTTCGATCACCGTGGTGACGCCTTTGGTGTTGATGCCGGCGAGCAGCACGGCGGACTTCACCTGAGCCGAGGCCATCGGCAGGGTGTAGGTGATGGGCTTGGCATCCTTTGCGCCATGCAAGGTGAGCGGCAGGCGGTTGCCTTCCGAAGCGTCGAACTTGGCGCCCAATTCGGAGAGCGGATTGGTGACGCGGCCCATCGGGCGCTTGGAGAGCGAGGCATCGCCGACGCATCGCGCGGTGAGCGGGGTCGAGGCCATCAGGCCCATCGCCAAACGCACGCCAGTGCCAGAATTGCCGAAATCGAGGTCGCCCTGAGGCGACTTCAATCCGCCGATGCCAACACCCTCGATGATCCAGCTGTTATCCGGCTGCTTTTCGACCTTGGCGCCAAGTGCAGCCATGGAATTGGCCGTGTTGATCACGTCCTCGGCTTCCAGCAGGCCAGAAACATGTGTCTTGCCCAGTGCAATCGCGCCAAACATCAGCGAACGGTGCGACATCGACTTGTCACCTGGCACCTTGATACGCCCCTTGAGGGCGGAGGCTTTGCGGGACTGGAGGGGGGTGACGGTGGCATGGCTCATGGTGGCCCATCCGATACACAAGCCGCCGCCCGCTGTCACCCTTGATTCCCCGTCTGGCAGCCCTACCTAAAGCTCCAAACGCGATGCTTTGACATTCACGGCTACCCGTGGCATGAGCGCCGCCATCACCCCTCATTTCTTGAGTTTTGTTGAAAGGAACCGACGTGGTTAAGCCCGAGCTTGGAACCAAGCGGACATGCCCCAATTGTGCAACCCGCTTTTATGACCTTCTGAAAGACCCGATCACCTGCCCGCATTGCGGCACCAGCTTCATGGCGCTGCAGATCCTGCCGTCGAAGACCGAACTGCCGGGCATGGCCCAGCAGGTGGCTCCGAAGCCGCGTGAGAAGGAAGAGGGCGAAGACCAGGATACGGATGGCGTCGAACTCGTCAGCCTCGAGGATGCCGAAGCCGAAGAAAAGGGCGACGACGAAACCGCCGGCATCGAAGATGTCGATCTGGGCGAGGACAGCTCCGACAAGGACGATGACGAAGATGATACGTTCCTCGTCGAAGAAGAAGACGAAGGCAATATGGACGACCTCATCGAGGGCGGCGGCAAGGAAGACGAAGAAGAGCAATAAGCTCTGTCCGGGAGCGGATTCCGGTTTCGGCCCGCTCCCAAAATTGTTCTTGCCTCAGGCCCCAAGGCCTACTAGATCACCACTCGCGTTTGGGCGGGATACCTGCCCAAACCCCATTCCTGAATAACGGGGTCATAGCTCAGCTGGGAGAGCGCTTGCATGGCATGCAAGAGGTCCGCGGTTCGATCCCGCGTGGCTCCACCATTCAGTTCTTGACAAATTTCCGATGTATCGTCCTTGGTTGATTAGCGCCCAGATCTCGGCCACTTAGCCTGATCTTTGTGACCAGACTAAATCTGAACGAAGACTAATAATTGGTTTTCACGGGCTTAAGGTGCCCGCCGTCTGGTGCAGCAATAATCTTTTTCTCAACTTTTGCGCTTTCAGATCCAGAGACTGGTTCGTCACTTTGGCAGAGACCGGTTAGTCACCGCGAAGCGAACGTGCAATCAACAACCGCGTTCCCAAGGGAAAGTTGTCTCGATCTACACCTAGCTGTTTTGATTTAACTGAGACCGAGCTGTTTTCGCTGTTCGGCCCAATCTGAGGACAGTTCAGACATCGAACTGATTCCAAGCCCTTTTGGAAGGCGCCCTTCAATGGCTGCTTGTACGATGTCAGGCGCTAGAAACGCCAAGCTGATAGTTGAACGAACCGTTTTAACTGAGACTGAATGCTTGGTAGCCAATGCCGTCATGTCCTTGACTTTCTGCTTGGCTAATTGATCAAGCCATGAACGTCCTTGCGCGATGCCCTTCAAAAGGCGGGTCCTCGCCTTGCTACGAATGGGCTTGCCATTTTGTGAGTCACCATCTCCCAGAATCTGCCTTTTCCTAGCGGTGGATCGTTTGGTCCAAGGAATGGTGAGGATTGAGATCGTAGCTTTGCTCTGCCCTGCAGGTGACGGCTGAAGTTCATCTATTTCAAGTTCCAACCGCTGCGCGTGCACAATAATACGCTTGATTAAGTGTCGAACATTCGCTTGGGACACCAATTCCGGATCACCTTCGTTGAAGTGCTTTGCGATTGCCTCGAGGACGGCGTTTTCAATATCTGCGGCCGGCACGCGGTGGACAGAACCCGCCTTGTACTTCTGACCATGTGCCATCACCCAGGACTGGTAGTAGCGGTAACGTATGCTTCCCTTGGTGACATGAATCGGTGTCATGTGGTTGCCGGCATCATCGAAGATCAAGCCAGAAAGCAAAGCGTTTGATTTTCCACGGCGTCCGTCGTTGTTGCGCCCGTGTCGTTTAATAGCCTGAACACGGTCAAACAGATCTATATCTATGATTGCGTGATGCTCTCCTTGATAACTTATCTCGCGATGATTGATCTCGCCGAGATAGGCTCGGTTCCCCAACAAATATGACAACGGCCCAGTCATGAAAGGGATGCCTCCTACTTCCTTACCCGATTTCAGTTTCCTGATCCTCGTCCGGATACCGCGCTCCTCAAGTTCAGCCACCAGAGCCGGTAACGATTTGAGTTCCGCGTAACGTTCAAAGATCAGACGTATCTCTCTGCCTTACCGTTCGTCGATAACAAGCTTCCGGCTTTCTACTCGGTAGCCGTGCGGAACCACGCCGCCCATCCAAAGTCCTTTCTTTTTCGAAGCGGCAATTTTGTCCCGAATGCGCTCGCCAGTAACTTCCCGTTCAAACTGGGCAAAGGACAGCAGGACATTGAGTGTCAACCTCCCCATCGAACTTGTCGTGTTGAATGACTGGGTCACAGATACAAACGACACGCCGTGAGCATCGAATAGTTCTACCAATTTGGCAAAATCTGCCAAAGACCTGGTCAGACGGTCCACCTTGTAGACGACAATTACATCCAGCTTGTGCTGTTTAACAGCGTCCAACAACAGCTGAAGGGATGGGCGCTCCATCGATCCCCCCGAAAACCCACCATCAGCGTACTGTTCTTTCAGGCAGGTCCAGCCCTCATGTGCCTGGCTCTTGATGTAGGCTTCAGAAGCCTCTCGCTGTGCGTCCAGAGAGTTGAACTCTTGATCGAGACCTTGATCAGTCGAAACACGGGTATAGATGGCGCACCGAATATTCGATCTCGGCCCAGTCATGCTGCGACCTCTCCGTTCGATCGCCTTTTCTCCATTAGACCAAAGAACCGCAGTCCGTTCCAACTGGTGCCCGTTATAGCTTTTGCAACTGCGGAAAGGCTGCCATAGGTATTCCCGTTCCAGGCGAAGCCTGCATCCGTCACCATGACGCGATGTTGGATGCCCCCATGTTCCCTGACGATGACGCTGCCCGATTTTATTCTCTGCTCTGCGAGATATGGTACTGTGGGTTCCCGCCCAGCTTCAAGATCATTTGCAATTTGGTCCAAGTACCGCGTTGCCGACTTACTTAAGTCACCGGCTTTCGCCACTTGCAATTGATAAGCAAGCAATCTCGACAGCAAAAACTTGGGCAGATGCTCCGGCATGGATCTCCCAACATGGACTCTCCAGAGAGCTTTCAATTCTGTGACTGACAAGTCCTGTAGTGAAGCAAGTTCAAATGTGGTTGGAGATACTGGCGTCATTCGGAGCCTCGCGCGATCGCGTACCTTGGAGCGGTGCCTTTCTGTCGTTCGCCACGGATATGGACATTCGACTTAGTCGTGAGTGCACGCGAGACGAAAACTCGCCTAGCGTATTCCTCCCAATCAAAAGTTCTTGCAATGTTGGCAAGAGTGGTAACGTTGCTGTGCAACAAAAATAAAGTGACGCGTTCTTCCTCTTTAGATTGCTTGAAGTGGACTCTTCCCATGGTGGTTTCCTTTTTCACGGCCGCTTTCTAGCCCCGGTACCACCTCAAGCCCGCATCAAGGCGAGCCGACATAAAGCTTCGCTCTCTCTTCGAAGGAAGTCCAGAGAACCAAAAAAACAGGTCTTGCATCGGGTCTACATTGTAGAGATCGACACAATGCTTGATCTGCGCCAGACACCAAAAAAATACCCCCGCTTCGCAGCGAGGGCATTCGAGGGATACGTGACGGGATTTGCGGAATGTCTATTGACCCGACGCGATTTTACCAGCGAGGGTTTGGTCAAGCCACTGGCGCGCTTGATCTGAAACGGGCGTCTTGTTGGCTGCAGCAGCAAGCTTAGTATCCGCATCATCCACGGCGGAACTTGCCTTTGTCGTATCGGCGGCGAGAGTGGCGACAGATTGATCGTAAAGCGCTTGGGCATCAGCGATGGCCTGCGCATCAGCTGGCGGATTTGCGTTTTGCAGTTCCTTTAGCGCAAGCTGTGCCGCTGTTACAGCGTCTTGGTCCGTTTTGAGTTGGGCCTGCAGCGTCTGCGCCAGAACCTCTGCGTTATAATAGGCTTTGAGTTTGCCAATCCGCGAGTTTGGTGACGCATGGGCAAAAGCTTGTGCGGAAGCGTGGGCCGCGTTCAGCGCCCCGAGACTGGAATGCAGTGACCCTTGCCCACGATTTTGGCTCTGGTCCTGTCCTTGATTTTGACCCTGTGCGTGGGAAGACGAATTGCCACCTGAGTTACCGCCCGCGTTTGTCGATGTGCTGTGAGAACTTGCACCACCGTTTCCGTTGCCGCCGGAATTGCCGTTACCACCGCTATTTCCGCCACCTCCATTGCCGTGGCCGTTTCCAGCCAGCGCGAGAGAGGCAGTCAAAAGTGGAATTGCGAATACTAAGGCAACAGTAGATTGCGGGTCTTTGCAAAATGCATCGGAACACTCCTAGAGAGTTTTTTGATTCTCAGTCTGTGCCAATTAGATCATGCAAAGACTGATACGGGACTGACCGAGAACAGTAAGCGGTTCGTTTCAGTCGAATGCAAAAGTGAACTGAAAACGATCTAGCGAGCGCACTAAACTATTGGATGCAGGAGCATATTGCCCAACAGTTACATGTGAATATTGTTGTGACGAGTTGAAGCCAAACTTTACAAATAACTTACTTCCACCAACGCGCTGCGCAGCTCGCACTATCGCGAGACATTAGCCCGACTCTATAGGCGTGGAACTCCGGCTGAATACCTTCTCACCGTTCAACAAAGTGCTTCTCGGGATATGCCGAGCTGCACGTCGGCGTTAACCGACAGCAGAGTTGACCTATCGCATTGATCACATACAGCTTTTTAAATTGACCCTACCTAGGATTTCATGGTGGCGTTAACCACCACATAGCTGCAGTTGAAGCAGCCATTTTCGGAAGCCGTTTTTTGGGGAGAACGTGTCATGGCCGACTATTCGATGGTTGACCTTAATCAGTCGCAGCCACTTTCAGATGGAACAATCGTATCGACAGTGGGCCTAGATAGCGGAAGTACCGGCACAGGAGCCATTGACCCGTTCCTGGTGCTGCAGGCTACCGGTAATAATGCGCTTGAAAGCGGATATAATACGGATGCTGCATCCAACGCTCTTCCACTGGATGACAAGATTGCGAACGAGACCAGATCCATTCTTCTGAGTTCGATGCAGGCCGTCAATGTCGGCGGGACTCTCTATTACGAATTTCTGCTTGATGCCAACGAAACAGGGAAAGGAAGTGACAACAAATATGTCTCGCTGAGCCAATTCCAATTATACACCAGCGCCGACCCTGCTCAAAATGGTGAGACAGTATCCGGCACCTTGCAGTATACGATGCCCTCCAGCATCCTTATTGACAGCTCGTCTTCCGGAAGCGGCAATGGATACGACTTGAAGATCCTTGTCCCGGTTTCGAGTATCATCGCTGATCCAACGCAGCCCTATCTCATCCTCTACACCCAGTTTGGGGGTGCTTATAACGGCCCCATGCCGAATGGCATTCAAGTAGACTACGGTGTGGATGCAGGTTTCGAAGAGTGGACTACCAAGGTTTCCACGTTTGTCGCTGATCCAGTGATTTCAATTCAGAAAGTTACTGGGGACGCGGCCGATGTATTGGCAGGTGGGGATAGCTACACGTTCCTAACGGGCACAGCCATCGTCTGGACCTATATCGTTAAGAACACAGGCAATGTGGATCTTTCAAGCGTAGTTTTGACAGACAACAAAGAAAATCTCGCGCTTGTTAGTTTGAGCGGAGACACAAACAACGACCACATTTTGAGTGTCGGTGAGGCGTGGACATACACACTCGCGGGTGCCGCAACAGCAAACCAATACAATAATACCGGTACCGTTCATGCAAACTACAACGGCGCGGACGTTACGGCATCCGACGATTCTGGGTATTTTGGTGCGCAGACCGGCGTCAAAATTGACAAGTTTACGATATCGGGCACCGGTCACGGCGATGGCCTGAAACTACTTACCGGATCGGCGGTGACGTGGGAGTACGATGTCACCAACACTGGCAACGTGGCATTGAGCGGCATATCAGTCTCTGACAATCAATTGTTGCCCGGCAGTGTGCAGTACGTTTCTGGTGACAATGGAAATGGGGTTCTGGATGCCAATGAAACTTGGATTTATCAGGCCAACGGTACCGCAATTCATGGGTCTTATAGCAACACAGGCACCGTCACGGGCTCTTTCACCGACAGCGCCGGGAATATCTCCACGCCATCGGCCCATGACGACTCCAGCTATGTGGGTGTCACCCCTCACATCACTCTTGATAAGGTAACCCAGGGCGTAGACCAGAATGGCCAAAGCCATACAGGCGATGGCATCAATATACAGGCTGGCACACAGGTTACCTGGCTTTACACGCTCACCAATGATGGCGACGTGCCGCTAAGCTTCGACAAGGCGCTCGGCCTTGTTGACGATGGCGGACCGAATCCTGATTTCATCCCAACATTCATGACGGGCGACATCGGGAGCGACGGTATTCTGGGCGTTGGTGAGGTCTGGACTTTCAAAGCCCCAGGTATTGCAACACCCGGAGACTACGCGAACAACGCCAAGGCTACAGCAGGCGCGTATCAGGATGATGGCGGCCACACCGCCGCCGCATCAGCTAGTGATTCCAGCAACTATCATGGCATCTTCGTCGAAGACGACCGCGCACGTACGCAAGGCTTCTGGCAGGGTGTTGCCGACGCCTGGGACAATGTGGGCAACAATGAAGCCAAATCCACGCTTTCGAAGTTTGCAAGCGGAGAGCTTCGCGATTATTCCGCAACTGACTCCATCCTGAACGTCAATGCCACTGGCAAGGGTAGCCCTCACATTCTGATTGGCGACGAAAACGGAAATGGCATCACCGACCCGAACGAAACGACCTTGAAAATCGACATCTCTGTTGCAAAGAACATCTTGGCGAGCGCTACTACAGGTGACGCTCGTATAATTATGTTGGAGCAAACCATTGCAGCACAGCTCAACATTGACAATGGAGTAAAAGCGCCGACCGGTCTCATTACCGAAGCTGTTCAATGGCTCAAGGGTGCCGGTTCTTGGGCCGGCTTCGTGAACCTGGACACCAACCACGATGGCATCATCGACGAGAATACCGCGAAAACAGCGCTTGCAGGAACGGCGGTCTCAACGTCGAGCAATGCCTGGCACAAGTACGTTGATGTCACCGAAAACAACCTCACCGATAACGTAACAGCTGATGGCGAGGGCCTGAAGAACGCTCTAATGTGGTTCAACGATGGACACCTAGTGGTTGACAAGACCGGCAACTTCGTCGCCTGGGATGCGGATGGACATGGCGGCAGCACGACCGTAGCAAATTGGCAATTCAACTCGGTAGAGAATTACTGGCAAACCCTGCACCTAACCGACCAACTAATTCCGCTGACGGGGATCAGCTGATCTACTCCGTCGCAGCCAGAATCAAGCGCGATACTAGCTGATTTGCATCTTGGAAAGGGGCACGCGGTGATGATGTTAGAGACAGCGAGGTAGAAGTTTTTGCGTTAAATTATTAATATGGTTGTTCTTTGTTCCAGCTCGTGAAAGCCAAAATAATCACCAGTAGTCCGAAGATCAATTCCATTAGTGCCTCCGAGAATCTTCTTGGCGTGGCATGCGTGGAGAGAGACAGGCTCCAGGTATCCCAGCCCATCTCCCTCACTCTCCATCAATACTTGTTCCAGTGACCGCCGCCACACACTTTGATCATCACCGGATGATGATGGTGCCAACCACGAACCCAATGACATCCATGGCGCATCCATCCACGATGCATTCCGTAATCGTGAGGATAGCCATACCCGACTCCGCCTCCATTCACGCCAATTCCAATATGAAGTTGATCAGCATTCGAGACTGAGGGAAGTGCCATGGTGGCGAGGGTAGCGGCCGCAACAGCAGCAAAGATCGATTTCTTCATCACTTTCTCCTTTTAAGTTTCATCCATTTGTAAGTGAATTGATTTGCCGTCATCGGCTATGGGACTAAGCAGTCCCGCGCGAACAAAGTTCCGCGTTGTCAAATTTGTATACTCCACGACCGAAGGGAACTCAGACATCGTGTGGACGAATGTAGCCATGGTCAAACACTCTTGCGAGCAGATCAGGAAATGGCCAGATAAGTTGGCAGTATGAAATGCTAACAAGACACTACGGGTGAGGGCGCACGCGATGGCTCCGCCGCGCGCGGATAAGATCTCGAAGTAGCCGACCCTATTCGCTCCAGATTCCGCGCAAAAAAGGAACTTCCATAAAGGGAACTCCCATAATGGGATCAGTGTGAGCAACCTGGACAAAATACAGACCTGAGGGCAAGCGCGAATCCGATCGCCCAATCAACAGGAGAGTGCTGTTACGATTGCGGCACGGGGAATTTACATAGCTGTAAGCGCGCGCTTCACGGTGAACTCTTGTACTCCAACCGGCTTTAGTCGAGAGGAGGAATGAATTTGGATAAGCCCAAGCTCTGGCCGATTAAATGCCCAATCTGCGGGAATGAGTTCACTCATGACGTCGAAGCAATGGAAGCCGCTCACGAGGTTCATTGTCCCGACGTCGCTTGCAGCCTTCGTTTCTCGTATTTGCCCGAGCAGTTCAAAGAGAGTGTTGATATGTGCATGAAAGGAGAACTGGATCCTTGGATCGGGATGGTGCGGCTGCAGAAGCCTAAGGGTATTTCGTCATGACGGGCGCACAACCCGAGCTGCCTCGCACGGCGCAAAAGCCCCGAGGCCCAGCATTCGTCTATTTCGCCAGTTTTCTGGCCGGCTTCATCATCGGCCTTGTGATTTGCCTGTATCTGCGATCGATCGCCACCTAGCGAGGCGGTGGTTCCGGCGTTGCAGTCAAATGCCAACGCTCTGCTTTCGAACACCGTGCTGACCAAACCCAAGATTGATCTATACAAATTTGAAAACGATGGCGCACTTTTGTACCATACGGGGTTGATTGTAGCCTGCAATTCATTTGAAAGGGTCGCTGCATGTTCGCTTCCAGTTTCAAAATGGCTTTGGCCGCCCTACTTTTGGTGATGCCCTTGCTCACCACGTCCCCCGCATTCGCGGCCAATGGAAATAGCCACGCGGGTGGGAATGGCGGGGGTAATTCCGGCGGCACTGGAAACGGCAAGGGCAATGCCGGCGGCAACGGAAATGGGAATAGCAGCAACAGCGGTGGTGGAAACGGCAGCGGAAATACCGGTGCCAATGGCAATGCCGGGGGAAACGGAAATGGCAATAGCAATGCTGGCGGGAATGGAAACGGAAATGGCACTGACGGAGGATCTTCCACTAATGGCGCGGGTCAAGGCCAGGGCAATAACAATTCAGCCAACAGCGGACAGAACAACAACGGTGCCCCGATCAGCATGCCTAATTCTGCGCAGGCCTTTGCCAATGCGGCGCCCAACTCTCCGGCGGGCAAATTGAAAACCTACTACACGGCGGAGGTTGCAGCCTTCGCAGCAGATGCCGTTGTCAAACGCGCACAACTCGCCATGAATACCGCAGCAACCGCGCTGACCGCGGCGCAGGCGGCAGCCAAGCTAAACCCCACCGACCAAAAGCTAGCGCAAGCGGTAGCCGCGGCACAAGCGGCCGCTACGACAGCGGCTGCTGACTTGAAGACAGCAAAGGAAAATGCGAACAGCGCTCATTCCGATGCCGACACGAAGCTGGCTCTGGCCGTCAACAAGCGTATCTCCCGAAACGCCCGTGCGTGGCTGGACACCAAGCTCACTTTCCTGCTTCACGGGAAATAGCCTTGCTTGAGTTGGAATATTCAACTCGCTGCTGACGGCGGGAAATCAACGCTGACTTGCAGGCCGGGGTTGTTGTCCGACAATTTCAGGGCTGCTTCGTGTAGGTTCGCAATCGACGATGACATCGAGAGCCCAAGGCCGCTGCCGGGAGTGTTGCGCGAACTTTCCAACCGGAAAAATCGCTCAAGAACCTTTTCCCGTTGATCCTCTGGTATGCCTGGTCCCCTGTCCGCGATTTCCAGCCGCGACGGACGAGAAACGCGCAAACTGATGGCAGTGCCCTTCGGTGTGTGGCGAATGGCGTTCTCCACCAAATTCACGCACATTTGCATCAGCAGTTCTTTATCACCCATGCAATACACTCCAGGCGAAATCTCGGATTTCAGCTTGCGGCCCGCGTCGTCAGCAACTGGCTGATAGATGTCGAAAACCTGTTGACCCAATGTCGACAGATTGATCCGCACAAATTTTCTCTTGCGCGTACCGGCGTCGATTTGCGCAATACGCAGAAGTGCGCTGAAAGTTGCCAACAGCTGATCGGATTCTTCTATCGCGGATTTCAGCTTGGCGACATGAGCCTTTCCCAACTTCGGCTGCTTGCTGGCAGATTCCAGTTTATTGCGCAGCCGCGTGAGGGGCGTCCGCAGATCATGTGCGATATTGACGGTGACTTGCCGGTTTGAGTCAATCAACGCCTGGTTACTGTCGAAGAGATGGTTAAGATTGGCCGAAAGTCGATCAATCTCATCTGACGAGCCATTGATGGGAATCCGCTGATCGAGATCTCCGCTTATGATCGTACGGCTGGCATTATTGATGGCATCTATGCGGTTGATAAACCCTCGGCTGATGATCACGCCGACAAACAGAGCAAGAATGCCGGCGAAGAGCGCCGATCCCACATACGAAATGATAAGCGAATGCTCGGTGGCATAGAGAGGCTGAGCGCTTTTTGCCACGAAGGCAAAAGTGCCATCGGACAACAGTTTCCCTTCCCCCCATACCGTATCTTTCGCTCCCGGCGCGGCGGTGTCGATCGTATCCACCCTGAGAACCTGCCATCCCTCCTTACGGGGAATGTTGTCGACGTTACCGGCTACCTTCGTCCCAGTGGCATCACTGGCAAAGAAATAGATGTCGTCGAAGAACGGCTCGGAAACGCGGTCGTTGATTTCCGCGACTACAGAGTCCGGCCCGCCGCCTTCAATTTCCCGCATGACATCCAACAGATCGTCGTGCACACGCGAGCGCAACTGCTCTTCCAGTGTCTGTCGCGTAGAAATGTAGTTGAACGCCATCAGTGCGATCAGAATGACAGCAAACTGGAATGCACATAGGGCCGCAAGGCGGAAACTGACGGTGTTGAAGACCCGTCGGCTAAGCAACGAGCGAATAGCCAACCCCCCGACGCGTGACGATCGAGGGCTTGGCAAAATTGTGGTCGAGCTTGCTGCGCAGGCGGCTTATATGGGTTTCCACCACCGTAGTCATGGGATCGAAATCAAAACCCCAAACCTGCTCGAGCAACATTTTCTTGGTAACCACGGCACCTCGGCTGCGGATCAAATATTCTAGCAGCTTGAATTCCTGCGGATGCAGCTCGAGCAATTTTTCCTCGCGCCGGACTTCACGCTTCAAAAGATCCATCACGATGGTGCCGTGACGCAATGTCGTTTGCGTGACTTTTGCGGATGTTCGGCGGGTCAACGCGTTGATGCGCGAGACAAGTTCTATCATAGCGAAAGGCTTCACCAAATAATCATCACCGCCTGCGTCGAGGCCCTCCACGCGATCATCCAGCCCACTCATCGTTGTGAGGAATATGGCTGGCGTATCCTTGCCCGCATCGCGCAATTTCTTGACGACAGCAACGCCATCCATGTGCGGCAACATGCGATCTACCACCAGCACGTCAAAATTCGAATTCAGTGCGAGATCGAGACCTTTTTCGCCGTCAACTGCCAAAGAAACCTGATGACCTTTTTCGGTTAGTCCTTGGTTCAAGTGATCCATGGTCGCTAGGTCATCTTCAATCAAAAGAATATTCAATTTCGATGCCCGAGGCGCTCTATTTGCATGGATATTGCCCATAATGCCTAAATTACTGCGCTGGATGCTAGGAGGCAAGTTGTCAACAAAGCAATGGTTGCCAAAAAGGAGAGACCATCAGTAGGCAGACTAATTTTACAATCTTGTAAACTTAAAGATGAGCCGTCCGTCGTGAGCTGACTCTCAAATGCATTGTTTACAAGCAAGTAAATTGATCTCTCCTATGTTACATGTTGCGTTTTCCGAGATTGATCGTTCGGGAGAAGAACAATGAAGAAGAGACTGGTTCTCGTCGCTCTGGCTGTGGCAACTCTTGTACTTGCCGTGTCCTCTTCCCCATCGTTCGCGCACCGGCATTGGCACCATCACCACCACTGGCGCCATTACCATGACCGCTACTGCTATTATGACAACTATCTGTACGGCAGCTACGACGAGCACGGCGAGCGCGGTGTATGGTGGCATGACCACTGTCAATGTTGGCACCGTCACCATAATCATCACTTCTGATTAGAGTTAGGGGCTCGTCAGTCCGAATGCCGAACGCTATGCGTTTCGCCGTCGAGCTTGATCACCCAGGCATCACCCGTTGATGTAAGCGTAGCCAGCCGCCCGTCGCTGCACGCGAGATTCACCCTTGAATTCTTCGGCAATTTCTTCGCCGCGTTGCTGAGCGCGCCCGAGCAAATCAGGCCATTTCCACCATTCAGATCCACGCCGCCATCGGCGATTGTTCCGAACCAGCCACCGCCAGGTTGATCGGACGCAGGAGAAACCAGCGGATCAAAGATCTGCGGAACCTGACCGTTGGTAGGCGTGTAGCCGGTGCTTTCGGCGGCGTCTTTGACGGCTTCGTTGGATGCAACATCGGTGGGCGGCGGTACAGGCACGGTGGTCTTTGGTTGGCCGACAACACCCGGTGCTGAACTCACAAGAGGCGGCGGAGAGGCGGCGATTGCCGGAGACGGAGGTTCAGCTGTTGCACGCATGCCCACATCTGGCGGCAAGCTGAGTGGGGCGGCTGAGTTGGACGTCTGCGCTGATGCCGGCGGCAGATAATCTTCCAGCTTCTGGCTTGAGCAGGCGCAAAGCAGGAGACAAGCAACGACGACAAGACTTTCTGACAATCCTGTAAACCAAGGGCGAGACACGCGGCCCTTAACCATGATCTTCTCAGGTCCCCCAACCTTGCGAGATAAATGCAGCCATCGCTTCTGCTTTAGCCGAACTGCATTTATAACTGCTGAAACATACACGTTTCAGCGTGTAATTGCGAGGAAGATATCAGCCGTGCGCAACTCAAATGCAGATCTATCCTTCGCTTCTGAGTATGACGCGGCACTTCGCCAGCACACACCACGTGCGGCCATCCTCGCTGTTTTTGTCATATCTTGTTTGCTCGCTGCATTTGTTGCCTGGGCCAATTGGGCGAAGCTTGATGAGGTGACACGCGGTGAGGGCAAGGTCATTCCGTCAAGCAAGACGCAAATGGTGCAGAGCCTGGAAGGCGGCATCATAAAAGAGTTGCTGGTCAAGACCGGTGACCACGTCAAGAAAGGCGACGTACTCGCGCGTATCGATGATACAGGTTTCTCGTCAAATCTCGGCGAAGCAGTAGCCAAGATGCTTACCTATGAGGCCCGCGTCGCTCGCCTCCGCTATGAGGCAAATGGTGATCTGACAGGCGACCCGGATTTTCCAGCGGACCTGACGGGCAAGGCGCCGGATCTCGTTAAGAATGAACTTGAACTCTATCATACGCGTCGCGACAGCCTGAACACGCAAATCTCGATTCTGAAGGAGCGGGTAGAACAGAGAACGCGCGAGCTTGGTGAAGCAAAGGCAACACTTGTCCGGCTGCAGAGCAACCTTGATCTGGCCAACGAGGATATGAAGCTGAAGAAGCCGCTGGCGGTCCAGGGGATTGTTCCGCGTACGGACATTATTAAGCTTGAGCGCGACATGGCTGACCTCAATGGCCAGATCGCCACGCAAAACGAGACGGAGCCAAAACTGGAAGCTGCGGTGCGTGAAGCACAAGGCGAGGTTCAACAGCAACAAGAAAAGTTCCGTCAGGACGCGCGGACTGATCTTTCAGAATCTGAAGCGCAGCTCGCTGTGACGCAAGCCACGTTCACAGGTGCCAAAGATCGTGTTGTGCGCGCAGATATCAAGTCGCCTGTCGACGGCATCGTTAATAAGATCAATACAAATACGGTGGGTGGTGTCGTTCCGGCGGGACAAACGCTGATGGAGATCGTACCTCTCGAAGATTCACTTTTCGTTGAGGCTAAAATCCGCCCGAGTGACATTGCTTTCGTGCGGCCGGGGCAAAATGCTGTTGTGAAGATAACTGCTTATGATTTCTCGATTTATGGCGGGCTGGAGGGTCGCGTTGAGAAATTGTCAGCCGACAGTGTTTACGACGAGCAAACCAAGGAGTCGTTTTACCTCGCAACAATTCGAACTTTAAGCACCCAATTAAGATCGGAAAAAGAGAACTTGCCTATCATTCCCGGAATGGTCGCGTCAGTCGACATCATAACGGGGAAAAAAAGTGTGCTCGATTATCTGCTCAAGCCGATCAACAAGGCGCGCGACGAAGCGCTCCGCGAACGCTAATAGTTCTACTAAGGCGTTTACCACCCATTTGCCATCCGCAGTCGCTGCCTTCGTGGCGGCGCTCATCGGGTTCAGCACCTTGTCCTTGGAGGAAGCCGCCGCGAGCAATCCGCCGACTTCGAACGCGCCAGCAAAGTTCGTCCAGCCCATGGGCGTTTTCAATTCACTTGAATTCGCTACCAATGCTTCCGCTGGCACCGACCAGTGGAACAAGGCATTGAAGCGCATGGATGCAGAGAAGTCTCTCTACAAGAGCTGCGATGATGACGCTGATAGCTGCCCCAATTATCTTGCGGCTTGGCGCCGTGATTTGAAAGAATGGAAGCACTACGGAACGGGCATGCAACTCGAACTGGTCAATGCGTATGTGAATCACCAGATCCACTATACCGCCGATGAAGTGGCTTTCGGCGAGGCTGATCATTGGGCCACCCCGGCTGAATCCTTTAAAGGCCAGGGCGATTGCGAAGACTATGCCATTGCCAAATATGCGTCGCTGCGCGAGCTCGGCTACGCTGACAAAGATCTGCGTATCGTGATAGTCAATGACATGCGTAAGAATCTCGGACATGCCGTGCTCAGCGTCACGACTGCTGACGGCACGATGATCCTGGACAACCAGAACGCCCTGCCCCGCCGCGATGCTTCGATCAACTACTACGCGCCGCTCTATTCACTGAATGCTGGCGGCCACTGGCTCAACATCGCGACCCGTGCGCTAAAGACCGTACCGACGGATGCCGTGGCTTCCAATGACGTCGATCAATCTTCGATGCAGGCTGACAAGTTCGCCAAGCTGGGTCTGCATCCGACGCTCATCGCGAGCGATTTAGCGCCGGCTGCCGACCTGAAGATCGTGGCAGCAGATAAGGAAACGGACCGGAGGTAAACGCCCCGATCCCGTTTTTTATACCGCCTGGGTATGATTAGCGTTGTTGTCGTCGTGGTAGAGAATGCTGACATTGCCCGCCGTGGCGCCTGTCACCGTCGCTACCGTTACCCAAGTGTGGGATGCCGTGTTGCCTGAAGTGTCAACCTGCAGCGCCCCATTCGCTGCCACTTGGACATAGTCCGAAGCCACATGCCCGGTAGCAACCGTGAACAGCTGGGTGAGGTCGATTACGTCACCCTGAGCTTTGCTATAGTCAGTGATCAGATCTCCAAGGCTTGTATTGCCTAGGACGTCGGGGTCGAGCATGAATGTATCCGCGCCCGTGCCACCAGTTAGCGTATCATGGCCGACACCGCCGATGAGCACATCATTGCCTATGCCTCCATTGATGGTGTCGTTGCCAGCCCCACCAACCAGAACATTAGCTGCCCCATCTCCGGTGATTGTGTCGGCAAACGCAGATCCAATAACATCTGGCTGCGTCGTCGTCACACCATATGTGTGAGACGCGCCCACTAAATCTGCCGAGTGATCAGCGGTGGTCGGCGCTGTGGGCATAAGGTACATGCCGATGTGGCTGTGTACCGTGTCACCATCGCCATCCACAATATCAACTGGAACATTCAGGTTGACCGGAACACCAGTAACGCTGGCGGTTGCCCCGAAGTCGGTCAACGTGAAGCCGCTACCCGCCGACCATGTGATTTGCAGGGCGTTGTAATCCGTAGCACCGAAGATCGATACTGACGTTCCTGAGCCCACACCGCTGACAACAGCGTGGATGGGATCGTTGACTGTAGCCTGGACGAAATCCACAGTGTAGACATGGGCACCCACCGTCACCTGATAGACCGTATTGGTGGAATGACCTGCGAGGCTGAACAATGCGCTGTCGGTGCCAAACTCAAGACCGACGGCGATCACATTATCTTTGCCGCCCTGGTTGGCAACGACGCTGCCGTTGCTTGAGTTATTGTCTGATGACGTGTCGGTAAAGGCGTAAAAATCAACAGTAGAAGATCCACCGCCGAAAGTTACCGATGCCCCGTTGACCCCGTAGTGGCCGGTGAAGGTTTCGTTCTGTCGCGTTGTGTCGGAATAGTCCTTGCCATTTGCCGGCGAACCGGTGAGCGATGTGACATAATCGAGGCGAACACCTTCGCCGCTATCGATCGACGGGTTGTTGGTGCCCAAGTTTCCTGCATTAGTGTTTACCGTACCGGCACTGCTGGCCACACCATTGCTCACGCTCAGCGGGGTAACCAGCAGATCGTGATGTTGCGTAGAACCGTCAATGAAACCATACCAGGCCGCGTTGCCGCCTGAAGTCGAATAACCGGAGGATTCAAAGGCCAGTGACTGCTTGCCATCGAGAGCGGCAAAGAGATTAACGCTGTAAGTGTCGTTCGCTGCCGAGGTGCCATCTAGGTTTAAGCTGACGGTCATTACTTTGGTGTCGGCAGCGGCGTCGTAGACTCCATTGCTGTTGTTGTCGATAAAGCCGGTAAGCGTATGGCCGTCTGCTGAAACGGAATACACGATCGCGCTGCCGCCAGAGGTAAATCCGCTCACCGCGCCGTTCAGCGAGTTTGAGAACCGCGTATCGCCGCCGTCGGCGCCATAGTTGTTGTCAACATTTCCGTCGATGTCGAGCTTGCCGGTGAAGCTCTTGCCAGCTGCATTGAGTAGCAGCGCCATATCAGGCGTGATCACACTAGGAACATCATCATGCACCGTTACGTTGACTGCCTGCTGTACAAAGTCGCCGCTTGCGTCAGTCGCGCGCACTTCAACGCCTGTGATGGACACGTCCCCGCTACCGGCGGCGTGCATCAGACTTTCGTTCAGCGTGGCAGTGACTGTCGGGGTGATGGCCGCGTGGCCAGCCGTCGCCGACAAAGCACCAGACAAGGCCAGCACTACAGCTACGCCGAGATTGGCATTGCCTGGGCCAAGGAGCGTGCCTTCTAGGTTTGCACCGTTAAGCGCCCAGCTCATACTGTAGTTTGTCGCAAGGCCAGTAACGACAGGGGTGTTGCCAAGTACCGGAGCGAAGGCAACGGTGAGGCTTTCGCTAGCCGAGGGCGTAAAGACGATACCGCCGGTCTTGCTGTCTGTTTCAGAATTGGCCGCTGAATTAGAGCCATTGGGCAGGCCGGCTTCAGAGACCGTGAGGCTGGCGCTTCCGGAACCGGTCGGTGTCGTATTCAGGGTCAAGCTTGGGCTACCTGTGGTTCCCAAGCTTTCATACTGACCCGCTCCCGTAACCGAAGAAATGGTGTTGGAGATGCTAGTCGTCGATGCAGGATAAGTCACGATGACCGAACCGGTGGTCGAGCCAGCCGGCACTGTGATGGTGATCTGGCCGCTAGGGCCGTTTGTGGCCAGAATTACTGTAAGGTCCGTCTTGGGGGCAATTGGGGTAACACCGGTAGAAGTGGAGAGTGTGACAGTATAAGTCACGTCATTTCCACCACCTACGTGCGCGGCGGAGGTGGCTGTCAGTGTTGCTGTCACGGGGGTCACTGTATCGGTGACGGTCGCCGTCGCGGCAGCCGTGCCCACCACCAGGTTCTCGAAGTTGCCGCCCGTGGCCGAGGTGATCGTCGCCGTCAGGCTCGACGGATCGATATAAGGATCCTCGCTATTGCCCGAGGCGATCGTCAGGGTGCCGACGGTCTGGCCGTCGGCAATGGTGATCGTGCCGTGGTCGGTCACAACCGTCGTCACCCCATGCGAGGCATTCGACAAGGTCGCCGTGAACACATAATTCGCAACCGCGCCTTCCGTCGTCGTCGACGCCGACAGGTTCACTGTGGTTGTATCGACAGTATCATTAACATGGGCCGTAAACCCGGCGTTGGATTTGTCGCCATCGCCGTCTATCACCACATAAGTCGTGTTGATGTCCGCGCTGTCATTGTAAACCGAGTTGGCATGGGCGGTTAGTGTATAGCTGCCATCAGCCTTCAGGACGATGCTTGCACCACCCAGATCGACCGGTTGGGAATTTCCCGATCCATCAAAATGCAGCGTTTGTCCACCAAACGTCGTGACCGACGCACCATCGGCGCCAGCCACAAAGTCGAGTTTGCCGGTGATAACCCCGCCTTCATTTACAGGGCCCGCAGCCTCGGCACTAGCGCTAGGAACGTCGTCTACGATGCCAATATTAATCGTGCCGGTAACTGTATTTCCGAGGCCGTCTTGGACCTGATAGGTGAAGCTATCGCCGGCAGGGACCGTGTTTGTGCTGTTGTCAGCGGTTGGAGTGGTCGAATAAGGATGTTCCAACGTGTAGGTATAAGCGCCGGTCGTGGCATTGAGCACAATAGTGCCGTGGCCCGATGTTGTTGGGCTGGTAATGGTGTAGGTGTACGGGCCCGTGCCGCCTGTAACATTGTCGGCCAGGCTTTGGGTGCTGTCGATATTCGAGCTGTCGCCGGCGCTGCTGCCCGCGGGAAGACCCTTTTCGTTGACCACGGCGCCGCTATCAGTCGTAGCCTTCAGATCGCTTGGATTAACCGTGACCGTGAGGCTGGACGCAACCGTGTCGCCATCTCCATCCACCAGCGTATAAGTGAACGTAAGGTTCTGCGTGGAACCAACGGAATCGGCCTTGCTCTGATAAGTGAAGCTGCCATCGGTTGAAAGATCGAAGGTGCCGAATGCATTGTCGATGTGCTGGGAGACAACATGGCCACCATCGGTACCGGGATGGTCGTTATCCATCACATTTCCGGTGACCTTGGCGCCTTCGCCAACGCCTGCCGTATCTGCAGTTGCGACAGGGCCATCGTCCTGGAAGCCTACGGTGACCTGAATGGCCGAGACGGCCGATTCATTGTCGCCGTCAGCATCGGTGATGGTGGCCTGCACATGCAACAGGCCATCCGTGATGTTCATCTGATGGTCGAAGGAAGCCGCGTCGCTGCCCGCCTGCGAGTCCCAGATCGGCTGCAGCTGGGCGACCCAAAGCTTGCCCGAGGAATCAATCTCAAGCGCAAAAACCTTGGCCTGAGTGACTGCATCCACGCCGTAAACAATATTTCCGTCAACGGCGAAAACGATATCGTGCCCTGCACCTGTGCTGACGGGATCTAGGGTGTGAAGGCCTGTCGATAGACCATTCAGAGAAGAACCATCAGCTTGGGTGAGCTTGTAAATAATGCTGCCCGCGCCATCGGCGCCGAACTTGCCGGAGAACAGACTACCGACCTGACTGTCCGTCGCTGTCGTCGCAGCAGTATCAGAAACCGCGTACCCGATGACCGAGAGATCATGAAGCGCTGTCGTCAGATCAGCCGGAGGTGTCGACGAGGTGTCGTTGGCGCTGTTGGGGTCCGCACCCGGATTCACGCCGGGCGTTTCGTCGTGGATGGCCTGGATCGTCAGCGGAGTGACGGTCACGTTGTCGGCACCAACGCCGCCAATGTTGAAATCGCCACCCGTCAGGGTAGTGGTATGGGATCCGCCGGCATCGGTGTGGAAGGTGACGCCATCATAATTGGTGATGTTCAGCTGATTGAAAACAGCGCCCCCGGTTGTGCCGACGTGGACCTCGTCGCCCGCATTCAGGCCGGTCAGCACGTAGCCAATCAGATGTCCCGCCGCATCATAGACACTGGTCGGGGTCACGGCAGTTGCACTAGAGCTGCCCGAAAGCGTTACCGTGAATGAGAGTGCTGTAACATCTGGACCAGTTCCCGTAGAATCCGAAATCTCCTTGGCTTCGACAAATACGGTGGCGGTGCCCTTCTGCGTCTTGTGGATCGTGAAGTCTGCGCCGCTGACATCATAATGACCATCGGAAGTCGGCACGGCGCTATTACCGTTGCCGGTAAAATTCAGATTCTTCACAAAATCCATGATGAGGGATTCAGGGCCGTTGCCCTTGTTGTCGATACCCGAAATGTCTTGGCCGGCACCAATGCCAATGTCGTGATTGTTGGTATTGACAGTTGAAGCAGCTCCGCCATCGGTGGCGCTCAGCAGAACGTCATGTTGAACAGAGGACGTATCTGCATCATCATAAAGGCCACGGCCGCTGGAATTGCCGCCATGCACGTCAAAGTCATGGTGCGTGGTGGTGGTCGTCGTCGGCACAGCATTCGACTGGATGATCGGGCTGTCGTCTTCCACACTCACCGTGATCTTGCTGGTCACCGTGTCCGGGCCGGATGTAACTGTGACCGGAATATCAAACGTCAGTACGTCCTCTTGGGCCGCCGTCGTCTGGGCCACATCGGGCGCATGGACAGGATGGTCCAGCGGGCCGGACAGCGTGACCGTATAATCACCTTGGGTGTCGGTGAAATGTACGCGAATGACCTCCGTGCCATTCTTTGAACCGACGAGATCTGCCCCGTCCATCGACCAGCCCAGCGCAACACCACCGCTGGTAAGCGCGGGCGCACCAGCGGTGCTCAAGGTGAAGGTCTGGGTATCACTTGCGTCCGAATCCGAAACAACGACCTGGCCATTAGCTGATGCAGCATCAGTCGTGTCGGACGTGCCAAGCGCTTCAACAAGGCCACCCGGCAACCCTTCTTCCGAAACCACGGCCGTGCCGGGCGTCACGGTAGGCGCCTCGTTAGAGCCATTCACGGTGAAGGTGATGGTGGTGTGCGATGTGTCGCCATCACCGTCCTTCAGCGTATAGGTGAAGACATCGGTCGGATGGTCGTTGACGCCAAGTGCGACAATATTCGAGGCGCCAGTACGCACGGTGTAGGTATATACGCCGGTATCACTGATGGTGAGATCACCATAGGTTCCCGAGATAACGGTACCCACACCAGCTAAAGCATCGGCATGAGTATCACCGGCTGCAACGCCGACAACCTTGGCACCATCGGCACCGAGCGTATCCGCGTTGGCGGCGTTGCCTGCGCCATTGGTGGTATCGTGGCCGATGATGACGTTGCCGGTTGCAACATTGGCGCTCTGGTCAGACGAGGCCGAAGCAGCGTCGGTGTCAGGACGAGCGGTTGGCACGTCATTTACGATGTCGATCTTCAACGTGGTTGGTGCTGTGTCACCATCCGAATCCTCAACCGTGACCGGGAAGCTGTCGAAAGTGCCGCTGCCAGACGTGTTGTGCTGGAGCGTATAGGCGTAAGTATAGACACCACCGGAGAACGTGACGACGAGTTGGCCATACTGGCCGTCCACCGTGCCACCATTCACCACGTCAACTGCGGTGCCACCCTTGTCGGTGATATAAAGATGCGCCAGCGTGTCGTGACCAGTCGAAACGTTCAGTGTACCGGTCGTTTTCTCGCTGGGATCGGCATTGGCCGAACCATCGCCGGTTTCGCCCGAACCGGTGGGCAGGCCATCATGCAAGGGAAGGCCAGTTTCGCTGGCTGCGCTGTTGCCGGAATCATCCGGATTGTCAGGCGTAACCTCAATCGTCGGGACCGAGTCTTTCACCAAATTTATCGTCACCGTGGCGATCGAGGAATCCCCGTCGCCATCAACGATCTGGTACTGGAAGGTTACCGTGCCCTCTTCGCCCGCTCCTGGAATCTGGGTGTACTGGAACTTGCCATCCCCGAGATATGTCACATGCGAATCTGCGGTGACAACACCGTTCAGCATCACGCTGCCGGCAATGAGTGTCACTTTGCCGCCCCCAGTGGCCAAGTCGACGCCATCGGCGCCGGGCGTGTCATTGGAGAACACATCCACAATAACCGGCGTATCCTCAGCGGTTTGGCTGGCGGTGTCAGCGTTTGCCGTTGGCACATCATTGATGATGTCGATCGTAAGCGTGGCCGGAGCCGTATCGCCATCCGAGTCCACCACTGTGACGGGGAAGTTATCGGTTGTGCCATTCCCGGCCGTGTTGTGTTCCAGCGTATAAGTATAGGTATAAACACCACCGCTGAGGGTGACGACGAGATGGCCATACAGGCCGTCCACCGTACCGCCATTCACGACATCAACCGCAGTACCACCCTTATCGGTGATGTAGAGATGCGCCAGGGTATCATTGCCGGTCGAAACATTCAGCGTGCCGGTGGTCTTCTCGCTGGGGTCGGCATTGGCCGAACCGTCGCCGGTTTCGCCCGAACCCGTGGGCAGGTTATCATGCAGCGCCAGGCCCTTTTCGGAGGCGGCACTGTTGCCGGATTCATCAGGATTGTCCGGCGTCACGTTGATGGTTGGCGTCGAGTCATTCTGCAGGTGAATAGTGACCGTCGCCACCGATTTGTCGCCGTCACCGTCGACGATCTGATACTTGAACGTGACGGTGCCTTCTTCACCAGCGCCTGGCGTGTAGGTGAAGGTTCCATTTCCATTATACTGCAGCTGACCGGTACCCGTCAGCGAGTCCGAGACAACGCTGACCTTGTTGGGATCAGTTACATCGACCTTGTCTTCGCCGAAATAGTCGTTGGAAACCACATTCACTACGACCGGCGAATTCTCTGCACCCTGCGTCACGTCGTCGGGATTTGCGATGGGCGTGTCATCCACGATGTCGACCGTCAAAGTCGCGGTGGCTGTTGAACCATCGGTGTCTTGCGCCTTCACGGTGAAGTGCTCGAAGTAATCAGTGTCAGTCGCGCTGCCAGGGGGACCATTGGTCACCGGATTCTCCAGCAAGTATTGGAACTGAACCTCACCGGTCGACGCGTTGTAGCCGGTGACAGTCAGTAATCCATACTGTGTTTCGATGCTGCGGTCGCCAGTCACGTGACCAGAGGCGTCGATAACAAGATGCGGAATCCCGTCCGGCCCGGTGAGGGTGACTGACTTCAAACCATCCGGCGCCGAAATGTTGAAAGTGCCGGTGCTGAGATCCGTATGTTCTCCATCCGTGGGAGGAGGACTGGAAGCGATGACGCCTTCCGGCTGGAACGCGCCAATAGAGTCTTCCCAGACTTTTGCATCGCCGCCGCTGAGACCGAGGCCGCTAATGGTTACCGCATGATCGATGTTTGTGAAGCCGGTCTGATCCTGCAAGGTAATGCCGTCACGGGCGAATTCACTGAAGCCGAGCAGTCCATGTGCCGCAAAGGGATCAGCAATGCCGCCGGCATCCGGACCGAAATTGCCGCCACTGGATTTCGAGTTGGCACCCGCTGCCGTATCACCGGCGGCCGGGAGCGTGACGCCACTGGCGGTAAGCGAAGCCTGCAAGGCGGCTGCTGGGATTTCCAAATTGCCGAGATGCAGCGAAGGAATGTGCTTCAAACCATCTTTGACGAGAATGAGATCGCCATTTGCTTCGCGGATAATGAGATCATCACCGCTAACTAGGATCGCGGAAATCTGCTGGTCGGCCGGGAGATCGATAATTTGTACATCATCAGCAGAGATGGTTTGCTTGGCAGTGGTGACATCGAACTGATCGACCTTCTCCACAGTGATTGCGCCGGGTGCGGGGGTGGTCGCAGCTTGGGGGGGATTACCTGCGGCCGCATCGGCATCCGTGCCATTTCCTTGCTGTGCTTGCTGCTGGGAATTGTCCTGCTGCTGGGCATTGTCCTGCTGGGCAACTTGCACCTGTGCATCGTGTTCAGAATGGCTGGCGTTGGTCTCAGCAGTAGCGCTGAAATCTAAAGAGCGATCGTCCATGATGAATCCCCGAATGACCCGAAAAGTTAAGACTTTCTTAAGGTTTGAGGATGCCCGGAATCCCGGAAGCGCTGCTTTACATAGCTGTCAAGTTCCACCTGACTCCTATATTCTTATATAAGTTTTTGCTAAGTTTGGGACAGAATGGCTGGAAATTGGACCTGTAATCCTACTCACAAGCCATGACCCTTATATCCGGTTATAGAGAATGGAACCCAACCTCCATCAACAGCGAGACCTTGTTGCAGCCCAGTTCACAAAGCTTAGGGTGGTGCAAAACAAGGGACGTAAAGCCGCCCTTATGCTGGAACAGATTTTCTGGTCGGTGCTTGATGAATTAGCCAAGGAGAAAAACCTAAGCACGGCAAAGATGGTTTTCTCCATTTTTGATTCAAACCGCGAAACGTCAAATCGCACCGGCCTTCTCCGTTGCTTCTGCCTCGAACAACTGCGCACCAAAGTGAGTGCCGCGCGCAGCCATAGCGAAGCCTTCGACATGCTGGGCATTATTGCCGCCTGCCCGACGCCTGCAGCTGTCGTCACACCACAGCATCGCATCTCTGCGTTCAATCCCGCTTTCAATGTTTTGATTAATGCACTGCGGTCCCGCGATATCCAGGGCAATGCCATCAGGTTTTCTTTCAGCGAAGCGGTTCCGAAGATCCTACGGGCTTTGCTCGACGAACCGCGCCACATTCCACTGCATCATGTCGGCATCCAGATTGGTGATGGCAAACCGCGCTTTTTTGCGACCCGCTTCGCACTGGCTGACAGGAAACATGGAATTGAATCGCAGATGATCCTGTTTTTTGAAGCTCAGCGAATCGAAGCGAAGACGTGAATATTAGGGACGCGGTGTGGCCGCAGGCTGCTGGCGTAAGGCTTCCATCACCTTGTCTTTTGGCCCATCAGCAGCGATCTTGCCGTTATTGATGACGATGAGACGATCCACCAGATCAAGCATCGAATAACGATGGGTTGAAACAATCACTGTCTGCTCGGGCTTCAACGAGCGCTTGAGTTGCTCGATCAAGAGCTTCTCGCTGGCAAGGTCCATCGCACTGGACGGTTCATCGAGATAGATCACTTGCGGTTCTGCGATCAGCAAGCGAGCCAAGGCAACCGACTGACGCTGCCCGCCTGATAACGCCTGTCCGCGTTCTCCCACCGGCATGTCGAAGCCCTTCGGGTGACGGCGCACAAATTCTTCAACACCCGCCATTCGGCAAGCCACCAGCAGTTTTTGGTCAGACGCCAAAGGATTGGCCATCAGGATGTTGGATCGGACTGTTCCGTGGAATAGATCAACCTCTTGGCTCAGTAGACCGACGACACGACGGATCTCGTGCGGATGGTACTGGCGCATATCCACGCCGCTGAGCAGGATGGCGCCCTGCTGCGGCTCATAGAGTCGTGTGAGCAGGCGGCCGATGGTCGTCTTGCCGGATCCGATTTTGCCGATGATGCCAACCTTCTCGCCAGGCCTGATTGCGATATTGATGCCGCCCAAGGCCGCTGTGGTGGTGCCGGGATAGCCGAAGATCACATCTTTAAACTGGATGGTTGGGTTGACGATTGGCTCGGAGACAAACTTCTTTCCCGCCGGGCGTTCACTGGGCGACGCCATGATCTTGTTGAGCGCCTTCAGCGAAACCAGTGACTGCTGCGAACGCGCCAGCACCATGGCAAAGGAGCCAAGTGGCGCGACGGCCCTGCTCGCTAGCATCACAGAGGCAATGATAGCACCCGTCGAGACCTGACCTAAGCTGAACAGATAAGCGCCGATCAGCACGATGCCCACGGTCACGAGCTGCTGAATGAGCGACGAAAGATTGGCGAGCTTGGAATTTAGGCTTCGTACTTTTTCGACGGTATGCGCCGTCATGCCCACCAGACTTTCCCAGAGACGCTGCAACTGTCCTTCGGCGCGAATGGCCTTCACCGTTTCTAGCGACGCTATCGTTTCAACGAGGAGCGAATGGCGCTGCGCACTTTCTGCAGAATTCTTTTCCGCAGCCCTGCGCAGGGGAAATTGGAACGCGAGGCCCAGCAGAAGCAATAGCACCGCGGCGCCGGCCGGCACCACCACCATGATGCCGCCAATCATATAGATGACAACAAGGAATATGCCGAAAAACACCATGTCTGTCATGGTGGCGATGGTGGTCGAGGTGAAGAACTCGCGTACCGATTCAAATTCCTTGAGCTGGCTGGCAAAGCTGCCTGTTGTGGAGGGCTTGCCGCCCAGCTCCATGCCCAGAAGATGTTCATAGATGCGGCTGGCCAGCAACACGTCGGCACGGTGCCCGGCTGAATCGATCAGCCAGCTGCGCAGCCCCTTCAACATCCAGTCGAAGAGCAACGCTGCGGCCATTCCGATGGAAAGCACCCAAAGAGTTGGGATTGACTTGTTAGGCAGCACACGATCATACACATTCATGGTGTAGAGCGGTGATGCTAATGCGATGAGATTGATGAAGATCGCACCGAACACAACGTAGCCATAAGTCGGCCAAAGCCGGCGAACGGCTGACCAGAACCAATGCCCTTCAGATGTTTCCAGCGGTCCGCGATCCGCCATGTCGAGGGCAGGCAAATAGCGCGCGAAAATGCAATTGCCTGAATAATGCTGAATCAGGTCAGCCGTATTGATCGTCTGAGTAACACCAGTGACCGGATCACAAATCTGGCATCTCTTGCCGCTGCGCGATATCAGGATGCAAGCATCGTCTGAATCCATCAGTAAAATCACAGGAAGATAAATCGAGTTGATCTGGTCAAGCTTCCGGTGAAGAAGCTTGGCGCGGTAGCCGTGACGGGTCAGAGCCCGGACCATCAGTCCCGGATTGATATGTCCCGCTTCCACAGGCAGGCCGGCCAAAAGCGCTTCGGCAGAGATTTCACGATCAGTTAGGGAGACAAACTTTGCCAAGCACTGCGCCAGCAGGTCCTCATGGTCTGCAGCATCCGCTGGACGCGTGGTGGCGTTGCTGTCCAATCCGGCTGACAATGGCTCATGCATAGAGAGGCCCGGTACTACTTGGGCGGCGGAACCCGATTATAGGAACCCGGCGTTGGCGTGGCCGGCAAATCGTAATAGCTGCGTGCGTAAGGCTTGGCACCGTTGGGAGAATCGAAGCCCAGTGACGTCAGCAGCTCACCAGTGGAAGCCAAGATGCGGTAGGACGAGAACTTCATGTCCGCATCAGCTGTGGCAACTGCCACCTGCACAGCAAATCGATTGTTCTGCGTATCGAGCAAGTCGAGCAGCGAGCGTTCACCGATCTTGAATTGCTGGAGATAAGAATTCTGTAGTCCATTGATCGATGCAAGGTCACGCAGCAACGCGCGCAGGCGTTCACCTTGGGTGGAGCGACGGTCCCAAGATTGCATCACGCCTTCATCCGTCTCGCGAGTAATCTTGTGCAACGCCTGATAAGCTTCATCGACGTGACGGATCTGTTCCTGGTGGTTGGCAGTATCGATGCCGCCATTATAAAGATTCCAGCGCATCACGACATTACCTTGTAGGTCATTGTTGGCGCCGGGGACCCCATCAAGGTCTTCGCCCACTGAGGCCTTTCCTTCGAGATTGACCGTGGGACGGAACTTTGCTTCAGCGCCGCGGACTGCGGCAGCAGCCGCGTCAACGTCAGCCTGCGCAAACTTGATCGAGGGATGATGAATATGCGCGCGGTGCAAAGCCTCACTCATCGACTTCGGCATGCCGCTTACTTGTAAGCTCTGACCGTAGTCACCGACCGGTTGGCCCACAAGCTTGATGAATGTGTCCTGCGAGAGCTTAAGATCCTGCTGCGCGTCAGCGAGACGCGCGCGCGCCGCAAAGACGCGCTCCTGAGCCTGCTGCCGATCGGCGATGCTGATGGCACCGCCGCTGCCGCTACCCTTAGTAATGTCACCCAAGATACGCTGATGATAAGCAATGTTCGCTTCAGCGAGTGCAATGACCTTTGCGGCACGCTGCATCTCAATATATTCATGGATCACTGCGAGCGCGATGAATTCTGACCGTTCTTTGACGCGGAATGAGGCGCTGTCGATGCGGGCAGCCTGCCGCTCAATTTCAGAGCGCGCAGCATTGCCATCATAGATCGGCTGCTGAACAGTGAGGCTGGCTTCGCGGCGAAGAAACAGGCGATCAGTATCACCGTTGGCCTGCGTTGTGGAGTTGTTGGCAACTTCGCCGCCGACTGAGCCTTGCAGGTCAACACGCGGACGCAGCAAGCCCTTGCCCTGTTCAAGTTCGAACTGGATACCTTCGCGATTAGCGAGTGCTTGGCCGATTTCCGGATTGCTATGCAAAGCGAGATCAATCGCCTCTCGCATCGACATGGCGTTCGCATTGGTGAAGGTGAGTGCCAATGAAATCGCTCCGGCCCCAAGCAGGAGGATGGTCTTGGTCGAGAACATGGTTCGCCCCGCGTTGCCCCAACCGCGAGTCTAGCGGTTGTAGTGAAATATCAGGTTGTGGTGTAACGCGGCGCTGCTACCCGGACCATCTATCGAGACGGGAAAAGTGAACATAAATCAACTTTTAGTTGTCTTTATCGCATATATACAACTTTGTAAAGAAAAAGGCGGGCGGCTAAGTCACTTATATCTCTTGCAGATATGAGTTTTAATTACGTTTCTTACTCCAATCTTACTTATTTCTGACATTAAGTTTACAGCACGGTTTGGTTAAAAATGGAGAGACCCAAGCATGTCATGTCAATAATTTCACTGTCCACCACCGGATGCGTAGCCCACTGCACAATAGGATGAGCTAATTCGGACATTGAAAAATTTGATAATCGCCGAGGCGATTATTGGTGACCCATACTCGGGATTACCTCGGGTGGTAAATATTGCAGCGACCGAGATGCTCGCGGCAGAGTTGAAGCGGAAGCGACGGTACGCGCTGCACATTCCTCGAAAAGTTTTTGTGGCAAAAGAAGCTACATACGACAGTTTGAGTTACTCATCTTCATCCTTATTGGGTGCAATCCAGTCACTCCAACCTGTGAGATCCGTCCCAAGAAGGTCTTCCATTTCGCGAATGGCTGGACTGGCGCGCCGGATCTCGGGCGGACCAAACTGACGCATGAGCGTCTTGAGACTGTTCTTGATGTCGTCAATC
>Ga0207695_10001757_pt1 | contig 34371 bp, 24 predicted proteins | sample KBSC54metaG_FD_184354 | JGI IMG/M metagenome (GOLD analysis project Ga0207695, IMG submission 184354) | Corn rhizosphere microbial communities from Kellogg Biological Station, Michigan, USA - KBS C5-4 metaG (SPAdes) (version 2) | ecosystem: Host-associated > Plants > Roots > Rhizosphere > Soil... | reverse complement strand
TCCTCGATTAGCCTCCGCCGTTCCGCAACGCTTCTTCGTTGGCCCATACCGCTTATCATGCGGCAACTCTGCCGGACGTTCAAGACGGGTTGGTCTGACGCTTACAGTCAAATACGGTAGCGAGACCTTCTTCACCTTACCCATGGGCGAACACCCGCATGGAGCATAAACCATATCTGCAATTGAATATATGGTGCCCGGATAGCTGGAACCGATCCCAACAACGACGTTGACTGCCCGTCCCAGTCCGTCATAGGTCGTCTGTGTATACCGCGCGTTGCTCAATCCTGAATTGATGACATCCAGATTCGTCGCCAGAGACGTGGGAGACGAATAGTTGGTATACGTCGTGTTCGTCACCGCCCCATACGGCGACGTGGTCGAGGCGGGCCGTCCCGAGGTGTCATAACCAAAGCTTGACGTGTCGGAATTCGCCCCGGTTTGCGATGTGATTCCTAAGAACGTGTTCCACGACGTGGACGCGGTAATATTTCCCGTTGTCACCGCCGATGGCACGGCAAAATTCTTCGTGGAGTCGGTAGTGACGGTAGTTGTCAGGCCGTTCGTTGTCGTGCTCCTGACGCTCCCGCCGATGTCATACAAGATTGTCGTAGTCACTCCCGGCTGCGCGCTGGTCGTCACGTTCCCTCTCGTCTGATTGCTGGCGTAACTCGCGTCGAACTCGCGGAGACTTCCGGGGTTGTAGAAGCTGATGCCATCATAGGTGTTCGTCACGATCGTCGCCGTGTGGGTTCCATCAGTCACCTGGCTCGTTTGCAAACGGTCGCACATATGGTAAGTGCTGCAGTACGTGCCGCCAAGGTAGGTGTTGTTATAAGTCTTCAAAGGTGTGGTCGCGTTCCCATAGTCGAAAAGCTTTGATTGCGTCACGTTACCGTTAGCGTCCAACGTCTGCTGGATCATTTTCTGGGTTGCCGGATTGTAATTCTGATCGTTCGATTCCTTCACCGTCGACATGTACGCGTTCCCGGCCGGGTCCTGCGACCATGTGATCAGCTTGTTCAGCAACGCCTGATCCGTCGCGTGCTTTTCGTCGTATTCGTACGGCAACCCCATCTGCCAGCCCGGCACAGTAGTCGGATCGTAGTTGAAGAGCCAAATCTTCACTGCGTCGCCGGCGTCCACATCGTGCATCCGCGCCTTCCAGTGCACGAACCTGCCCGAAGACGTGTCCCCCGGGTCGCGTTCCACATAGTAATGGTGCTCGCCACCGCTGTCCCCATTGAACGAGAGATAGCGGTCGGTCACCTCGCGCTGCAAACGTTCCAGGTTTGTCGTGTTAGTGGGATCGCTCGGTAACGTGTACGCGTTATCGGCGTAAACATACCGGAGAGTGGCGCCGTTAGGCAGCGTCACCTTCTGCAATTCGCCGCTCGACGGCGGCTGATCCATGTGATACTTCTGCAGCGTGGTCGTATACTGTGCATCCTGCAGAAAGTAGGTAGTTCCAAAATTCGTCCCGCTCGACCATGGATCCGCCAGGGTCTGGTTCGCATAAAACGTGAAGGAATACGCGTCGGTCGCGCCGATGTAGTTCGAAATACCAGTCAGATGTGAGACCGGCGTCAGATTGTCGTACGTGAAAAGATACGTGATATAGTGAATTCGAACATCAACTGGATTGATCCTTCGAATACCTCTGCAGTGCTTGACGGGCAGTCATACAGCTATAACGCACTGTCCGCGGAGGCGCAACTGCTCAACGTGTCGTCCGTCACCGGAAGCCAGTTTATGGACATCGTTATCCTGCACGAGCTCGCACACTTTAGTAGCACGATTGGAAATCCTGATAATGCCACTGTGGAGCAACAGCTATGGAACGATTGCGTCAAGAATTGATGCTATTGCTGTTCCTTCTGATGTCAGTGTGCTGCTCACGCGGCTTTGCACAGGACTATTGCTCGCTTAAGGTACGCGTGCTAAGCCCAGACGGCCGGCGGCCGATGGTAACAGTCTCTGTTCAGGAGAAGAGCGGCCGCACAGAAGAACAGGATCAAAAAACCCATGATGTTGAATTCTGCGATCTCGGAGGCCTTCCAGTCACCGTCAAGGTTGGCGAGGATGGGTGCAACCAGGTCGTTGTTCGGGATGTGCCTGTTTCATGGGGGGAGCCTTACGTGTTGAAAATTACCTACGATCACGAGCCATGTTTGCGAGATCTGCCGCCGCCACCCGTTCCGGTATGCCGAGTAGTCTTTCGAGTGTCGGACTCCTCAGGCAAATGGGTACCGGCAGCCATAATCAGCCTTACGTCTCCTGATAGGACCGAACTCAAAACGGATCGTTTTGGAAGGACAACGTTCGTCTCTCGGCGTGGCGTCAGTATTGTCGGCAAGGCGGCACAGGCTGGCCGCTCTGCTGGTTTTGCATTTCAGTGCCAGCAAAACGAGCCAGTGCATGAGGAGTTGCTGACGCTGGGCAACGCACGATAAGATGCGGCACGTGGCAAATCATCCGATCACGTCTCCCGCAGAAACCCCCACATCACCCAGTCCCGCTCCCTCAGCCGGATATCCGTCCGTTCAACCACCGCAATCGCCGTATGATCCCGCGTCTGCCCCAAATCCACGCCAATAAAATATTCGCGAACGCTCATCGCCGCCGAATGTCCAGCGGTTTCACCTCATCGGTAAAAGCCCGCTGAATCATCTCCTCCGTAAACAAAGCCCCTTCCATCTCCAGAAATTCACACAGATATTCTTGCCGGAACCACCGGTCTCCCATCGCCCGCCGCTCCTCCGACAAAAACCCCGCCGGTATCCGCGCGTACTCCGTCGCCGGCACGCTGATCCGCTCCCAACCCTCGCCGCCATCCGACCATTCCTCCCAAAAGAACCCCCGCCGCCCATTCGGAGTGCTCATCATCAGCAAATCGCCATCGCCCACGGCCAGCATCGGACGCACCGCCCGGTACATCTCATCCGAAACACGCGAAGCCTCATCAATCAACAGCAGCGAGACCTTTGAAAACCCGCGGACCGTCGCCTCACTGCCCGGCAAGGCCACCAATCGAGACCCATTCGGGAGCAGCAGCGAATTCTCGTTGTCCCCATCGCCGCGAACCCGAATTCCCAAGCGCCCCACAAACCCCGCCGCCTTACGAAGAAACTCCGCCGACTGCCGCGCCGTAGGAGACACCAGCAAAGTCAAAGAATTCGGAAAAAAGTAAGCCTGATGAACCGCCTTAGCCGCCGTAACAGTCGATTTTCCCCACTGCCGCGTACAATTCACCAACCCCCGCCGAATCCGCCGCCCCAACAGCTCCGCCTGCACCAAATCCGGAAAGAAATCCAACCGTTCCCGCGAAAAACTGACCGCATCCACGAACTCACACACTTCCGGCACAACCCGAAATACCACCGACCAAACCGGCACAGAGCCGGCAACCATAGTTAATCTCACACCCAAGGTTAAGAAGAGCCAAAGCCACCTGAAAGCGCTAAACACTCAGAAGCGATGAAAACAACCCAAATAGAGATCAAAGAAAGCAGTGATTGGCCTTTATTCGCGTTTATGCGCGTCCATTCGCGGCGATCACAAAAATCTTACTGATATGTATCAGTTACTTGGAGGCAAAAACCCGTTATTCGCGGCCTCCCGCCCTGTATTCTTCAATCAGGAGATACGATATGAAGTCCGATGCAAGGGTAGCAGCCGGTCGCCGCAACGGCCTCCTGGCAAGAGGTAAGAAGTCCGCGGAGTCGCGCCAGAAGTGCGCTTTGAACTCGACCAACATGGGCTCAAGGCCCAGACGATCGTCCTCGCCAACATCAAAAACAAAAACGCAATTTTGCCAAACGAAAGTAACCAGACGCTCGTGCTAGCTCAAAATCCTAAAGGCAGATTCTCTTCCGGCGGCAGGCCCGAGCGCCACCGGGCCTTTCAGAGCAGAGAAACGCCCCGCCAGTCCGGGGAAAATAAGCGCAAAATTGACGGCAACCGGATTGAACAGATCGTCGAAGCCTACGAGAACGCGCTAGCCGGGTACAATATCACTGACGGCGATGCGAGGCTTCCATTGCAGCGGCAGATCACCCCGGTCTCATTCATCGATGTCCGTTTCGGCGCAAAAGTCCAATTGAAGGACTCCGGGATTCAGGACAACGACAATTCCACTGATCCGCTCGATTGCCGTCTCGACCTCGAACAGACTCACCAGCAGAGCCGCGTCCGCTTGAACACCAAGGTGTTTCAATGAACCGCGCCGTTCGCCTGTTGCTCATAATAATCGGTACTCTGCTGGCAATCGCGGGCTTCGCCATCCTCGCAGTCCTCGCCATTCTGCCATCACCGTGGTTCGAAGAAAAGATTCGCGTGGCCATGGTAGAAGCAGTGGAACGGAGCACGGGCGGCCGCACGGAAGCGGCCAGGTTCCATCTCGATTGGAAGACCCTGACGGTCACGGTAGACAAGTTCGTGCTTCACGGCAAGGAACCGGCCGGCCAGGATCCGCTCGTGCGCGCGGACTCGGTGACAGCCGGTCTGCGCATCATTTCCCTGATCGAGAAGAAATTCGATCTTGCGTCGGCCACCATCAACCATCTGCGGGTGAACGTTCTCGTGGATCGCGACGGCCATACCAATTTTCCGGAGCCGAAGGTGAAGCACGATGTGAAGGATCCCATTCAGACCGTCTTGCAATTGAAGATCGGGAAGATAGCTCTGAACGATGGCCTGGTGCACGTGAACGACCAGCGCGTGCCGCTCGAGCTACGGGCGGAGAACCTGCGTGCATCGCTGAAATACGACTTTCTAAAACCTCGATACTTCGGCGATGTCAGTATCAGGCAAACCCACCTGGAATCAGGGACCGTGTTGACGCTCGCCGTAGACGTAGACGCCAACGTTTCCCTCGAGCGAGGAGTGATTCGCGTGCCTCGGGCGCACATCGCGATGGAAAAAACTCAGGTCGACGCCTCGGGAACCGTGGAGGACGTGCTCCATCCCAAGGTCGACTTTTATATAAAAGCTACCGGCAACCTGAACGCACTGGCCAAGCCCCTCGACATACCGCGAAACATAACCCAGCCTGGCGCCGGAACGGTTACCTTTGAAGGCAAGGTGACCTATTCCGCCGCCGCCGATTATCTGATCGCCGGGCGAGTGGAAGGGAGCGGCATCGCCGTCCGTGGAGATGGCTTTCACGTGGCCAACATCAGTGGCCGCGGAGTCATCCATTTCGATAAGCATGAGATCAAACTCCAGGATCTCTCGGCACGGGCGCTTGGCGGAATATTCCAAGGGAATGCGAGTATCCGCGAGTTCAGGAAGTTCTCCGCAAAAGGGCACGTCACCGGGATTACGATTGGCGCTGTTGCCCAAACCGTCCAGCAGAACCGCGTGGAGTGGAGCGGTACGATGGCCGGCCCCGTGGAAGTAAGCGCCACACTTTCCAGCACCGCCAATGACCTGAAATTTTCTGGCCAGCTAACCGTGCTCCCCGCTAACACCGGAATTCCAATGGAAGGCGTGGTGAATCTTGCTTACGATCAGCGTGGCGAAAAAGTGAATTTCGGCGATTCCGTGTTGCGGACCGGCAGCAGTTCCACGCAATTCCACGGCACCTTGGGCGAGCGGCTCGACGTAAAGCTCGATTCGAAGGATCTTCACGATTTGTTGCCGGCACTCGCGTTTGCCTCCGATCATCCACCCCCCGAGCTTCCCATAAAACTCGCTGCCGGCGGCGAGGCATCCTTTACTGGCTCGGTCTCAGGACAATTGACCAACCCGCAGATCAGCGGCGACGTCAGACTCACGCACTTCGAAGCGACCGGGGAGATGATCGATAGCTTTACTGCCACGGGCGCAGCTGGCCGCGATGCCGCGCAACTGCGGAATTTCGTCCTGCATCAAGGGCAGCTTCAACTTGAGGGTAGCGGTAACGTGGGTCTACAGAATTGGAAGGTGGAAGACGCCAGTGCGATTTCAGGCTCGGTCAGGGTTCAGGGAGCCGACGTTGGAAAATTGGTCGAGACCTACGGGCATCAAAAATTGCCTGTCGGCGGGATCGCATCGGGACTGGCCTCAGTTAGCGGCACGTTGGCAAGTCCGAAGGCCGTCCTGCAGGCGGTGGTCGAGAAGGTCGCGCTCTACGGCGAAACGTTCGATCACTTCCGGGGCGAGATTCGCTACGAGCCAACCGGCGTCGAAGTGCTGCATGGCGAATTCGACCACGGCAAATCCACCATCCTGGTTTCCGGCGCCTATCAGCGCGAAAAAGACGACTGGACCAGCGGACATCTCAACTTCGATCTGTCCTCCGCTCGATTCACCCTGCAACAACTGAAGACCGTCCAGGATTTGAAGGAAGGACTGGAAGGAGCATTCGACCTCAAGGCGACCGGTAGCGCGACCATTCAGAAAGGCGAACCTGTACTCAACGCGTTGAACGGACGGCTTTCACTTCAGAGCTTGGTTGTCGAGGGACGGACATTTGGCAACGTTGCGCTGGAAGCGAAAACAAGCGGGCCTGCACTACACCTTTCGCTTACGGGGGATGTCGCAACCTCCAAGATAACGGGCAGCGGAGACTTCCAGATTACAGGCGATGGCGTGGGCAACGGGCATCTGGAAATCCCGCCCATCAAGCTCTCGGTGTTGCAGGATCTTCTCAAGCCAAACGATAAGCAGAAATTGCCGTTCGATGGGGAGATGACCGCGGTCGCGACCTTCTCGGGTCCTCTTCTAAAACCCGCGCAGATGATAGGGCACCTGGAGATTCCACGCGTGGAAGTAACGCCAACACAGATGCCTGACGTGTTGGGGAAGCAGGCGAAAGATCTCACCGTGAAGAACTCGAAGCCAATTGTGTTCGACCTCGACACGAATGGCATCCATATCAAGAGCGCCGAGATCGTGGGGCTGGACACAAACCTCAAGGCTTCCGGCGTGTTTAGCTTCCGGGACCCCAAGCGCCCCTGGGACATTCAGATCGTTGGCAATGCCAATCTTGCAATTCTGCAGGACTTCCAGGCAGGTTTGACATCATCGGGCGGAGCCATCGTTGATGCGAATGTGCGCGGAACCCGTGATAAGCCTCTGGTCACCGGGCGCATGGAATTCAAAAACGCCGCCTTCAGCATGGCCGATCTGCCGAACGGCATCGATCAGGCGGCGGGCGTCGTCATTTTCGATCAGAATCGGGCCACCATCGTCGACCGCATTACCGCGCAAACCGGCGGCGGCGAGATTGCTCTCACCGGTTTCGTAGGATACGGAAGCGGCGAGGTCATTTACCGCCTGCAAAGCACTGCAAACGTCGTTCGCGTGCGGCTGGAAGGCGTAAGCCTGACCGCCAACGCTTCGCTCAGCCTGACGGGAACATCGGCACGAAGCATCCTTTCCGGGTCGATCACGGTATTGAAAGCCGGCTTCAATCCCAAGACCGATATCGGCAGCCTTTTACTGGCTTCCGCGGGTCCAGTGGCCGCCCCCGCAGCGCCGAGCGAGTTTCTTCGCGGGATGCAACTCGATGTCCATATCGACAGTGCTCCCAATCTACAGTTCCAGACGTCGCTGTCCAGCAATCTGCAAGCTGAGATGGACTTGCGGCTGCGAGGGAATGCCGGACGTCCGGCACTGCTCGGGCACATCACGGTCAATCAGGGTGACATTCAATTCTTCGGCAACAAGTACGCGATCAATCGAGGAGAGGTCGGCTTCTATAACACTGTGAAGATCGAGCCGGTGCTGGATCTCGACCTCGAAACGCAGGCCGCGGGAGTGACCGTCGACCTCACGCTCACAGGAACGCTGAGCAAATTGAATATGTCGTACCGGTCCGATCCGCCATTGCAATCGAACGAAATTATCGCTCTTCTCACCGTGGGCCGCAGTCCGACTTCCAATTCGCAGCTTGCCTCGAGCCAGACGGTAAGCCCCGAAAACTCACTGGCCACGAGCACAAACTCCCTTCTCGGCCAGGCGATCTCGTCGCCGGTTTCAAGCCGGCTGCAGCGATTTTTTGGAGTCAGCCGGCTGAAGATCGATCCGCTGCTTACGGGCGTGAACGCTGTTCCGCAAGCGCGCCTGACCATCGAACAGCAGATTTCGAAAGACATTACTCTCACCTACGTCACCAACCTCACGCAGGCAAACGATCAGTTGGTGAAATTCGAATGGGATTTGAACAAGAACTGGTCCGTAATCGCCATTCGCGAGGAAAATGGCATCTTCGGTATCGATTTCTTTTACAAAAAACGGTTCAAGTGATGAAGCTGCGCGCCGCAAAGGGAAAGTTGAAGATCGAACACAGCATCATCGACGGAGTGCGAGGATTTCTCGAGCGCCTGCTGGCGCAAAACACCTCGATCCGGTCCGTAATTCCCGGAGTGATCCGGCCGGTACGCGACGCAAGAGGTGCCGTGCGCGTGCACGTAACGGTGTCGACAACAAATGGGTGGAAGGCGATCGCATTAAGCCAGGGCGCACGCCAGGAGTTGTTTATCAGTACAGCGTTTACGAAAGAGGAGTTGGAAGCGGCGATCGCGCGGGCGCTGTTGGACTGAGACTAACGTTCAGGCATCGAACGCAGCGACGGTAAATTTCGTGAGAACGAAGCCGGAATCAACTCCAAACTCGAATCACAAAAATCTTCATAAACAAAATCAACAATATACGAGAAATCCACCCAACCTACCAAACTCCATCCGCTAAGCTCAAGCCAGGATAAGGAGAGTATTTATGCGTTCAAGATACAGTAATCTCGTGTGGCGTAGCGGATTCACGGCAGCCAACACGCACCACACCCCCAAACCGCGCAAGATCAGCGGGGGAGCCGCCAGACCGGTAAACGAAATCGCAACCGCTCAGTGGCGCGCCCGCAGGATGCTGTGCGGCGAAACCGAAACCATCAACGCGCACCTCGCGCCCACCGGCCATGGCCCGGAGCGCTAGTTCGACGCGCAAGTTGGTAGCCACCAACTTGCCATACAACTCACCCATGTCCGCGGGTGCGGCTGCTATTGCTTTTCCCCTGGAATTGCGAGTTACTGAGGCCCGACACCCTCAAGCGGCGCTACGCCTTTTTTGCGTTCTGTGGTGGGTCCCGGAGCGCCGGTCTTCAGCACAACGGGCGCACCCGAGCGGATGAGGGCGGTCTCGCCTGGTCCCTGGAAGAAGGTGAAACCGGGGCGGTCCTTCCATGCCAACGGCCCGCCCAGTTTGATACCGGCGGCCAGCACAGTGTCGTGGATTGTCTTCACCATCTCTTCGTATCTCGGTTCTCCCTGCTTGGTGCCGGAGAAGTTTCCGAGATCGGTGCTGGCGGCGAAGATGACGTCGATCCCGGGGACGGCGGCGATCTCCTTGGCGTTGGCGACTCCGAGGGGCGTTTCAATCATGACCATCACGAGCATGTTGTCGTTGATCGTCTGGCGGTAGTCTTTGCCCCATAGCTCTCCATATTGGCCGGAGCCCATGCTGCGGCGGCCGAGCGGCGGATAGCGGGACCACTTTACGGCGTTCTGCGCTTTCTCCACTGTATCGACGGTCGGAACAATGATGCCGAGCGCGCCGATATCGGTGGCTTTCTGGATGTCGCTTTCGGTCGCGTCGGGCACACGGATAAACGGAACCGCGGACGCTCCACGGCAGGCGTAGATCATTTTCGCCACATCCGAATACGTAAGCGGGCTGTGCTGCATCTCGATCCATGTGTAATCAAAACCGGAGTTCGCCGCCGCGCAATAAATGTTCGGATCCGGCGACGATATGGTTACTCCTACGATCTGTTTGCCGTCCCGCAGCTTCTGTTTCGCGGTGTTGTACACTCGCACGGGGCCATTGGACATACGCCAGTCCGGTTGCGCTTGCGCCAGGCAGGTAAACGTACACAGCAGGGTGCCGCCCAGGGCGGACAAGACCACTCGCCTCACAGTCATAGAATTCTCCTTTGTCGAAAGCGTCGCTTTGGCTTCGCGAGAATAATATGATGTTGTAGAAGGTAATGTCAAACGGGGTCGCGCGATAATTGCTGCGATACTGTAAAGCGCATGCTCAATCGTCTGTCGCGGCGGCAATATTTATCATTGCTGGCCTTGCCCGGGGTACGCGCCTGGGGCCAGGGAGTATCCACGCGCAATGTGCCGGCAACGCCGAGAGGAAAGCCGTCGGGCTTGCCTTTCCACGCGCACTTTACCGACATCGCGGAAAAGGCAGGTTTGCGCGCTCCGGTGATCTATGGCGGCGTTGATCACAAGGACTACATTGTTGAAACCGTCGGCTGCGGTGTGGCTTTCATCGACTACGACAATGACGGATGGCTGGATATTCTGGTGCTATGCGGAAATCGCCTGGACCATCCGGTATCGGACGCGACGAACCGCCTTTATAAAAACAATCGCGATGGAACGTTCACCGATGTCACCGATAAGGCGGGTTTACGGCGGTCGGGTTTGGCCTGCGGAGTTTGCGTGGGCGACTTTGACAATGATGGCTTCGAAGATCTTTTCATCACGTACTGGGGCCAGAACGTGCTCTATCGCAATAACGGCGACGGGACCTTTAGCGACGTTACGGCGAAAGCCGGCCTCGCGCGGCAAGACACTCGATGGGGAGCAGGTTGTACGTTTATCGACTACGATCGCAACGGCCATCTGGATTTGTTCGTGGCCGAGTATCTCGATTTCCAGATCGATAAAGTTCCGAAGCCGGGCCAGAACAGCAACTGCTCGTGGAAGGGTGTGCCGGTAAATTGCGGGCCCCGTGGACTCCCCTTTAGCCGTTGCTGGCTCTTTCACAACAACGGCGATGGCACTTTCAGCGATGTGAGCGAGAAGTCAGGCATTGCCAAGGCGAAGGGAAGCTACTGTTTGACGGCCGTCGCGGCGGATCTGGATAACGACGGCTGGCCGGATGTGTACGTCGCGTGCGATTCGACGTCGAGCTTCTTTTTCAAGAACAATCATGACGGCACGTTTACCGAAATGGGCTTGGAAGCGGGCATCGCTTTGAATAGCGACGGAGTGGAGCAGGCGGGAATGGGGCTGGGCATTGGGGACTACAATCTGGATGGCAATCTGGATATTTTCAAGACCCATTTCTCGGACGACACGAGCATTCTTTACCGGAGCGACGGCAAGGGTAATTTCGACGATGCGACGGTGCGCACGGGCCTGGGCGTGGAAACGCGCTACGTATCGTGGGGGACTGGAATTGAGGATCTCGACAACGATGGCTTGCCAGATATTTTTCTTGTTACCGGCAGCGTTTATCCCGAGATTGAAAGCAAGGTTCCCGCTTATCCATTCAAGACGCCGCGAGTGGTTTTCCGCGCGCTGGCCGGAGGGACGTTTGAGGAGTTGATCGAACAGGCAGGTCCGGGGGTTGCGGCGAGGCATTCCAGCCGCGGGTGTGCGTTTGGCGATTTCGATAACGACGGTGACTTGGATGTGGTGATCGTGAATCTGAACGAGCCGCCTTCGCTGCTGCGCAATGATGTCACAGGCGATGGCCATTGGATAAAGGTGAAGCTCGTTGGGACGAAGTCGAACCGCAGCGCGATCGGCGGGCGGGTGATTGCGCGGTATGGCGGCAAGGTTCAAGCCAAGGAAGTGCTGAGCCAATCGAGTTTTCTTTCCGCTAACGATTCGCGTCTGCATTTCGGGCTCGGTCCGGCGAAGACTGCCGACTTGGAAATCTGGTGGCCCAGCGGGGCCCGGGAGAAGCATGTGAATGTGAAGGCGAATCAGCTTGTGACGATTCGCGAAGGGGCGGGGATTGTGAAAGCGGAAACGTTTTAACGCGTGGGCAGTGGGCTTAGAACGTCGATCTCGCTTTTCAATGAGGCTGCCTTCAATTGCTTGACTCGGGCGAACGCCGCACGCGCCTCGGCCTCTCGTCCAGATTTGCGCAGTGCTCCTCCGAGTTGATATTGGATTGCCGGTTCGTCCGGATTGAGTTTCGCGGCGCGTTCGAGAAACGCTAGCGCTTGCTTTGGGTGGTCTTGTTCCAAATGAATTCGCCCCAGGTAGTAGAGAGGCCCCCAGAAGTCGGGGTTCAATGCTTGCGCTTTGGTGAGGATCGGTATCGCTTCTGCCTGGTGAGCTTGCGCGAGCACGGCTCCGAGAAAATAAAGTGCCTCCGCGTCATCAGAACCGGCTTGCCGTAGTTCCTTTTGTGCGGCGTCGTTGTCTCGGAGACTGACGAGCGTTTTACCCAATTCGCGATGCGCGGCTTTCAATTCGGGATCCGCTTTTAACGCCTGGCGCAGGAAGGCTGCCGCCTCTTCGAAGCTTCCGGTTTCGTAGCTGGCCTTGCCCATCAGGAAATTTGCTTGTGCGGGGCTTACCGCGTCCATCATTTTCGCGAATGCGGCGTGCGCTTCGTCGGTCCGCTTCAACCTGGTGAGAGCGACACCGAGCATGTAGAGGACGCCGGCGTTTTTCGGATCGGTCGCTTGCAGTGGTTCCAGAACGGCGACTGCGGGTTCTAGCTGCCCTAACGAGAGACGGCACGCGGCAAGCATTTCCCGCGCCTGGAGGTCGTGGGGATCGGCTGCGAGTTTCTCGAAGAGCGGCAGCGCCGGGGCGTAGCGCTCCTGTTTGACAAAGGCGAGTCCGAGATTAGTGGTGAGGCCTTTGTCACCGGGGGCGATGCGTAAAGCGCGGCGGTAGACTTCTATGGCTTCGGCATAGCGGTGGGTTCTTGAGTAGACGACGCCGAGGTTTCCTAGCGCCGCCACATTGTTCGGTTGGGACTTTAGTACAGATTGGAAGCCGTGCTCTGCGGCTCGGTAATCCTGTGAAGAGAGTGCGGAGGCGGCTTGTTGAAACACCGCCTCCACTGGATCCGCCCCGAACACGTTGATACAAATCAGAGCGCAGATCAGAACGACAATCGCCGGATTAGAACAAAATCTTGAGCCCAACTTGTATATTACGTGGATCTCTCGTAGCCGACACCTGCCCGGTGCCTCCCTGGCTCGAGACCGTTACTGGTGAACTCGGGTTGGGGACGCTGATACCGCCGTTTACAGTCGCCCACTGCGTGTGGTTAAACGTATTGAAGGTCTCCACGCGAAGCTGCGCGGTGACACGTTCCATGATCTTGAAATTCTTGTACATGGAAATGTCCCATTGGTTAATACCGGGTCCGGTGAGCGCATTTCGCCCCATGTTTCCAAGCGTTCCCTGAGCCGGCCGTCCGAACACGAGGGGGTTGAAGAAATTCAGGCGCGTCGGGTTATCGGGATAGATTTGGCCGCCGAGATAATCGGCCCGCTGCCCGTTGCTGCCGGCCAGAGTTCCGGTATCGCCGTTGGCTGTGACGTTGATGGGAATGCCGCTGGCGAACCGCGTGATTCCGGCAAGCTGCCATCCATTCGCAACTACTTTCAATGCGGTGTTCTGCTTGGCAAAGGCCGGGAGTTCATAAACGTAGTCCAAGTTGAAGACATGCGTTCGATCGAATCCCGCGCGTGCGTAGTCGCGGCGGCGGTCGTAGGAGTAACCAAGCGCGGTACCGTCCGAGTCAACCTCATCCATCGCCTTCGAATAGGTGTAAGTGGCGTTCATCGTGAGGTGGCTGGCGAACCGGCGGCTGAGACGCGTCTGGAGCGCATTGTAATTGCTCGTTGCGCCGAATTCGGTGTAATTCACGCTGGTGTATCCGAGGTACGGCCGGACCGCGTTGTTGGTGAAATTTACACTGCTGAGAAGCGTCGAACCGGGCGCGGTGGTTGTCCCGAGCGGCAATTGACCGAGGTCGCGATTATATTGCAGGTGGCGTCCGATGTTGCCGACGTAACCGATATCCATCGAGGTCTTCTGCCCGAGTTCGCGCTGCACATCTACCGACCATGAATAGGTGGTGGGAATCTGCCCTTTCATGTCAACCGCTGTCGCCGAAACGGGCGCGATGGTTCCGCTGGAAACCAACGATGGCGAGACTCCATCGATATTGCCGCCGTAAAGCGTGGGCGTCGAGACCAGCGGCGGGTTGCCAAGGCCGCCAAAGTTGTAGACGTTCTGCTGCGCGCGCTCGTAGAATACGCCGCCGCCGATGCGGATGGCCGTCTTACCATCGCCGAACGGATCGTATGACAACCCGAGTCGCGGAGCCCAATTGTTCTTGCGGTGCTCCACGCCGCCGAGCGGGAAATTGGCCGAACCCTCCTGCACCATTCCGTTGTACGGATTACCGGAACCCGCGATGATAGTGCCGTTTGTCACGCCGCTCGCGGTGTTAATTCGCACCGACTGACTGCGGTCGTAGAGCTGCGGTTCGAAGTAGTTCTGTAGGTAACTGCCGCGCGTATAGGTGGGGCCTTCATACGCCCAACGGACGCCATATTCCAACGTCAGGCGCTTGCTGATTTTCCAGCTATCCTGGACGAACGCTTCGGTGACAAAAAACCGGAACGCTCCGAAGTAGATGCCGCGAGTCTGCGACACACTGGTATAGTTGCCCAGCAGCATGTTGGCGAACTGATTGCCGGTGTCGTTGGGATTGCTGGCGTTGGGCGCAAAGTTGATATTCAGCGCATCGCTCCATCCGGGTTGCTGGCCGTTGTCGTTCCAGTTGAAATAGATGCCGGTCTTGTAGGTGTGCGAGCCGCGATTGTGCGTCAGATTGTCTGTGAATGCGTAGGTTTTGCCTTCGCTCCGCCAGTTGGCCTGGAAGGGGGAGAAGTTGCAGGACCCGATACCGCAACTGTAGCTCGGGAAGCGGTTGCGGACGTTCTGATCGGGATAGAGTTCCTGGAATTTGAAGCCGAGAGCCGTACGGTCGTAGGAGCTCTTGTCGGTTCCGGGCACCACGTCAACGACCTGCGTGAGGTGGTTATACGCGAAGATGAATTCGTTCGTAGTGCTTGGTGAAATCACGTTGACCAGGTTCCACGACCAGCTCGCGCCTGGCTTCTTCCGGAACTGCGGATAGACGGGGTACGGAAGGCTGTTGAAGATACCGATGTTCTGCTGTTCCTGCTGCGCGTCATCGGCCCAGCGGAAAAAGAAGTTCATGTTGGGGCTGATGTTGTAATCCACACGGCCAACCTTTGCGTTCTTGTTGAAGAGGTAGGTTGGTGAGAAGGGGATCCGCACCTGCTCGGGGCTGCCTGGCGTGGGCGTGCCGTTCGCGCGGCTGACGAAATTCAACATCTTGATAAATGCGGGTGCGTTCTGGTTCCACTGCGATTGCGGAATGGTGTTGTTGGGATAGGGCGTGCCGCCGATCGCGCGGCCGGAAGAGTCGCGGACGATCGTTCCGGGTTGGAAGATGGTTCCGACCGGAACATTGTTGCTGCCGGCGATGGTCTGCAGACTCCCGTCGGCGTTGGAGCGATAGAGCTGACGGAAATCGCCGGTCAAAATCTGTGCGCTGGGGATGTCGATAAACGTATTCGAATTCAACGGGCGCGTTGCGCGAGTGCCTTCGTAGTTGAAGAAGAAGAAAAGCTTCTTGTGATCGCCGGTGGAAAAGTGTGGAATCAAAACGGGTCCGCCGAGATTTCCTCCGAATTGATCGAACCGGAGCTTCTGTACGAGTCCGGTTGTGTCGAACGGCTTGCGGGCATCCATGGCATCGTTCCTCAGAAACTCGTAGGCGGTCCCATGGAACTGGCTGCCGCCGCTCTTCGTGTTAATCGAAATCATGACGCCGGGATTGCGGCCGTATTCCGCGTTGAAAGCGCTGGTCTGGAGTTTGAATTCGCCTACCGCGTCCAGGCTGATCTGCGTGTATTGGCCGTCGTTGGCTCCTACATCGGTATTGATTGCGCCATCAAGAAATACGTTGTTGCTGCTGCCGCGCTGGCCGTTTACGTTGAAGGCATTTGTGTTGTTGAACGCAAGGCGGAAATCGCTCGTATCGTTTGAGACCACTCCAGGCAGCGTACGCATGAGCGTCTGGAAGTCGCGGCCGTTCAACGGGATCTCGGTTACTTCTTTGGAACTGATGACGAAAGATTTCTGTGACGTGGAGGTTTCCACCAACGGCACTTGCGACTCGACGGAAATGGATTCGGATAGCTGCCCGACCTGTATCGAGAGGGTGCCCAGCTCCATCACTTGATTTTGATCGAGGGTCAGATTCTTGCTCTCGAATGTCTTGAACCCGGGGTTTTCGACGCGGATGGTATAGTGGCCCGGGAGCAGGGGCGTGATGTAGAACGTGCCTGATTTGTTTGTCGTTGTTTCCCGGGCGACAATGCCTTTGTCCTGATCGAACGCGACGACTTTGGCATTCGGGACTACGGCGCCCCCTGAATCGGCGACAGTCCCTTGAATGCCGCCTGTTTGCGCGAAAGCGTTCAGCGCAAAGACCGCGAGTACGCACACACCTGGTGCGAGCCTGTTGATGAACATGAAATCTCCTGTTTCTTGAGTACGGCCCAAAGCAATGAGAACTGTGAGGCAGTATATCCCATCCGGGAAGGATTGTGAAGGGCAAATTGTACCGTTAAAAAGGGGAATAATAAAGCGTGTGAGAACGGGCTTATCGCCCCGAGCAGCGTAAACGGGACCATTGGACATAAATCTCGCTTTTGAACTGCCATGGTTCCTCGGTTTCGAACCGGATGGATCGAACCGCACTGGCCGCGGAATTGGATTCGCAATCGAACAATGGCGCCAGGCGCGCCTCGTCCGGCGGAAACGGACTGATGATCCAACCATCTTCCATGTTGGCGGGGATCACTCGCCCTTCGAGGACGAGGCCGGATGCAAATGTCATCTTCGCGTTCACAACCGAGGGCCGGAATGCCAGTTTCGTCAAACTGCCGGCCAGGCTTTGAGATATTTTCGCTCGCATCACGATAAATTCTCCTGGCCGCGAGGGTGGGAGATCGATGGTTTCTCCCCAGGATGCCGTTGTTTCTCCTTCGGCGGTCTCCCGGCCGAATTTCGGCTGATCCCGCCGGCGCAAGAGCACCATTTCGGTTGTTTGATATTCGAAATCGTAGTTGTCGAGCAGCGCCCGCCAGACCAACGGCTCGTCGACGAATGGAATTCGGTCGTCAATGGATTGTAACGAAATAATCGGTCGTTCAGCGCCATTAATGCTGAAATGCTCGCTGTTCATGCGGTCCAGATACGGCGTATAGGCGGAATAAGACTGGAAAACGGGACGCGGATTCCAGGCGACGCCGCTGGCTTTGACGGCCAAGATATTATGCGGGATCACATCGGCCGGGGCGTCGCCGATTCTTCGCAGAATGGATTCCGGCAAACGCTCGGATTGGATATTCGCTTGAAATTCCGCGCCGAGCCTTTGCGCCGTGTTTTGGAAATCGACGTAAGAGATGACCCTTGACGGAATTCCGGTGATGCTTGCGGCCAAGTCGCCTGGATTTGGCCTGAAGACCCGGACGGCCATGATTGCTCCGCAGGCCGTTAGAGCAATGCTGAGGACAGCGAAGAGTAACGTACTCCTCATGGCGCGCGTGGCACTCATCGCCATGACCGCGGCCAACGCGAGTTGAAAGAAGACGATTGGCATGTGGTCGGAATCCTGGCGCGTGACGAAATTCTTGTAGGCGAAGAAGGCGACGATAGCGGCGGGCAGGAGATATTTGATCAATGTTCTCCATTCGCCCGACATTAATGGAGCGGCGACGAAGATTAACGCGAGAGCCGCGCCGACGGCGAGTTGTTGCTTCAAGCTTCCGGACCAGGCCATGGCCTGCGGATAACCGGAAATGAGTTCCAGCGCGAATTTGAAATATGTTCCCAAGTAAGCAAGGGTTTCCTGGGAAAGAAAAAAGAGCAATACGGTCGTCGCGGGAATTATCAGTAAAACGGCAATACGCCGGGGGGCGTAAATCAAGCAACACAACGTCAACAGGATCAACTCAATTGATGAGCTGAATTTGACCAACGCGGCCAAGCCGGACACGAATGCCAACAGTATCAGCGGCGTCCATCTGCGGCCGGTGGATAGAAAAGCGACCGCTGCGAGAAGGCCGACTGCCTCGAGGCGAAAAATGTTGCGATTGAAGGAGCTCGAATCGAGAAAGACGATGCCGGCGCCGCACGTGAAGAGCGCGGCGATCGATTGAAAGAGCTTTCCCGAACGCACCACTTGCGACGCGGCGAGCAGTAGCAGGCCGTAAATTCCGAAGGTATAGGCACGGACCAGGTTTGGCTCCGCCTCGGGGAATAGGGGAACCGATAGGTAGCTGAGAGGTCCGTAGGTGAACGCCACGTCGCGCCCGAACAACAGGTGTTGCGCATGTGCCATGTTCAACCCGGCCATCCAGGCGGTATCGAGTCCCGCATGAGGGACCAGTGGCAACTGCGGGAATACCAATAGAGCGAAGAGAAGAAATACTGCGATGTGCCCCAGAGAACGTGGTTTGGGTTTGATATCGCGAGGCATTTGTTTGGGCTGGAGGGGTTAATATAGCACGCCCATGGTACCCTATATCACTGGATTGAACTCGGGGATTGCCGACTCGCTACAAATACTATCTTCCGCTGGTTATCGCATACGTCTTACTGATAATTGGGCGCGTGATGACCTCCGTGCCTTATGTGGATGAGGCTTGGTATTCGATGCCGGCGTGGAACCTGGCGCAGAACGGCAGCATTGGAACTCCGTCGCTGGAACCGGCCGATTCGCCCATGCCGGGGATGGACGTATCTCTACTTCGGGTCCGCCAACATACCTACTGGATGATGCCGCTGCCGCTGGTGCTGCAGGCCGGATGGTACAAAATATTCGGCTACAGCATTTTCGCGCTGCGTTTCTTCTCGTTGTGCTGGGGGCTGATTGCCTTGGCGGCATGGTTCGTTTTGATGCGTTGCTTGTTCGGGGACAGTCTGCTGGCTGAGCTGGCCGTTCTTTTGATTGCGACCGACAGCGTCTTTATGGCGCGCGCCCCATTCGGCAGGATGGATATCATGAGCGCCGCGTGCGGTTTCTGGGGCATGGCGGCTTACATCTGCTACCGGGAGAGAAATCTGACGCGCGCGATGTGGGTGAGCCATAGCCTGGTTGCGCTGAGTACGCTGGCTCATCCGAACGGCGGAATGATTAGCTTTCTCACGCTCATTGCCGTCATTGCCTACCTTGATTGGAGGCGAATCAGGTTTCTGCATTTCTTACTGGCCGGCGTGCCTTACGCGATTGCGGGTGGAGGCATGCTGCTGTATGCGATGCAAGACTGGACGGCATTTACGTCGCAGTTTTTTCATAATACTCACGGCCGGTTTGGCTTCGTTTCAAATCCGTGGGGCGGAATTGTGGGCGAGTTCCGGCGATATGCGGAGTTTTATGGGTTTAACCCCAACAACGCGAATTTTGCCAGCCATATCAAGATCGTCGTCCTGGTGGTGTATGCGGCTGCGTTCCTGGCGATGTGTTTCATTCCGAATTTGCGGCCGGCTAAATATCATCGGACGTTGATCCTGATGGCGGCGACGTCGTTTGTTGCTTTGATGCTGCTCGATGCCTACAAAGTTCAGTGGTATCTCATTTACCCGATACCGTCATTTGCCGCGCTCGCTGCGGTGTGTGCGTTCGAGCTCAAGCAGCACAGACGGATAGTGGCGGCGATTCTGGGGATCATCATACTGATTCAAGTGGGCAGCGTTTTGAGGCTGGTGGTGCGCAATCCGTACAAGCACAGTTATCAGCCGGTGATCGCATACGTGAAGGCTCAGCGCCAACCGAACGACATCGTGATGGGGTCGTCCGAACTGGGGTTTTCGCTGGGATACGACGGTCTCGACGACGACTTGAGACTTGGTTTTCATAGTGGCGTTCGACCGGCCATTATTGTGGTCGACGAGCGGTTTCGCGAAGCGTTCGCGGCGTTCACACAACTCGAACCCGAAGCAGCGAATTATATTCATAATCGTCTACAGAACGAGTACCGAGTGGGATACCACACCGACGACTATACGGTGTATCTGCTGTGTGAGAGACTCGCTCTATGCGCAAAAAAGTGAAGTGGGGAGTTCTCGGCGTGGCCAAGATCGCCACTGTGAAAGTGATTCCCGCCATGCAGCAAAGTGAATGGTCGGAAGTCACCGCCATCGCGTCGCGGTCTGTAGAGAAGGCGCAGCAAGCCGCGAGCAGCTTGGGAATTCCAAAGGCGTACGGATCGTATGAGGAACTGCTGAGCGATCCGGAAATTGAAGCCATTTACAATCCGCTGCCAAACCATTTGCATGTGCCTTGGTCGATACGGGCGGCCGAAGCGGGCAAGCATGTTCTTTGTGAAAAACCGATCTCCCTCACCGTGGCCGAATGCCGCGAACTGATTGCGGCCCGCGATCAGACGGGCGTCAAAATCGAGGAAGCCTTCATGGTGCGCTCGCATCCGCAATGGATTCGCGCGCGGGCGTTGGCGAAGTCTGGAGAGATCGGCGATTTGCGAGCGATGATGATGGCGTTCAGCTACAACAATCGCGATCCGCAAAACATCCGCAACATCCCGGATTACGGCGGCGGCGCGCTGATGGACATCGGCTGCTACCCGATTCTGCTTTCGCGCTTTGTTTTCGCACAGGAACCCACCCGTGTGCTGGGACTTCTCGAACGCGACCCGGAAATGGGCACCGATCGGCTGACATCTGGCATTCTTGAGTTTCCCTCCGGTCAGTCCGTATTCACGTGCAGCACGCAGATGGTCCCGTACCAACGAACGCAGATTCTGGGCACCCTCGGGCGTATTGAGGTGGAGATCCCTGTGAATGCGGCGCCCGATCGGCCTCAGCGGATTTTCGTCGATACCGGCGAGATCCGGACGGAAGAGTTTCCCATCTGCAATCAGTACACGCTGCAAGGCGACGAATTCTCGCGTGCGATCCGGGAGGGCTGCGAAGTTCCGGCCCCTTTGGAAGACGCGCTCCGCAACATGGCTGTCGTTGAAGCGGTTTTCCGTTCAGCTCAAACGGGCAAATGGGAAGCTCCTGGCTAGGCCGGTCGCGGCCCTCAATGTTCGCAAGCATGCGCGTTTGGCGGGCGTTTACTTAGACCCGAGGGAACCATTTGCGCCGATACATCCCATAGGCGACAAGATACATCAGCAGCGTGTAGGCAACAGCAAAGAGCAAGGACGCATTCGCCGGTGAGGCGAGCGGCGCGAACAGGTGATCGTAGAGCCAGGTATGTAACGATACGCCGCCGGTGACGCGGACAAGCCCAAGAATTTCATCCAACAGTTCCGATGCCATATACACGGCGATCGCATTCAGTCCCATGATCACAAGTGGCTTCACGACGCGTTTATACCCGAGCCCATCGATGAGCCAGATGAAAATGGCGAACAGAATGAAATCCAAACCGGCCATGAAAATTGCGAACGAACTGGTCCAGAGTTTCTTGTTAATCGGCAGCCAGATATCGCAGATCAACCCCAGACCGAGCAGAAGACTCCCGATGAAGAACAGCCACGTGGTGCGCTCCGACAATTCGCGTTTGAGGCGGAGAATGTGTCCGGCCATGATGCCGAAGAGCGCTGTGGCAATGGCGGGGAGCGTGCTGATCACCCCCTCGGGGTCCCATGTTTTCGTGTGCGCGTAGTTGTGATGTCCGAGAACGATGCTGTCGACATAGTGCGCGAGGTTTCGCTCGACATCGAGGTAACCCGCGCCGTAGCGCGGTACCGGGATCAGCGTCATGATTAGCCAATAGGCAGTGAGCAGGGAAACGATCCACACAATCTGTGCGCGAATTCCGGAAGTCAGATAAATCAGAGCCGCGATGCAGTAGCAAATGGCGATTCGCTGCAACACCCCGAGCAGGCGCAACGTGGAAAGATCGAACTTTGGAAATCCGTAGAGGAACAAGCCGAGCGCATACAGAATGAGCGCGCGGCGGAACACTTGCGCGAAGAGGCGGCTGCGCGGCGCGCCGGCCGCCACCTGCTTGCCCAGCGAGAGCGTAAGGGCGACGCCAACGATCCAAAGAAACGAGGGGAACACGACGTCGGTGATCGTCCAGCCATTCCACTCCGAGTGCTGTAGCGGGCCATACGCGGCCCTGCCGTTACCAGGATCGTTTACCAGCACCATGAGGGCCATCGTGGCTCCGCGGAAAGCATCGAGCGCTACGAAACGATGGGAGCCAGTCTGGTGTGCGTTGCTCAGGGCTTTATCTCGGTCGTTTTGGTTTTCCAATCAACTGTAACAGTTGTTCCGTCGGCGAACGTAGTTCGCTCGCGAGTGCGATCTTTGTCCAGAAATTCATGGTTGGTCATCTCGAGCAACCCGACTCTCTTATGAAGCGCGGCCATTCGTTTCATCTGCTCGATATTTGTATCGTTGCCGCGCCATGACTCGGGCGCGCTGCCGTGCAACAGCCCGCGCGGGTCGTCTGACGGATATGTGGTTACGGCAGCGTCATGATAGACGAGTTCGTACAGCGGCACTTGAATCGCGTCTTCGTAGTTCGCGTCGTTCCCGTTGTTGGGAACACGATTTTTTCGGGACGTGACGTAATCGACGTAGGGGATGACCCAATCGGAACCATCCTCGGTGCCGACGATCCCGAGGTTATTTTTCACCCAGCGGAAAACGCCGGCGCGATAGTTCATGGAATCGGTGCGAGTGTTCGGATGGTTGGGATTGAAGTCCTGGTCAGGCGGAATATAACCGAATACATCCTGATAGCTGCCTTCGGGATGGATACCGTGATCGAACATCGCCTGGAAGTTTTTCACCACGTGGCCGAGCATGAAACGCGAGTTCAAAATTGCCTGTGGGCCGCCGTCCCAGTGGTCCATCAGCGGAATGTAGCCGTCCTTCCAATCGTTCTTGAAACGAGTGCCGGGGAAAGCAGTGGGCGGCCGGATGCTGTCTTCTTCATGAACTGCGAAATCCGGATTCCACGATGGGGCGTCGAGGTAATAATCGCGGTACTGATCGTGAACCCAACAGGTGAAGCCGATTTCCTTGCAGGCATCGAAGAACGCTTTCATCCCTGCCCAGCCACCGGCGGCTTCGGATGGCGGCAGAGCATCGGGCGTCTGGCGATCGTAGCCGAGCTTGAGCCAGCCCGAGAGACTGGCGTTGATGTGGTCGAAGCCTTTTGCTTTTATGTCGCGGAGCCTTTGGATGTTCTGTGCGAACGTGGTCAGCCGGTAATTGTGTTGCGGATTTTTCGGATCATATGTGGCCGCGCCTTCTTTGATGTTATGCAGAACGCTGATTCCGATTACCGGACTTCCGATCAGATTCGCGACGGCGGGGTTATGCGCAATCTTGTCCTTAAGAGAAACGTAGAGGCCGGAGTCCATCACGTAGCGCCGGTATCGTTTGCACAGATCAACGTAGTTTCCCTTGGGCAGAAAGCCCATACGCACGCTGCGTAGATACCCGAACCTGCCGAGTTGCGCTCGCCAACTCGGGCCCATCGCGGTGGGACCTCCAGGCGGGTGGGAGAACGTGTAAGCCGCGTCATCCGGAGTTTCGACGATCACGATCATCGCCGCATCGCCCTTTAGGAAACCCCACCACGACATAGCCCATGTCTCGATCAAGTGGCTCTGGATGACGCTGTGGTCGCCCTCCGCGCGGTGGATGGGATGGTAGAGTTTCGGCCAGTTGCGGGGCAGAAGAGTACCGTCGTCGCTTGGGATCAGCGTGTAGTCGACCTCGCGGCCGTCCATTTCCTTCGGCCAATTCAGTTCACGAACCACTGCGTCGTGCTCAATGACGGTAGCCTCGGAAACCAGTTCATCGTCTTGACCTTCGAGGCACATGGTGAGCACCAATCGTAGATCGAGCGGAGACCCCGGAGCGCGCTGGCCGGTGTTGCGGAACTTGTCCAGCACGATCCTGATACCGGTCTTGAAGCCGGTTTCATAGGGTGTAATTTTGATTTCCCCGGCGCTTGCCAGCGAGACATTGAATTCGTCACCGTCCGCCGAGACGAGCAAGTCCTTCGATGAAGAGGGAACCATTTTCCAGACCACGGCTCCGGAGCGGACCGTCGTGGCGAAGTCCGATTCATTCAGGGTGACGGAGTTTTTCTTGCCCTCGAGCACCCATTTTCCATTCGCGTGTGAAACCCTAACCGTGGGTGCGCCAAAGCTCGAGACAACGACGATCGCGGCGAGCGCGCAGAGAGTTTTAATCATTTTCGTCCTTCTGATGTTACTTCGATCCGCGGCCTTTGTTAATCGCGGTGAGCTGATCGATGAACGCCTGAGAGATGGTTCCATTCAACTCGACAGGAACATCCCAAGTGACCGCGCCGCCCGCGTCCCACAGCTTGCGCGAGTAAGCGACCGCCTGATCGGCGGTGAAGCGAGGCGCGCCGATACCCCACGTCTGCCCGAGAAAGCTGAGCATCTGGATCTGTGTGCCATCCATCTTTCCATCGGCGGCGCGCCTGATCGTCGCGCGGTCGGGCTGATCGATTTCACCGGCGGTGAAATCTTCGTACGGAGTCATGGAAAGAATCCGGTACACAACGCCGGGATTGAACGCGACGACGCTCGCCGGATTGCCCGCGCGCGCCGCGGCGGCAAAGCTGGCGAAATTGGGCGCCTGTGGGGAACGGTACATGGAGTTCGGAAAATAGCAGCCGTCGAACCACCAGCCTGAAACCTTGGTTCCCCAACGCTGAGACCATTCGCGAATCACCTGTTCCCATTTCTGCTGGAACTCTTTATTCGGATATGGTCCGTTGCGCCATTCGAGCGCGGCGTCGGCCGCCTTGTCGCCCGCAGGCGCGCCGGACGGCAGATAGACCATGAGCTTGATGCCGCGCTTGTGAAGCGCCTCGTAAAGATCGGCGACCAGGTCGCGGCGCGAGCACTTGCTCGGCTGGATGCTGGTGATGCGGTCATAGGCTGCGTTGGGAGCTACATAGTAGCCGGAGTTTTGCCCGATGCTGATCTGGTAATAGCCGGCGCCCGCCGACTGGAGTTGTTTGGCAAGCGCCTCGACATCGAATCCGTCGACGAGCTTGTTCCACTCCTCGATATTCATGTCGATGTGATGCGTGCGGGCAATCCAGTCGGCCAGGTAGTGCGTCATCACGCCCCATTGCGCCTGCTTCATCCAGGCGGCACGATCCTCCGCCTGTAGCCCAAATATGAAAAAGGCCGCAACTGCCAGAAAACGAATTTTCATGATCTTCAGAAAGTAAACTTGGCCGCAAGCTGCAACTGTCGCGGGGTGCTGGCGATGCTGGTAATCTGTCCCGCAGTGGCCAAACCGATGGTGGTGGCGGGCGTACCCAGAATCTGGAAATTAAAAACGTTGAAGCCTTCAAAGCGAAGCTGGACGGAGCGGCGTTCGCCGATAGGAATCGTTTTCACAAGCGAGAAATCCATGTTGAAAAACGCCTCGTTGTGGAGAGCGTCTTTTCCAAAGTTGCCGAAGGAGCCGGATGGAATAGTAAAGGCGCTGGGGTTGAAGAAACATTGGTAGGTTCCCACCGAAACGGAAGCGCCATTGACGGTGCACGATCCGGAATTTGGATTACCCACAACGTTCGGCCGCGCATAGCCGCTGAGCGATCCGCCGTTGCCCGAGATATTCGCGACGTCGCCGTTAACAACCAGGTTGAACGGCTGTCCGCTGCGTGCGAGGAAGACGTAGTTCGCTTCCCAATTGCCCAGAATCCACGACGCGGGTCCCTTGTTCAGCCAACGTTTTCCATGGCCCACCGGGAAATCATAGACGGTGCTCCAGGTGAGAAGCTGTGGAATGTTGAAGCCCGCAGGACCGTAGTTTTGCCCGGGCGCAAAGTAGTTTTGAACAACAGAACCCCCACCCGAGCCGTTCTCTGCGGCAAAAAATCCGCTGCTGTTATCGAGACTCTTGGACCATGTGTAGGAGAGCAGCGTGAGAAATCCGTTCGACCAGTGCTGCTGGAATTTCGTCTCGAGCGCCTGGTAATTCGAGACGCCGATGCTCTCGGAATAATGCCAGGTGGGGACCATGAATGGCATCAGTTTCAGAGCGTCGATGGTGGCGGCCGGAGTGCCGTTCGGAGAGGCCTGGCGTGCGGCATTCGCCCAGCCGGTGTAGTCAAGCCGCGTGTCCTTGCTGCCCACATAGGCCACCGACAACATGGCGTTCTTCCCGAACTGCCGCTGGATTTCGACGTTCCATTGCTGCGAACGCGCGTCCTTGAAGTGCGGATCGTCGGTGTAGCCGCCACCGGCCGACGTCCACGGACTGGCGGCGACGAACGGGCTTGGGAAATTGCCGACGAGGCTGGTGATGGAGGTGAGCGGGTTGCCTGGGCCGCCTGGATAGATTCCACCAACTTGTTGGTTTGCGCTCTGTGTGCCGATGCCCGTGCTCCAGGGCCATGTCGCGCCTTCGATATCGTTCTGCGCATACTGGCTTCTGGCAGACACGGTGTCGTAATAAATTCCGTAGCCGGCGCGCAGCACCATGGCCGGCATGAACTGCCACGCTACGCCGATGCGCGGGCCCCAATTGTCTTTCACAGGTGGCGGAAGTACGCTTTGCTTTCCCGTGAAAACAATATTCGAACTGAAGGGAACACTCGCGATACCACCCGGAATGCAGGGATCGCTGAACGGTGTGGTGCAAGCCGGCACGGATTTGGCGCCGATGAGATATTTCTGCGCGTAGAGATCGAGACCGTTCGAAAGCCTGCCGTTGAGCGGCACGATGCCGGGCAGATAGTCGTAGCGCAGACCCGCGGTGATGGTGACGTTACGCCCGATCTTCCATTCGTCTTGAACATAGCCCGACCAAACGTTGAAGCGGAAATAATCTTCCGCATACTGCGGCAACTGGCCGGTGTAGGTGTTCGGCAATCCGAGCAGAGCCGAAGCCAGTGAATTGCCGGTCTTGGCCGCGCCGATGTTACTCGTTTGCGCGTCGGCGAAAGTGTATTGCTGAAAGAGATTGTTCTGGAACCGGTTCACGTAAATGAACTGCGCGCCGGCCTTTACGTTGTGATTACCTTTGATCCAGGTAAGACCAGCATCCCAATTGACGCCGGGATTGCCGCGGTACGACAGGCCTCTCTGGCCGGTGTCCGAAGTGACATAGGGAGTGGCAAAGTCGGTCACCATGCCGCCGTATTGGTCGACGTTTTTGAAGCCGGCGGCCGTCGCCGGAGCCGTCCCGTTGCTCGCCGCCGCCTGGTTGAACACGTACGGTTTCAACAATGCTCCGGCGCGGACATCGAGAATGAGATTCGGCCGGAACAGATGAGTGATACCGCCGCCGAAATTGTACGCGTGATAGTCGGAGGGAGTGGTCTCGAGCGTTCCGGCTACCGGCGCGACGTCACTCACCCACATCTGCGACAGACGCCCAAACATGGTGGTGCGTTCAGTGAAATTCTGGTCCACACGGATCTGCCAGCTATTCGAAGTGTCGGTTTGAGGGCGCGTCTCAATGTAGTTGGAGCCGGTGATTCCGGTGACGTTCGGCTGCTGCAGATAAGCCGCGAAGTACGACTGCATGCCGGGCAAAATTTGGCTGGCCGGAATGACGTTGCCGGGAAATGGTTGGCGTGTGCAGGTGGTTCCAACACAAGTGGTGGATGCGGGATTGTAGATCTGTTGCGTGTAGAAGGAGTGCGAGAAGTCGCCGCTCAATTCCGCCGCGGTGGGCACCAGAGTCAGCGAAAGAGGCGCTTTGCTGTAACGCCATCCTTCGTAGGCGGCGTAGAAGAACGTTTTGTTCTTGATGATGGGACCGCCGCCGGCAGCGCCAAATTCGTTCTGATTGTAATGCACCGGGGCAGCAGGCGTGTTCGGATTGGAGCCTGGGCCGCAACGGGCCGCGTTACAAAAATCGACGAAGGGGTTGCGGGCGTCGAAGGCGTTGTTACGCACAAACTCCCAGGCAGAGCCGTGGAATTCATTGTTTCCGGACTTGGACGAGAGATTCACCACTCCGCCAAGCACTCCGCCGAACTCGGCACTCGCGTCGTGCGACTGCACTTTGAACTCATCTACGGCATCGATGATGGGAAGGACGCCGTAGATGGACCCGCGAAAGTCGGTGTTGCCAATACCGTCCATGTAGTAGAGCACGGAACGGTTTTGCTGGCCGTGCAGCGACGGTTTAAAGAAGCTGGTCCCGGGGATTCCCGTTACGCCGGCATCCTGGAAACCGATGCTGGATCCCTGCGCGGTCGAAACCGGATTCGCGCCTGGTGTCAGGATCATCAACTGAGTGAAGTTGCGGCCGTTCAGCGGCAGTTCCTTCACCGCCTGCTCAGATATCACGCTGCCCAGTTCGGTGGAGGACTGCTGTAGCAGAGGGGCCTCTGACGTGACAGTAATGGTTTCGGCCGCGGAGCCGACGTCGAGCACCACGTTTTGCGTGAGCAACTGATTCACGGCGAGATCAAACGCCGGAACCTGCGCAACTTTGAAGCCGGGCATTTCCACGCCGAGAGAATAGGAGCCGGGCTTCACGTTGATAAACAGGAAGTGGCCGCTCGCGTTGGTCTGCGTACGGTCCACGACTTGCGTTCCCTGATTGGTTAATTTGACGGTAGCGCCTGCGACGGCTCCGCCGGTTTTATCGGTAACGAAACCATTAATTTCGCCGGCCGCCGTTTGACCGTAGGCCGTGCAGACTGAAAAGAGCACTATGGCCAACGCGGCCAATCGTAAACTTATGATTCCCATGTTTCACCTCTTCGTGGAGACCCGATAACGTTAACGGAACAATATTCTAATACGTCGGGGCGTTTGTCAAGGCCCGGGGGTACTATGCGGGCAGGAACTCGATGCAAACGGGCGCAGGCGCGTCGAGCACCTGGTGCGCCGGAGTCATTTTCCCGGACTTCGGATCGACATGAAACACGACAATGTTGTTCGATTTTTGGTTCGCCGCAAAGAGGTATCGCCCGGTGGGATCGAGCTTGAAGTTCCGTGGGATCTTGCCCTGCGTCAAAGTGATCTCGACCAGGCGCAAGGTTCCTTTCTTCGGATCGATGGCAAATTCCGCAATGCTGTCGTGCCCCCGGTTGGAGGCATAAAGGAAGCGGCCCTTCGGATCGATCCCGATCTCCGCTGAGTTGTCTTGGCCCTTGAAATCGGCAGGCAAGGTTGACGTCTGCTGTAGTTCGATGAGCGTGCCCTTCGCCGCATTATATGAAAAGGCCGTCACCATCGAGCCCATTTCCTGGACCACATAAGCAAATTTTCCATTCGGACTGAATGTGAAATGGCGCGGACCGGAACCAGGCTTCACCGAAACAAACGGCGGATCGTTTTCAGTGAGCTGCGCGGTTGCCGGATCGATTTTGTAGACCCAAATCTGGTCAAGGCCAAGATCGGGTATGACGACGAAACGATTGTCCGGAGAAACGAATGCGCCGTGCGTGTGCGGACCGCGCTGCCGTGCGCGATCGGGCCCCGAACCAGTATGCTTCATCAACGATTTCAACTCGCCGATGCGGCCGTCGGCTCCCACAGGAAACGAAGCTACGCTCCCGCTGCCGTAATTCGCGACGATCAGCATCTTGCCGGTGTGATCGACGACGAGATGGCACGATCCGCCCCCGCCCGATGAAACGGAGTTCAGCTTCGTCAGCATCCCGGTCTTGCGGTCAATAGCAAAGGCAGTCACCGCACCGTTCGTCTTCCCGTCGTTCCCCAGCTCGCTTACTGCGTAGAGAAGTTGGCCGTTGGGATGAAGAGCGACGAACGAGGGGTTGACCACTTCACCGGCCAATCCGATGGACTCGGTCTTCCCGGACTTTGGATCGAAGCGAAAAGCGTAGATCCCCTTGCTGTTCGGACCCGTGTAGGTTCCGACGTACATCAGATACGTGGCGCTCTTCGGCGCGGAATTGGCTCGCGGAATTATGGATGCCGCCAATAGCGTGCCGGTGGTGTGGAGCACGGACCGGCGGGTGAGTCGTTCGTTCATCGCGACAATTACATCACGACGCCGCGGAAAAGTATAAACTAGCTGGTCATGAACCGCCGTGACTTTATAAATGCTGGGGCAATGGCGTTGCCACTGCAGGTAAATGCGCTGGCCCAGACGCCGCGCGCAACCGGAAACGGAAACCTTAAGATCACCGACATCCAGTCGTTCCTGGTGGACGCGGGTGGCCGCAATCTTTGCTTCGTAAAGATTCTCACCGACCAGGGTCTCATTGGATGGGGCGAGGCATATTCCGTCGGCCCCGACGAGGCCACGGTGGCCACGATCAAGGATTTCAAGAGTTGGCTCGTCGGCAAAGATCCGCGGAACGTGGAATACCTCTGGTCGATCATGTACAACTTCACTCGCTTCCCCGGAGGCGCCGTGATTTACGCGGCCATCAGCGGGATTGAACATGCGCTCTGGGATATCTCAGGCAAGGCCGCAGGACTGCCTGTCTACATGCTCCTGGGAGGCAAGTGCCGTGATAGGGTTCGCGTCTATCAGAGCGCGGGTGGAGGTACGCCGCAACAACTCGCGGCGAGCGCGCAGCGGCTGATCGCGACGTATGGCTACACCACAATCAAAATGGCTCCGCATCCGAACGGCTCGCAATCGATGCCCTGGAATGCGGTGACTCGCGCCACGGCGCAACGTTCCGAGGCTGTGCGAAATGCCGTCGGCCCGGATGTGGAACTCGCGTTCGACGCCCATGCGACTATTTTCGAACCATTCCGCGCATATCAGATGACCGAGGCGCTGAAACCGATCCGGCCGTTCTGGATTGAAGAGCCAATCAGGATGGAAAATGTGGACGCGCTGCAAACGCTCAAATCGAAGATGGAGATTCCGCTGGCCACCGGAGAATGCCTTTATACGAAGTTCGACTTTCGCGAAATCCTATCCAAGCAGGCGGCCGATATCATTCAACCGGACATTTGTCTGGCTGGCGGCATCATGGAGCTGAAAAAGATCGCCGGGATGGCCGAAGCCCACTACGTGAAAGTGGCTCCGCATAATCCGATGGGTCCACTGGCCACCATGGTGAACGTCCATTTCGCGGCGTCCACGCCGAATTTTTTGATTCTTGAATATCACCCGGACGACGCATCGCCGCGCAAGGATCTTATTAAAGATCCGATCATGGTAAAGAATGGGTTTCTGGAGATCCCAAACAAGCCGGGCTGGGGCTACGAGATCAACGAAGAAGCGTTTAAGAGTTATCCCGCGAAGCCATGGCATCGCGGATTTGCATTTGCCGCGGACGGCGCACCGGACTTCATTTAACGTCCGGCAAGGGTTGGCGCAAAATCGTTTGCACGCTTGGCGGGAGTTTGTCGGCTCCGGCCAGCAGCAGGCTGACTTGCCATACTTGAACTCTTCCGAGGGTTTGCTCAAACGCTGGCATTCCGGTTAGCCGGATGCCGTTGGCCACCTTCCAATAGGTCTCGCCGGCGGAGTCGTCGGTCACGCCTTTCCCTTTGAAAAGGTGGGGCGGCTTGGGAAACATTCCCTCTGCAATTGCGCTCTGCGGCTGGCCGGGAAGGGCGTGGCAAACAGCGCAATGCGTCCGATAGATGTGCGCTCCGGCGGCCAGATTCTCTTCTGTCGACTGTACCGGAAAATCCTTTGGCGCTTCCTTGTCGACGCGCGCGTGAAGCGCCATGCCGGTGATGCGCTTCTCAAAAGGAAAGGGAGGCGCTGAGGTCGCAACCGGCGCCAGTCCCATGCTCAAGTAACAATATAGGAAAAGTGGAACAAGAAGCAGCCCAAGAACCAGCCCGAACAGAAATTTCATTATCTGAGCCTATCTTGTGTGGAACAGCAGTGGCGCGAATTCAGTGAGGCATACTCTCCACACAGCCCAGGTGTGCGCACCCCCTTCGATCAGGCGGAATGTGTAATGGATTTGATCTTTCTTTAGTTCCCCTATGAAAGCGTCCATCCGATTGCCTGTCACGACAGGGTCTTTGTCGCCCACTCCAATCCACAGGATATTCAACTTCGTGTTCGTTCCCTTTGGATCGGCGAGAAGTATGTGAAACCTGGTGGCGAAGTCCTGCCCTCCGGTGGAACTGAAAACACCGACGGCGCTGAAGAGATCGAGGTTGCTGAAGCCGACGCGAATCGCCTGACCGCCGCCCATGGATAGCCCGGCAATGGCGTGGTTCTTGCGGCCCGGCGCGATTCGGAGATTTGCTTCGGCCCACGGCATCACTTCCTTTAACATGTAATCCTGGAACAGACCGGTGTTGGCTCCGGAATCGTACGCGGCCTTCTGATTCGGCCACCCGTGCGGGACGGTGTGTCCATAAGGCATGACGACGATCATCGGCACGGCCTTCTTCTCCGCGATCAAATTATCGAGAATGAAATTGGTGTTGCCTGCCTCCGTCCAACTGGCGGCGACATCGCCGGTGCCGTGGAGAAGATAGAGCACCGGATAACTGGTGGACGACTTCTCATAACCCGGCGGCGTATAAACCCAGACCTGCCGCGTGCTTTCCTGCAGCAGTTTCGATTCATGCCAGTGAATACCGACGCTGCCGTGCGGCACTTCGCGAGGCTCCCACGGCGCGGGCGGCGTTCCGGGGATATCGATCAAGCTGGCCGATGTACGGGTGCGCCGTTTTATGCGCGGGTTGATCGGATCGGCGATGGTCATTCCGTCGACGTTGAACCAATAGAGATAGACATTGGGCTCAAGCGGCGCGGTGGTGATGCTCCAGATTCCTTCGGCGTCTTTAGTCATCGGCTCGAGCTTGCCCACTGGCATCCACGCGCCGTAGAGACCCACCTCGGAGGCTTTCGGCGCTCGAATGCGGAATGTGACCGTGCGGTCCGGGTGGATATCCGGCGAGACGAGTAGATCGGGTGGCGGGGCCTGCGCGTACAGGGCGGCCGCGACGATAAAGGCTAAAGGCAATCTCATGTTCCTCAGATCTTATATCCTTTCGGTCCAGTATTGAACGAGAGGCGCGACGTGTGATAGGTTGACCGCAGTTCTCCGATGACACGACGACAGGCTGCCCTTCGACTACTTCAATTCATGGCGGCGTCCCCTTTGGCGCTTCGCGCCGATCGTAAATACAGTGAACTCGGTGACCCGTTGCTGGCTACGGTCAACGTGTTCGACTTCGCCAAACTGGCCAAAGCGAAAGTGGATCCGCTGGCATGGGATTACATGGACGAAGGCTCAGAAGACGAAGCTTCACTCCACGATAATCGGACCAAGTTCAACGACATAATTATTCGTCCGCACTTTCTGCAGCACGACGTTAGCAAGATCGACATATCGACGACGCTGTTCGGGAAGAAGCTGGAACACCCGATTTACATTTGCCCGACGGGCGGCAAGAATTGCTTCTTTAAGAACGGCGAGCAGGAGACGGCGTATGGCGCAGGCTTGGCCAACACGATGATGATTACGTCGGGCGGAATCGCGGACGTCGTGAAATCCGGCAAGGGACCGAAGGTGTGGTGGCAATTCACGACCGCGGCCGAACTACGGACCAAAGGCCAGATGGTTGACTTTTCCGAGAAGCTGCAGGATCAGGGTTGCACGGGTATTTCGGTAACAGTCGATATTTATCACGTCTCCCATCGTGAGCGTAGTATGCATAACGGTTTGGCTAGAAGCTGGTGTAATGCGAGCGGTGTTCCGCGCGATTCGTCGGGAAATCTGAAGTATAGTCCGAACGACGTGCTCTGGACTGGCGGAGACTTTCCGCCGCCGCGCCCTTTTCCCACTCCGACCTGGGACAACATTCAGCGATTGCGGGAAAGCAGCAGCATCCCGGTGATCGTGAAAGGTATCATGACCGCCGAGGATACGGAAAGGGCTGTGAAGGCGGGCTTGGCCGGCGTGGTTGTCTCGAATCATGGCGCGCGGCAACTCGATCAGGTTGGAGCCACCATCGAAGCGCTGCCGGAGTGCGTGCAAGCGGCGGGCGGGAAGATTCCAGTGTTGATCGATGGCGGGTTCCGGCGCGGGACTGATGTATTCAAAGCTTTGGCGTTGGGTGCTTCCGCGGTGGGCATCGGGCGTCCTTATTTGTGGGGCTTGGCCTCGTTCGGGCGCACCGGCGTGGCTCGTGTCATCGAGTTGCTGCGGGCTGAACTCGGAGCGGACATGGGTATGGCGGGCGTGGCCAACATCTCGCAGATCGACCGGTCGTTCGTTCGTATTCGCAAATGAGACTGACGGCAATTCTGATTCTGACGGGAATATTGTCAGCGGACGACACAGGTAAGTTCATGCGCCCAAGCGACGGTGCGGCGCTGCCCTCGGGTGTCATCGATGTGGTGGCCACGGCGCCGGCCGGAAAGCTTGAACTGGACGGTAAGCCAGTGAAGGCCGAGGAGCCGTTTCCAAATGTTTTTCATGCGAGTTTGAAGGCCGATCCAGGCGTTCACTCGCTCAAGTTAGTGTGGGAGGGCGGGCGCAAAGAGATCCGGATTTTTACTGGCCCGAATGCGCCCGCGGAATTTCAGGTTTTCCATCAGCATCCTCCGGTGGCGGGCGTGGTTTGCACGCAGTGCCATGAGATGAGCCAGCGCGGCCATTTCC